>Ga0207675_100002050_pt1 | contig 20092 bp, 16 predicted proteins | sample KBSSwiS42_FD_184305 | JGI IMG/M metagenome (GOLD analysis project Ga0207675, IMG submission 184305) | Switchgrass rhizosphere microbial communities from Kellogg Biological Station, Michigan, USA - KBS Switchgrass S4-2 (SPAdes) (version 2) | ecosystem: Host-associated > Plants > Roots >...
GTCGTTGGCCTCCTTGCCGGCCACCGGGTCCTGGTCGAAGGGGACGAACTGGCTCTTGAGGTGGTTGTTGAACACGGTCAGCAGCCGCGAGCCGTTCGTCGGGTGGAGGATGTCGACCTCCAGCAGATCGCGGCTGAACACCGCCTCGGCCGGCTGCTCACGGTGGACGGCGTGCTGGTGGGAGGCGACCGCCCCCAGCGGCAGCCTGGACAGCACGGCCAGGTCGATCAGCCGGGGGTCGTTGCCCTCGACCAGGACCAGGTACCGGTAGCTGCCGCCCAGGTGCTGGGCGGCGAAGAACCGCAGGGTGTCGATGTCCTCGACCTCCTGGGCACACAGCACGTCCAGGTCCATGGCGGTGATCCGGGCGGCGATGGTGTCCTGGTCGGCCGGGTTCTTGCCGTGGACCAGGCGGCCCTGGTAGGTCCGCAGCCGGAACCGCTCGGGGTCGTTGAAGGTGTAGGTGGCGGTCAGGCCGCTTTCGGGGTCGTCCTCGACGATGGCGTCGACCTGGGCCTCGAAGTTGAACCGCGAGAACAGGTTGTTGAGGTTGAAGGTGCCGACGCTCACGTCCATGCGAGCAGGATAGCCTGCACCCGACGCCGGGACAGGATCGGAGGGATGGCCGCTGGACACCGGGCGGATCGTGCTGGGCAACGCCGCCGTGCTCGACCCCGAGGCCGGGTCGCTGACCGAGGGCCAGGCGGTGGTGGTGGAGGACGACCAGGTCGTGGAGGTCGGGCCGGCCTCGGCGGTCAGGGCCGGGGACGCGACCGTCCTCGACGTGGGCGGCCGGACGGTCATGCCGGGGCTGATCGACGCCCACGTGCACGTCTATGCGGCCACCGCCGACCTGGGGGCGCTGGAGGAGTGGGCGCCGTCGTACCTGACGGCCAGGGCGGCCGGGATCCTGCGGGGGATGCTGGACCGGGGGTTCACGACCGTCCGCGACGTGGCCGGGGCCGACTACGGGATCGCGGCCGCGGTCTCCGAGGGGCTGCTGGCCGGGCCCCGGGTGATCTTCGGGGGCAGGGCGCTGTCCCAGACCGGCGGGCACGGCGACTCGCGCGGGCCGGGCCGCGCCCTGCTCGACCAGCACCCCTGCGCCCCGGCCCTCACCGTGGTCGCCGACGGCGTCGCCGAGGTGCGCCGGGCGGCAAGGGAGCAGCTGCGCCGGGGCGCGCACCACGTCAAGGTGATGCTCTCGGGCGGGATCGCCTCCCCCACCGACCGGATCGACTCGACCCAGTACTCGATGGAGGAGCTGCGGGCGGTCGTCGAGGAGGCGCGGGCGGCCAACCGGTACGTCACCGGGCACGCCTACACCGCCGCCGCGGTCAACCGGGGGCTGGAGGCCGGGGTCGGCTGCATCGAGCACGGCAACCTGATGGACGGTTCCTCCGTCGAGCTGTTCCGGCGGACCGGGGCGTTCTACGTGCCCACCCTGGCCACCTACGCCGCCCTGGCCGACGAGGGCCTGGAGCACGGCATGCCGGCCGCCCAGCACGCCAAGGTGTTCGAGGTGCTGGACGCCGGGCTGGGGGCGCTGGAGCTGGCCTCCCGGGCCGGGCTGCCGATCGTCTACGGGACCGACCTGCTCGGCGGCATGCACCGCCGCCAGCTCACCGAGCTGACCATCCGGTCAGAGGTCCAGCCGGCCGCCGACGTCCTGCGCTCGGCGACCACGGTGGCGGCCCGCCTGCTCGGCCTCCAGGGCCAGGTCGGCGTCGTCGCCCCCGGGGCGCTGGCCGACCTGCTGGTGGTCGACGGGAACCCGCTGGAGCGCATCGGCCTGCTCACCGACCCGGCCCGCAACCTCCGCCTGGTCATGGCGGCCGGCCGGATCCACCGCAACGACCTGGACTGAGCGGGGCTCAGTCGAACAGCGACGGCTGGGCGTCCTGGCCGCGACCCGAGGCCGCCCAGCGGGCGAGGTGGAGGTCGACGGCGGCCCCGGAGGGAGCGAGCGGGGTGCCCTCGGCCCGGAGCAGGCCGAGCTGGCGGTCGAGCAGGTGGGGCGGGGGCGTGCCGTCGGCGCGCAGGACCCGCCACCAGGGGACGTCGTCGCCGTCGCCGTGGCGCAGCAGGACCTGGCCGACGTCGCGGGCGGTGGCCTCGACCTCGGCCAGGGCGGCGACGTCGCCGTAGGTCAGGACCCGGCCCGAGGGGATGCGCCTGACCACGGCCAGCACCTCGGCGGCCAGGTGGTCCACTAGCCGCCGCCCTTGGCGGCCTTCTTGGCCGCCTGCTTGAAGGCGCGCACCTCGGCCAGGGTGTCGGGGTCGGTGACGTCGGCGGCGGACCGGCGCGACCCGTCCTCGCCGTAGGGGCCGGCCACCTCCCGCCAGCCGTCGGGCTGGACGCCGAGCTGCTTGCCGAGCAGGGCGACGAAGATCCGCGCCTTCTGCTCGCCGAAGCCGGGCAGCGCCCGCAGCCGGGCCAGCAGCTCCTTGCCGGTGGCGGCGGTCCGCCAGATGGCGGCGGCGTCCCCGCCGTACTGGTCGACCACGACGCGGCAGAGCGCCTGGACCCGCACGGCCATCGACGCCGGGTAGCGGTGCAGGGCCGGCGGGCCGGCCATCAGCTTGACGAACGCGTCCGGGTCCCAGTCGGCCAGCTCGGCCGCGTCCAGCGACGTCCGCTCCATCCGCTGGGCCAGCCGCCAGGGCGCCCGGAACGCCCACTCGAGCGGGAACTGCTGGTCCAGCAGCATGCCCATCACCAGGGCCAGCGGCTCCCGGGCGAGCAGCGCGTCGGCGTCGGGGTCCTGGGCCAGCCGCAGGGTCGGTGGTTCCATAGGAGGAGGCTACCGTAGCTCGCCTGGCGCCGGCTGGACGGCCACGCCGACCTGGCGGTCCTGGCGGGGCAGGGCGGTGGGGCGGTGGTCGCGGATCCAGAGGTCGATGGTCTCCCACCACGAGTACAGCCAGTCGACCTGGGCCTCGCGCTCCTCGGGGACCTCGGCGGCGGGCACGCGCCACCAGCGGGCCTTGAGGACCTGCTCCATGGGCAGGGCCCGCCAGACGTCGCCGACGGTGACGACGTGCTCAAGACCGGTGTGGGCGACGAAGATCACGTCGGCGGCCGGGGCGGCCTCGATCGCGGCCAGGGCACCGCCCGGCTTGGGCGGGAGCAGGTGCTCCATGGCCCTGGCCCTGGCCGCCTCCTTGGCCAGGCGCCGCTCCTCCAGCAGCCGGATGGCCCTGACCCGGCGCCGCGGGGTGAAGTTGCCGCCCTCGGGGAAGATCACCAGGGCCCCGGTCGGGCCGAGGCCGGCCGCCAGCCGCTCGATCTCCCTGATGACCCGGTCGCCGGCACCCCGCCGGGCCGGCACGAAGGCGTTGGGCAGGCGGTTGATGACCACGTCGAGGCTGGGGTCGAACTGCAGGGCGGCCTTCATCACGATGCGGGGCTTGCGCTGGTAGCGGCTGAGCAGGTGGTGGACGAGCAGGAACGAGTCGCCCGGGCCGGCGTGGCGGCTGAGCACGATCACCGGGCGGGTCAGGCGGGCCCTGGCCTCCTCGGGGGTCAGCTCCGGCTCCTCGATCTCGATGCGCAGCCGGAACGTGCGCGACGCCACCCGGAACACCACCGCCAGCCACCAGCGCATCAGTGCGTAGTGGCGCTCCAGGTAGGGCTCGGAGCTCAGCCGGCCGCCGAAGCCGCTGGCCACCCAGAGGGCCAGGCAGGCGAACAGGGCCACCGACTCCATGGCCAGCCAGACCAGCGCGAACCAGAGCAGCCGCAGCGCCCGCCAGCGGCCGGGCAGCAGCGGCGAGGCGGCCGCGGCCAGGATCACCAGCCCCGGCAGCAGGACCAGCAGGCCGACGGTGACCACCAGCACCAGCGGCGCCAGCACGAGGCGGCGGACGAGCTTCGGTGGCAGCACCCGCTCACCCGGTCCCTGTCGACCGGGGGGCCAGGTCTGAGCCCCCCGGGCCCCCGGTTGCGGCCCCGGCCAGGTAGGCGGCCGAGGCCTCGTACGCCCGCTGGATGTGCTCGTCGACCCGGGAGGCGTCGCGGTAGCGGAGCTGGGACAGGTCGACCCCGGCCGCGCCCTCGGCCCCGGCGGGCAGGACGTGGACGGTCACTCCCGGCGGGACCGCCGCCATGTCCTCGGCGAACCGGTGCCGGCGGGCGATCTCGAACGCCACCAGCCCCACCTCCCAGGGCCGGGACGGCACCTGGAGGGGCCGCTCGATGCGGCCGACGTGGAGCACGTACACGGTCCTGGCCCCCAGCTCCAGGGCCCGGCCGATGGGGATGCTGTGGACGAGGCCGCCGTCGAAGAAGTGCTCGTCGCCCACCCGGACCGGTGGCAGCAGCCCGGGCACGGCCGCCGAGGCGAGCACTGCCGGGACGATCGGCCCGTCGGCGAACCAGTGGGCGGCGGCCCGCTCGATGCTGGCGGCGACGCACTGGAAGGGCACGGCCAGCTCCTCGATGCGGTCCACCGGCAGCGCCTCCAGCAGCTGGCGCAGCGGCTCGTTGGAGTGCAGGTGGGTGCCGGAGCGGGCCAGGGTCCGGACCCGCCCGAACAGCGAGCCGCCGAACGCCTCGGCGGCCACGCCGTCGCGCCACACCGCGGCCAGCTCGGGCACGGCCGCGCCCGGGTCGCGGTGGGCGGCCACGAACACGCCGTTGAGCGCCCCCACCGAGGTGCCGAGCACGAGGTCGGGCCGGACCCCGGCCTCGGCGAGGGCCTGAAGCATGCCGACCTCGTGGGCGCCGAGCACCCCGCCCCCGCCGAGCACGAAGGCGACCTCGTGCGCCCGGCCCTCGTCCCCCGCCACCGTCCCTCCCTTGTCAGGCCGATGATCCCATACGCTAGGCTTCGCCTGACGCACAGGAAGGGCAGGTGGCTGGTTGCCAGGGCTCCGGATCGCCGTCCTTGGCAAGCCCAGGGTCACCCGCGACGACGACTCGCCGGTGGAGCTGGGCTCGGCCAAGGCCACCGCCCTGCTGCTGTACCTGGCCACGACCGGCGAGCGGCACTCGCGGTCGGCTCTGGCCGGTCTGCTCTGGGGCGACCTGCCCGAGGAGGGCGCCCGCGCCAACCTGCGCCTGGCCCTGACCAAGCTGCGCCGGGTGGCCGACGACAACCTCCAGGTGACGCGCGGGTACGTGGCCGTCGACCCGTCCAGCTACTGGCTCGACCGGCGGGAGCTCGAGGCGGCCCTGGCCGGCGGGGACGGCGACCTTGAGCGGGTCAGGGCGGCCGTCGGGCTGTACCGGGGCGACTTCCTCGACGACCTGGTGGTGCGGGGCGCCCCCGAGTTCGAGGAATGGGCCGGGCGCGAACGCGAGCACCTGCGCCGGCTGGCCGTGACCGGGCTGGCCCGGCTGGCCGACGACGCCGCCGCCCGGAGCGACCCGGCCGCCGGGGTCGAGCTGGCCCGCCGCATGCTGTCGCTCGACCCGCTGTCGGAGGAGGCGCACCGGCTGCTGATGCGGTTCCTGGCCCAGAAGGACGACCGGGCGGCCGCGCTGGCCCAGTTCGAGACCTGCCGCCACGTCCTGGCCGAGGAGCTGGGGGTCGAGCCGTCCCCGGAGACGGTCCGGCTCACCGAGCGCATCCGCGCCGGCGAGCTCGCCTCCGCCCGCCCCGACCCGGGCACACCTGAACCCGCCCCGCCGGCGCTTGGCCCCCCGGAGGGGGAGCGTAGCTCACGGGAGCATGGGGCTCCGCCGGCTGTCCACACCCCCGGCCCGGGGCCCACCCCCGGCCCGGGGCCCACCCCCGGTCCGGCGACCACCCCCGGTCCGGCGACCACCCCCGGTCCCGTGGGTGTCGGCGGCCTCATCGGCCGGGAGGACGACCTGGCCCGGGTGACCGTGCTGGTCGAGGGGGAGGCGTGCCGGCTGCTGACCCTGGTCGGGCCGGGCGGGGTCGGCAAGTCCCGGCTCGCCCTGGCCGCGGCCGAGCGGCTGGCCCCTCGGTTCGCCGACGGGGTGGCCGTCGTCGCCCTGGCCGGGGTGGAGCCGGACGACCCCGACGGCGTGGCCGACCTGCTGGCCGTCGCGGTGGCCGAAGCCCTGGCCGTGCCCCTGGCCACCCGCCGCCCGGCCCGCGAGCTGCTCGGTGCCTGGCTGGCCGAGCGGCGCCTGCTGGTCGTGCTGGACAACCTCGAGCACCTGGACGGCGCCGCCCCCCTGGTCACCGGCCTGCTGGCCGCCGCCCCGGGGCTCAAGCTGCTGGCCACGTCCAGGCGGCGGGTCGGGGCCGGGGTGGAGTGGGTCCTGGACGTGCCCGGGCTGGCCGAGGGCGCGGCGGTCGAGCTGTTCGCCGAGCGGGCCCGGCGGGTCAGGGCCGGCTTCTCGCTGGAGGACGAGGGGCCGGCCGTTGCCGCCATCTGCCGGCTGGTCGACGGGCTGCCGCTGGCCATCGAGCTGGCCGCCGACCTCGCCCGGACGCTCCCCTGCCAGGTGATCGCGGACAAGCTCGTCTCCGACCTGAACCTCCTGCAGACGACCTCGGCCACCGTCCCGCCCCGCCACCGCAGCATGCGCTCGGTGATCGAGGCGTCCTGGCGGCTGCTCGACGCCGCCCAGCAGGGGGCCCTGGCCCGGCTGTCGGTGTTCCGTGGCGGCTTCGACCCGGCCGCCGCCGAGGCGGTCGCCGGTGCCGGCCCGGCCATGCTGTCGGCGCTGGTCGAGCGGTCGCTGGTCGACCGGGCCGACGGCGGGCGCTACGGCCTGCACGAGCTGCTGCGCCAGTTCGCCTCCGAGCGGCTGGAGGCGGCCGGGGATGCCGCCGCCACCCGGCGCGCCCATGCCGGGCACTACGCCGGGTTCCTGGCGGCCAGGCACGGCCGGCTGGCCGACGCCTTCGACGGGGCGGTGCTGGCCGAGGTCGACCCGGAGACCGGCAACCTCAGGGCCGCCTGGCAGGAGCTGGCCGAGGCGGGCGGGATCGACGCCGTGGCCGGCCTCCTCGAGGACCTGTGGCTGGTCCACCGCCGCCACGGCCGCTTCCAGGAGGCCCTCGGCATGCTGCAGCGCGCCCTGGCCCGCGACGACGCCTCCAACCGGCAGCGGGCCAGGTGGCACCTGTGGGCCGGGCTGGCCCAGTACCAGCTGGGACGGGCCGACGAGGGCCAGGAGGAGCTGCGGGCCATGCTCGGCCTGGCCGGCCGGCCCCTGCCGGCGACCGGCGCCGGCTGGGCCGCGGCCGTGGCCAGGGGCGCCGCCGGCCAGGCCCGCAGCCGGACCCTGGGGACCCGGCCGGCCGCCGACCCGGCCGCCCGGCAGGCGGCCGCCGAGGTCGCCCAGGCCTACGCCATCGTCGGCGAGACCTACTACATGGCCGGCCAGCTCCTCCCGATGGTCGCCAGCGGGGTCAGCACCATCAACGCCGCCGAGCGCGCCGGCAGCGTCGGCGACGTCGCCGCCGGCTACGCCGTCACCGCCATCAGCGCCAGGGTCGCCGGCCGCCACCGGCTGGCCAGCTGGTACGGCCGCCTGGCCGACGACGCCATCGCCACCGGCACCGACGAGGCCGCGCTGGCCTATCCGCTCGAGGTCAGGGGCGTCGACCACGTCACGGTGGGCGCCTGGGCGGCCGCCGAGGCGTGCCTGGGCCGGGCCGCCGGCAGCTTCGCCCGTATGGGCCAGCCGCGGTTCTGGGAGGAGTGCACCGCCCTGGTCGCGGTGGCCGACTGCTACCGGGGCGGCTACCGCCGGGCGGTGGACGGCTTCGCCGAGGTGGCGGCGTCGGCCCGGGCCCGCCACGACCAGCTGTCGCTGTACTGGGGCCTGGCCGGGCAGGCCGAGGCCCTGCTGCGGCTGGAGCGCGACACCGGGCCGGCGCTGGAGCTGCTGGAGGAGGCCCGGACCCTGTTCGGCGACCTGCCGGCGTCGGAGCGGCTGCGCGTCCACGCCGGGCTCGGCCTGGTCCACCTGCGGGCAGGCCGCGACGCCGAGGCCGGGACGGCCGTCCGGGCCGGGCTGCGCGAGGCCGCCGCGGCCGGGATGCCTCGGATGTGGCTCGGGGAAGGCCTCACGGTGCTGGCCGAGGTCGCCCTGGCCCTCCGGGAGCGTGGCCACGACCCGGCCGTCGCGGCCAGCGCCTGCGACCGGCTGCGGTCGTTCACCGCCGGCTGCCCGGTGAGCGCGGCCAGGGCCCTGCGCGCCGGCGGCCTCCAGCTGTGGCTGGCCGGGCGGCGCCCAAAGGCCGTCCGGGCCTGGCGCCGCAGCCTCGACACCGCCCGCCGCCTCGACCTCCCCTACGACGAGGCCATGGCCCACCTCGAGCTGGGCCGCCACCTCCGCCCCACCCAGACCACCCCCGGCGACTGGGGCCGCGACGAGCACCTGTCCCGCTCCCGCGAGCTGTTCTGTGCCCTCGGCACCGAGCCGGCCCGCCTCCGGGCCTCGGTGACCGCCTGACAGCCGGGACGGGGCCAGGAGCTCGACAGGAACTCGGTGGGAACTCGGTAGGATGCGGGAGGCGTGTCGGTCTCGGGAAGGTGGTGGATCGTGCGGCGGTATCTGGTGGTTGCCAACCAGACGCTCGGGGGGGAGGAGCTCTGGGGCGCGATCCGGGAGCGGATCGCCGGGGGCGACTGCCATTTCCACCTGCTGGTGCCGGCCACGCCGGCCGCCCAGCTCGACCCCGGCGTCACCGCCGAGGTGGCGGCTGAGGGCGAGCCGGGGGAGGACCTGGGGCGGCGGCTGGCCAGGCAGCGGATGCGGCACGAGCTGGACCGGATGCGCGAGCTGGGGGCCAGCGTCAGCGGTGAGATCGGGGTCGCCGACCCGGTCGACGCCGTCCGGGTGGTGCTGCACCGCTGGGAGTTCGACGAGGTCATCTTGTCCACCCTGCCGGGGCGGCGGTCGCGCTGGCTGGCCGCCGACCTGCCGACCAAGATCCGCCGCGGGTTCAAGCTCCAGGTGACCCAGGTCACCGGGGCGACCGCGGCCAAGGGCTGAACCGAACCAGGAGCGAAAGGAGCCGCATGGCGAGCAGGACGGTCAACGGCGACCGGGCAAGGATCGGCGCCCGCACCCTGCGCAAGGACCGATGGTGGCTGGCCCCGCTCGTCACGGTGACGGTGCTCGGCGGGTTCGTGATCTACGGCACCTGGGTGGCCTTCGCCAACCGGGACTACTTCGCCGACCCGTACCTGTCGCCGTTCTACTCGCCGTGCCTGGCCGCCAGCTGCCAGGAGCCGACCTGGGCGATCGTCGGCAGCTGGTGGCCGCTGTCCCCCGCCCTGCTGGTGCTGCCGTTCCCGCTCGGGTTCCGGCTGACCTGCTACTACTACCGCAAGGCGTACTACCGGTCGTTCTGGTGGGCGCCCCCGGCCTGCGCCGTCCCCGACGCCCGGCCCCGCTACACCGGGGAGACCCGCTTCCCCCTGATCCTCCAGAACATCCACCGCTACTTCTTCTACCTGGCCCTGCCGTTCCCGCTCATCCTGGCCTGGGACGCGCTGCGCGCCTTCCACTTCCCCGACGGCTGGGGGATCGGCCTGGGGACCGTCATCCTGCTCGTCAACGCCGTCTTCCTGGCCCTCTACACGCTGTCGTGCCATTCCTGCCGGCACCTGTGCGGGGGCAGGCTCAACAGCTTCTCCAAGGCCCCGGTCCGCTACTGGATGTGGCGCAAGGTGTCGGCCCTCAACTCCCGCCACATGCTCCTGGCCTGGGTCAGCCTGGTCTTCGTGGCCCTGGCCGACCTGTACGTCCGGCTGGTCGCCACTGGCGTGATCAGCGACCCGAGGTGGGTGTTCTAGACCTATGGCCGAGCACGAGACCCACGAGTTCGACGTCGTCGTCATCGGGGCCGGCGGCGCCGGCCTGCGGGCCGCCATCGAGGCCCACGACCGGGGGGCCCGCACCGCCCTGGTCTGCAAGTCGCTGCTGGGCAAGGCCCACACGGTCATGGCCGAGGGCGGCATCGCCGCCGCCATGGCCAACGTCTACCCCGACGACAACTGGCGGGTGCATTTCCGCGACACCATGCGCGGCGGCAAGATGCTCAACAGCTGGCGGATGGCCCAGCTCCATGCCCAGGAGGCCCCCGACCGGGTCTACGAGCTGGAGGAGTGGGGGGCGCTGTTCGACCGCACCGACGACGGCCGTATCCTCCAGCGCGACTTCGGCGGCCACCGGTTCGCCCGCCTTGCCCACGTTGGCGACCGCACCGGCCTGGAGATGATCCGGACCCTGCAGCACCGGGCCGTCTCCCAGGGCGTCGAGGTGTTCATGGAGTGCACGGTGATGCGGCTGCTCACCGACGACGGGCGGATCGCCGGGGCGGTCGCCTACTGGCGCGAGTCCGGGCGCCTGATCGTCTTCAAGGCCAAGGCGGTGGTGCTGGCCACCGGCGGGATCGGCAAGGCCTGGAAGGTCACCTCCAACTCCTGGGAGTACACCGGCGACGGCCACGCCCTGGCCCTGTGGGCCGGGGCCGACCTGGTCGACATGGAGTTCGTCCAGTTCCACCCCACCGGCATGGTCTGGCCGCCGTCGGTCCGCGGCATCCTGGTCACCGAGGGGGTGCGCGGCGACGGCGGGGTGCTGCGCAACAGCGAGGGCAAGCGGTTCATGTTCGACTACATCCCGGACATGTTCCGGTCCGAGACGGCCGAGACCGAGGAGGAGGCCGACCGCTGGTACGACGACCGCAAGAGCAACCGCCGCACCCCCGACCTGCTGCCCCGTGACGAGGTCGCCCGGGCGATCAACAACGAGGTCAAGGAGGGCCGGGGCAGCCCGCACGGCGGGGTCTTCCTGGACATCGCCTCGCGCAAGCCGGCCGACTACATCCAGCGGCGCCTGCCCTCGATGTACCACCAGTTCAAGGAGCTGGCCGACGTCGACATCACCAAGGAGCCGATGGAGGTCGGCCCGACCTGCCACTACGTGATGGGCGGGATCCGGGTCGACCCCGACACCCAGGCGGCCACCGTGCCCGGGCTGTTCGCGGCCGGCGAGGCCGCCGGGGGCATGCACGGGGCCAACCGCCTCGGCGGCAACTCCCTCTCCGACCTGCTGGTGTTCGGGCTGCGGGCCGGCCGCTACGCCGCCGAGCACGCGGCCACGGTCGCCACCCGGCCGGCGGTCGACCCCGAGCAGGTGGCGGCGGCCGAGCGCGAGGCCCTGGCCCCCTTCGAGCGGGCCGACGGCGGCGTCAACCCCTACACCGTCCAGCTGGAGCTCCAGGACTGCATGCAGGAGCTGGTCGGGATCATCCGCACCGAGGGCGAGCTGAAGAGCGCCCTGGAGCGGATCGCGGCCCTCAAGGAGCGGGCCGCCCAGGTCGGGGTCGAGGGGCACCGCCAGTACAACCCGGGCTGGCACCTGGCCCTCGACCTGCGCTCGCTGCTGACCGTGTCCGAGTGCGTGGCCCTGGCCGCGATCGAGCGCCGCGAGAGCCGCGGCGGCCACACCCGCGACGACTACCCCAAGCCCGACCCGGAGCTGGGCAAGGTCAAGATGGTCGTCCGGGCCAGCGACGGCGAGGTGTCGGTGCATCGTGAGCCGCTGGACGACCTGCCCGACGACCTCAGGGCGCTGTTCGAGGAGAAGACCAGCTCATGACCAGCTACGACGTCAACCTCCGGCTGTGGCGCGGCGACCAGGCCGGCGGCGAGCTGCGCGACTACACCGTGGCCTGCGAGGACGGCGAGGTGGTGCTGGACGCCATCCACCGCGTCCAGGCCACCCAGGCCGGCGACCTGGCCGTGCGCTGGAACTGCAAGGCCGGCAAGTGCGGCTCCTGCTCGGCCGAGGTCAACGGCCGCCCGAGGCTGCTGTGCATGACCCGGCTGAACATCTTCGAGCGGGGCGAGCCGATCACCGTCACCCCCGTGCGCACCTTCCCGGTGGTCCGCGACCTGGTCACCGACGTGTCGTTCAACTACGAGATGGCCAAGCGGGTACCGGCGTTCGCGCCAAAGCCCCGCGAGGCCGACGGCACCTACCGGATGGCCCAGCAGGACATCGACCGGGTGCAGGAGTTCCACAAGTGCATCGAGTGCTTCCTGTGCCAGAACGTCTGCCACGTGATCCGCGACCACGAGGAGAACAAGCCCAGCTTCGCCGGCCCGCGCATGTTCATCCGCTACGCCGAGCTGGAGATGCACCCGCTGGAGACGGGCGACCGGCGCGAGCTGCTCCGCGAGCAGATGGGCCTGGGGCTGTGCAACATCACCAAGTGCTGCACCGAGGTCTGCCCCGAGCACATCAACATCACCGACAACGCCATCATCCCGCTCAAGGAGCGGGTGGCCGACGTCCGCTACGACCCGATCACCTGGCTGGGCAGCAAGATCCGCCGCCGCAGGCCTGAGGACTAGGCGGCCACCGAACCGCCCAGGCGGGTCAGCAGGCCGACGAAGGCGGCCTCGGAGAAGCCGACCGCGAACGCCACCGCGGCCACGCCGGCACCACCGCCGGCCACCGCGACCAGGCCGCCGTCGTCGATCAGGAACGTGAGCACCCCGGCGGCCACCCCGACCAGCACCTGGCCGACGAAGAAGAGCCAGAACTGGCGGGCCTGGGTGCCGAGGGTGACCTCGTCGCGGAGGCGGATGAGGCCGCCCAGAGCGGCCCCGGCGGCGCCGGCGGCGCCGGCCGCCCACAACGCCCGGTCGTCGGCGACCATCTCCGACACGGCCGCGGCGAAGGCGGCGACGGCCAGCAGCAGGACCAGGATGGTCGGGGCCGTGACCCGCTGCTTGAGCGCCCAGCGAGCCTTGACCGCCTGGGCCTGCGACTCCTTGGCGTGGATCAGCCGGGCCAGCCGCTCCCGGGTCGCCTCGACCTCCTCGGCCCCCGGCGGCGGCGCCGCCTCGGGGCGGCGGGTGACCCCGCCGGGGAGCAGCGCCGGCAGCTCGTCGCCGTACAGCGACCGCCAGGTGCTGACCGTGCCCGGCTGCTCGTCGTACAGGTCGGCCAGCCGGCCGGCCAGGTAGGTCCGGTCGCCCAGCTCGATCAGGAGCCGCTCCAGCTCGAAGCGGCGGCCCAGCAGCAGCTCGAGAGTGAGCGGCACCTCGGTGGGAAGGGCGATGCGCTCGCGCAGCTCGTCCAGGCGCGCGGTGACGGCCGCGGCCTGGGCCGGGTCGCCGCTGAGGTTGTGGGCGGCCCGCAGGTAGAGGGCGTCGGCGTCGACCACCAGCCGCAGGAAGATCTGGAGGTTCTTGACGAACTCGGCGTCGCCCGCGTCCGGGCTCCTCAGGTTCGGCTCCTCGCCGGTGTCGCGGCGTCCGTGGACCAGCAGCCGCTCGAGCAGCCGCCGCTGGGCGAGCACGGCCTCGCTGAGCTCGGTGCTCGCGGGCACGGGGCAACCTCCTCCTTCGGTATTGGTCGGCTGAACAGCATAAACCGGCGTTGACAGCCTGGGTTGCCTGCCACAAAGATCCTGCCAGCGAAAGGGGTGCCAGATGGCGCAAGGACCGGGCAGGCTGACCGTTGACGACCTGCGGGCCGAGGTCGAGGCCGGACGGGTCGACACCGTGCTGCTGGCCATGACCGACATGCAGGGCCGGCTCCAGGGCAAGCGGCTGGCCGCGACCCACTTCCTGGACGACGTGCTCGAGCACAACGCCGAGGGCTGCAACTACCTGCTGGCCGTCGACGTCGACATGAACACCGTGTCGGGGTACGCGATGAGCTCATGGGACCGGGGGTACGGGGACTTCGTCTTCAAGCCCGACCTGGCCACCCTGCGCATGGTCCCCTGGCAGGAGGGCACCGCCCTGGTCATGTGTGATCTCACCTGGGAGGACGGCAGCCCGGTGCTGGCCTCGCCCCGAGGGATCCTGAAGCGGCAGCTGGAGCGGCTGGCCGAGCGCGGCTGGGCGGCCTACTCGGGCACCGAGCTCGAGTTCATCGTGTTCCGCGACAGCTACGAGGAGGCCTGGGCCAAGGCCTACCGCGACCTGCGCCCGGCCAACGACTACAACGTCGACTACTCGCTGCTGGGCACGGCCCGGATCGAGCCGCTGCTGCGGCGCATCCGCAACTCCATGGCCGGAGCCGGCATGCGGGTCGAGTCGGCCAAGGGCGAGTGCAACTACGGCCAGCACGAGATCGCCTTCCGCTACGCCGACGCCCTGGCCACCGCCGACGGGCACGTCATCTACAAGAACGGGGCCAAGGAGATCGCCGCCCAGGACGGCTGCAGCCTGACCTTCATGGCCAAGTACAACGAGCGCGAGGGCAACTCCTGCCACATCCACTTCAGCCTGCGCGGCGCCGACGGCGACGAGACGGTGATGGCAGGCGACCGGCGCCACCACGGGTACTCGGAGCTGATGGAGCAGTTCCTGGCCGGGCAGCTGGCCTGCCTGCGCGAGCTGACCCTGTTCCTGGCCCCCAACGTGAACTCCTACAAGCGGTTCGCGGCCGGCAGCTTCGCCCCGACGGCGGTCGCCTGGGGCCACGACAACCGCACCTGCGCCCTGCGGGTGGTCGGCCACGGCGAGTCGCTGCGGCTGGAGAACCGGGTCCCCGGCGGCGACGTCAACCCGTACCTGGCCCTGGCCGCGATCATCGCCGCCGGCCTCCACGGGGTCGACAAGGGCCTGGCGCTGGAGGACGAGTTCACCGGCAACGCCTATGCGGCCGACAAGCCGTCGGTGCCCCGGACGCTGCGCGAGGCCCGCGACCTGTTCACCGGCAGCGAGGTCGCCCGCCAGGCCTTCGGCGACGACGTGGTCGACCACTACACCAACATGGCCGCCGTCGAGCTGGACGCCTACGACGCCGTCGTGACCGACTGGGAGCGGTTCCGGGGCTTCGAGCGGCTGTGAGCGACCCGCCGGCCGGGACGAGGCTGTTCGAGGTCCGCGACCCGGCCACCGAGGCGGTGATCGAGCGGCTGGAGCCGGCCACCGCGCAGGACGCCGACGCGGCCGTGGCCCGGGCGGCGGCCGCGTTCGAGGGCTGGCGGGCCGTCGCCCCCGCGGACCGGGGCCGGCTGCTGCGCCGCCTGGCCGAGCGCCTCGACGCCGAACGCGAGCGCCTGGCCCAGCTGGAGATGCGCAACACCGGCAAGCCGATCGCCGACGCCCGGGGCGAGATGGGCATGGTGGCCGACACCTTCGCCTACTACGCCGGCGCCCCCGAGCGGCTGCTCGGCGACACCATCCCGGTGGCCGGCGGGGTCGACCTGACCTTCCGGGAGCCGCTGGGAGTGGTGGGGCTGATCGTGCCCTGGAACTTCCCGCTCACCATCGCCTCCTGGAAGCTGGCCCCGGCCCTGGCCGCCGGCAACACCGTCGTGCTCAAGCCGGCCGAGCTGACCCCGCTGACCGCGCTCGCCTTCCAGACCCTGGCCACCGAGGCCGGCATCCCGCCGGGGGTGGTCAACGTGCTCGCCGGGCCGGGCCGGGTGGTCGGGCGGCGGCTGGTCGAGCACCCCGGCGTGGCCAAGATCGCCTTCACCGGCTCGACCGAGGTCGGGCGCGGGATCATGCAGGGGGCGGCCGGGACCATCAAGCGGGTCACGCTGGAGCTGGGCGGCAAGTCGGCCAACCTGGTCTTTGCGGACGCCGACCTGGCCGCCGCCGCGGCGGCGGCCCCGGCGGCGGTGTTCGGCAACGCCGGCCAGGACTGCTGCGCCCGCTCCCGCATCCTGGTCGAGCGCCCGGCCATGGACGAGTTCCTGTCGCTGCTGGAGCCGGGGGTGACCGGGCTGGTCGTCGGCGACCCGGCCGACGAGCGGACCCAGATGGGCCCGCTGATCTCGGCCGGCCAGCGCGAGACGGTGGCCAGCTTCGTGCCCGAGGGCACCCCGGTGGCCATCCGCGGCGCCGCCCCCGACGGCCCGGGCTGGTGGTACCCGCCGACCGTGCTCACCGAGGTCGAGCCGGGCGACCGGGCGGCCACCGAGGAGATCTTCGGCCCGGTCGCCGTCGTCCTTCCCTTCGACGACGAGGCCGAGGCGGTGCGGCTGGCCAACGCCAGCATCTACGGCCTCTCCGGCTCCATCTGGACCCGCGACCTGGGCCGCGCCCTCCGGGTGGCGAGGGCGCTCGAGACCGGCACCCTCTCGGTCAACTCCAACACCTCGGTCCGGGTGGCCACCCCCTTCGGCGGCTTCAAGCAGTCCGGCGTCGGCCGCGAGCTCGGCCCCCACGCCCTGGAGCACTACACCGAGCTGAAGAACGTGTTCATCGCCACCTGAGCGGGAGGGCGCTCAGCCCCGGCCGGCCAGGTAGTCGCGCCCCAGCTGGCGCAGGCGGCCGTGCACGCCGCCGTAGAGCTCGGCGGCCGGCAGCAGGTCCTTACGGAGCTTGGAGACGAAGGTGTAGTTGGGGTCGACCACGTTGGCCACCGGCGCCTCGACGGCCTGGGTGAGCAGCTGGTAGGCGTCGAGCTGGTCGAGGCCCCAGGCCTCGGCGATCCACTGGACGAGGTCGACCTGGGAGATCCGGAAGGCGTCCTCCAGGGGGCGGGCCGAGCCGGTGCTCATCAGGTGGCTGTCGCTCTCCAGCCGGGGCCAGGGCGTCGCCGCCCCCTTGACCAGGTCGATGGCGATGACCGTGTCCATGGCCGCCTCGACGGCCACCCCGCAGCTCTCGCCCTCCCCCTGCCGGCAGTGGCCGTCGCCGATGGAGAACAGGGCGCCCTCGACGTTGACCCCGAGATAGCAGGTGGCCCCGGCCCGCATCTCCGGGGTGTCCATGTTGCCGCCGTGGGCGTCGGGGACCAGCGACGATCGGGCCTCGAACGAGGCCGGGGCGACCCCGACGGTCCCGTGCATCGGGTCGAGCGGCAGGGTCACGGCCAGGTCGCCCCGCCGGGCCTGGAAGGTCACCGTCCGCCGGTCGCGGTCGACCTCGTAGATCCAGACGACCTCGGGCAGGGGCTCGGTGAGCAGGGCGGTGGCGTGGGTGCCGGTCAGGGCCCCGAACAGCGGGATGGTGGTGGAGGCGGCCCAGTCCCGCGAGGGCTCGATCGACACGAAGTGGATGGCCAGGGTGTCCCCGGGCTCGGCCCCCTCGACATAGAACGGCCCGGTCTGGGGATTGACGAAGGGGAACTCGACCACCCGGGAGACGAGGTCGTCGGGCCCCCGGACCGTGCCGCCGAAGGCGTCTTCGGTCCACAGCTCCAGGATGCTTCCCGGCCGGACCCGGCGGACCGGCGGCACCCCGCCGAAGGTCCAGGCGAACTCGGCCGGGTCCGGCCGGTAGCTGAGCACCTCCATGGGTCTCCTCTCCGTCAGCGCAGCGCCGCCTCGTCGGCCGGCTCCTCGCCGAACACCCGGCCGGTCTCGCGCAGCCGCTCGGGCCGGGTAAGCATGAGCACCACCAGGTAGACCAGCCCGATCAGGTACCAGGTCCCGACGACGAGGCCGACCAGGCTGATCGGGTAGGGCAGGGCGCTGATGAAGTCGAACGCCTGGATGCCGACCGCGGTGAGGAAGGCGGGCACGAACGCCGCGATGCCGAGCAGCGGGACGACGCCGTGGAGCAGGGGGTTGAACTCGGCCCGGCCCTCGCGCAGGTAGAAGACCAGACAGGCCAGGTTGACGACCATGTAGATGGCGATGATCACCGCGGTGACGATGGTGCCGACCAGGGCGAAGGCGGTCAGGGGGCCGTACTGGAGGCCCAGCCACACCGACACCACCACCCCGACCAGGAACTGGACGACCACGGCCACGTCCGGGGACCGCCAGCGCGGGTTGACGTGCTCCAGGGGCCGGGGCAGCAGCCGGATCCGGCCCATGGCGAACCACGTCCGGGTGGCGGCGTTGGCCGAGGCGTTGGCGTTGGCGATGGCCGAGTTGGCGATGGCCAGGAACACCAGCACCCAGCCGGCGCCCCAGGCCGCGCGGGCCAGGGCGTCCCAGGGGTTGCCGTTGCCCGAGGTGGGGAACTCGGCGAACTTGTCGGGGCCGAAGGCGACGGTGGCCGCGTAGGTGGTCAGCACGTAGAACAGGCCGATGCCGAGGCAGGAGTAGAGGACGGCCAGCCGGATGGTGCGCCGGGGGTCCTTGGCCTCCTCGGCCAGGGGCGCCGCAGCCTCGAAGCCGATGAAGGCCAGGATGGTGTAGACGGAGCCGGCGATCACCCCCGAGAGGCCGACGAAGCCCTCCACGGTGGCGTACCGGGTGCCGAACACCGAGAGGGTGTTGGCGTCGCCCGCCTGGATGATCAGGGTGACGGCCAGGGCCGCGAACACCAGGATCTCGAACAGGCCGAGGATCGTGCCGGCGCCGGTGCTCAGCCGGACCCCGAACCAGCCGAGCACGAACACGACCACGGCGGCCGCCACGGCCGACACCACCCACCAGGTGTCGTAGCTCCAGCCGAACTCCTGGTTGAGGGTGCCGGCGACCAGGTTGCCGAAGATCAGGAACAGCAGGGGCGCCACCAGGGGCTCGACAAAGGCGTAGCCCCAGCCGACCAGGAAGCCGACGGCCGGGTGCAGCCCGCGTGCGGCGTAGGTGTAGAAGCCGCCGGCCGAGGGCAGGCGCCGGGCCAGCTGCCCGATCGAGATGGCCACCAGCAGGCAGCCGACCAGCGCGAAGAGCACCGACAGGGGCAGGGCGCCGGCGGCGAAGTTGGCCCCGACGATGATGGAGAAGGCCACCGCCGCCGCCGGGGCCATGTGGGTGATCGACTGGAACAGGACCTCGCGGAGGCCGATGGCCTCCCGGGCGAGGCTGTGGGACGGACCGTTCTGCGCCATGGCGCGCCTCCTTTGGAGACCTCCCACCACCAGGACAGGCAAGCGGAACGGTGAACCTCGGACAACTGCGCTGCAAGCGCCTCGATGGAGGCGAACGCGGCGAACGAGCCGGGGATGCGGGCGGGAGGGCGGCGGCCAGGACATACTGGGCCGGCCCGCGACACGGAGGAGGTCGGTCGAGATCGGACGGCTGGACGGCAAGGTGGCCGTCATCACGGGGGCGGCCAGCGGGATCGGGCGGGAGAGCGCGCGGCGGTTCGCGGCCGAGGGGGCGCGGGTGTGCGTGGCCGACCTGTCGGACGAGGCCGGGGAGGCGGTGGCGGCCGAGGTCGGCGGGCTCTACCTGCACGCCGACGTGACCGTGGAGGACGACGTCGTCGCCCTGTACGCCCGCGCGGCCGACCACGTCGGCGGCATCGACGTGCTGTTCAACAACGCCGGCATCGCCCCGCCGGACGACGTGTCGGTGCTCGACACCGGCCTGGAGGCCTGGCGGCGGGTCCAGGACGTCAACCTCACGGCGGTCTTCCTCTGCTGCAAGCACGGCATCCCCCACCTGCTGGCCCGGGGCGGGGGGTCGGTGGTCAACACGGCCTCGTTCGTGGCCGTGATGGGCGCGGCCACCTCCCAGATCTCCTACACCGCGTCCAAGGGCGGGGTGCTCGCCCTGTCACGCGAGCTGGGGGTCGAGTTCGGGCGCCGGGGGGTACGGGTCAACGCGCTCTGCCCGGGGCCGGTCAACACCCCGCTGCTCCAGGAGCTGTTCGCCAAGGACCCCGAGAAGGCGGCCCGCCGCCTGGTCCACCTGCCCATGGGCCGGTTCGCCGAGGCCGACGAGATCGCCGCCGCCGCCTGCTTCCTCGCCTCCGACGACGCCAGCTACATCACGGCCAGCACGTTCCTGGTCGACGGCGGGCTGTCCGGCGCGTACGTGACGCCGCTGGACTAGGGCTCGACCGTCGCCTTGATGCCCTCGCCCCTGGTCACCATGTGGATGCCCTCGATCGCCCCGTCCAGCGGCAGGCGATGGGTGATCAGGTCGGCCACAGGGACGGCGCCCGAGGCGATCAGGGCGAGGGCCTGCCTGTTGTGGGCCGGGCTGGAGCCGTTGGCCCCGACGATGCCGACCTCGCGGTAGTGGACGATGTTGGCGTCGCAGGTGATGGCCGGCCGGTCCTTGGGCAGGCCGCCGAAGAAGCTGACCCGGCCCCGGCGGGCGGCCATCTGGAGGCCGTCCTCCTGGGCCTTGGCCGAGGCGGCGGCGACGATGATCACGTCGGCCCCGCGCCCGCCGGTCAGCCCGCGGACCGCCGCCACCGTGTCGGTGGTGTCGGCCCCGATGGCCTCGTCGGGCGCGACCAGGCCGGCGGCCAGCTCCAGGCGCTGTGGGCGCAGCTCGATCAGGAACACCCGCGCCGCCCCGCGGGCCCGGGCCAGC
>Ga0207675_100002052_pt1 | contig 20088 bp, 19 predicted proteins | sample KBSSwiS42_FD_184305 | JGI IMG/M metagenome (GOLD analysis project Ga0207675, IMG submission 184305) | Switchgrass rhizosphere microbial communities from Kellogg Biological Station, Michigan, USA - KBS Switchgrass S4-2 (SPAdes) (version 2) | ecosystem: Host-associated > Plants > Roots >...
CCCGGTTCCCAGCGAACTCCCAGGTTGCTCTCGGCCTGGTTTGAGGCTGCTGGCCGACGCTGGGATGCGTCCGAGCCGGGAGGAGCTGTGAACGACACCATGACCGCCACTGTCGTGCCCCATGCTGTCCCACCGTCGGCGACCGCTGCCCGGCTGACGGGGCGGGCGAGGCGCGACGCCGCTGTCCGGCTCGGCGCCGGCGCTGGGCTGTGGCTCACCCTGCTGGTGGTCGTCTCGCTGTGGGCGGGCGGCGGCGGGCTCCAGGACCTCGGCGGCTGGCAGAGCGGGCTGACCTCGCTGGGCCGGCTCACCGGCCTGGCCGCCGCGGACCTGCTGCTGGTCCAGGTGCTGCTCATGGCCCGGGTGCCGGTGCTCGAGCGGGCGTTCGGCCAGGACCAGCTCGTCCACCGGCACCGGCTGACCGGGTTCACCTCGTTCAACCTGATGCTGGCCCACGTCGTGCTCATCAGCTGGGGGTATGCGGCCGGCGCGCTGACCCGGACGCCGGCGACGTTGTGGGGGCTCATCACCGGCTACCCGGGCATGCTGCTGGCGCTGGCCGGAACCGCCTGCCTGGTCATGACGGCGGTCACCAGCGTCAGGGCCGCCCGCAACAGGCTCCGCTATGAGTCCTGGCACCTGCTGCACCTGTACGCCTATCTCGGCGTGGGGCTGGCACTGCCGCACCAGCTGTGGACCGGTCGGGAGTTCCTCGCCTCCACCGCCGCCACCGTCTACTGGTGGAGCCTCTGGGCGCTGGCGGCAGGAGCCGTCCTGGTGTGGCGGGTCGGCCGACCACTGTGGCGCAACGCCCGGCACCGGCTGCACGTCACCGCGGTCGTGCCCGAGGCGGCCGGGGTCGTCTCGGTGTACCTGAGCGGCCGCCACCTGGACCGGCTGGCGGCCCAGGCCGGCCAGTTCCTCACCTGGCGGTTCCTGAACCGCCAGGGCTGGACCCGCGGCAACCCCTACTCGCTGTCGGCCGCACCCGACGGGCGCAGCCTGCGGATCACCGTCAAGGAGCTGGGTGACAACAGCGCCCAGCTGCGAGCGCTGCGCCCGGGCACCCCGGTCCTGTTCGAAGGGCCCTACGGGCGGCTGACCGCTCGGGCCCGGACCCGCCGGCGGGTGGCCCTGATCGGCGCCGGCGTCGGCGTGGCGCCCCTGCGGGCCCTGGCCGAGGGCCTGGAGTACGCGCCGGGCGAGGTGGTCCTGGTGCATCGATTTCCCGACCGGCCGCTGTTCGAGCGCGAGCTCCACCTGCTCGCCAGCACGCGAGGGCTCCAGGTCCTGTGGCTTCCCGGCCACCGGAGGGCACCTGACTCCTGGCTGGGGGACGGCGTCGGCACCGCCGACGACGTGACCGCCCTGCGCGACTGGGTGCCCGACCTGGCCGAGCGCGACGTCTATGTCTGCGGCCCCGAGGAGTGGACCGAGACCGTGCGCCGCGTGACCCAGGCGGCCGGCCTCCCCTCCGGCCAGCTCCATATCGAGAAGTTCCGGTGGTGACCTGAGATGAAACGGATCGTCCTGTGGTTGCTCACCACCGTCACCATCGTGGTGCTGCTGTTCGGCTACCGCACCTCGCTGGCCGGGCCGCTGGCCAGCGCCAGGGTGACGGTCGCCTCCTCGACGGGCTCGACGACCGGTGCCGCCCCGTCCGCGGGCACCGTCACCGGCCCGGTGGCCCAGACCCGGTGGGGGCCGGTCCAGGTCCAGGTGACGGTCAGCGGCGGCAAGCTCACCGACGTCTCGGTGCTCCAGTCTCCCAACGGCAACCCAAGGGACCAGCAGATCAACGCCTACGCCCTGCCGATCCTGGTCCAGGAGACCCTGGATGCCCAGAGCGCCGACATCGACATGGTCAGCGGCGCCACCGTCACCAGCGACGGCTACCGGCAGTCGCTCCAGGGCGCGCTCGACGAGGCCGGGCTGTGAGCCCCACCAAGCCTCGGACCGTCCGGTACGTGGGCCACGTCATGAACCTCCCGATCAGCCTGGCCATTCGCGGCCGCCACGCCGCCGACGACCAGGCACGCGCCGCCTGGGCACAGATCATGGCCAGCCTGCGCGAGGTCGACGCGGTGTTCAGCACCTGGCGGCCGGACTCGCCGGTCTCCCGGCTCGGCCGGGGCGAGATCACCCTCGACGACTGCCCACCCGAGGTGGCCGAGGTGCTGGCCCTGGGCGAGCTGGCCGAGCGACAGTCCCAGGGCGCGTTCGGAGTCCTTCGAGCCGGGCCGGGCGGCGGGGTCGTGCTCGACCCCACTGGGGTGGTGAAGGGATGGGCGGTCGAACGCGCCGCCGACCACCTCCGTGCCCTGGAGTCGAGTGACTTCTGTCTGTCCGCCGGCGGCGACCTGGTCTGCCGGACCCTGGACCCTGACGCACTACCATGGCGCATCGGCATCGAGCACCCCCACGACACCAGCCGGGTCATCGCCGTGGCGCCCGTCCACACCGGCGCGGTGGCCACCTCCGGGACCGCCCACCGCGGCGACCACCTCGTCGACGCCCGCACCGGCCGGCCACCCTCCGGCGTCGCCTCGGTCACGGTCATGGCGGCCACGCTGACCTGGGCCGACATCGACGCCACGGCCGCCTACGCCCACGGTGCCCACGCCGCCCGATGGCTGGGAACCCGGCCCGGCCGAAGCGGCCTGGTGGTGTGGGCCGACGGGTCCACCACCCTCGTCGACGGGCCCGAGCCCATCACCACGGCGCGTCAGTCGGTCGGCCTGTTCGCGACCTCGAGCCAGATGTCGGCGTGACACAACGCGCCGGGCTTGCACCAGCAGGCCAGGTCCTTGCCGGCCAGCTCCCGCCGGGCCGCCTCGACCAGCTCGGGATGGTCGGCCAGGTACCGGCGGAACAACGCGACGGCCTGCTCGAGCCCGTACTCGGCCACCGGGAAGGGGTTGCCCCAGCGCGTCGGCCGGGAGACAACCACGGCGCCAGGGGGTTTGCGCCACCCTCGTTTGCGGCTGAGCTGCACCCGCCTGGGCATCACGGGGCGGTCGAGCGCATCGGCGGGGGAGGGGCGAGCACGGCGGGTCGGGAACGGGCCGGGGTGCCGATGCGGTCGAGGACCTCACCGGCCTGGGCGAGCAGCCGGTCGGCGCCGGCGCGGTCGCCGGTGCGGCGGGCGACCGCGGCCTGGAGGGCCAAGGCCCGTCCCAGCCAGACGGTGAGGCCCAGCTGGCGCCACCGGTCGGCCGCCCCGGCGAACGCGGCCGCGGCCTCCTCGGCCCCACCCGCGGCCAGGGCGGCCAGCCCGCCGCTCTCGGCCCGGATCGCCTCCGCCTCGACCTCCCCGCCCGGCGGCGCCGGGGCCCGGCTCGCCGGTGGCCGCCCGGCCAGGAGCTGCGCCTGCTCCAGTGCTGCCGCGGCGAGCGCCTCCGTCCCGGTCGCGCCGGCCTCCCTGGCCGAGGCGAGCGCCCGCTCCAGCTCGGCGATCGCCTGGTCGAGGCGGCCGGCCCCGAGCAGGGCCCGCCCGACGAGCATGGGTCGCATCGCCTCGGCCAGCACCCACCCGCTCGCCCTGGCCCCGGCGGCCCCGCGGTCGGCCCGCTCGGGCACGCGCTGCCAGCTGCCCCGGTCCAGGTGGACCCCGGCGTGGACGAAGTCGACCTCCAGCAGCTCAACGCGGACGCCGCCCCGCTGGAGCGTCTGGCGGGCCGCGGCCAGCTGCCTGGTGGCCCGCGCCGGGTACCCCTGCCGGAGGCAGGCCCGGGCGCCGACGGCCAGGCCAAGCCCGGCGATGCGCAGGGAACCGATCGACCTGCCCAGCCGGACGACCTCGGCGGCCAGCCGCCCGGCGTCGGCGGGGGTGGCGACCTGGGAGGCGGCCATCGCCTCGATCAGGAACGTGTCCGCCTCGGCGTACCGGTCCCCGGCCTCGACGGCGATCGGCCTGGCCTCGCCCATGGCCCGGATGGCCTCGCCGTGCTCCCCGCGGTAGTAGCTGAAGTACCCCCAGGTCCGCAGCAGGGCCGCCCGTGACCGGAGGTCGCTGTCGCTCCCGGCCAGCCGGCGCGCCTGCCCGTACCAGTGATGGAACTCGTCGCCGCCGACCGTGGTCAGCAGATACGCCAGGTCCTGGGCGGCGACGGCCAGCCCCCAGCGGTCGCCGGCCCGCTCGAACAGCCGGTAGGCCTCGCGCAGGTGCTCGAGCTCGAGGGCGTAGTCGGCCCGCCCGAGGACCTCCGAGAGCCGGTGCTTGGCCCAGGCCTGGCTGCCCAGGTCCCCGACGGCCTCGAACGACGACAACGCCTGGCCGAGCAGGCGCCGCGCGACCTCGTCGTCGCCGACGTCGGACTCGATGCGCCCGAGGGCGAGCAGCGCCCTGGCCTCCAGGTGCCCGTCGCCGCTGCGCCTGGCCAGGTCCCGGGCGGCGTTGGCCGGCTCGGTCGCCTCCTGGTGGCGCCCGAGCTCGATCAGGCTCTCGGCCCGTCCCAGCGACGTCCGGATGGCCAGCCCCGGGTCCTCGTCGGCGGACGCGGCCGCGGCCTCGATCGCTCGCCGGTACAGCGACTCGGCCAGCCGTGCCTGGTAGGTGAGTGTCTGGTCGGCCCAGCGGCCGAGATACTCGGCGGCCAGCCGGGCCAGGGCGGGGTCGGCGGTCCCGGCGGCGCTGGAGTAGCTGAGGCGCCAGGCCAGCTCGTAGTGGTGGGCGAGCTCGGCCAGCGGCTCCTCGGGGAGGCGTGACGACTCCCGCAGCCAGGTCGCGACCTGGAGGTGCAGCCCGGACCGGTCCCGGCGGGGGATCGACGCATACGCCACCTCCCGGATGAGCACGTGCCTGAACCCGTACTCCTCGGCCCCCGGGACCGTCGAGTAGCTACGCTGCTGGAGCAGGCCCCGCTGCACCAGGCGTTTCAGGGCCTCCCGCACGTCGGCCCCTCCCGACAGGCTCTCCAGCAGCCGGTCCCAGGCGGCCTCGCCGCAGACCGCGGCGTCGCGCAGCACCCGCCGCTCGTCGGGGGGCAGCCCGTCGAGGCGGGCGGCGATGAGTGTCCGGATGGTGGCCGGCACCCGGTCCAGCAGTTCGGGATCGGCCACGATCCAGGTGCCGTCCTGCCGGACCAGCGCCCCCGACTCCACCAGCATGCTCAGGCTCTCCTCCAGGAACAGCGGGTTCCCGGAGGCGCGGGCGGCGATCCGCTCCAGGACCTGCCCGGGCGCGCCTGGACCCAGCGCCAGCTCCCCGAGCTCCCGCAGCTGCCGCTCGGGGAGCGCTCCCAGCTCCAGGGTGGGCAGCGCGTCACTGGCCTCGAGAGCTTCCGGGCGCGAGAGCCCGAGCAGCAGCACCGGGCCCGACCACGGGTCGGTGCTGGTCGTCCGGAGCAGCTCCAGCAGCTGGGCGTCGGCCCAGTGCAGGTCGTCGACGACCGTGACCACCGGTCCCTCGCGGGCCAGGCCCTCGACCACGGCCCTGGCGGCCAGGGTCGACTCCCCGGCGGCGCCGCTGGGATCGCGCACCTCACCCGGGTCGATGGTGCCGAGCAGCAGCTTGAGCCCCCGCACCAGATCGCCGGCCCGACGCGACCCGGCGACCCGGTCGGCCAGCCGCCGCACCTCCCGGTCGGCGACGGTCGCGGGGGCGTCGGCGGGCAGGCCGATCAGGGCCTGCACCGCGCCGCCGAGCGGGGACAGCGGCAGCCGCTGCCCGTAGGGGGTGCAGCGGCCGGTCAGGACGATGGTGCCGGGCCGCCGGCTGGTGAACTCGGTCGCCAGCCGCGTCTTGCCGGCCCCGGGCTCGGCCGTCACCACCAGCACGTTGGAGCGCCGCTCGCGGAGTGCCTGCCCCAGCGCCTGCTCGAGCGCGTCCAGCTCGAGCTCGCGGTTGACGAAGCTGCCCGAGACGATGGGGGTGGCCCGCCCCGCGGGCAGGGCCGAGCGGACCTCGATGGCCTCGAAGGCCGTCACCGGTCTCGGCTTGCCCTTGGCCCGGTAGGCGCGGCCGGGCCCGAAGCGGATCGCGTGCCCGGTGCGCCGCACCGTCGGCTCGGCCACCAGCACGACCCCTGGCCGGGCCAGGTCGGCCAGGCGAGCGGCAACGTTGACGGTGTCACCGAGGATCGCGAAGCCGCTCAGCTCAGACGACGGAGCGACCATCACCTCGCCCGAGTTGACGCCGGCATGGGCCTCGGGGAAGCGGATGCCGGTCCCCCAGTCGCCGGCGCGGTGCAGGGCCCTGGCGTGGTCACGGACGGCCAGCGCGGCCCGCACGGCCCGTTCGGCGTCGTCCTCGTGGGCGGTCGGGACCCCGAAGACGGCCATGAACCCGTCCCCCATGACCTGGGGCACGGTCCCGCCGTGCTCCTCCACCAGCCGCTGCATGGCCGCCAGGCCGGGCCGGACCACGGCGTAGACCTCCTCGGGGTCGAGCGAGGAGGCCAGCGCGGTGAAGCCGGAGAGGTCCGCGAACACGAGCGTGACCAGCTTGCGCTCGCCGCTCGGGACGGCGCTCATGGCGGGGTCGACCGTCACGGCGGCGGGTCGCGGTAGCTAGTACGGGGTTCGCCAGGAACCCGAGTAGGCGAACGCCGTGTCGGTCCAGACGACCCCCGGCGCTTCCCTGATGACCGACAGGACGGGCTGGCTGACCGCGTCCAGCGTGTCCCCAGCCAGCTCGACCAGCAGGTCGGCCCTGCCGAAGGTGACCGACGCGCCCTGGAAGGGGTCGGTCTCGTCGAACCGGCGGGCGATCTCGCGCATGACCGCCACCGGGTCGTCGTCGGTCCGGACCCGCACCAGGGCGCAGAACGGCGGGCTCTTGCGCTTGGGCCCCTTGGGCTGGGCGTTCACGCCCATCGTGGTGTAGACGGGGCCCTCAACGGCATGCTCGCAGCCCACCCCCCTGGCCCACAGGTCGTGGTAGATGAGCCGCTGCAACGCCGCCAGGTCACCCTCGTCGGTGCGGACGTGGGCGAAGCCGATGTAGGACCCGACGACCACCGACGCGAACAGCACCCGCCCGTTGTCGGAGGTGAAGCGCTCGGGGTCGGCGATGTCGTCGACCACGTCGGCGACATTGCGCCCCGGGTCGACCTCCTTGATGAACACGAACGCGTGCAGGCCCGTGTACAGCTCCTCGTCGCTGATGGTCGTCATGGGCTCCCTCCGCCAGCTCGGAGGGACACTCTCCACCGCCGCCGGTCACGGTGCAAGACGTTAGCGTTTGGGGTCGGCCTGCCGTAGTGCTGGCAGCGCGACTACTGTGGTAAGTGCCAGACCCTGCAGGAGGACACCTCTCCGTGACCGACGAGCGCCGCCCCCGGCAGCAAACCCCTCCTCGCCAACCGCCCGTCAGCGACGAGGAGTTCCGCCGTGAGCTGGAGCGGGAGACCGACCTGTCGCTGCGGGAGGACCCCGAGCGGAGACGGTTCTACCGGGCGGGGGACCTGCCGCGGTACGGGTCGCCCACCGATGACCCGGCGGCGCATTGGCACCACCGCGGCGAACCGCTCACCTGGGAGGGCGAGACGCTCACCCTGGCTGAGTGGTCGCAGCGGACGGGCATCCGGGTCAAGACGTTGCTGGAGCGGTGCCGCAAGGGCTGGTCGGTCGAGCAGGTGCTCACGACGCCGCCAAGAGGCAACACCTGACCTAGGCGGACTCGTCCCGGCCGGTGGCCGTCACATACGGCGGATGCGCCGGTAGCGGTTGACGTCGCGGAGCGACATCGCGATCACGGCCAGGACGACCAGGCCGACGGCCACGAGTAGCCAGACCCACCAGCTCACGGTGACACCTCTGCCACTGTCAGCGAACTGCCAGGTTGACCCAAGGTGGGGTCAAGGTCGCATCGCCAGCATCGCCACACCCGGCTCCACGGGAGCCACCGAGCAAGGAGGGACAGTTTGGAGGGCACCAGCGAGCAACACGGCTGGCGGCGCTGGGGTGGCAAGGCGGCCCTGGCCGTCGGTGGGCTGCTGGTGGGCGGGGTCCTGGCGGGGACGCTGACCGCCTACGCCGCCAACCAGAACGGCGCCGCCAACCAGAGCGGCGCCTACGGCGTGGCCAACCAGCAGGGCACCTACGGGGCCCAGGCCGGTCCGCGGCGCAGCGGCAAGGTCGACGAGTCCAAGAGCCAGCGGCCCGACGAGCAGCTGCTCACCGGCGACACCGCCACCAAGGTCCGGGCGGCCGCCCTGGCCAGGTACCCGGGCGCGACCGTGCTGCGGGTCGAGACGGACTCCGACGGCGTGTACGAGGCCCACCTCACCACCACCGACGGCAAGCGGGTCACCGTCGAGGTCGACAAGGCCTTCAAGGTGACCGGCGAGGAGTCAGGACCGGGCCGACCCTAGCCAACGACAACGGCGCGGGAAGCGCCACCGCATGATCGGCAGCGGCCGGGTCCCGAGAGGATCCGGCCGCTGATTGTAGGATCCGAGACTGATAAGATTCGCGATCCGGACCGACGGCCGGCGCTCCCGTCGGGGCGTTGCAGGGGTGAGCACGGGGGGGAAATGTCGGTCGTCCATCGACTGGCGACCACACTGGCAGTGGTCGTGCTGTCCTGCAGCATGCTCCAGCCCGCGCACGCCCAGTCGATCACGGCGGCCGGGGACATCTCGAGCCCACCGGGTGGTCCCCGCGGCGACCGCCGCACCGCCGGCCTGATCCGGCGGTGGAGCCCGACGGCCGTCCTCGCCCTCGGCGACACCCAGTACGAGGCCGGGGAGCTGGCGAGCTTCCGCAGCGCCTACGACAGGTCCTGGGGGGCCTTCAAGGCCAGGACCCATCCGGCCATCGGGAACCACGAGTACCTGGGCGGCGACGGTGCCGCCGGCTACTTCGACTACTTCGGCGCCGCCGCCGGTCCACGCGGGCTCGGGTACTACTCGTTCGATCTCGGCCCGTGGCATGTCGTCGCCCTCAATTCCAGCTGCGCCATGGTGCCCGGCGGGGGCTGCGCCCACGGGTCGGCGCAGTGGGCCTGGCTGAAGAACGACCTCGCCTCCCACCGGACCCGGTGCACGCTGGCCTACTTCCACGCTCCCTACCGTGCCTCGACGGCACTGCACGGCGGCTCGCCGGAGCTCGCCCACCTCTGGGCGCAGCTCGTGGCCGGCGGCGTCGACGTCGTGCTGAACGGGCACAACCACGTCTACGAGCGGCTGAAGCCCATGCGGACGTCCGGGAACGTCGACATGACCGGCGCTCCGTGGACCATCGTTGCCGGCACCGGTGGGCGGTCGATCCACCCGGTCAACCGGGTCCATCCCAGCTCCGTCTCCCGGGTCCGGACCTACGGCGTCTACCGGCTGATCCTGTATCCCGACCATTGGGTCGGGGCCTTCAAGGGGGTGGACGGCAACACCTACGACCACGCTGGGCAATACTGCCATTGACGGATGGGCCGCGACTGAGCGATTCCTCCCGGCCTCTCAGGACGCGAGGTAGCGCAGGACGGCCAGCACCCGGCGGTTGTCGCCCTCCGAGGGTGGCAGGCCGAGCTTGCCGAAGATGCTGGCCACGTGCTTCTCGACGGCGCCGCCGGAGATGACCAGGGCGGCCGCGATCCCGGCGTTGGAGCGGCCCTCGGCCATCAGGGCGAGCACCTCGCGCTCACGCGGGGTCAGCCCGGCCAGGCCGCGGGCGTGGCGGCCGGCGCCGAGGAGCTGGCCGACCACCTCCGGGTCGAGGGCGGTGCCGCCGGCGGCGACCCGGGCCAGCGCGTCGGCGAACTCGGCCACGTCGGCGACCCGGTCCTTGAGCAGGTAGCCAACGCCGGCGGCGCCGCCCTCCAGTAGCCGGGCGGTGTACCTGGTCTCGATGTACTGGGAGAACACCAGCACGCCGGTCCCGGGATGCCGGCGGCGGAGCTCGAGGGCGGCCCGCAGTCCCTCGTCGGTGTGGGTGGGCGGCATGCGGATGTCGACCACGGCGACGTCGGGACGGTGCTCGGCCACGGCGGCGAGCAGGGCGTCGCCGTCGGCAACGGCGGCGGGCACCTGATGGCCCCGGTCCTCGAGGAGCCGGATGAGCCCCGCTCGCATCAGGGCGGCGTCCTCGGCGATCACGACCCGCATGACCGGCATGCTCTCACGCGCGCAGCGGCAGCTCGACGACGGCCCGGGTCGGTCCGCCGGGCGGGCTCGCCACCTCCAGGCGGCCGTCCACGGTGCTGACCCGCTGGGCCAGCCCTGACAGGCCGCTGCCGCCGGGGTCGGCCCCGCCGCCGCCGTCGTCGGTGACGCTGAGCAGGAGCAGGTCGCCCCGTCCGGTCGCCCGCAGGTCGATCCGGCTGGCGGAGCTGTGCTTGGCCGCGTTGGCCAGCAGCTCGGCGGCGCAGAAGTAGGCGATCGTCTCGATCGCCGGTGTGGGCCGGACCGGGATGTCGGTGGCGAGCTCGACCGGGATGGCGCTGCCGGCGGCGAGGGTGGCGAGCGCGTCGGCCAGGCCGTTGTCGAGCACCGGCGGGTGGATGCCACGGGCCAGGTCGCGGAGCTCGGCCAGGGCGTCCTTGGCGTTCTGGTGGGCGGCGTCGACCAGCTCGCGGGCCCCGGCGACGTCCAGCGGGTCACCGTCGTCGCCGAGCTTCTCCTTGGCCATCCCCAGGTGCATGGCCAGGGTGGCCAGCCGGATCTGGGCGCCGTCGTGCAGGTCGCGTTCGACCTGGCGCAGCAGCGTGGCCGAGTCGTCCACCGCCAGCGCCCGGGTCTGCTCCAGGTCGCGGACCCGCTCGGCCAGCCGGCCGGGGCCCAGCAGCCCCCTGAGGAGCCGGCGGTCGGCGGCCACGACCGCCCTCGTGACCCAGGGGGCGGCCAGCACCATGACCACGCCGGCGGCGAAGGCGAGGAACGTTCCCGGGTAGGTGCTGATGTGGAGCACGCGGCCCGGGAACGGGGTGCCGGCCAGCACCGGGCTCAACCGCACGCCGGGCGGGTGGTTGCGGAACAGCCCCCACCAGAACGGGTAGGTCAGGTTGGCCAGCCCGGCGGCCCAGAGGAAGACGGCGTAGCCCTCGGCAACGGCGATCGGCGCCTTCAGCAGCGTGTAGGCCAGGGCCCGCCAGCTGGGGCCGTCGCGCAGCCCGGCGCCGAGCCGGCCGAGCGCCCCTTGGCGGGGGAGGGCCGGCGGCGGGACCCGCTCGCCGAGCAGCCGTTCGGCAAGCCGTCGGTGGGCCGCGCCCAGCCGCCGGCCCAGGCCGGTCGCCAGGGCCAGCGGCAGCAGCACCGCGACAATCGCGACCGCCCGGACGACCGACCGGGCGGTCCCGGGCACGAGCAGGGCCACGACCACGCCCAGGACGGCCAGCCCGACCAGGACGCCGGCCAGGCAGAACAGCAGCTCGTCGCGGGCCCGCCGGGTGAACGGCGCCCGCAGCGCGGCCCGGGCGAGCGCGGTCATCGAGGTCACCGGACCCGTGGCGGCCATGGGCCCATTGTCCCGCTCAGGCGTCCCGCCTGGCCAGCAGCCACGCGCCGGCGCCGAGCGTTCCGGCGGCGTACAGGCAGAGCACGCCGAGCCCGGCCCACGGCGACAGGAACTGGACCTGGTAGTCGGTCATCGGCTGGACCGCGGTCAGCGAGTTGGCCACGATCGCGATCGGCAGGTACGCCATCAGCGAGTGCGTCAGCACGGCGACAAACTGGGCCAGGACGTACACGCCGCCGACGAGCACGGCAATGGCGGCCGGGGTGTGCCGGAGGATGGCGCCGAGGCCAAGGCCGATCAGCCCGACCAGGCAGAAGCCCGCCCCACCCAGCAGCACCGCCCGCAGCACGCCGGGCTGGCCGAGCGTTGGCCCCGGGATCCCGCCCGGCAGGGCGGCCGTCCCGGCGAAGAAGGCGATGAACCCGGCGGCCTCCCCGGCCGCCAGCGCCACCACCCCGAACACCGCCGCCTTGGCGGCCAGCACCAGCGGCCGGTTGGGGATCGCGGCCAAGGTCGCCCGGATCATCCCCGAGGAATACTCGCCGGTCATCACCAGCACGCCCAGGACGCCGATCAGGAGCAGGCCGAGGGAGATGCCGGCGAGCGAGTTGTTGGTCAGGTCGGCGGCCGCGTCCCTGGTGTTGAGGCCAACGGCGACCGCGATCCCGATCGCGCCGGCGACGGTGGCGGTCAGCACCCACCAGGTCGAGCGCAGGCTGCGCAGCTTGATCCACTCCATCCGGGCCACCTGCGCGAAGCGGTAGCGGCCGCCGGTCGCCGCGGTGGTCGTCATGCGGTCCTCCCCTTGGAGTCAAGTGCCCCCCGGTACTCGGTGCTGCCCGAGGTCAGGTCGAAGAACGCCTCCTCGAGCGACGCCGAGCGGGCCGACAGCTCGGCCACCGAGGTGTCCGCCAGCAGCCGCCCCCGGCCGATCACCACCACCTGGTCGGCGGTCAGGGCGAGCTCGCCGATCAGGTGGCTGGAGACGAGCACGGTGCGGCCCTCGGCCGCCAGCGACCGCAACAGGTCGCGGATCCAGCGGATGCCCTCGGGGTCCAGGCCGTTGACCGGCTCGTCCAGCAGCAGCACCCGAGGGTCGCCGAGCAGCGCGGCGGCGATGCCGAGACGCTGGGCCATGCCGAGCGAGAACTTCCCCGCCCGCCGGGCGCCGGCGTCGGCCAGGCCGACGAACCCGAGCACCTCCTCCACCCGTGACCGCGGGATGCCGTTACTGGCCGCCAGCGCCCGCAGATGGGCACGGGCGCTGCGGCCAGGGTGGAACGCCCTCGCCTCCAGCAGCGCCCCCACCTCGCGCAGCGGCCAGCGGAGCTCCCGGTAGCGACGCCCTCCGATCCGCGCCTGCCCGGCATCCGGCCTGTCCAGACCAAGGATCAGCCGCATGGTGGTGGACTTGCCCGAGCCGTTCGGCCCCAGGAAGCCGGTCACCACCCCAGGCCGCACGTCGAAGCTGAGCCGGTCGACGGCGACAGTGGCGCCATAGCGTTTGCTGAGCCCGTGAACCTCGATCATGTGCAACTCCCGTTCTCGCTCGGAAGCTCACGCTACGACCCGCTCAGGCCCGCGAGAACGCGGCTACCACCCCTCTTGGCACCGGGGGTTTTCCCCCCGCTTGCGTACCTTCCAGCACACCCAGGGCAAGCTCGCCATCACTCTTCCCTGACCTCCGGCTCGGCCTGGGCCAGGGAGACCAGGTGGGGCTTGGGACGGTCGTCGACGACCAGGCGGAACACGTCGGGGCGGTTGTAGTGGCCCACCGGGTCGAACAGGCGCCGGCGGGCCCGGGCGGCGTCCAGGTCGAGCTCCGCGTACAGGATGCCCTCCTCGCGGACCAGCGGCCCGGCCAGCACGGTCCCGGTCGGGTCGACGATGACCGAGTAGCCGTCCAGCATCCAGTCGCCGTGCGGCTCGGCCCCCCGCCACAGCCGCTCCCGCTCGGGCACGCTGTCGGGCAGCTCGGAGAACCGGGCCGCCGGGGCCACCCCGATCACGTGGCAGACGCCCTCCCGGGCGATGTGGCGCATGGTGGCGACCCAGGGCTCGTGGGTGGCCAGAGTCGGCGCGACCCAGATGTCGACCCCCTGGGAGTACAGCGCGAAGCGGGCCAGCGGCATGTAGTTCTCCCAGCAGATCAGCCCGCCCACCCGGCCGACCGCGGTCTGGTGGACGCGCAGGTCCGAGCCGTCCCCCATGCCCCACACCAGCCGCTCGGCGTGGGTCGGCACCAGCTTGCGGTGCTTGCCGAGCAGCCCGCCGTCGGCGTCGAAGTAGAGGAGTGTGTTGTAGATGGTGCTGCCGTGCTCCTCGCGCTCGTCGACCCCCATGACCAGCTGCACGCCGGTGTTGCGGGCGGCCGCGCCCAGCCGTTCGGTCACCGGGCCGGGCACCACCACCGACTGCTCCAGCAGCCGCACGTGCCAGGCCGCGTCCTCGCCCGGCAGCACCTCGTCGACCCAGGCCGGCCAGGCGGGCAGGAACGCCTCGGGGAAGACCACCAGGCGCGCCCCCTCCACCGCCGCCTTCTCGATCAGGGCCTCCGCCTTGCCCACGCTGGCCTCCAGGTCCAGGAACACCGGGGCGGCCTGGACCGCGGCCACCTTCACCTTCACCGTCCGTTCCGGCCGGGCGTGCCGACGACCGCCTCCAGGACTTCCTGCCGCTGCGTGATGGTGGCGATGTCCATGGCGTTCCTCCCGCCGATGGTGAGCCCGCCTCCGGGCCGTCCACCATGACTTTACGTCGCGGCCCGGGGCAGGGGATCGGGCGGTTGCCCTAGATCACGGGGCCGGCGCCCCCATCCTTGGCCGGCGAGACCCCGAGGCGGCGGCCGGCGGCGAGCAGGCTGACCCCTGGGAAGTCGAGCCCGGCCGGCGTCCGGTAGGGGCGGGCCGCCGCCTCGAGGCGGGCCCGTAGCTGGCCCATGGCGGGCTCGGGCAGCGCGGCCAGCCGCTTGGCCAGCGGCCCGGCGAGCGCCGACGTCCTGGTCCACCAGGCGTCGAAGGAGGCGTCCCGCAGCGGCGTCGGCACCTCGGTGACGGCGACGTCGGCGAGCCCGGCGTCGGCGAGCAGGCGGGCCAGCCGCTCAGGGTCGTCGAGCGCGAACGGCCCGGGGATGCCCGGCGGGGGAACGGGCGCGCCCAGCTGGGCGCTGACCGCGTCGAACACCAGGCTCAGCCACGGGTTGCGCGCCCGCGGCCCCCAGACGGCGAGCGCGACCCGGCCGCCGGGCCGCAGGACCCGGCGGATCTCGGCCAGCGCGTGGGCCGGGTCGACGGCGAACATGAGGCCTTCGCGGCACAGGACGACGTCGTAGGCCAGGTCGGGCTGGTCGAGGTCGTCGAGGTCAAGGGTCAGCGTGCGGACGTTGCCGAGCCCGAGCGCGGCCGCCCGGGCCGCCGCGATCGCGGTCATCTCGGGGGCGACGTCAGACAGCGCCACCTCGCCGGCCGGGCCGACCAGCTGGGCCGCCGCGATCCCGACGCCGCCGGCGCCGCAGGCCAGCTCGAGCACGCGGTCGCCGGGCCGGGGGGCCGACAGCTCGAGCATGCCGGCGGTGACGGCCGCGCCCCGGGTGTCGGCGTAGTCGGCGTGCTCGCCCCACGAGGGGGCCACCGACGCCCACATGCCGTGCAGCTGCGCGCGCAGGGTCGCGGTGCTGGTCTCCATCACGGACCTCCTCTACTTTCATTACTCGTAACGAGTAATGAATTCTCGTGTACGATACTGGAATGGCCGAGCCTGTCAAGCCCCGGCGGAGCTACCACTCCCCGCGCCGCCAGCAGCAGGCGGCCGCGACCCGCCAGGGGATCCTCGAGGCGGCCCAGCGGCTGTTCGAGCGGCGGGGGTATCCGGCGACCACGATGGAGCAGGTCGCGGCCGAAGCCGGCGTGGCGCTGAAGACGGTCTATGTCGCCTTCGCGACCAAGAGCGGGCTGCTGCGGGCCCTGTGGGACCTGCGCCTCAAGGGCGACCAGGACCAGGCGGCCGTGGCCGAGCGGCCCTGGTACCGGGAGGTCGTCGAGGAACCGGACCCGGAGCGGCAGTTGCGGGGCAACGCGGCCAACGCCCGCGTGGTCAAGCAGCGCATCGGGGGCGTGCTCAAGATCCTGCGGTCCGCGGCCCCGGTGGACGCCGACGCCGAGGCGCTGTGGCGCCTGATCGGCACCGACTTCTACGGCAACCAGCGCGCGATCGTGGAGTCCCTGCACGCCAAGGGGGCGCTCCGGCCGGGCCTGGACGTCGCCAGCGCGACCGACATCCTGTGGGCGCTCAACCACCCCGACGTCTGGCTGCTGCTGGTCGGCGAGCGCGGCTGGGCCCCCGAGCAGTGGGAGCGATGGTTCGCCGACACCACCTGTGCCCAGCTGCTCCCGGATACATCTCGCTAGCGGCCTGGCCCGATCGCTCAAGTTGGGGTGTCGTCTTCCGACATCTCAGTCACATGCGCAATCGACTGCAGGGACCCCACGAGCAGCCACCGCGCCGGGCCTGGGCTGATCTGCCGCTGTGGGCCAAAGGGCTGGTGGTGGTGGCCATCCCGTTGCTGGCGCTGCTGCTGGCCACGGTGCTGTTCGGGGTCGCCCTGGCCCAGGACCGGCAGGCCCAGGACGCGGTCCTGCACACGGTCGAGGTCGAGCGCCAGATCGCCCATGTGCGAATCCAGGTCCAGGCCGGGGTGACCGGGTACGTGCTGACCGGGGAGCGCCGCTACCTGACCTCGTACGAGACCGCCCGGCGGGAGCTCCCGGAGGCCGTCGGCCAGCTCGGCGACCTCGTCAGCGACAACCCGGGGCCGATGGACCGGGTGGAGCGGGTCAGGGCTCTGGTCGACGCGCGGGCCGACCTCCTGGAGGCGCTGGTCGCCAACGTCCAGGCCAACCGGCCTCCGGCCAGCCGGGCCGAGCTGCTCGACCAGAACAAGGTCAGCGGCGACGCGCTGATCGCCCAGCTGCAGGCGATGCAGGACAGCGAGCAGCGACTGCTGTCGGTCCGCCAGGCCCAGGCGCGGCGGGCTCGCACGCTGGCCCTCGGCGCGATCGGGCTGAGCGTGCTGCTGGGGATCGCCGGCGGGATCGCGGCCGTGCTGCTGTTCACCTCGGGCGTGACCCGCCGGGCGGCCCGGCTGGAGCAGAACGCCGACCGGCTGGCCGGCGGGCTCCCGTTGCTCCCGGCGCTGCCCGACAGCGACGCCCTTGGCGAGCTGGGGCGCGGCCTGGAGCGGGCCGCCGTGTTGCTCGGCGAGCGAGAGCGGGCGCTGCGGGAGGCCCAGGCCCTGCTGGAGCACATCGTCGCCTGGAGCCCGATGGTGATGTTCCGGGGCCTGCTGGGCGGCAGCGGCGAGCGCTACATCAGCGGCAACGTCGAGCGGCTGCTCGGCTACACCCAGGAGCAGGTGCTCGGGACGCCCAGCTTCTGGGCCGACCAGCTCCACCCCGAGGACCGCGAGCGCTTCACCGCCATGCTGGAGCGGACCGTCGTCGAGCGGGCCCCGCAGGTGGAGCAGGAGTACCGGTTCCTGCTCCAGGACGGCTACCGCTGGCTGTACGGCGTCACCCGGCTCGTCTACGACGACGACGGCGCCCTGGCCGACACCCTCGGCTACGCCATGGACGTCACCGAGCGCAAGCACGCCGACGACGCCGTGCGGGAGCGGGAGGCCACCCTCCAGGCGGTGATCAACGCCTCCCCGGACATCATCACCATCCTGGACGCCGATGGCGCCATCCGCTCGATGAGCCCGGCCGCCCAGCGGATCCTCGGGCGGCAGGCCGAGACCAGGATGGGCCGCAGCGCCCTCGACTCGGAGTTCGTGCATCCCGACGACCTGGAGCGGTTCGCGCACGCCCAGCGTCAGCTGCTCAGCGGGGAGCGGGAGAGCGCCTCGGTCCGGGTCCGGGTCCGCCACGTCGAGGGGCACTGGCTCACCCTTGAGGCGCACAGTCGGGCCCTGGCAGCGCCCGAAGGCCTGCTGATCGTCTCCCGCGACGTCACCGAGCAGGCCAAGCTGGAGGAGGACCTGCGCCTGGCCAAGCTCGCCGCCGAGCAGGCCAACGAGGCCAAGAGCGAGTACCTGTCACGCATGAGCCACGAGCTGCGGACGCCGCTGAACGCCATCCTCGGGTTCGCCCAGCTGCTGGACCTGGACGACCTGGACACCGAGCAGCGCGACAACCTCGGCCACATCATGTCGGGGGCGCGGCACCTGCTCAGCCTCATCAACGAGGTGCTCGACATCGCCGCCATCGAGGCGGGACGGCTGTCGCTGTCCCTGGAGCCGGTCGCCCTGGCCGACGTGGCCGCCGAGACGGTCAGCCTGATCCGGCCCCTGGCCGACCAGCACCAGATCGTCCTGGTCGGTCCCAACGTCGCGTGCACCACCCACGTCCTCGGCGACCGCCAGCGGCTCAAGCAGGTGCTGCTGAACCTCCTGTCCAACGCCGTCAAGTACAACCGCGAGGGCGGCTCGGTCCACCTGGCGTGCGAGCCGGTGCCCGGCGAGCGGCTCCGCATCAAGGTCACCGACACCGGGCTCGGCATCGTCCCCGAGGCCCTGGAACGGCTCTTCGTCCCGTTCGAACGGGTGGCCAGCCAGCCGAGCGCCATCGAGGGCACCGGGCTCGGCCTCCCGCTGTCCAAGCGCCTGGCCGAGGCCATGGGCGGTGCCCTCGAGCTGGTCAGCACCCCGAACCAGGGCAGCACCTTCTGGATCGAGCTCCCTCTGGTCGGGGCCCCCGTCCAGCGGGCCGAGGGCCAGCTCGACAAGCAGCCGGCGCCGGCGGCCGAGCCGGTCTCCCAGACCGGGCCCGACATCACCGTCCTCTACATCGAGGACAACCTGTCCAACCTCCAGCTGGTCGAGCGGGTCCTCGGCCACCGGCCGGGGGTCCGGCTGATCTCGGCCATGCGGCCCCAGCTCGGCCTCGACCTCGCCAGCCAGCACCACCCCGACCTGATCCTGCTCGACCTCCACCTTCCCGACATGCCCGGCGAGGCGGTCCTGCGACGCCTGTGGTCCAGCCCCGCGACCGCCGACATCCCGGTCGCGATCCTCAGCGCGGATGCCCGGCCGGCCCTGATCGAACGGCTCCTCGCCGAGGGGGTCCGCGGGTTCCTGACCAAGCCCCTGGACGTCAAGGAGCTCCTGGGCCTGGTCGACGGCGTCGCGGCCGAGCGCGCGCAGGCCGCGACCGGCTGACCAGCGCAGGCCCGCCTCAGTCGACCCGGTCGAACGGCCAGCCGGAGACGACCACCTGCATGGGGCGGCCCTCGACGATGGCCCCGAAGGCGGCCCGGTCGGGGCTGTCGGGGTCCTCGCCGACCCGGAAGCCGCCCCCGGGAAGGGGCACCAGGGCGTCGGTGTCGCTGTCGGGCCATTCCAGGGCCAGGGTGCCGCCGGCGGCTGGGACGACCCGGACCTGGGGGGTCCACGGGTTGAAGGCGGCGTAGGTCCCGACCAGCGCCGCCAGCGTCCCCGGGAGGCCGTCGGTGGACGGGGCGGGCGGCGGCTCACCGTCGCCCGGCGGTTCGGGGTCGGCGGGCGGCGGGTCGGGGGGCAGGGACTGGTCGAGGGCCGCCGCTCGCAGCAGGGCGATGCCGTGGTCGACGACCTCCCAGGTGCTGCCCGGGCTCGACGGCGGCCGCCAGGGGCCGTTGCCGAGGGCGGCCACCCCGACCCCGGTCTCGGGATCGCCGTAGGCGTCGCCGCCGTAGCCGGGACAGTCGCCCTGGTGGCCGACCCGGAGGTAGCCGGCGGCGACGTCGAGCTCGACCCCGTGGCCGTAGCCGTAGCCCTTGCCCTTGCCCTCGGGGATGGGCACCGACGGCGCCAGCATGGCCTCGCGGGTCGAGGGCTCGAGCAGGGGCGGGTCGCCGGCGAGGAGGGCGCGGAGGAACCGGCCGAGGTCGGCCACGGTGGACAGGGTGGCGCCCGAGGCGGCGGTCGTCGGCACCCAGGGGGCCGGGACCAGGGTCCCGCCGGGCAGCTCCAGGTGGCCGGTGGCCGCCCGGGCCTGGGCCTCGGCGGTGGTGACGGCCTCCGAGCCGGTCATGGCGCACGGGCCGAGCACGTGGCGCTCGAGGGCCTCGGCGAGGGAGCAGCCGGCGACCCGCTCCAGCACCAGCCCGAGCACGGCGTAGCCGACGTTCGAGTAGCGGGCCCGTTCGCCGGGCGGCCAGCCGGGCGGGGTGTGGGCCAGGGCCAGGGCCTCCACCGCCGGGGACGGCGAGCCGTCGAGGCCGGTGACGATCCCGGCGGTGTGGCCGAGCAGGTGCCGGACCGTGATCGGCCCGAACGGGGTCGCCAGGGGCAGCCAGGGCAGGTAGCGGTGGACGGGGGCGTCCAGGTCGAGCCGGCCCTCCTCGTGCTCGCGGAACAGGGCCACGGCCGCCAGCATCTTGCCGATCGAGGCCACCGGCAGCAGCGCCTCCGGGGCCAGCGGCCGGCCAGAGGCGACGTCGCTCACGCCCACGGCGAACTCGTGGCGCCACCCGCCCGGCCCGGTCAGCCCGACGGCCATGCCGGGCAGGGCTAGGCGGGCCCGCGCGAACCCCTCCAGCCGCTCGGCCGCGACCTCCAGCGATCCGGGCCCCGTCATCAGCGGTCCTCCCTCTACTCCCGGCGGCGCCACCACGGCCTCGCCGGGGCGCATGATCCCAGCACGCGAGGGTCGCCGCATGGGG
>Ga0207675_100002053_pt1 | contig 20083 bp, 13 predicted proteins | sample KBSSwiS42_FD_184305 | JGI IMG/M metagenome (GOLD analysis project Ga0207675, IMG submission 184305) | Switchgrass rhizosphere microbial communities from Kellogg Biological Station, Michigan, USA - KBS Switchgrass S4-2 (SPAdes) (version 2) | ecosystem: Host-associated > Plants > Roots >...
TGCCGCTCCAGGTCACGCGCGTGCCGGTGTCGTGGTTGCCCGTGGTGGTGTCCACGCCGTTCACGACCAGGATCTTGTTCCCCCACTTGTTGAAGAACGTCTCGTGCGAGTAGTAGACGTTGCCCTGGTTGTCCTTGTACTGGATCGGCGCGTAGCGGTGCTGGGTCTTGCCGAAGAGGCCGAAGAACGCGCCGCTGAGCGAGAGCGCCACGCGCTCTCCGACGCGCTGCTCCGGGCGGGTGCCCTGGTCGTCGATCAGGGACGGGCGCAAGATGGTCAGCTGCGGGAACCCGAGCTGCGCGAGGTCGTCTTCGGTCTGGCCTTTGACTTGAAGGTAGAAACTGCGGGAACGCGCGCTGGCGCCGATGGAGCTGAGGGACAGCAAGCGCCGGGCACCCTTGGCGCGGGCGGCCTCGGCGAAAGCCAGGACGGCGTCATGGTCGACGGCGCGGAAGGCCGCCTTGGAGCCCGCCTTTTGCAGCGTGGTGCCGATGCAGGAGATGGCGACGGCCAGATCGTCCGGGAGCTGGCCAGCGATGGCGCTCGCGCTCTGCAGATCGACGCGAAGGAACTCGAGCCGTTCGTCCTGCAGCGGCGCCGGGCGCCGGCCCAGGGCGACGACGCGGCCCACGTCATCGCGAGCGAGCAGGTGGTGCGCGACGCGGGAGCCGACGACTCCCGTGTGCCCGATCATCGCCACGGTATTCATTGTTCTTCTCCTCGTTGCACCCGTCGCTCGCGGGGCCGGCCTCGCTACCAGCAGGAGCTGAGCCCGCCGTCGACGCGGCGTCAACGGCTCGCTGAGCTCGCGGCTCGGGACCCTCGCTCTCACGCTCTTCGCCCTGGGCGCGCTCTCATTCCCGCCGTGCGCTCGACGCGCATCCCGCGCGCCGACGCTCTGCGATACCAGTAGCCGCCCGCGGCCCCTCTGCCGCTTCGATCGTCTAGTTTGCAAACGAACCACGTTTTCATCACGGAATGGGCTCCTGCCGCGACCCCTCTGCCACTTCGATCGTCTAGTTTGCAAACGAACCACGTTTTCATCACGGAATGGGCTCCTGCCGCGACCCGCCCGCGGCTCCTCTGCCACTGCCGCGACCCGCCCGCGGCCCCTCTGCTCCTGCCGCGACCTGCCCGCGGCCCCTCTGCCGTTTCGATCGTCTAGTTTGTAAACGAACCACGTTTTCATCACGGAATGGGCTCCTGCCGCGACCGCTGGCGGGCCGTCATCGACAGTCTCGTGGCTCGACCCCGCGCGTCGCTGAGCGACGCCAGGAGGGCCATCCTGGCGTCGGGCGTTGCCTCGTGGCACCGAGCCCATCCGAAAGCGTGCCAGAGCCCCTACAATCTGCAGCGAGTTGCCCAGCAGGCCCCGAGGACGCCGGGGCCGAGCAGAGGGTCGCGCAGCTCGCCGTCGCGATTTGCGGCGCACGGTTCAGACGGCCGCAGGTCCTTGGCTGCGGCGCGCTAGGGTCGCGTGATGGCTAGCTCTGTTGCTTCGGTTCGAACGCGTTGCTGTGTCAGCGGTGGCGGTCCCGCAGGCATGCTGCTCGGTCTGCTGCTGGCGCGGGCAGGCGTGCCGGTGCTCGTGCTGGAGAAGCACGCCGACTTCTTGCGCGACTTCCGCGGTGACACGGTCCACCCGTCGACGCTCGAGATCCTGGCCGAGCTCGGCTTGCTGGAGGAATTTTTGCGCCGGCCGCACCAGGAGTTGCGCGAGCTCAACGGGCGCATCGCGGGCGAATTTCTGCGGCTCGCCGATTTTTCTCACCTGCCCGCGCCGGCCCGCTTCATCGCGCTGATGCCGCAGTGGGAGTTTCTGAATTTCCTCGCCGAGCAGGCGCGGCGTCAGCCGAGCTTCGAGCTGCGGATGCAAGCCGAGGTGGTGGGCCTGCTCTGGAACCGCGGTGAAGTCTCTGGACTGCGCGTACAGACGCCGGAGGGGATGCTGGAGGTTCAGTGTGACCTGACGGTGGGAGCGGATGGGCGATCTTCGCTGGTACGCGAGCAAGCGGGGCTATCCGTGCAAGACCTGGGCGCGCCGATCGACGTGCTCTGGATGCAGGTGTCGCGCCGGCCGAGCGACGGTACGCAGCTGTTCGGCTACGTCGAGAGCGGGCACGTGCTCGTGCTGCTCGACCGGGGCGACTACTGGCAATGTGCGTTCGTGATCCCCAAGGGGCAGTTCGAGACCCTGCAGCGAGAGCCCATCAGCTCGCTGCAGCGGCAGATCGCGGCGATCGCTCCGTTCTTGGCCGATCGAATGGCAGAGCTCAGCTCCTGGCAGGATGTGAAGCTGCTCAGTGTGCGCGTCGACCGCTTGCGACAGTGGTGCCGACCGGGCCTGCTCTGCATCGGCGACGCAGCGCACTCCATGTCGCCGATCGGAGGGGTTGGCATCAACCTGGCGATTCAAGATGCCGTCGCGGCCGCCAATCTGCTCGTGGGCCCGCTGCTTCGGGGCGCGCCAACCAGCGACGAGCTGCGGCGGGTGCAGCGCCGGCGCGAGCTGCCCACACGGCTCGTGCAAGGCGCGCAGCTGGCCGTGCAAAATCGCTTCATTGGCCCGACGCTCGGCGGCACTGCTTCCGTGCCCGCGCTGGCGCGGCTGCTCGATCATTTCCCCGTGCTGCGCCGTGTGCCTGCCCGGCTGATCGGGCTCGGTATTCGGCGCGAGCACGTGAGCGCCGCGCTGGTAGACCACTGACCTCGTCACTGCGCCGACCTCGTCACTGCGCCCGAGGCCCCCCTCTGCGCGCTAGCGATCGTCAGTCCGCGAACGAACCGAGCTGCGCGAGGGAAATCTGCTCCTGCCGCGCCCCCGCTGGAGGGTAGCTCAGCACGACGCGCTGCCCGACGATGTCGAGGCGATAGCCGGCCGGAATGGCGTCGAACCGACCGTGGATCTGGCCCTCTGCCGTCAGGATCGTCCAGCTGTCGCCGGGCTCCGGTCGCACGCCGGCGACGGCCTCCAGCTCGAGCGTTCCTCCGAGCCAGGCGTCCCCGCTGACGGCAACCGCGTCGCTCGCGGCGTTGCCGAGCGCCACGTGCAACGCCCCGCGCTCGAGGCGTACGTCGCCGAGCACGCGCAGGTAGCCAAAGGTTGGCTCGCCTCGCGCGTCCACGCGCTCGGCTCGGGTGAGCCGGCCCGGCCAGAGCACGCCGCCCTGGTTTTCGAGAGCGAAGCTCACGAGGTCGGCGTGCAGGGTGCCTCCGGCAAAGTTGAAGCTGCCGCCGTGCGCGGCGCGCAGCAAGCGAGCCGTACTGAGGACGCCACCGGTGAGGTTGTATTCGCCGGTGCTGCCTGCCGGGCCACCGATCACGACGGCGTGCCGCGCACGCAAGCGGCCTCCGCTCTGGTTGATCTGGCCCGCTCCGGCGAGCCGCGCTCCGTCCGCCGCGTGCGAGCCGACGAACACGTCTCGCTGCACGTCGAGCCAGCCCGCGGCCACGTCGAGCGCAGCCATGCCGGTCGGCGCCGACACGTCGAGCGTACCGGCGTGCTGTCCCACCGCGTCGACCAGCGCCGTGCCCGTCAGGATCTGCGCGACGTCGCTCGCTCCCGGCTGCCACGGGGCGTAGCCGTTGCGCGAGCCGCCCGCGGGCGCGCGCAGGCTCCAGTTCTGGATCTGCGCGTAGCGCAGCCTCTGCCGTCCCAGAAACTGCGTCACTGTCGCGGCGGGCCAGGCAGCGAGCTCGTTGATGTACTCCTCGAGGTTGGTGTAGCCGTCGGCGTCGAAGTCGCCGTTGTTGTCGGCCACGGCGGGGTCGAGGGCATGCTCGAGCTCCCAGCTGTCGGGCATGCCGTCTCGATCGCTGTCGAAGTCTGCGCCGCGCGAGCACGAGGCGGTGTTCACCAGGTTGCGCCACTCGACGCCTTCGTCCGTGCTCGGGTTGAAGGGATCGTCCGCCCACGCCAGGATCTTGCCGCTGCCGGCGCGGGTCTCGGCGATGATGCGCTGGTCGATGGGGCCGCGGTCCCAGTACCTGCTGCCGGCGTAGTCGAGCACACGCGTGAAGGCGACGTCGGCTGCGTCCGTCACGCCCGCATACGGCACCTCGCTGAACGGGGCAGCCAGCAAGCTGGACGCGATGAAGTCGCTGTCGAGCAGCGGCACGCCGTCGAGGGCGTCGCCGTCGAGGTTGACGTCGATCAGGTTGCCGGACTGGAAGATCTTGGTGTTCGTGACGTCCTTGCCGTCGAAGACGCGCGTGCCGCCGGCCTTGCTGACCAGATCCGTGGTGGCGCCTCCGGAGGGGTCGTCTCCGCCCGACCCGACGAGGTAGAAGTTGGCGATGAAGTTGCTCTGGCTCGCCTGCCCGCTCGCGCCCGTGCCGGCGGTGTCGTACCAGTTGTAAAAGACGTTGTTGCGAAAGTCGTTGAACGCGCCCACGCCCGCCACGGTGAGCGCGTCGGCTTCGGTCCCGACGCGGGGCAGCCGGCCTTTCTGGTGCGCGTACAGGTTGTGGTGAATGCTGATCGTGGCGTTCGAGCCGCCTTGCAGCAGCGACCCGAGAGCATGGCCCGTGTAGCGCACACCGTTCGCCTCGGCGTCTGCCTGCGGATAGTTCTGCCCCTGGGAGATGTTGCTGTACTGGACCGTCGCGCTGCTCACGCTCTCGTTCATCGACACGGTCTCGTCCGTGGCATACACGGTCGTGACGTGATCGATGATCAGCTCCTTGCCGCTGATGTCGATGGCATCGTACACGTAAGAATCCGGAAAATCTCCGGCCACGGGCGCTCGCTCGGGCTCGTCGAAGCCGCGGCTGCCGTAGCCCGGAGCGACCGTGACGTTGCGCAAGATGAAGTTCGTGCCGCTGGCCTTGATCACTCCGCCCGTGATGATGACCGGGCCCGGCGCCGTCTGGCCCGCGATCGTCACGTTGGACGGGATGTTGAGCCGGGATGCGGTATCCCAGCCGTTGCCGTTGTCGTCCCAGCCCGCGACGGCGCTGCGCCCGAGGCTGAACACGCCGCTGATGTCGAAGACGATGGTGCGCGGAGCCGTGAGGTTCGACAGGCCGAAGCGGAGCGTGCCCGGTGTCGAGTCGCTGGAGTCGGTGTCGAGCCGGGTCACGTGGTACACGTCGCCGCCGCGGCCACCGCTGACGTAGCCGCCCGCGCCGTCGGCGCCGGGGAAGGCCGGCAGCGGGCAGGCGCTCGGGCCAGCCTCGCAGCCGTCGCCCGCCGGCGGCAGCTGCCCTGCAGCCTGTGTGCCGGTACGCTGGGTGCCCGTAGCGGGCGCCCTGGAGGCACAAGCGGGCAACAGCCCCAGCCCGAACAGCAGCCTTCCACGCCAGCCGACAGATCCGTCGAGCGTTCGCATCGTCACCTCCTTCTCACTCCAGCTGACTACGGCAAGGGCGTGCTGCCGAGAAACACGACGCCCGGCGAGTTGCTGATGACCCAGGGCGAGTTGCCGCCGACGACGTCGCTGAAGACGACGTTGTCGAAGCTGCTGTTCCTCAGGTGGTCGATGGTGGCCGGTGGGACCGCTCTCAGGGCCACGTTCTGGAAGCGGATGTTTTCGTGGAACACGTCTCCGTAGTTCTCCGGATTCTGCGCGGCGGTGCTCGGGTCGAAGCCGTCCACGCGGATGGAGCTGGTGGCGCCGTCGACGCTGACGTTGCTGACCAGCACGTCGCGGAATTGCGCGGGCACCGGCGCCGCGGCGTAGACGTTGTTGTTCTGGCCATAGGCCAGCGTGAAGATGAAGGCATTGTTGCGCGCGTCCTGGATCGCGCTGTCGCGAAACACCCAGTCGCGCCCGCCGCCGCCGGTCTCCACGTTGCTCTTCATGCGCAGCCCGACGTCGGTGTGCAACATCACGTTGTCCTCCGCGAGCACGTTCTGGATCCACGCCCCCGTGTGGCTGCCGGCCACCACCGCTCCGTGCCCTTCGCGAAAGTAGTTGTCAAAGATCCAGGCGCTATCGAGCGGGGGCTGCGCGCTCGCTGCGAGGCCCATGCCGGCGGCGAAGTTGATGCAGTCGTCGCCCGTATCGAAGAAGCTGTTGAACACGAAAATGTTGCTGCTGTTGCCGAACTCGATGCCGTCTCCGTTGTTGACGTCGTAGGTCTGGTGCCGGACGCCGTTGACGGCGACGTTCTCCGTCTCGAGATTCATGATGCCGTGGAAGGCGGGGTTCAGCACGGTGATCCCCTGGTAGTAGACGTTGCGCACGCCGCGCAGCGTGATCAGGCTGGAACGACGATTGCTGTAGGCAACATCGAGCCCGAGCCCGCTCGCCACGGCCTGAGCCACCTGGGCCCCCGCCAGCACGCCCGTGGTGGGCACGCTGTTGCCGTTGCCGGCAACGTACTGTGGCAGCGAGTTGCCGAGCTCGTCGCTGATGCTGCCGGCGGCCGTCCTCTGCCAGCCGTTGCCGTCGATCGTGCCCTTGCCGACGATGCGAATGTTCTCGAACGTACCGGCGGCGCGGCTACTCTGATCGATGGCGTTGAGCAGCGAGGGCGGGCGCCGTTCGGCGAGGTACTCGTACAGGGTGTAGCCGCGCGCGAGCGGATAGTCGTCGGCGTTCTCTGAGCCGAGCAAGGTCGCGCCCTCGGCGACCTCGAACGTCATGTGGCTCTTCAAGAAGAGCGCGCCGCTCTTGAACCTGCCCGCGGGCACCAGGACCTTGCCCTCGGGCGGGCAAGCGTCGATGGCCGCCTGGATCGCTGCCGTGTTCGAGGTCGTACCGTCGCCCACGGCGTTGAACGGCGCGGCGCTGATGTCGAGCACGACGGGGCGCTCCAGCGTGCGCTGGATCACCAGGTTGCTCTCGGCGGATTCGGAGCCATCGCTCAGCACCGAGCGCGCCGTGAAGCGGTGCTCGGTGCCCGGCTGCAGGCCCTCGACCGTGAAGGTGTGGACCGTGACCCGGGCGTGAAATCGCGCCGCATCGCCGGCGTAGAAGCCGTCGATATAGGGCTTTGCCGGCGAGAACTGCGTGTTGTTCGGCTCGGCGCTGCCGAGCAGCTCCCCGTCCATGTACACGTGGTAGTCGACCACCTCGGAGTAGCCCGCGGGCTTGTGCCACACGAGCACGATGCTGTCCTCGTCGAACGCCAGCGGCGGAACCTCGAGCAGAAACGTCGTCGCTGGAGCGACGGGCACAGTGCCCTCGCTCGGGCCCGGACCCGAGAGCCCGATGGGAGTTGCAGGGGTCTCAGCCTCGCGCTGCGGAGACGGTGCCCCCGGAGCCACGCCCGGGTCCTGCTGCCGCGAGGGCTCGAGAGCGGGGGAAGAGGGGTCAGCTGGAGGTCGACCAGCCTGCGTCGGAGCGCCCGCCTCTGGGCCCGCCGAGCCACAGCCCATCAACGCCAGCCAGCTCAGCGCTACCCCGCAGCTTGCAAGACGAGTCACGATTCAACTTATGCACGCTTTGCCCTTGTCGGTGTCAGGCATCAGTTGCATGCCCCTGCGATCGCTCTTACGGTGTTCTCATTTCTGACAGCGACGTCGCTGCTTCGGTGAACAGATGCGTGCATACATGCTTGGTTTCCAGGACGTCGACCGAACCGACGTCGGGCTGGTCGGGGGAAAAGGCGCGAACCTGGGGGAGCTCTCCCGGCTCGACGGGATCCGCGTGCCGGACGGCTTCTGCATCTCGACCGCAGCCTTCCAGCGGGTCCTGGGCGCAGCGCCGGCGATCGGCGGCCTGCTCGATCGGCTGGCGCTGCTGACGGCAGAAGACCGCGAGGCGCTCCGGGAGCTGGCCGCCGCGATCCGCAACGTCATCGAGGCGCTCGCCATCCCTGAAGACATCCAGGAAGCGATCACGGGCTTGCTCACCCGGCTCGGGGCGCACGCGGCCTACGCCGTGCGCTCCAGCGCGACGGCGGAGGATTTGCCGGGGGCTTCCTTCGCGGGCCAGCAGGATACGTATCTGAACGTCATCGGCAGGGTGGAGATCCTGAAGCACATCAGCCGCTGCTGGGCCTCGCTCTTCAGCGAGCGGGCGGTGGCCTACCGCCTCCAGCACGGCTTCGACCAGCGCAAGGTCCACATGGCGGTGGTGGTGCAGAAGATGCTCTTCCCGCAGGCGGCGGGCATCCTGTTCACGGCCGATCCGGTCACGGCGAACCGCAAGGTGACCTCGATCGAGGCTGGCTTCGGCCTGGGCGAGGCGCTGGTCTCCGGCCTGGCAAACGCCGATGGCTACCAGGTGCGAGACGGCCAGATCATGGGCAAGGCGATCGCCACCAAGCAGCGGGCGACGTGGCCCCGGAAGGGCGGCGGTACCGAGCAACGGGCGCTCGAGCCCGAGCGCCAGAACCAGCAAGTCTTGTCGGATGCGCAGATCGTGCAGCTCGCGCGCCTGGGCCGGCAGATCGAGGCGCATTTCGCTCAGCCCCAGGACATCGAATGGTGCCTGGTCGAGGACGAATTCCACATCGTCCAGAGCCGGCCGATCACGACCCTGTACCCCATCCCGCAAGCGGAAGATCGAGCCCATCACATCTACGTCTCCGTCGGCCATCAGCAGATGATGACCGATGCCATGAAGCCTCTGGGGCTGTCCTTGCACCAGCTGGTAGCGGCGCGGCCCATGTATGCGGCGGGGGGCAGGTTGTTCGTCGATGTCGCACCGCAGCTGGCTTCACCCGCCGGCCGCGACCTGCTCTTGAACGTCCTGGGCGGCAACGATCCGCTGCTGAAGGATGCCCTGACGACCCTGATCGAGCGGGGCGATATCAGCGAATCGTTGCCCGCTGATGCGAACGCTCCGGGTCCCGGTCCAGGCAAGCCGGGAATGTCGCGTGCGGACTACCAGTCGCAGATCGAGGACGACCCGGCGATCGTCGCGGACTTGATCGCGCGCAGCCAGGCATCGATCGCCGCGCTGAAGCGGGACATCCGTCAGAAATCAGGCCTCGAGCTGCTGGACTTCATCGTGCAAGACATCCAGCTCTCGAAGCAGAGCTTGACCGAGCCGCGCAGCTTCGCTGCGATCATGGCCGGCATGAACGCTGCCACCTGGCTCAACGAGCACATGCTGGCGTGGCTGGGCGAGAAGAACGCCGCGGACACGCTGGCGCAGTCCGTACCGAACAACGTCACCTCCGAGATGGGGCTGGCGCTCCTGGACGTCGCCGACGTGATCCGTCCCCATCCGGCGGTGATTGCTTACCTCCAGCAAGCGAAGGATGATGACTTCCTCGAGGGCCTGCTGCCGCTGGATGGGGGCCCGGCAGCCCACGACGCCATCGGCGCGTACCTCGACAAGTACGGCATGCGCTGCGCGGGAGAAATCGACGTGACCAGGACGCGCTGGCGCGAAGCACCGACGACCCTGGTGCCCTTGATCCTCGGCAACATCAAGAGCTTCGAGCCGGGCGAAGCCAGCCGCAGGCTCGAACGGGGGCGGCGGGAGTCCGCGAACAAGGAACGGGAGCTGCTGGAACGTCTACGGCAACTGCCGGACGGGCAGCAGAAGGCCACGGAGACGCAACGCATGATCCACCGGCTCCGGACCTTCATGGGCTACCGTGAGTATCCGAAGTACGGCATCGTCAACCGCTACTTCCTCTACAAGCAGGCCCTGCTGGCGGTAGCCGGACGGCTCGTGCGAGCCGACGTGCTCCGCGAGCGCGAAGACATCTACTACCTCACGTTCCAGGAGCTGCGCGAAGTCGTGCGCACGCAGAGGCTGGATGACCAGCTCGTCAGCCAGCGGAAGGCCGAGCACGAGCGCAACCGCAAGCTCTCGCCACCGCGGGTCATCACCTCCGATGGCGAAATCATCGCCGGCGCGTACAAGCGAGTCGATCTCCCCGCCAAAGCCCTCGTCGGTCTCGCCGTCTCCGCGGGCGTCGTCGAGGGCCGGGCTCGCGTTCTCTCGGACATGGCCGATGCCGAGCTGGAAGCGGGAGACATCCTGGTCACCGCCTTCACGGACCCGAGCTGGACGCCCCTGTTCGTGTCCATCCAGGGCCTGGTCACCGAGGTCGGTGGGTTGATGACCCATGGCGCCGTGATCGCCCGGGAATACGGCTTGCCGGCAGTCGTCGGCGTGGAGAACGCGACCCGCTTGATCCAGGATGGGCAGCGCATCCGCGTGCATGGGACCGAGGGGTACGTGGAAGTCCTGGCATGAGGCAGAGCCGGGCGCGGCCGCTGAGAATCCGATCGTAAGGCCAGGGCTCGGAGCCCAAGGCCGAAGCAGTCATCAGGATGTGCCCACACACGACGTGCCTTCACCGCCGTCGGCGACTCCTCGCGCGAGAGGGAGAAGCTCGGGCTTGCGGATCATGAACCAAACTTTGGGCCAACCCGCGCGCTCGTCCACGTGCACCACCTCGAAGCCGTGGCGCCGGTAAAACTCCAGGTTCAGGGCGCGCGAAGTCTCCAGGTATGCCTTGCTTTGCTCCCGATCGCAGCGCGCCAGCATGGGACCGAGGAGCAGGCCGCCCAGCCCTCGCCGCTGCTGCGCTGGCTCCACTCCGAGCAAGTGCAACATCCAGTGGGGCTCCGGCAGCAAAGCAGCATGCATAGATTCCATGTGCTGGAGCATCTGCAGCAAGGCCGGCAGGCGAGCCCAGCCCGCAATCCGTGCAAAGGCGGGCAGCAACCGCAGCTGATCGCGGACGGGCAGCTTCGTCTCGCGCTTCCAGATGGCAGCGCCGGCTCGATCGTGCGTCGTGTACGTCTCGCTCAATTCACTGGAGAGCTGCCGCAACATCACGTCGAAGAACGCCTCCATCCGCGCCGAACGTCGCCCATCTTGCCGCACCAGAGAGTTGATCAACGGGTCCGCGTCAAACGCGCGCGCCAGCACTGCGCGCAGCGCCGGCACATCCGCTGGCGTTGCCCGACGCAACGCCGCCGCCTCCCCCACCGGGTCCGCTGCGCGGAAGTCTGCCTGTATCGCGATCCGACGCGGAACTGGCTGCATCGGCGTAGAGTGTCGAAGTCTACCCGCGTGGCCAAGCACATTCCGCGACGAGCGCGCTCCTCTTTCTCCCGATGACCGAGGCTGCGATCGCCGTCAATGGCGGAGAAGTGCACGCGACGAGCTGGCTGGCGCCGCCGCCCGGCTGTGTCGATCGGCGCGTGCGTATTCGAGGATTGCGCGATCCCAGGCACTCCGCTAAGCACGCGGGTAGTTGAAACTCCGTTCACGGAGAGGGAAGAGCACATGAGGATTCGAGCCAAGTCCGTGGCGCGGCGCTGCGCGCGCCACGCGGGAATCGTCGCGCTCGGCGCGCTTTCGCTGGGCGCGGGCTGCCTGAGTGGCAGGGACGAGAGCCTGCTCGACGTGGACCTTCCAGCGACGGCGAGCGGCACGCTGCAGGTGCCGCTGACGGCCTCCGCCCCGTCCGGCGCTGCCTATCACCTGCGCAACGCACGCTTCGCGATCAGCAACCCGTTTGTCGAGCCGCCGGTCGATACCATCGTGTCGGGCGATTCGGACGTGCTCGAGCTCCAGCTGCCGCCGAGCGCATTTTCCTTTGACTACACGATCACGCTGCAGGACGGCTGGGTGCTGAAAGCGACGGACGCTGACGGCAGCGAACGGGCCATCGCCGCCACGCTCGAGGGCAGCAGCTTGCAGAGCTTCACGATCAAGCCCACGCGCGTCACGCCGCTCACGTATCAGTTCCTGGCGGGGGGCATGCCGCTCCTCACCGGCAACGGCAACCTGGCCGTGCGCGTGGCGGTGGACGATAGCTTGATCGACGACTTCGAGGATGGCGACGGCCAGCTCATCGCGATCGCCGGCCGCAACGGCAGCTGGTTCACGTTCAACGACGGCACCGGCATCCAGACGCCGGCGCCCGATAGCCCCGTGCTGGCCGAAGTGGTGGACGCGAGCGCGAACTACGTCTTGCACACGACCGGCCGCGACTTTGCGCCGGCGGGACCGCTGCCCGACGGCAGCTTCGCGTTCGGCGCCGGTGTGGCGGTCAGCCCGCGCCTCGATCCAAAGAGCACTCTGGCGCTGGCCTACGACGCGTCCGGCTACACTGGCATCCGCTTCGACGCCACGGTGAGCTTTCCTGCGGACACTCCGATCCGGCTCTCCTTCCTCGTGGCGACGAGCGCCACGACACCGGTCGCGGAAGGGGGCACGTGCACCGTGGGCTGCTCGGACGACTTCGGCTTCTTTGGCGCGCTGCCCATCAGCCCGTTCTCGCTTTCGAGAGCCCTCAGCTGGGATCAGCTGACGCAGCAGGGGTTCGGCACGCCCGTCGCGTTCGACCCGAAGACGATCACCTACATCAAGTTCATCCTGGCGTTCCCCGACGTCGGACAGCCCCCCTCCGCGGATCGCTTCGACTTGCAGCTGGACAACGTGTCCTTCACGACGGCGGGCTCGAGCGAATGACATCGCTCGCAGGCAAGGGGCTCGCAGGCAGGGGGTTCGCAGGCAAGGGGTTCGCAGGCAAGTCGCTCTGGCTCCGCGCGCGCAAGGGGCTCTGGCTCCCTGCGCTGGTCGGCATCGGCGTCACCCTGACAGGGTCGCGCGGTGCGCGGGCCGCGAGCGAGCCGGACGAGCCGGCGGTGTCGCCGATCGACTGGGCGCCGTGCGCTGGCCAGGCGCAGGCCGAGTGCGCCACGCTCGAAGTCCCGCTCGACTACGCTCAGCCGAGCGCTGGCCGCGTGCACCTCGCGCTCGCGCGCTTGCCGGCACTCGACCCCGAGCACAAGATCGGCAGCCTCTTCGTGAACCCGGGCGGACCGGGCGGCTCGGGAGTGCAGAGCGTGCTCGGCCCGCTGGGCACGGCGCTCGAGACGCTGCTCGACGGGCGCTTCGACGTGATCGGGTTCGATCCGCGCGGCGTCGGAGCGTCGGACGGCTTGCGCTGCTTCGCGGACGAGGCCGCCGAGGGCGCCTACCTCGCCGGGCTGCCCGCCTTCCCCTATCGCCCGGAGCAAGAGCGGCCCTTCTTCGAGCGCCATGCCGGGCTCGCGGGCATCTGCGCCGCCGCAGGCCAGCCCATCGTCTCGCACATGAGCACGGCCGACGTCGCGCGCGACCTCGACCTGCTGCGGCGCGCGGTCGGCGACGCGCGCCTGACGTATCTCGGCTTTTCCTACGGCACCTTTCTGGGCGAGACCTACGCCAACCTCTTTCCCGACAAGGTACGGGCGCTCGTCCTCGACGGCGTGCTCGACCCCCGCCGCTGGGCGAGCGGCCTTCAGATCCTCTCCAACGGCAGCAGCGCGCAGCAGGAGCTCGACGAGTTCCTGCGCCTGTGCGACGAGGCGGGGCCCGCGTGCGCGTTCAGCGCGCCGGAAGGTGCGACAGCTCGTTACCGCCGCCTCGTTGCCCGGCTGCAGATCGCGCCCGTGGCCTTGCCGGACGGCAGCCAGCTGAGCTACGGCTCACTCATCGCTGACGTCATCGGGGGCTTGTACGCGCCCGAGGCGTGGGGCAGCGCGGACGGCCTGGCCGCGGTGCTCGCCGCCGCGGCGGACCTCGCGCTCGGGCGCGCAGGCGCCGAGCAGAGCTACCCGGCGCTGCGCGACGCGTTCGAAGATCTGCTGCGCGGCGGGGCAGCGACCGCGCCCGCCATCGAGCGCGACGCACTGCAAAGCACGATCTGCGCCGATGCAGACTTTCCCATCGCCTTCGACGATTTTCGAGCGACGGCTGCGGCCGCTGCCGGACCGCTCAACATCGCACTGGGCTTCTGGTGGCGCAACGCCGCCTGCAGCGCCTGGCCGAGCGCCAGCGCGCGCTACGCGGGCCCCTGGACGCGGCCCACGTCGGCGCCGGTGCTCATCGTCGGCAACTACTTCGACGGGATCACGCCGTACGCCGACGCCGTCGCGACCAGCCAGCTGCTACCCGGCAGCCGCCTGCTCAGCTACGCGGGCTGGGGCCATACCGCCCTCGGTCGCAGCGCCTGCGTCCAGCGGCATGTCGCCGGATACTTGCTCGAAGGGCGGCTGCCGCCCACCGGCACGCTCTGTCCCGTCGAGTCGAACCCCTTCCCCGCGTCCCTTCCGCAGTTCGGCAGCACCCCCTCCGACGCCCGCGCGCTGCCCCGCGTCGGCCTACCACCGCCGTGGCTCGGACAACGCTAGCTCGAGCCGCGCGTGGACCAGCGCTTGGTGGGCTCGCCACCCCGAGTCACCCGGCGACCCCAGCATGTGACCGCTGACCGTACACCAGCTCTAACAAGGCCAGCGAGCACCGACAAGGGGCGGCGCCGCGACGGAGATCTGGCAGAGTCGTGCCCATGTCGATGTCGCAATCTCGTCGCCGGCGAGCCCTCGTGCTGTTCGCTCTCGGCCTGCTCGCCTGCTCGCAGCACAAAGAGCCGACGGTGTCCGCTCCGACGCCGGCCCCCGCCACGGCCCCGAGCGCGCCCAGCGTCGCAGCGCTGCCGGCGCTCGATGCAGCGCTCATCGGCGAGCGCGTGGGGGCAGCGCCGCTGGCACTGCCGGGCGGCGCGCTATCGCTCAGCCTGCCTCGCGGCGGCGTGACCATCAGCATCGAGGGCAGGCCCAGCGCGGGCGCGCTGAAAACGGAGCTCTTGTTCCGACCCGCGGCAGAGGGCGCGACGCTCTCGGGCAGCGTGGAGTTGCTCGAAGACGAGGTGAGCCCCGCGATCGACACGCTACTCGCACACGGCATCCGCATCGCGGGCCTGTACAACCGCTCTCTCTACGACGACCCGCACGTGCTCGTGCTGCGCTTCGAGGGCCACGGCAATCCACTGCTGCTGGCGTCCGGGGCGCAATCGATCAGCTCGGTCCTGCGCGACGCGCGGCTGCGCTCCGCCAAGCCGCTGCGCGAGCTGCCCGGCGACGCGCCGGACGCTGACAAGCTCGACGCGGCCGCCCTCGGCGGCGCGCTCGGTGTGACGGCGAGCGAGAGCAATGGTGTGGTGTCGCTCGAGCTGCCCCACCCGCCGGAAGCCGCGCGCGAGCCCTGCGCAACGCCACCGCCCGGAGGGCTACGGCTCCGCGCCAGCTTCTCCGGCAGCGATCTCCACGCCGCCCTGAGCGGCACCTTCGTTCTCTGCGCTCCGGAGCTCGGGCGCACGCTGGAAGCGTTGCGCACGGCCAACGTGCACCTCGTCGGTCTCGTGCCGCAAGACCAAGAGGGCGATACCGGGTGGCTGGCGCTCTACTTCCGCGGCAAGAACAACTCACTGGCGTTAGTGCGCGGGCTGACGCAGGCCCTGGAGGCCCGTGCTGCCCGCTGACCTCGGCTCCGAATCAATGCGGGGCTGGTAGGTCGCGGGGACCGCTCAGCTCAGCCAGTTTTCGAGCTGCAAGCCCGGCACTCGCGACAGCTCGACGACGTTGTGTGTGACCAACGTGAGACCGAGCGCCCGAGCGTGTGCCGCAATGATGAGGTCGTTAGGACCGATCGGGCAACCGGCGGTCTCCAGCCCGGCTCGGATCTCCGCGTAGTGAACATCCACCGGCGCTTCGAGCGGAAGGATCTGCAAGGCGGACAGGATGGCATCAATCTGCTGCGTGAGGCGCAAGGACTGCTTCTTGGCGGCTCCAAATCGAAGCTCTGCAGCAACGAGGAGGCTGATGCAAACGGACTCTTCCCCCACCTGGGCGATGCGCTCCCTCACGACCCCTTGCGGGTGCCGGACCAGATGCGAAACGATGTTGGTATCGAGCAGGAACCGCAGTTGCTCCATTGTCGCTTCAGTCACTTCCGATCGAGGTCGATATCGTCCAACGGCAGCAGCCCTTCGTCTATGTCTGGAAAGTCTTCGTCCAACGGTTCCAGCTCCGCCAGGACCGCTAGCAGTCCGAGCTTCTTGCTGATGGGCTCGATGATCAGGCGATTACCTTCGCGGTAGACCATGACCTCGTCTCCCGGCAATTCGAACGCCTTGGGAATGCGCAAAGCCTGGTTGCGCCCATTGCGAAATAGCGAGGCACGTCGCGCTTCTGAATGATTTTCATCACCCGGCATATGTCATAGCATATGCCAGCTTGATTGCCAGTCAAGGCCGTCCTCGCCGGCTGGTTGGGCACTCGCGCCAGGAAGTCCGCATCCGCGCTGCGCGGATAGCGGTAGCCTCGCCCGCCTCCGCCTTGCAGGCTGCATCGGCGTCGCCCTATCGCCCTTTCGCCTCGCGCCCTCCGTTCACTGCGGGTCGATCACGAAGTCATCGAGCGCCACGGGGCCCGCCGGCGGCGACGCTCCCAGCGCCGTCAAGGCGGCATCCAGCTCCCGCACGTGCGCAGCATCGAGCTGGAGCACGTGCTCGCTCGGTTGGTAGACCGTCTGGTACGGATAGTTGATCCGCGCCGTCGACGTCATCTCGATGTGCGCTCCGAGCACATGCGAGACGGGGTGTGACGCGACGAACGCGGCAAGCCGGCGCACGCTGGCACGGTACGTCGTCCAGTCGGTGATGAACAGCAAGCCGGGATACAGCGTGTCGCCCGTGAGCAGCAGGCCTGTCTCGCGATCGTAGAGCGCGATGTGCGTCTGCTCGTGGCCCGGGATCGCGAGCACGTCGAGCACACGTCCGCCCAGATCGAGCTCCGCCGTGTCGCTGGGCCAGGGACTAAAGCCGAAGGCCTGCTGGACCGCCGCGAGGCTGGTGCCGACGACGGTCGTGCCCGGTTGCCCTCTGAATCGATTGTCCGAGGCGACGTGGTCCGCGTGCGCGTGGCTGTGCGCGACCAGCAACGAGCGCGCGCCCGTGAGCGACAGCACCGTGTCGCGCAGCCCGACGCTGTTCGTGGCACCCGTGTCGAGCAAGAGCGCGGTCTGGGCGCCGAGCAGCAGGTAGACGAAGGGCGCCTCGAACGTGCGACACTTGTCCTGCCGGAGAATGTACGTCGTGGCATTGTAGGCGTGCACCTGCAGCTCCGGGTCGGTGCTCTGCGCGCAGCTCGGCGCGCCGTGCATCCAGCTCACCGCGAGCGAGCCCGGCGCGAGCCGGACGCCTGCGTCCGGCGCGCTGCTCGCACCGACATCCGCGCCGGAGCTGCCCGCGTCAGCGCTCGGCGTGCCCGCGACGCCGCCCGAGCCGTCTGCGTCCGTGCTCGGCGTGAGGCCCGCGACAGCGCCCGCAGGGTCCTCGTCAGCGCCCGGCGTGCCGCCCGTGACCGGCGCGCCATCGCCGCTCGACCCGGCGCTGTCGACGCCGGGCAGCCTGGCGCCGCTGCTCGGTGGCGTGGCAGCGCCGTCGCCCGGTGCGATGGGCTCGCTGCGGCAGGCGCCCAGGCACAAGGCCACCAGCAAGAGGCGGCGCTGCATCCTGACCATTAGAGCACCGCCCTCTCGCGCTGCCAAGGCAGCCACCCCAGACAGCTGCCAAGCAGCCACCCAGACAGCTGCCAAGCAGCCACCCAGACAGCTGCCAAGCAGCCACCCAGACAGCAGCCGCTCGAGCAGCTCACCCACACTGAGCGTGAGGTCGTCCTGGCGCAGCGCGTGGGCGCAGCGCGTGGGCGCAGCCCCTCTGCAAATTGGCGCGCACAGCGCCCGCGGCGAGCCCCTCCTCGCGCATCGATCGTCAGTTCGCAAACGAACCACGTTTTCGCGAGAAAATATCAGCCTCCCGCGCCCCCTCCGGCAGGTGTGCGTTCCGGATCGGCACACCCGTTCGTCACCTCGGATCCTGGCGTGAAACAACTTTCACCTGCCATTGCAGCGCTGGACCGTCGAGAGCTAGGGTGCGCGACTCCCGGGCAGAGCCGGGTGATCCGTAAGGCCAGTCAAGGAGGAGACCGGGATGCTCAAACTGAATCTGGGAATCGTGGCGGCGTCGGCCTTGTTGGCGGCGGCTTGCGGCAGCAGCGACCTGGACGAGTCGCCGACGCCGGAAGTCAAAGCCTCGGACATCGTGCGCGGCACGACCGAGAACGGGCGCAACTACGTGATGAACCTGCGCTTCACGTACAACGGCTTCAACACGCAAACGGGCGCTCCCTTGATCGGAAATTGCACGGGCACCCTGTACGCGCCGCGCACCGTGCTCACGGCGGCCCACTGCATCAACCCGATTCGCAACGCCGGCACTCCCAACCAGTTCACCGACTCGGTCAACTCTGTCTTGATCTACATCGGCAACAACTACGCAGCCGATCTGCAGGCCCTGACCACGGCGGGCGGGGGCGTGCCGGCCAGCGGCGTGCCGGCGGCGCCGGCGGCCTCGCGCTTCATGCGAGCCGACAGCTGGGAGACGCACCCCGGCTGGGATCCGACCGGCACACTGTTCCCCGACCTCGCCGTCGTGTACCTCGACCGCGAGCCGCGCATCCCGCCGAACACCAAGGTCGATCCGCTGCCCATCGGGCGCACGCGGCTCGGCTCTTCTGCGGTTGGTTTGCCGTTCACCATCGTCGGCTACGGCGCCAACGTCGCCTTCAGTGCCGACATCCAGCAGAACGCGGGCTCGGGTACCAAGCGCACCGGCACGTCGGCCTTCGTCGGTGCTCCGATCACCAGTCCGTTGCCGCCCCACCCGCATCCGGGTCTGGGCAATCCCACCGTGCTCTCTGGCCTCTTCCAGTTGAACGGCCATGCCCCGAACGCCAACGGCTGCGCGGGCGACTCCGGCGGTCCCCCCATCCGCAGCTTCGACGGGCAAGAGCGCGTGTGGGGCGTCGGATCGTGGACCGGCGACTTCTGCGAAGAGTTCGCCTACTACACGCGCCTCGATCCCTTCTTGCCCTTCCTCGACACGGCCTTTCAGAAAGGTGGCCAGGCGCCGACCACGGCACGTCTCGAGTGCGTGGCCCCGCGGGCGAGCGGCGGCTTGCGCGCCTACTTCGGCTACAACAACGCCAACGGTGTGATCGTGAACGTGCCCTACGGCACCAACAACCAGTTTGCCGCCGACACGACCAACCAGCGCCCGAGCCAGTTCCGTCCCGGCGACCACCCGTACGTTTTCGGCACGAGCTTCAACGCCGGTCAAAGCCTCTCGTGGCGCCTGTCGCCAGCGAACAGCCCCACCACCACCCTGACCGTGAGCTCGTCGAGCCCGCGCTGCCCGGCGAACACCCTGCCGACCGCCTGCGCTCAATCCTGCGACGCGAGCCTCGCCGCCTGCCCCGGCACGCAGAGCCTCGAGGACTGCACGCAGCTCTGCCGCGCGTGGCAGACCGACGTCGGCATCTGCGTCCAGGAGTTCACCAGCTTCAACACCTGCCTCGCCACACAGGGCCCGGCGAGCTTCACCTGCGATCCCGACTTCGGCCCCTTCCCGAACCCAGGCGTCTGCCAGACGCAGATCGACGCCCTGAGCGCCTGCCTCGGGGGCTGAGCGGCCTCGGCGCGCGCGGCCACCACCTCGGCGCGGCGGCGAGCAGGCACTGGTCGCCCGGGGGGCTGCGGAGTCGGGCGTCCTGGCGACCGCGGGCAGGCACCTGGGGGCGCAGGCCCGCCCCTGCACACGAATCGCGGGGGGTGACCCCAGAGTCACCTCCACGCGGGGTCGGGGTCGATCCAAGCTGTGCGGCGTGGCAGGGGAGAGCCTCATCGGGAAAGAGGCGTTGTCCGCTCCCGTCGATCAGCGTTCTCGGCTCTGACGTTCCTTCAACGTCGCCTCGAGAACCGGCAGTACCGCCAGGTCCTTGGGACGCCCGAGGGCTCGTTTCAGGTCGATGAGTTTGTCGAGCCGCAGAACATTGACCTCGAGGCCTTCAAACTCCATGCGTTCCGTGTGCGGGAGGAGGTCTTCGAAGACGAGGCCATCGTTGATCGAGCCCAAGATGTCGATGGCCCCTGCATCGGTCATGGCCAGTTTGTGACCCTTGGTAGCGAGGTGGCTCACGGCAAAACGCAACCGACGGGGGTCATCGCGCGTCACTGCGTTGAGGACATCGAGTGCTAGCTCGAGCCGCTTCAGATTCGCAGGCGCGAGCCGATAGAGAATGTCTACGTCTTGCGTGACGATGGGTGCGCCCTGGACCGCCGCTGCAACTCCGCCGACGAGAATGAACTCGACGTCCCGCAGAGCTCGCAACATGGCTTCGAGGTCGAATGCCATGCGGATGACTCATTCCGGTCTCGAGGACTTGATCGGCCGAAACCGCTCGATCGCGCGCGCCGCATTTTGTAACGAGCGCAGTCGTTCGATGGGGGTCATGTCGAGGTAGGCGCGAATCAACGTGAGGTCCACGCCGTTC
>Ga0207675_100002055_pt1 | contig 20075 bp, 11 predicted proteins | sample KBSSwiS42_FD_184305 | JGI IMG/M metagenome (GOLD analysis project Ga0207675, IMG submission 184305) | Switchgrass rhizosphere microbial communities from Kellogg Biological Station, Michigan, USA - KBS Switchgrass S4-2 (SPAdes) (version 2) | ecosystem: Host-associated > Plants > Roots >...
TTCATGAACCTTAAGCAAGAACAAGCGAGACTATTGGGGCTACTTCACGGGAAGAAGGCATAACAGAAATGCTGAAATGCGAAATTGAAGAATGCGGAATTTGAATTTTCGCCGACGCGTCAACTTAACCGTTCGGTCGCTCACCTCTCATGAAACCAAAATGGAGACCGCTCGTTGTGGTCGTAGCCGGACTCGGTCTTTGGGGGTTGTCTGAATTATTTCCGCCGTGGAAATACCTGGACGGAATGACATCGGCCTCGCGCTCGGCGGGTTACCATTTTTATAAATCGCCGCCTCCCGTGAAATCACCGGAGGAGATGATGCGTCTCTTCAATCGGCGCGACGGCGATTTGCCACTATCGATTCAAGTACGCCGGAACTACCTTCAATCGTACGCCCAGCGAATTGTATTGACCTGGTTGGCGCTCAATGCGTTTATTCTGTCATTCGGTCGGGGGTCGCTGTTGCTGCGAGTCCTGTTATGGATGTTCCTGGCTTTTGGCGGCGTTGCCGGTATGTTGCTACTTTGCCGCGTTCTTGTCTGACACATGCCTGCCTTGCCTCAAAAGCCGGATCTAGCAGCAGGAGCGTTTTGGTTTGTGTTGTGAGTGGGACGCGCGTGGATCGTCCTAGTCTTTCTGGAAAAGAAGGAACGAACTAAACACGAAACTCCTTACCACGGAAATCGACTTTTGAGGCAAAGCCACACGTGCCCCAACAAATCGTGTTTCTTAATTTGATTCGTCCGGCACTTGATTGAATTTCAACTCAACACTTCGGTGGCTGCGGGTGAAAACGACTACAAAGGAATTGGACATGAACGATCACGGTTCGAGAGTATCCACATCGATAGCGCCATGGCTCGCGGTCCGAAAGGGCGCGGACGCTGTTGAGTTCTACAAGGCAGCATTCGGGGCCGTCGAGCAGTTTCGGATTGAGAGTGAGAGCGGGCATGTGGTCGCGCGACTCGCTGTTGATGAGGCGGCGTTCTGGGTGTCGGATGAATCGCCGGAGCATGGCAACTTCAGCCCAGCAACAGTCGGTGGCAGCACATGTCGAATTATTTTGACGGTCGAGGATCCCGATGCAATGTTCGACCGTGCTGTTGCGGCAGGGGCCGATGTTGTCTCAGGTGTCGCGGAGCAGCACGGGTGGCGGGTTGGTCGCGTTGCAGATCCGTATGGCCATCACTGGGAAATCGGAAAGCCCGTCGCGTCCGATGAGTAGCGGTGACTAATGCGCGTGTCGTGCGTAGTTAGAGGAAGGGATGAAAGACATGACCTGGCGTTTATGCCTCGTATGCATTTTCGCGATCTTGTGCACTGCTCGCTCGGTTGACGCGTGCGCTTGCGCCGACCTTGGGTCTCTCGCTGATGAGTACCACAAGTCTAGCGCGGTATTTGTTGGCCGCATCGTAGCAATTGAAATATCGACGAGAGTATATAAGGGTGACAAGATCGAAAAGATGGTCGCAACTTTCGAGGTGGAGCAACGCTGGAAGGGACCGTCACTTCGGCGTCTACGAGTCTTGACCTGTGGTACCCAGACATTTGTGTGCCCGTGCGGTGCCGACCTCGAACTCGGGCAGCGCTATGTCGTCTTTGCCGAAGGCAAGATGCTCGAGACAAGTTCCTGTAATCGAACGGCCATCGCCAATCCCGCCGGCGACGACCTGTTGAAAGATCTGGACGCCATAGCCAAACGTAAATGACTGACGTCTGACATTCGGAGTTCGTTAGACGGACAGCAACAGTCAGACAGCAACAGTCAGAATTATGAAGTCTCGCAAAGTCAGTTACAGGTTGGGGACATGGTCCGAATCAAAGCGGGGCCGTTCACTGCGTTCACGGGAAAGGTTGAAGGGATCAATCAGTCGAAGTTACTGCTCAAAGTGAAGGTCGATATTTTCGGCCGCATAACTCCCATAAGGGTGAATTTCGCGGAGGCGGAGAAGCTGGAATTCCAACATCCTCTCCCTCCTTCCTCTACACAGAATTAGTCTGGGATGCAATCAGATCTGAAGCTCAGGCTACCGAGAGAAGATGAAGAGGAAGAGTTCCTGCGGGCTCATCGCGCCACTTCACCTGAGGTTCCGTCCTTCCTACACTACTATCATGACGGCATGCCTTTCCGCCGCTATCTCGAGGTGCTCGCAGAGCAGGAGCGGGGCATCGACCTGCCGTCAGCGAACCATGTTCCCTCGACCTTTCTATTTGCGTTTGTTCACGACCGAATTGTGGGACGCGTTTCGATTCGACACTCACTCAATGAGTTTCTCCAGCGCGCAGGTGGGCACATCGGCTACGTCGTGGTGCCCGAATTTCGTCGGCAAGGGTACGCCACCGAGATTCTTCGTGAGGCTTTGCAGATCACCCATGACAAATGTGGCCTGTATCGCATACTCGTGACCTGCGACGACGACAACATCGGGTCGATCAGGACGATCGAAAAAAACGGGGGCATCCTCGAGAATGTGGTCGGTGGGCCGGATCTCGAAAAGCCGAAACGCCGCTACTGGATCGAACTGAGGTAACGAATATGAAAAGACGAGACTTACTTAAAGGCATATCAGCTACCCTCCTCGGCTCCGTCACATGGCGAAACCTGCCAATCATGGCTAAGAGCAGCAGCCTCGTGCGTCGCCGGGTACGTCCATCCGATCCTCAATGGCCCAGCGCCGACAGTTGGGAAAAGTTGAGCCAGGCTGTCGAAGGCAATTTGCTTCGCCCGCGCGCATTGCTCGCGCCCTGCGAGACTGAGCCGAACGGTGCCGCTTGCGCTGACGTCATGAAAAACCTTCGCAACCCTTTCTACGTGGGCGATCAAGTCGCGGGCACACAGGTTTCGGGTTGGCTGGATGCGTGGACTCCGGCACCCAGTGCTTACGCTGTCGCTGCACGCAACTCACGACAGGTTGCTGCGGCAGTCAACTTCGCACGTGAACACAACTTGCGATTGGTGGTTAAAGGCGCCGGACACAGTTATCTCGGTACCTCCAATGCGCCGGATTCACTCTTGGTTTGGACCAGGGCGATGAATAAAGTCACAACGCACGACGCCTTTGTTGGTAAAGGGTGCGAAGGTAAGGTCGCGCCTGTCCCGGCAGTATCAGCAGAGTCGGGTGCAGTTTGGATTGACTTGTACAACGCGGTGACGACACAGGGTGGCCGTTATGTTCAAGGCGGTGGCTGCGCCGATGTGGGAGTGGCGGGCTTGATTCAAAGCGGGGGCTTCGGAAGTTTTTCGAAAGGTTTCGGATCGTCGGCCGCAAGTTTATTGGAAGCCGAAGTAATTACCGCCGACGGCGTGGTGCGAGTCGTCAATGCTTGTCGGAATCCGGATCTCTTCTGGGCCATCAAAGGTGGCGGTGGCGGTAGTTGGGGTGTCGTTACCAGGGTCACAGTGCGGACGCATGAGCTGCCAGAATTCTTCGGTGCGGCCTGGGGGAAAATCAAAGCAACTTCTGATGACGCCTTCCGCAGACTGATCACCCGGTTTGTTGGTTTCTATGCCGAGAACCTCTTCAATCCACATTGGGGCGAACAAGTCGCGCTCGGCCCGGATAACACACTAAACATCTCGATGGTCTGTCAGGGCCTCACCAGTGCACAGATGAGGGAAGTCTGGAAACCTTTCTTCGATTGGGTGAACGCTTCGCCGCAGGAAGTTACTGTCGTGGATAAGCTCGGCTCCGGAACTCTTCTGGCGCGGCATTGGTGGAATCTTGGGGTGAATATCTCTCTCGTCCGCGACACACGCGATGGCGCGCCAAAACATCACGGCTGGTGGAAAGGCGATCAAGGCCAGGTCGGTGCTTTTCTTCATGGCTACGATTCGCTTTGGCTGCCGTCATCGCTCTTGCATGAGAATCAGCGAGCAAGTTTCTGCGACGCTCTATTCGCTGCCAGCCGGCATAAGAAACTCGAGTTGCATTTCAACAAAGGACTGGCGGGCGCACCAGCGGAAGCCCTGGCCGCATCCAGGGATACCGCGACAAATCCGGCGGTACTCGACTCTTTTGTCCTGGTCATTATGGCTGACGGCGAACGGCCTTCTTACCCCGGTCTGGCTCGTCCTGCGATGAACGTGGAGGCAGCACACAAAAATGCTCATGACATTGATCTGGCCGCCGCTGAACTGCGGCGGATTGCTCCGAACACCGGTTCATATGTCTCGGAAAGCAATTACTTCAATCGTACCTGGCAAGAATCTTACTGGGGATCGAATTATCGAAGGTTACGGGCTATCAAGAAGAAATACGATCCCGATGGTCTGTTCTTTGTGCACCACGGTGTCGGCAGTGAAGAGTGGAGTGCTGATGGATTCGAGCGGTTGGCGAAACACTAAGGCCGAAGTGGGTTGGTAGCGACAGTGAGACTTATCTTCCTTCATGGTTTACTTCTACATGTTTGACATCCTCAGGGCTTGCTAAATAACATGCCGCTGAAACGTTTCACGCGGCCAATCTCCTTGGGCCTCACGTCTCTTAGCAGTACTTTTAGATCCTACACAATTCTGAAAATGGGCTCCAAAAAACTATGTTGCGTCTCGTAATCGGTGTAGCACTCGCTACCATCCTCATGTCCAGCATCGTCGCTCTGCGTCCTGGTTCGGCAAAACTGCCAAATGAGTCTGAACGACGATTCTTATCACTCGATCCGTCTACTGCTGTTCAGGCAGACACCCATAGGGTGCTACAAACTTCTATTGTTACTAAAGACGTCGTGTTCGATCGAAACACAGGGAAGTTTTATGCGAGCGTGCCAAGTCGAGCGGGAGCGATGGGTAATAGCATTGCTCGGATCGATCCAGTCACCGGCAACGTCGAGGGGTTTGTGTTTGTTGGTAGTGAGCCTGGGAAGCTTGCCTTATCCGATGATGGACACACGCTGTATGTCAGCCTTGATGGAGCTGCGGCAATACGTCGCTTCGATCTCACCACGCAGACAGCTGGCGCGCAGTTTTCGCTCGTCGAAGAAAATTTCGACGGCCCTTTCTTTGTCAAAGATCTTGCCGTCGCTCCAGGGAATCCCGACGTGGTCGCGGTTTCGCGAAAGGTTTTGAACATTTCACCTGACTTCAAAGGCGTCGCTATCTACGACCATGGTGTGAAGCGTCCGCTCACAACTCCGGTTCATACCGGAAGTGATTTCATCTCCTTTTCATCGTCCGCCGCAACGCTCTATGGCTGCAGCACAGGCGGCGGTGGTTTGCAAAAGATGAGTGTTACTTCTTCCGGAGTAACGGTAGCAGCCACAACACCTTTCAGCGCGCCGGGGGGTGACTTTGAATTCGAAAATGGTTTGTTGTATTTGCCATTTGGACAAGTCTTCAACACGAGTACGTCAAATCTGTCCGGCACGTTTTCTTTGAACTCCTCTGGTGGTCTCTCATTGAGTCAAGTCGAGGCAGATGCATCAGTTGGCCGCACGTATTTCCTGACTGGGTCGAACGCGTTTAGCGACACCGAGTTGAGGCAGTTAACCATTCAGGCGTTTGACCAGAGCACGTTCTTGCCGACGGGTACACTGCAAATACCCAGTGTGGCGGGACAAGTAACGAGTCTTGTTCGCTGGGGCGCAAACGGTCTTGCGTTTGGGAGTACAGGCGGGAAGTTCTACATCATTCAGACCACGCTTGTGCCGTCGAGTGAACCGGTTCCCAGTCCGACACCGACTCCTTCACCCTCGCCTACGCCTACGCCAACTCCTACTCCAACGCCCTTACCTGGACAGTTGAGGGAAGTGCCGATTACTGCGAAAGACATTGTTATCGATCCCACGGGAACGATTTACGCCAGTGTGCCATCGAGTGCAGGTGCTGGTGGCAACAGCATTACTCCGATCGATCCAGTTACGAACAGCTTGGGGCAGCCTGTGTTTGTGGGCAGCGAGCCAAATAAGTTGGCGATCTCCGACAACGGGCAAGTCATGTACGTCGGTCTTGATGGAGCAAAAGCGATACGACGTTTCGACGTTCCGACTCGCATGCCGGGTGCGCAGTTCCAGGTTGATCAGCTGGGACAAAATGTTGCCGTCGATCTCGCAGTAGCTCCTGGTCAACCACAGACCGTCGCAGCGGTACGAGGCGACAATCCTAATTCGTCAAGTAGCGTTGCGATTTATGATGACGGAGTACAGCGACCCAACACGATAAGTTTTGGCCACACCATAGACGTCATCGACTTCTCCGCCTCACCGCAGATTCTTTACGGGCACAACAATTCGAATAGCGAATTTGGTTTCCGCAAAATGGCTGCTCCATCTTGCGGGCTCTCCCTCTTAAGCGTAAGAGGTGGCCTTCTCTCCGGGGCTGCTAATTTCGAGATCGAGAACGGTCTCGCGTTTGCGACGAATGGACGTCTCGCCGATCCAGAGTTAGGAACTTTACTCGGTGCCTACCCAGTCACCGACGGTGTTCCAATCGGCCCACTCCCAACGGCGGTCATCGCGGACCCGGCTACGAATCGTGTCTACTTCTTCATGAACGACACGTCTGACTTTACGCCGCACACAATGCTGCTTCGCGTCTACGACATGCAGACGTTCTTGCACATCGGAACGCTTGCATTGCCAAACATCTCCGGTAGACCGCGGTCGGTAGTACGTTGGGGAACTGACGGATTCGCATTCCGAACCTCAACCGACAAGGTCTATTTGATTCAGACCTCGTTGATCTCAAATCAAGTACAACCATTTGTGCCGGCACCAACACCAACACCGCCTACTTATACTTTGCGAGGTCAGGTTAGTAGTGCATTTACTCTGCCGCTGCCTCCAGTCACCTTGCAACTCAGTGGTGCTGGCACAACGCAGACAAATGCCGATGGTAGTTTCTCTTTTACAAATCTACCGCTTTGCACCGATTTCACTGTGACGCCGCAGCCAATTGAAAACTACACTTTTAGTCCAACCAGTCGCACGATCACGGCGGCAAATCAAAACAATCCAAACCAGTCGACGGCTTTCTTTAATGCTGTCCCGAAATTGATCTCATTCCCGTTTTTGTCGGTTAGCACAAATGAATCGGCTGGGATCGTTACGCTCACGGTGACCCGAACGGGCGATATCTCAGCGGCCGCCACCGTCAACTACCAGTCCGCGGACGGAAATGCTTCAGAGAAATCAGATTACTCAACCGCGATTGGCACACTGCGTTTCGCACCCAATCAAGCTAGCAAGCAGTTACAAATCTTCCTTGTCGATGATGTGCGCTCGGAGCCGAGTGAGACTTTTACAGTTACCCTGAGCAGTCCTACGGGAGCGTTTCTTGGCACAACGCCTATGGTGCCGATCACGATCGTAGACAACGATGCGACAAATGGGACAACTAATCCCAGCGACAACGCGCAGTTCTTCGTTCGCCAACACTACAGAGACTTTCTGAACCGTGATCCGGACACAGCGGGACTTAACTTTTGGGTAAACGAAATTACGTCGTGCGGTACGGACCAGCAGTGCATCGAAATCAAGCGTATCAACGTCTCAGCTGCGTTCTTTCTGTCGATTGAGTTTCAGGAAACTGGCTATCTTGCCTATCGGGCCTATAAGACTGCTTACGGCGACACTAGTTCACCGAATGTTTCAGGGACGGTGCCAATCATTCGCTTCAAGGAGTTTCTCGCGGATGCGCAACGTATCGGTGAAGGAGTGCAGGTTGGCGTTGGCAATTGGATGCAGCAACTCGAAGACAACAAGAACGCTTATGTGCTTGAGTTTGTGCAACGTCAGCGGTTCGTTGATGGCTATCCAATAACAATGACTGCTGATGAGTTTGTTACCAAGCTGGATCAAAACGCAGGTGGTGTATTGTCAGTTTCAGAGAAAGCCCAGCTCGTAGCGTTGCTAGGCGCTACACCACAAGACGTTACAAAACGCGGGGCAGTGATTCGGGCAGTGGCTGAGAATTCCGGTCTGCGCAACGCCGAACTCAACCGTGCGTTTGTGCTACTCCAGTACTTTGGCTACTTGCGGCGTAATGCCGACGATCCGCAGGACGTGAATTTTGGCGGTTGGAAGTTTTGGCTCGACAAGCTAGACCAGTTCCATGGCAATTTTATTGATGCGGAAATGGTGAAGGCGTTTATCGTGTCGGGGGAGTATCGGAGTAGGTTTGGCCCGTGATCGTTACTCTCCGCAGCGGATCTGGCGGATTAATCATGAGCAAGTTAAGACGATGCTTGAGCCCGCCTCAAACGAAAGAGCGGATAACTCGCTGCCAATAAAATCGCGTGTGCAGACTTGGATAGGGATTGCTGACGATATAGCCGAAGAATAGAAGCACTGCGAAGACGAGCATCAACAGCGGCGCATAAGGATAGGCGTAGGCGCGAAAGGACGAGGCAGATCGGGTTCACGACGACGGAGAATAAACAATGAAACGATCAGCAAGATCGCGATGATGACGATGAAGAATTGTCCAATTGCCAAAAGCAGTTCGAATGTTCCGATTGATGACAAGATGACTGCGCTCACCTCCTAGCCGATCTCAACATCGAAGAGAGCTTCGTCTTTGAAGCTAGCCCGTCTAATTGCGTCTCCATTCCCATAGATTCTGAAGCGACCGAGGGCTCCTCCGTCTGAGTATTATCATCTTTTCAATCCTCACCATTTCCAGCCATTGAGAAACCGTTGACAGGATGTTCCAGCGGACAGAGGTGCTCGCCCCAGAGACCTACCAAGAGAACCTCCCTTCCATATTTCTGGATTTATCGAAGTCTTTGGATTGGCCTGGATCTAACGAAACCTTCACGGAAGGTAGTGAAGGCTATAGGAGCACCAGAAAAACGGAAGACTTGCCGTGTTGTCTTTGACACAAGCGGTAAGGAATAGCACTTGCGAATTGGTGTGCTTAGAAAGCAGTCTCCCCCGACTCCATCACCTTTTCGTAAGGGGAATCTATACATGAAAAATCAAATAGTGCATCGAGTCTTGTGGGTGTTTCTTTTTGCAGTCAGCTGCGTCTCTTTAGCTTATGGCCAGACGACTGGTGGCATCCGAGGAGTAGTCACGGATCAAAATAGCGCGGTCGTTTCTGGAGCGCAGACAACCCTAACTCGAAAATCCACTGGCGGAACTCAGACGGCTCAAACAAATTCCTCCGGGCAGTTTGAGTTTACGAATTTGCAACCGGGCGATGATTACAGTGTCTCGGTTCAGGCACCCAATTTCAAAAACCTGTCCCTTACCGACATCAAGGTAAGCGTTAATCAAATCACCGATTTGCCGATGCAACTTGCGCCCGGCTTGGTGACTGAAGTCGTTACCGTAACAGCTGGCGGGGTCGAGTTGGTTGATACAACTTCCGCAAACTTGTCCAAAGCTTTCAGCAGTCGACAGGTTGTCGAACTAGCGCAAACAACAGCCGGACCGGCCGGAAGTCCTGCTGGTGTGAACAATCTTGCATTACTTGCTCCCGGCGTAACCAGTTCAGGCGGAGTTGGAGTGGGCACAGGTGGTTCCGTTGGAGGACAGCGCCCGCGCAATAACAATTTCGTGGTTGACGGCGTTGATAACAATGATAAGTCCGTAACAGGGCCGCAATCCTATATTTCACCAGAAGAAGTGTCAGAGTTTACGTTGCTCCAGAATCAATTCTCTGCTGAATTTGCGCGATCAAACGGTGGCAACTTTCTCACCGTAACCAAGAGCGGCACCGTTGACTATCACGGGACGTTTTATGGCTTTTTCCGTAATCGTTATTTGAATGCGCTCGACACCATCCAAAAGAATGCCGGGGTCACTCGAAATAAGTCAGACGGTGATTTATTTATGCCGCGTACGGACTACTTTCGCGGTGGCTACAACTTTGGTGGGCCAGTTCTGATCCCGCATTTTGGAGAGGGTGGTCCCTTCGTGCACGGCTTTAACGATAAACTCTTCTTCTTTACCTCTTATGAAAGAGTACAAACCGGAAGTGCGGCGAGTGCGGGAGGTCTCGTTACACCAACCCAGGCTGGCTTCGCGATCTTAAACACAATACCGTTATTGTCTCCAAATAACCTTGCGGCTTTCAACACGTACGTTCCCGTGGCTCCGGTTAACGATCAGGGAACGATCACAGTGAATGGTCGCAGTATTCCCGTTGGCAGTGTCTCTTTTGCTGCTCCGAACTTTTTCAAACAGAACCACGCGGTAATCAATCTCGATTACCTGCAAAGTTCTGCGACGCAGCATCACATCCGTTTCACTTTTACCAACGGCGCGGATATCGACAACGCCGCCAACCTACCGGTTTTCTTCGTCCCTTTGCCGAGCAAGCAGCGATTGTTTTCCTACACGCTGATTCACAATTTCTCCGAAAGACTAATCAATGAGACGCGCATTGCTTTTCGGCGTTCGTCTGCAAACTTTCCGGTTCCTGGATTCAATTTTCCAGGGCTTAACGTGTTTCCGAACATAACGCTCGACGACTTGGGTCTAAACATCGGACCCGATCCCAATGCGCCGCAATTTGGAATCGAGAACAACTACCAGATTGTTAACAACCTGACCTGGTTGAAAGGCAATCACACCTTCAAGTTTGGCGGCGACTTGCGGGTCATCATTTCCCCGCAGAGCTTTACGCAACGCGTCCGTGGGGATTATGAATATCTGTCAACCGAACAATTCCTGCGAGACAGGTCGCCGGACGCGTTTGGCGAGCGTAGTGCAGGCAATAACATCTATTACGGAAACCAAAAAGTTCTCTATGCGTTTGTGCAAGACGATTGGCGCTTCCGTCCAAACCTAACACTCAACTTGGGAGTTAGTTATTCCTATCAACAGGTCCCTCTAGGCGCCAGGACCAGTCAGGCACTGAACGCCATCTCGACGGTTCCAGGTGTACTGGAGTTCCGCGAACCGAAATCGCAGACGAAAAACTTTGCACCAAAGGTGGGCTTTGCCTGGTCACCCGACTATAAAGAAGGTTGGCTCGGGCGAGTCTTTGGTTCAAGTGGAAAGAGTTCGCTGCGAGCGGGATTCTCGATGGGCTACGATTACATTTTCGATAATCTCTACATCCTGTCGAATCCTCCGCAACTACAGCAAACTAACGATGTCGATACCACACTGCCACCGACCCCCGGGTTCCTGGCAAGTGGCGGCCTGCCGGACAGTCCGGTAGCCATCACTGATCCTGTGGTTGCGCGACAAAACACTGGGGCCTTTATTCCTGACCAGGAAGTACCTTATTCCTTGACTTGGACTGGGAGCTACCAGCGTCAGTTTGGTACTGACTGGTCATTTGAAGCGCGTTATGTCGGCACGCGAGGCATTCACCTGTTATCGCAGAATCGAATCAATCGCCAAGCTAAAGTGGCACCGGAAGACGGTCGTCCGGGATTGCCGACATTCTTAACCGCACCATCTCAGGCAACGCTTAACGCCTTGAGTCTGGACTTGACTCAAATCAACGCGCGTTCAAGCTTCGTGTCTCGATATGCGAATGCCGGTTTCAACGGCGCTAGCGTTGTGGCGTTTCTTTCGAACGGAAATTCTACCTATCACGGTGCGTCCGCCCAGGTCACAAAACGCTTTTCTCAAGGTTTCCAAATGACCGGTGCGTACACGTTCAGTAAGCTAATTGACGATACGACAGCGGAAGTATTCTCAACTGTACTCTCGCCTCGACGCGTAGAGGATTTCCAAAACCTACGTAGAGAGCGCGCGACTTCCGCACTCGACCACACGCACAGGTTTGTGAGTTCTATGATTTACGAGTTGCCTTGGTTCTCCAAGACTACTGGTCTGACAAAGACGCTGCTGGGCGGGTTTAACCTGGCTGGAACTTACACCTATGAAACTGGCGAGCGGGTCACAGTACGCAGTGGGAACGATGCGAATCTTAACGGCGACAATGCCGGGGATCGCGCAATCCTCAATCCAGGTGGAACTGAGGGCGTCGGTAGTTCAGTGACTCCGCTGTGCCGAGTCACCGGCAATTGCAACGCAGTCGGAGCTGGAGCAGTCGTTGGATATCTCGCCAACAATCCGAATGCTAAGTACATTCAAACTGGTAGCGGCGCTCAATCCACCATCGGCCGCAATACGTTCCTGTTACCGCCGATTAACAATGTCGATTTTTCGGTTTTCAAGAACTTCAAGTTTGGCGAATCATCGAGATACATCCAAATTCGCGCTGACTTCTTCAACGTGTTCAATCATCCGCAGTATGTACCGGGTTCAGTTAATAGTGTGGATCCGGTTGGTACCACGGGGTTGACAACGCTAAACCAGGTGACACCGCTTACTCCCGATTTCCTGAACCCATCCGCGGTATTGAGCAGTAATCCTCGGGTGATTCAACTTGCGGCGCGGTTTAATTTCTAACCGAGCCACTACAGGCATTTCACATTTGTCGGGGTGGCGAAGAAATCTTCGCCACCCTTTTTGTTCTTGCAGATTGGTCGAGTGCATGGTTAATCTCCGCTTCCGAAGGGAGTGACGAAATGTCTAACCAAATGAGATTTCAGTTACTACTGGTTTGTTTGTCCTTGACGGCTTTTCTTAGCTTGGTTCAAGGTCAGGGTCGTGGTGTTAATGCTGAACGAGCTCGCGCTATAGAGCGTGCTGAGATGGATAGACTGCTCCTCTGGGCATTACCCTCAAACAAGGAATCTGAAGCTGTCCGGCTCAGCCGTTTCAAGAAAATCAAAGACGACTTCAGAGACTTGCAATCGTTGAATAACAAGATGATGGCTGATGCCTGGCTACAAGACGCACTCAACTATTCTGCGATCGCGGAAATGGTTTCCAAAATCCAGGGCAAGGCTAACGACTTAAAAAAGAGTTTGTCTTTGCCCGAAGCCGAAAAGTCTGAGACAGCTTTGACAATACCAACAGTCACTACAGGTCGACACTTTCGCGAGGAACTTTTGCTTCTCGATAAAACAATAATGGGATTTGTAACTAACCCTGTCTTTCAAGCGGCTAACACATTGGATCTCAACCAGGCTAAAAAGGCGAGTAATGATCTTGAGCAAGTACTCACGCTAACCGATGATCTCAAACAGAATGCGCAGAGGTTGCGGAAGGCGACTCCCTAACCATCTAGCCTAAAAATTCCCAAACAGTTGGGATAGCAGCTCCAGTAACTCTTAGTTTATCGGAAGACGTTTTTGCCTCAATACAAAGCGTCGAAAACTTAGCAGGCCGGAAAACGGTAAGCGCGAAACTATCTGGAATTATTTATCAAGATCACGTCACGATTTTCGGTGCCGCGTGAGAGCGCGAGTTGTTTCCCGTCGCGCGACCAGTCGAAGGAAAAGATCACTTCGCTCTTGAAGTCAGTCAACTGCTTAGGCTGTCCGCCGTCAATAGGCTGAAGCCAGATGTTGGAGACGCCGCCACGGGTGCTGATGTAACTGAAAGCGCTGCCATCCGGCAGCCATCGTACTGGAGCACTGGTGGCTCCGGCAGGCTGCGTATAATCAAAAAGCTTTACAGGTTCTCCACCTTCAAACGGGAAGAGCGCAATCTTTGAAGCTCCGGTCTGTTCGACCTGGTAATAACAGGCAATCAACTTACCGTCAGGTGAGACCGCGGGAGTTAGAGCGTACTTATCATTGACCGGCACAGCCTCGCCGCCGCCAATAGGGACTTTCCAGATTCGGAACCCGCCGGCCACGAACGTTGTATAAACCACCCATTGACCATCGGCGGAGAAGTCTGGAGTAAAGCCATTCCCCGAATGGGTTAACTGTTTCGCATTACTTCCATCAATATCCATCGTCCATATTTGGAGTGTGCCTGAGCGCAATGAATCAAACACGAGATGGCGACCGTCGGGACTGACGGCGAGAGCGCGCTCCGCGTAAGCGTCGTCAGTCAACTGCTTTTGATTGCGCCCGTCAGCATCAACGATCCAAATGTCGGGATTACCGCCCGCGCTTGAGTTATAAACAATCTTGCCGTCGGGCGTCCAAATCGTGCCCAAGCCTCCGTTACTCTTGCCCAAAGTGAGCTGGCGAGCGTTTTGCCAGTCTCCGTACGGCGCTACCGAGAGGTTTGCAGTTCTGTCATACAGCAGGGCGACGAGGGCGCTTGAATCCGCCGTCAGGCTGAGGTTGCGGTAATCGCTCAGGTCATTGGTTACTGTCTGCGCCTCGCCCTCTGGATAGGACACGCGCCAGATTTGGTATTGGTCGGCCCGCTCCTGCTGCGCCGTGAGCATTATTCCGCTCCCGTCAGACAGCCACGCGATTCTTTGGAGATCATTCCAGACATGAGAAGTGAGTTGACGCTGCGAGCCGTCAGACACCTGGATGAGTGCGACGCTCCGATAACCGTCGCCGTTGGCATCCCCTGCAGGGCAGGCGATAGTTTGGCCGTCGGGCGACCACGCCGCGCCGGGCAGGAAATAGTGCGGGTTTTTACGTGTGGCGAGTTTCTGTTCGCCCGTGCCGTCGGCATTCACTACTATTATTGCGTCTTCGCCTTGAGTTAGGTCACGACGCACAAAAGCGAAACGTTTTCCGTCGGGCGAGAAGCTAATCCGGCTTACATTCTCCAGCACCTTCTTCGACGTGCCACCAGGCACCGGAACTTGATAGAGCACTCCGGAAGCGCGACCTCTTTCGTTGCGAAGATAGTAAATGTGGTTTCCATCAGGCGAGACGGTAAATTGTCCTAAGAGACTATCTGGCCCTGCCGCAGGAACGATTTCCACGTTGCTGCCCGTGGCAATGTACTTTACCCAAAGGCTCGACTGACCCGAATCACCCTGCGCCGAATAAGCCACGTATTTGCCATCGGGCGAAATGGACGCACTGACGACCTTGCCGCTGTTCGTGAGCCGGATGATCTTTCCCGCCTGAAAGCTGAACGGCTGTTTGCGATGCAGAAGTTTATAGAGTCCAAAAGCAACACCAGCCCCGATGATCAAGAGCAGGGCCACCACAATTGCCGCGCCCTTCTTGTGACGCTTGATTTCCCGAGTCAGGTATTCGGCGCTCGACACCTGTGTCGGTGTAGTCGCCGTCTCTGATGTGATTAGAGATGGTTGACCCGACGTCAGGATTTCCGTTGCTTGTTCACTGTGGACGGGGGCCGCAGTGTCATTTACCGAAGGCGCAACCGAATGCTCCATGCGTGATGCAAATTCGAGTTCGCGCTCCAACTCCCGCAGGTCGACCAGCAAATCACGCGCTGATTGATAACGCTCATCGCGATTCTTTCGCAGCGCCTTCTTGATGATCACTTCCAGCTCGGCAGGGATGTTGTAATTGAAGCGCGCGATTGCCTCGGGTTGCGCGTGCGCGATGCGGTCGATCGTTTCCGTAAGACTAGCGCCACCGAAGGGCACGCGAGCCGTCGCCATCTCATAAAGCACACTTCCGAAGCTGAAGATGTCAGTTCGAAGGTCGACATCGCGACCCATGGCCTGCTCAGGCGACATGTAATTGATGGTGCCCATGACAACGCCCGGGCTGGTCTTCACTTTTGTTGCTAGCTCGCTCTCACGCGAAAGTTCTGCTGGGTTAGCCGCACTGGTACTCAACTTTGCCAACCCGAAATCAAGCACTTTTGCTTCGGCGTCAGGAGTGACAATGATGTTCTGGGGTTTGATGTCACGGTGCGTGATGCCCTTTGAGTGGGCTTCATCCAGCGCTCTGGCGATTTGAATACCAAGCCTGACAATCGCCGAGGGCTCCATCGGCTGGCCTGCAATCTTCTGACTGAGAGGCTGGCCTTCAACATGCTCCATCGCAATGAAGTGATGTCCGTCTATTTCGCCAATTTCGTAGATGTGTGCGACGTTCGCGCTCTTTAGTTTGGACGCTGCGCGCGCTTCTTGCAGGAAGCGATAGAGTCGTTGTTGGTCGCGCGCGACGTCCGATGAGAGGATCTTCAGCGCCACCATCCGGTCTAACTGCATGTCCTGGGCCAGGTACACCTCGCCCATTCCGCCTTCACCAATCTTCGAGCGGATTTCGTAACGGCCAAGTTTTGTGTTGGTAGTGACGCTCATGGGTGAGTCTTCAGGCGCATAGGTACCATTCAAAAGCGGCACATTTTATCTTTAATGAGGGATAAGCGCTAGAAAATCAAATATAATTGCCAATGAAATGCACCTGATGCTTGTTGCCTCGATCATCTTACTTCTCTCTTCGCTAACTATTGATGCTTTCCCGCAGCAACCTTCACCGAGCCCTTCTCCCGAAAGGACGGGCCGTTCATACTCGACGGGTGTGCTATCAAAAACTCCACCGCCACCCGGCCCTCAGGCGCGTTCACCACTGACTTTCACCAGGCAACCAAACATCGCGTTCACTCACGCTGCTTCAAAAACATCTTTCAAGTACCTACTCGAGACGATGGGTGGCGGTGTTTGTATGTTCGACTTTAATAACGATGGACGCATGGATCTTTTCTTCACCAACGGTGCGGCATTGAAAGAAGGGATGTCGAAAGACGAAGTTCCGGATAAGACAGAGTCGAAATATTGGAATCGTCTTTATCAACAAAATTCAGACGGAACTTTCACAGACGTGACGCAACGCGCCAATCTCAAAGGTGTTGGTTACAGCATGGGCGTCGCCGCTGCTGACTACGATAACGATGGGTTCGTCGATCTATTTGTTACCGGGTACAAGACGGATCGTCTCTACCGAAATAACGGAGACGGTACCTTTAGCGACGTCACTAACAAGCTACCAAGAGTCGATAAAGGCTGGGACACTAGTGCCGGCTGGTTCGACTACGATCGAGATGGCCGTCTCGATTTGTTCGTAGCGCGATACATGGATTGGGATTTTGAAAATGGATCGCTGTTTTGCGGTGGACCGACGTCGGCTCAACGCGCCTATTGTCATCCCGACAACTTCAAAGGTGCGGCCAATCTTCTTTTTCATCAACGCGCTGATGGGACTTTCGAAGATGTAAGTAAGTCCGCAGGAGTAGCTGATCCATCAGGTAAAAGTCTCGGTGTTGCTTTCAGTGATTTCGACAACGACGGCTGGACAGATGTCTTCGTGGCGAACGACAGCGTGCGCCAATCGTTGTATCGAAACAAAGGCGACGGCACATTCGAAGATGTCGCGGTTATCGCCGGGGTTGCGTATGACGAAGACGGAAAGACCTTCGCCGGTATGGGTGTCGATTGTGCCGATTACGACAACGATGGATACATGGACATCCTGGTTACGAACCTCTCGAACGAGAAGTACGCGTTGTATAGGAACAATGGCGATCTGAACTTTACCTATGCGACAAACACGTCGGGAATTGGCCAAATCACTTTACTAAATGCGGGTTGGGGCGTGCGTTTTGTCGACGAAGACAATGACGGATTTCGCGATCTGTTCGTGACCCAGGGCCATGTGCTTGATACGGTGGAGAAATCGACTGCTTATTTAAAGTACAAACAGTCACTACTTCTGATGCGCAACACCGGAAAAGGATTTGTGAATATCTCTGCGACTGCGGGAGCAGCGTTCACTCTACCGCTTGCGGCACGCGGCGCGGCGTTTGGTGATCTCAACAATGATGGCCAAGTGGACGCGGTGGTAGTTGTACTTGACGATGTCCCGGTGATCTTGAAGAACAATGGAACAAAGAACCATTGGCTCGGGATATCACTTGTGGGAACCAAATCGAATCGAGGCGGAATCGGTGCGCGAGTAACTGTGACGAACGTCCTCGGCCAAAGGCAGATCATGGATGTGAGTAGTGCAGGGAGTTACTTATCTTCTAGCGATCCGCGGATTGTTTTTGGGTTGGGAAGTGCAAAAGCAGTTAAATCGGTTGAGGTGCGTTGGCCAAGCGGTCGTGTTCAGACAGTCGAGAACCCGGCTATAGATCGTTACCTGCGAATCAATGAAGAGTCGCAATAAATATCGCGATTGAATGCTCGCTCCACAAATGCCTGACTCAAAGCTGAACTCAACAAAGCGCATTGATGTCCGATATGCTTTAGCTTGTCGATGTCGCCACGTCAAATTGCTGCTGAGAACCCTCTTGCAAATGAGACGACAAGCTAACGCATATCGGACATCAACTACGCTTGTGAGTTTCGCTTTTCCCCCAAATTGCTCTTTAAGATAATTAATTGAGAGCGGATCCTTTGATTGTGATCACTGACACTGATTGCTTTGGTAGGGTGACAACAAAACGCTGCCCGGCAGCAAACGATCTGTTCTCCACTTTCGGCACTCGACCGGTAATGCTGTTCAACTCCGCTCGCCCTCTCAGAGCGAAGCCTTCGACGTTTATGGTAGTTAACAGGTTCGTCGTACCCGTATTGACTGCCTTGATAAATATCCAGTTGCCACCTCGACTTGCGGTCGCGTCAAGGTAAGGAACACTGACGCTCGCCGCGAGCCGCACATCACCGCGATGCTCACTGTAGAGTTGGTTGACCATGTATATCGGTGTGACGAAAACACCATGTCTCGATGCCTGAATAATTCCACCGGGCCAGCCGTTAACAAGATCAGAAACGGCGCTCATCGCAACGAGTTCACCGGATCTTTCGAATACATTCATCAACCGCGCAGCGTAGAGCGCCGGTTCGATTGAATATTGTCGCTCCATGGGAAGATCCAGTCCCCACTCATTTATTGCCAACTTGACGCGGCCGTCCAGCCCGAGCTCGCGTAGCAACTTCGCCACATCCTTGTAGAAGTTTTCAAAAAACAATGGCCGCGCCAATAGCTTCGAAAGATCATTACCGGCCTCGTGTCGTCCGTAGTAGTGGTGAACCGCAAGGTAGTCGATCTGGTCACCCACCGCGCGCAACACGGTGCGATTCCATTTCATGTCGTTATCGCCAACAGCGATTAGTTTGATCGAAGGATCAATCGTGCGCATCGCCTTCGCGTAACGGCTGTAGTTGTGGGCATATGTTTCGGCGTCTGAATGACCGCGTACCCAATCACCCCAGATCTCGTTTCCAATCTCCCAAAACTTGACGGCAAATGGTGCCGGATGCCCGTTGGCGGCACGCATCGCGCCATACTTCGAAGTTGCGGGTCCATTACAATATTCAACCCAAGCAGCCGCTTCTTCGACAGTCGCGCCTCGTCCCTCAACGTTCACCGTGATCGAAGGTTCAGCGCCTACAGAGCGCGCGAAAGCAACGAATTCGTCAGTGCCGAAATCGCTCGGCTCTGGTTCGTTCTTCCAAGAGAGATTGGTCCAGGTAACGCGTTCGTCACGCGGACCAACTCCCCATGACCAGTGATAATCCTGGGCTACGTTGCCGCCGGGCCAACGAATGAATGCAGGTTTGACTAATTTGATCTTTTCGAAGACATCGCCTCGCACATCCCCTGGCGCCGAGTCGCCGGGGATCAGCGACACTTGATCGATCCTCACGGTGCCTTTTCCTTGAAAGAGGATCGCAAAACGTGAAAGTGGATCACTCGTCTTCGGCTTTAGTCTGAAATCATAACGACGCCAATCGCCTTTCGTGATCTGACTGAGATCGGAAGCAGCGTAAATCTGACCGACATTCACCTCTGATTCAAGCGCAACTGTGACGCGCCCATCGTAATCTGCCGTCCTTAGCCAGATGTAACCTCGATATTCGATTCCCGCACGCACAGGAATTCGCGATTGATAGACCCCGTGCCGAGTAATGACGCCGTCGCCGACCCTGACGCTCAGTGAGTGCTCGTTGTTTCGCTGCGGATAAGAGGATTGATCGTCCCAAGCGAAGGAAAGAGCGTAATCGTCATTTCGATCGTCTGGATAACGATCCCAGTTTCGCGAAAGACCGTTGGCGTTAGCCGCTTCTTCAAAACTGCGATTCCGAATTAGCTCGGCGTGCAGCCCACCCTTAATTCCTTCGAACATGAACTCGAGAAACTGTCCATAGAGCAGGGGACTAATGCTGTTCTCCACTTTGCGGGCATCAATGGAGATGGAGGCTGTTGAATTAGACTGGGCCGAGATGCTCGTGACTTGTGAGACGCAGATCACAACAAGACACAGACACCTCAGCCACAGTCTTGATGTCTTTTGTTGTCGTCGGCGATTTACCGTTGACGCCACGGTTCTGAAAGGGTCACTTAATAATGATGAGGTCAGTACCGAAACGCGGTAGCGCCGGCTCCGCTTGAAAATTGTTGCGCAAAATTGTTGCATGAGCCG
>Ga0207675_100002061_pt1 | contig 20035 bp, 15 predicted proteins | sample KBSSwiS42_FD_184305 | JGI IMG/M metagenome (GOLD analysis project Ga0207675, IMG submission 184305) | Switchgrass rhizosphere microbial communities from Kellogg Biological Station, Michigan, USA - KBS Switchgrass S4-2 (SPAdes) (version 2) | ecosystem: Host-associated > Plants > Roots >...
AGCGCTGGCCCTTCAAGCGCTCCCTGCACGCGCAGGCCGTGCGGCAGCTCCACGCCGCCGGAGCGCGCCTGATCGTCTACGACGTCCAGTTCACGGAGCCGACCATCCCGCGCGAGGACCTCGCGCTCTACGACGCCATCGACAGGGCCGGCGGCGCGGTGCTCGCCACCAGCGAGAGCGACCACGGCAGGACCGACGTCCTCGGCGGCGACGACAACCTGCGCGCGATCGACTCTCGCGCGGCGGCCTCGGACCTGGAGAACGACACGAGCGGCGCAATCGCCAGCTTCCCCCACGACGTCGCCGGGCTCGACAGCGTCGCCGTCGTCGCCATGCGGCGGCTGACGGGCCACGCGCCCGACCCGTCCGGCTTCCGCGACGGCAAGGCCTGGATCGACTTCCGCGGCCCGCCCGGCACGGTGCCCACGGTCTCCTTCTCCGACGTCGTCAACGGCCGCGTGCCGGACGCCAAGATCAACGGCAAGGTCGTCGTGGTCGGCGCCACAGCGCCCACGCTCCGCGACGTCCACTCCACGCCGGTCGGCGGCGAGGAGCTCATGCCCGGCGCGGAGGTCCAGGCCAACGCGATCTGGACAGCGCTCGACGGCCTGCCGCTCCGCTCCGCCACGCCCGCCCTCAACCTCCTGCTCCTGGCCCTGCTCGCGATGGTCGCGCCGCTCGCTCGCTGGCGGCTCCCACTGGGCGCGGTCGGCGCCGTCACCGTGCTGGCCGGCGCGGGCTTCCTGTTCGGCGCCCAGCTCGCCTTCGAGAGCGGCACGATCGTCGACGTGGCCGCGCCGCTCCTGGCGCTCGTGCTCGGCGCCTTCGGGGCGATCGCCTGGAGCGAGTTCGCCGAGCGCCGCGTCCGCACCCGCGTGAGCCGCGACAACGAGCTGCTCGAGCAGCGCGTGCGCGAGCGCACCGCCGACCTGGCCGACGCCGAGCGCGAGATCGCGCAGCGGCTTGGCGTGGCGGTGGAATGGCGCGACGCCGAGACCGGCGTGCACATCGAGCGCATGGGCCACCTGTGTGAGCGGCTGGCGCGCGAGGTAGGCCTGAGCGTCGTCGAGGCCGAGCTGCTGCGCCACGCCAGCCACCTCCACGACGTGGGCAAGGTCGGCATCCCAGACGAGATCCTGCTGAAGCCCGGCAAGCTCGACCCCGCCGAGTGGGCACATATGCAGACGCACACCACGATCGGCGCGAGCATCCTGTCCGGCTCGAAGTCCGCGCTCGTGCAGATGGCCGAGCAGATCGCCCGCAGCCACCACGAGCGCTGGGACGGAAGCGGCTACCCCGACGGCCTCGAGGGCGACGAGATCCCGCTCCCCGCGCGGATCTGCGCCGTCTGCGACGTGTTCGACGCGCTCCTCTCACCGCGCCCCTACAAGGACGCCTGGCCGCTCGCCGACGTGATCCACGAGCTGGCGACCCTGCGCGGGACACACCTGGATCCGGCGCTGGTCGATGCCTTCCTCCCGCTGGCGGCCGACCTCCACGCCGAGTGCTTCGGCGCAGAGGAGGAGCCGCCCTCGCAAGCGGACGCCGCCGCGTAGCGCCTACGGCGTCTCGTGCCGAACCCGGGCCCGCAGCTCGGCGTACCTGATCGCCTCGTAAGCGATCACGGATGACGTGATCACCGCTGCGAGCGCGAGCGCAACGATGGCGTCCACCTCGGTCCCGACCGGGATGAGAGCCAGGCAGACCACGAGCGCGACGAGGCGCGGCCGGTTGAGCGTGCGCACGTTCCGCAGCCGGAAGGCCACGTGGCCCGCGTAGTAGAGCGCGACGCCGCCGAACAGGGCCACCGAGGGGATCGTCTTCAGCGGCTCGTCCACGTCGCCGAGCGTCTTCTTCACCCCGAGCGCGACCAGCACGATGCCGGCGATCATCGGCAGGTGCAGGTAGCTGTACGAGTCGCGCGCGATTCGAAGCCGCTCGTATCCCTCCGAGCTGCGGAAGCGCCGCTCGGCCGCGATCGCCACCACGTCGAAGTAGGCCCACCAGAGCCCGAACGCGAGCACGAGGCCGAGCAGCGCTGCGGCGATCGTCCCCGCGTCGAGCTCGCCGTGAAGCCCGGTTCCGATCGCGACGATCGACTCGCCCAGCGCGATGATCACGATCAGCGAGAAGCGCTCGGCGAAGTGGCCGGGCGAGACGCGGAAGCCGCGCACGCCGAACACGTACGGGCCCGCGAAGTCCGTCGACAGGGCGACGACCCACAGGAGCGTCTGGGCGGGGTCGTCGAGGAACGCCGCCACGATCAGCAGGGCCGGCGCCGGAAGCGCCGTGCGGGACAGCCTCCGGATGGCCTCGCCGGCGTCGATGTCGTCGTTCGCCTCGGCGAAGATGAAGATGTGGAGCCAGCGGGCGGCCGCGTAGGCGAGCGCGAACACGAGTGCGTCGTCGCCGAACGCCTGCGGAACCGCGAGCGCGGCGATCAGGAACGCCCCCATCACGGCGAGGATGAGCAGCCGCTCGCGGTCCTCCTCGGCGGCCACGTAGTTGGTCAGCCAGGCGTACGCCGCCCACGCCCACCAGAGCGCGCTCAGGATCAGCATTCCCCGTCCAAGCGCCTCCCAGGTCGGGTCCGCGGACATCAGCGCGGTCACCTGCGTCAGCGCGAATACGAAGACCAGGTCGAAGAAAAGCTCGAGCGGCGCAACCCGCTTCTCGTCGGCGGCTTCCATGAGGCGGACGAACGTTGCATCAAGTACCGGACGACCTGGCCGAAACAGGCTCTGTGCGGACTCGAGCAGCCATCGCGATGGCGCTGTGCGCCGCGGCTCTCTTCCCGAGCTCCGCGCTCGCCACGACAAACGACGGCCCCTCGATCTCGGAATTCGAGACCGGGCTGACGTCCGGCGTCAGCCTCTGGGGCATCGCCCCGGGGCCCGACGGGAACCTCTGGTTCACCGAGGAGTCGCACAACGCCGTCGGCCGGATCACGCCCGGCGCGGTCATCACCGAGTTCGGCGCCGGCTTCCCCACGGGCAGCCCGCGCGGCATCGTCACCGGCCCGGACGGCAACCTCTGGGTGGCGATGGCCGGTGGGAACGGCGCGGTTGCGCAGGTGACCAAGGCGGGCGAGGTCACCGAGTTCGAGACGCTCACCGGCGGCGACCCCGAGGACATCGCCGTCGGCCCGGACGGGAATCTCTGGTACGTCGACAGCGGCGCCAACCTGATCGGCCGCATCACCCCCGAGGGGAACATCACCGAGTTCACCGACGGAATGAGCGACGCCGCCGCGCCGACGGGCATCGCGAAGGGACCCGACGGCGCGCTGTGGTTCACCGAGAAGGCCGCGGGCAAGATCGGGCGCATCACGACCGCGGGCACGATCACCGAGTTCTCCAGCGGCATCTCGGGCAGCAGCGAGCCGACCGACATCGCCAAGGGGCCGGACGGCAACCTCTGGTTCACGATGGGCGGCGCGAACGGCAGCATCGGCCGGATCACGCCGAGCGGCGACGTGACCGAGTTCAGCGACGGGCTCACGCTGCTGTCCACGCCGCGCGAGATAGCGGCCGGCCCTGACGGGAACCTCTGGTTCACCGAGTCCGCCAGTCCGGGCAGGATCGGCCGGATCACGACCGCCGGTGACATCACCGAGTACTCCACGGGCCTGCTCTCGATCCTCAGCCCCTGGGGCATCGCGGCCGGCCCCGACGGCAACATGTGGTTCACGGGCAACAACGTGCAGGGCAAGGTCGGCCGCATCACGCTGCCGCCGCTCGTGCGCGACCTTGCCGCGGATCAGATCACGACGACGTCGGCGCGCCTGCGCGGAAAGCTGCGGCCCAACTCGCAGGCCACCGAGTACCACTTCGAGTACGGGGCCACCGACGCCTACGGTCAGAGCACGCCCACGACCTACGCGGGCAGCTCGTACGACCTGCTCGCGGTGCTCACCCGCGTCGACGGCCTGGCGCCCGCCACCAAGTACCACTTCAGGCTGGTCGCCGACAACGACGCCGGACAGACCGTGGGGCCGGACCGGGTCTTCGAGACAGCGGCGGTGCCCGTCGAGCCGACCATGCCCGACCCCCCCGCCAAGGACCCTGACTTCGCCAAGACCGTGGTTCTCGAGCCCGAGGGCATCGTGGTCGTCAAGACTCCGGGCGGCAGGTGGGAGTCGCTTGCCGCGGACGCCGAGCTGCCCATGGGCGCGATGGTCGACACCCGCCTCGGTCACGTGGCGCTCAGCAGCAAGGGCTGCAGGGGCGGCATGCAGACCGGGACCTTCGGCGGCGGCATCTTCTCGGTCCGCCAGCCGCGCTCCGGCTGTGGGCGAGTCGACGTGTACCTGCGCGGTGGAAGCTTCAGGAGCTGCCCGCGGCTGGCCAGGCACCATCGTCGGCGCGCCGGCCGCTCCGCCTCGTCCTCGGCCTCAAGGGCCAAGCGGGTGCGCAAGCTCTGGGGCCGCGACCACGGCGGCCGCTTCCGCAGCCACGGCCGCCACAGCCACGCCACCGTGCGCGGCACCCGCTGGCTGACGGTCGACCGCTGCGACGGCACGCTCACACGGGTCACGAACGGCTCCGTCGCCGTCCGCGACTTCACGCGGCACCGCACCGTGGTGGTCCGCGCGGGCCACTCGTACGTCGCGAAGTCGCGCAAGGCGCTTCGGCGCCAGCGTCTCGCGCGCCGTCACCGCCGCTAGCCGGCGCCAGTCGCGTGGGTACTCTTGCCCACCGTGGACCGCTACGACCCGAAGACGATCGAGCCCAAGTGGCAGAAGATCTGGGAGGACGAGGGCACCTGGGTCGTCACGAATGACGTCTCGGACAAGCCCAAGTCGTACGTGCTCGAGATGCTGCCGTACACGAGCGGAGAGCCGCACATCGGGCACCTGAAGAACTACTCGGTCGGGGACGCGGTGGCCCACTTCCACCGCCGACACGGCTTCTACGTGCTGCATCCGATGGGGTACGACGCCTTCGGCCTGCCGGCCGAGAACCACGCGATCAAGACCGGTCAGCATCCACGCAGGTCCACCGACGAGTCGATCGCCGCGTTCGGCAGGCAGCTGCGCAGGCTCGGGGTCTCGATCGACTGGACGCGCGAGTTCGGGACCCACCAGCCCGAGTACTACCGCTGGACGCAGTGGATCTTCCTGCGCATGTACGAGCGCGGCCTCACCTACCGCAAGGAGGCGGCCGTCAAGTGGTGCCCCTACGACCAGACGGTGCTCGCCAACGAGCAGGTGATCGACGGGCGCTGCGAGCGCTGCGGCAACCTGGTCGAGGTCAAGCAGCTCGAGCAGTGGTTCTTCAGGATCACCGACTACGCCGATCGCCTGCTCGAGGACATGGAGACGATCGAGTGGCCGCCGCACGTGGTCACGATGCAGAAGAACTGGATCGGCCGCTCCGAGGGCGCCGAGGTGGTCTTCCGGTGCGAGGAGCTCGGGATCGACTACCCGGTCTTCACCACGCGCCCGGACACCCTCTTCGGCGCCACCTTCTTCGTGCTCGCGCCCGAGCATCCCGACGTCCTGCGTCTGAACGAGTCGCAGGAGGTTCACGACTACATCAACCACGCGCTCACGGAATCACCCGAGGAGCGCGGCGAGGAGCACAGGCCGAAGACGGGCGTCCCACTCGGGCGTACGGTCACGAATCCCGCGACCGGCGAGCAGATCCCGATGTACGTCGCCGACTACGTGTTGCTCGAGTACGGCACCGGCGCGGTCATGGGCGTGCCCGCGCACGACAAGCGCGACCACGAGTTCGCGGAGGCTCACGGCCTGGAGATCCGGCGCGTGATCGAGTGCGGTGACCTGCCCTGCACGGACGACGGCCCGATGGTGAACTCGGGACGCTTCGACGGGCTCCACAACCGCGAGGCCTACCGCCAGATCGTCGACTGGCTCGAGTCCGAGGGGAAGGGGAAGCCGGCGGTGAGCTACCGCCTGCGCGACTGGCTGCTCTCGCGCCAGCGCTACTGGGGTTGCCCGATCCCCATGGTCTACTGCGAGACCGACGGCCTCGTCCAGGTGCCGGACGACCAGCTCCCCGTCGAGCTGCCGGACGTCGAGGACTACGCCCCGAGAGGGAAGTCGCCGCTCGCGGCCGCGGAGGACTGGGTCAACACCACCTGTCCGAGGTGCGGCGGCCCGGCGCGGCGCGAGACGGACACGATGGACACCTTCGTCGACTCGTCCTGGTACTTCCTGCGCTACTGCGACCCGCACAACGACGAGGCGCCCTGGGACCGAGAGGTCGTGAGGCGGTGGATGCCGGTCGACCAGTACATCGGCGGCGTCGAGCACGCGATCCTGCACCTGCTGTACGCGCGCTTCTTCGTGAAGGCGCTCGCGGACATGGACCTGCTCGACGTCCAGGAGCCGTTCGCGCGCCTCTTCACCCAGGGGATGATCACGCGCGACGGCGCGAAGATGTCCAAGTCGAAGGGCAACACCGTCTCGCCGATGGAGTACGTCGAGCGCTTCGGAGCCGACACCGCTCGCTGCTACATCCTCTTCATCGGCCCGCCGTCGGACGACGCCGACTGGCAGGACGCGGGCGTGGGCGGCGTGCAGCGCTTCCTGTCGCGGCTATGGACCGCCGCGTCCGAGGCTGTCGCCTCCACCTCGCCCGACGACGCCCCGGGCGACGACGGTGCCGGTGAGCTGCTCCGCAAGGCGCACTGGGCGATCGACAAGGTCACGCACGACATGCAGACGGACTTCGCCTTCAACACCGCCATCGCCGCGGTGATGGAGCTGACCAACGAGATCTACCGGCAGCGCGACTCGGCGCCGCCCGGCGACGTGCGCTTCGCGGTCGCCACGGCGGGCTCGCTGATCTTCCCGTTCGCACCGCACCTCGGGTCGGAGGTCTACGAGATGATGACCGGCCGCCGCGTGTGGGAGGAGCCCTGGCCGGAGGCCGACCCGGCGCTGCTCGCGCGCGACGAGATCCAGCTCGTGGTCCAGGTGAACGGGAAGCTGGTCGACCGGCTGCCCGCGCCGTCAACGGCCACCCAGGAGGAGCTCGAGGAGCTCGCACGCGGCTCCGACAAGCTGGCGGCGCGTTTGGACGGAGGCGAAATCGTCAAGACTGTGGTCGTGCCCGGAAAACTCGTGAACTTCGTGGTGCGCTGAGCGTGGACTCGAGAGAGACGCTTCTTCCGGTCGGGCCGCTGATCGCCGCGATCGGCGCGATCCTCCTGATCGTGAGCCTGTTCCTCGACTGGTACGACGGCCTGACCGGCTTCACGGTGTTCGAGTTCATCGACCTCCTGCTCATGGGCCTCGCGCTCGCGACGCTGTTCGCCCTGGCGGCCGCGATGGGGGCGGTGCGCACACCGTTGCGCCCGGGGCTGCTCCTGGGTGTTGGCCTGCTCGCGCTGGTAATCGTGCTGAGCCAGGTCGTGAACGACCCGCCCGCGGTAGCCGGGCCGAACGGACGCGACCAGGCCACCGGCATCTGGCTCGCCCTGGGCGGCGCGGCGCTGATGGTGGCGGGCGCGGTGCTCTCGACGGCGCGCATCGCCATCTCGGTCGAGCCGCGTGAGGGCGGCCGGAGAGCCGCGCCGACCGTCACGCGCACGGACGAGCCGCCGACGGTCACGCGCACGGACGAGCCGCCGACGGTCGCCGACGAGCCGCCTCCGCGGCCCTGATCCACGTCGCCGTAGCCGGCCCGGGCGACGGCGGCGACCTCGCCGCGGCCGAGTCGGTGGGGCGCGAGCTGGCGTCGCGTGGAGTCGTGCTGGTGTGCGGGGGCCTGGGCGGCGTGATGGAGGCCGCGTGCATGGGCGCGAAGGGCGCCGGTGGCACGACCATCGGAATCCTGCCGGGAGCCGACCGGGCGGGGGCGAACCCGTTCGTCGACTTCGCCATCCCCACCGGGCTCGGCGAGGCGCGCAACGCGCTCGTGGTGCGGGCGGCGGACGCGCTGATCGCGGTCGGCGGCGCCTACGGCACGCTGTCGGAGATCGCTTTCGCCCTGAAGGCCGGGAAGCCGGTGGCCGGACTCGGCACGTGGGACGTCGACGGGGTCACGGTCGCCGACTCCCCCGAGGCCGCGGTCGAGAGCGTCCTCGCCGACCTCAGCACCTAGACTCGCGACCTCTTGCCGGGCCAGCCCGACACGCCCTACCTCGACGCGCTGCGCGCGTACGCCGCCCGGAAGCCGGGGCGCTTCCACGTGCCGGGCCACAAGGGCGGCCCGGGAGCCGACCCCGAGCTGAGAGAGCTGTTCGGCGACCAGGTCCTGGAGCTCGACATCCCCGCGCTCACCTACGGCATCGACGTGGGCGACGTGCCCACCCCGTTCCAGGAGGCGCAGCGACTCGCGTCCGAGGCGTGGGGAGCCCGGCGAACCTGGTGGCTCGTGAACGGGGCCTCGCAGGGCAACCACGTGGCGCTGCTGACGCTCGGTCATCGCGGGCAGCGCGTCGTGACGCAGCGGAACGCGCACTCGAGCACGATCGACGCGCTGATCATGTCGGGGCTGCGGCCGACCTTCGTCGCGCCGGAGCTCGACCCCGAGCTCCACATCGCGCACTGCATGACGCCCGAGGCGCTCGAGCGCGCCCTCGGCGAGACGCCGGAGGCCACCGGGGCGACCGTCGTGTCGCCGACCTACTTCGGGGCGGTGGCCGACGTCGCAGGACTCGTCGAGGTCGCCCACGCGCACGGCGTGCCGCTGATCGTCGACGAGGCGTGGGGTGCGCACCTCGCGTTCCACGAGGACCTGCCCGCGCCGGCGCTGAGCCTAGGCGCCGACCTCGTGATCTCGAGTACGCACAAGGTGGTCGGCAGCCTCACACAGTCGGCGATGATCCATCTCGGGCACGGCGACCTGATCGAGGAGGAGGTCGTCGATCGCTGCGTGACCTTGATCGAGTCGACGAGCCCGAACAGCCTGCTGTTCGCCTCACTCGACGCGGCACGCAGGAGCGCCGCGACACGCGGGCGCGAGCTGGTGGGTGAGACGCTCGCCGCGCTCGAGCAGACGCGCGAGGCGATCCGCGCGATCCCGGGCCTCGACGTCCTCGACGAGCGTCTCGCGGGCGCGCCCGGCGTGTTCGACTACGACCCGCTGCGGCTCGCGATCGACGTGCGCGGCACGCGCATGAGCGGCTACGAGCTGGCGCGCCGCCTCCGCGAGGAGTACGACGTGCTGATGGAGTTGGCGGGCGAGAACGTGATGGTGGCCGTGTACGGGATGGGCGAGGACGCCGGGGCGGCGAGCCAGCGCCTGCTCGCCGCGCTGCGCGGGGTGATCGAGGCCGCCGGCGACGACGACCACGAGTTCGCCGACGTCGGGTTCGCCGCCCCGCCGCCCTGGGGCGAGCTCGTCATGACGCCCCGCGAGGCGTTCCTGGGACCCCAGGAGGTGGTCGCGGCGCGCGACGCGGTCGGCCGCGTCGCGGCGGAGTCGCTGGCCGCATACCCGCCCGGAATCCCGAACGTGCTCCCGGGCGAGCGGCTGACCGCGGAGACGCTCGACTACATCGAGCAGACGATCGCGCACGGCGGCAGCCTGCGCGGAGCGAGCGACCGCGCCCTGCGGACGCTCCGCGTGGCGGTCGAGAGCTAGGCGACCCGCTCGCGCCGGATCGCCTGCATGAGGCAGTGCGCTCCGCCTCCGCCGAGCGTGAATGCGGCGAGCTCGGGGTCGTAGACGGTCAGCCCGAGCGCGCGAAGCCGCTCGTTCAGATCCTTCGACTCGGCGCTCGTGAGCACGCGGTCACCGCCCAGGCACACCCCGTTCACACCGAGCTTCAGAGCGTCGGCGAGCGAGACCGGGACGATCTCCACGTTCTTCGACTCCAGCCAGCGCACGAAGCCTGTGCCGACCTGCTCCACGCACACCGCCGCCAGCCGTTCGCCGAGCATCGCGGCGAGCACGTCTATGTGGAGGAAGTGCGGCGGGATGCGCTCGACTCGCACCTCCCAGCCGTCCGCCTCCAGCCAGCTCGCGAGCTGTCGCGCCGCCGGCTCCTCCGTGCGCTCCTCGCCGTTGCCGATCACGGCGACGCCGGGCTCGACGATCATGAAGTCGCCGCCCTCGAGCGCGGCGGCGGTGATCATCCGGTGGATCGGGATGTCGCTTCCCTGGTAGAAGCGGATCACGGGCGCGTACTCGCCGCGCCGCCACCACTGGTGGCATTGCGTGACGATCGGCCCCTGCGGCACGTTGATGCTCGAGTCGCGCGCGAACACCTGGTACGGGAGGGCCGGGTCGGACTCGAGGAAGTGGACGCGCACGCCCGCCTCCTCGTACACGCTCACCATCTCGGCATGCTGGCGCTTCGCGTCCTCGCGGCTGAAGGTCAGCCCGCTGTCGAGCGTTGCGCGCGAGATCGCGCTGGCGGGGAGCCAGCGGAAGTTGTCGGGCGGGCAGAGCAGGACGTCCAGCAGGCGTCCATACTCCGAGTCCACGCCCCAGGCGGTCTGTGTGGCCTCTCGTCCCTCCAATGCGCGCACGATTCTATGAGTGAGCAGGTCCGCCGCCGAGTCGTGGTCCGCGGCTACGTGCAGGGAGTGTTCTTCCGGGACACCTGCCGCAGAGAGGCGAACGCCCGCGGAGTGGGCGGCTGGGTGGCGAACCGGTCGGACGGGGCGGTCGAGGCGGTCTTCGAGGGCGAGCCCGACGCGGTGGCCGCGATGGTGGAGTGGTGCCGTCGCGGGCCGCGCGGAGCCGACGTCGAGGACGTCGAGGAGACGAGCGAGGAGCCCGAGGGCCTGGCTCGCTTCGAGATTCGCTGAGAAGTAGCCCGCTCGTCACTCTCGCGGCCCTGCCGTAGGCCGCACGTTCCTACGGTCGGCGGGTGTACGACAACCCCCGGTCGACCGTCGTGATCTGGGTGGTGGCGGCCGCGGTCGCAGTGTTCGCGCTGGTGCGGCTGCTCGATGGCGGCCGCGAGGCCGCGCCCCCGGTGAGGATCGACGGCGCAGCCCACAGCGCCCGCCCAACGAACGAGCCTGAGCTCTACGTTCACGTGACTGGGGCGGTGAGGAGGCCGGGCCTGCTGCGCCTGCGCGCTGGCACGAGGGTGGCGACCGCGCTCGAGAGGGCCGGCGGCCCGACGCGCCGAGCCGACCTCGCGCTCGTGAACCTGGCCGCTCCGCTCCAGGACGGCCAGCAGGTCGTGGTCCCGGTGAAGGGCGCCTCGGGCAATGCGGTCGCCGCCGGGGCGCCGCCCGCCGCCGGCGCCGCCGCTCCTGCCGACGGCGCGGCGCCAGGCGCGAAGGTCCACCTGTCGACCGCGACACCGGAGCAGCTCGACGGGATCGACGGAATCGGCCCTACGCTCGCCGAGCGCATCGTCGAATACCGCGACGCCCACGGCGGCTTCCGGTCGCTCGACGAGCTGGCAGAGGTGGAGGGCATCGGCGAGAAGCGCCTGGCGACGCTTCGCGACGCGCTGCAACCGTGAGTCCCGCCGAACGGCCGGCCCACGTTTGCGTCGCGTGCCTCGCCCTCGGACTTGCGCTCTCGCCGCTCGCACCCCTCTTCGCCCTGGCGGCCGCAGCGGCGACGGCGATCGCGCTGACGGTGCATGGCCGCCGCTTCACCGGGCTCGCCTCGATTGCCGCTGTCCTGGTGCTGTCAGGCGCGGCTATCGGGGATGCGCGGCTGCGGTCGCTCGAGGCGCCGGCCGGCCGTGTTCGCGACGGTCCCGTGCGCGAGCTGCGCCTCCACCTCGCGACGCCGCCGCGGCCGTCCGCGTTCGGCTTCTCCGCTGAGGCCGAGGTCGCTTCGGCGACGCTTCGCGGCGCCCGGCTTCTGTTGCGAGTTCCCCGCTGGTCGCGGCTGCCCGGCGGCATCGAGGTGGGAGGGGAGCTCGCGGTCAGCGGCCGCCTTCGCGAGCTTCGGGATACGCCCGGCGCCGGCTTCGACTTCGCAGGCCATCTCCGCCGCCGCGGCGTCGCGGCCGAGCTCTTCGTCGACCGGGCGAGGCCCACCGGTCGCAGGCGCGGCGGCGTGACCGGCCTACTCGATTCGATGCGCAGGCGTGCCGAGCGGGCGGTCGCCGCCGGCCTGCCCGCCCCGGAGGCCGCACTCGCGCGCGGCATGGTGCTCGGCCAGGACGAGGAGATCGACGAGGCCGCGCGACAGGACTGGCGCGACTCGGGGCTGGCGCATCTGCTCGCGGTGAGCGGTCAGAACGTGATGCTCCTCGTCGCCCTCGCGGTGCCGCTGCTCGCGCTCTCCGGCGCGGGGCCGGCTGCTCGCGGCGCCGCGCTCCTCGCGCTCGTGGCTCTGTACGTGCCTCTGGCAGGCGCGGGCCCGTCGCTCCAGCGCGCCGGGGTCATGGGCGCCGCGGGGATCGCGGCGATGACGCTCTCACGGCCGGCGTCGCGGTCGTATGCCCTGCTGCTCGCCGTTGCGGCGACGCTCGCCCTGAACCCGCGCGTGAGCAGCGACCCGGGTTGGCAGCTCTCGTTCGCGGCGGTCGCGGGGATCCTCGTGTTGGGGCGACCGCTGGCCGTCGCGCTGGCCGATGCGGGAGGTGAGCTGCTCCGAGCTCGATCGAGCGGCGCGGCGCGGGCCGTCGTGCGAGCGCTTGCGGACGCGATCGCGATCACGGTTGCAGCGACTCTTGCAACCGCTCCGCTCGTGTCGTTCCACTTCGGCGCTGTGCCCCTTGCCGGATTGATCGCGAACCTCCTGGCGCTGCCGGCGGTGGCGCCGGCCATGTGGCTGGGCATGGTCAAGGTGGCGCTCGGGCTCGTCGCGGCAGTCGTGCCGGCAGCCGGCGGCCTCGCCGAGCTGCTCGGCCCGCTCACACGCCTGCCGCTCGCCTACCTCGAGCAGCTCGCGGAGCGCTGCGCGGACCTGCCGGGCGGACGGCTGGCGCTGCCGCTCGACTCACCGGCTTCGGTCGGGCTCGCCTACGTGCTGCTGATCGCGGCGATCATTGCCGTGCGCAGGGTTCTTCGAGCACCAAGGAAGAGGAGGCCTTTGTCGCCGCGCTTGGGCGCCGGCTTCGCGGAACGCGCCGCGGCCTGGCGGCGCGCCTCGCGTGCATTTCGCGTCGCCGTGGTGGTGCTCGTTCTCGCAGCGCTCGCGCTCGCCACGGCGACAGGCCTGGGCTCGCCCTCGCCTCCGGGTGACCTCACGGTGCGGTTCCTCGACATCGGCCAGGGCGACGCCACGCTCCTCCAACACCCGGACGGGACCGCGGTCCTGTTCGACGGCGGGCCGCCCGAGGGCGGGGTCTCACGACTGCTGCGGCGGGCGGGTGTCAGGAGGCTCGCGATCGTCGTCGCCACGCACGCATCCCGCGACCACCACGGCGGCCTGGTCGACGTCCTCGACCGTTACCCGGTCGGCATGCTCCTCGACGGCGGCGACGGCAATCCCCACCCAGGGCTTCAGGCCGTCCGCGACGAGGCGAAGCGAGACGGCGTCCGAATCGTGCCCGCGGTCGCGCCGATGACCCTTCGGGCCGGAGGGCTGGTCATCCGGATCCTCTCCCCGCTCCCGCGCCCACCCGGCCCGCCGCCGGACGATCCGAACCCGCGCGCGGTCGTGGCGATCGTCAGCTCCGGCGCCTTCGACCTGCTCCTCTCGGCGGACGCCGAGAGCGAGGCCCTGTTGCCCCTCGACCTCCCCGACGTCGAGGCGATGAAGGTGCCGCACCACGGCAGCTCGGACCCCGGCCTGCCCGAGGTGCTCGACCGCCTCCGCCCTGAGATCGCCGCGATCGAGGTGGGCGCCCACAACACATACGGCCACCCGGCGCCCTCGACCCTGACGGCCCTGGACCACGCGGGCGTGGCGATCTACCGAACCGACCAGGACGGCACGGTGAGCCTGACCGTGAAGCACGGTGAGATGCACGTAACGACAGAGCACTGAGCTCGGAGCATCAGGCCGGACCGGCTGACCGGACACATAGACTCGGACCCGTGCCCGCCCTCAAGCCCGCCTACCTCGTATGCGGCGACGACGACGCCAAGATCGACGCCTGGCGGGCGCGTGTCCGCAGGCGCGCCGAGGACGAGCGCGGCCCGGGCGGGCTGGAGGCCTTCGACGCCCGGCAGAGCGATCCCGCCGAGGTGGTCGGCTCGCTCGCGATGCTGAGCTTCGACACCGCCGCGCGCTACCTGCTCGTGGACGGAGTGGAGGCCTGGAAGGCCGGTCAGCTCGACCCGCTCGAGGAGGCGCTCGGCGACCTGCCCCCCGACACGGTGCTCGTCCTCATCGCCAGGGGCAAGTCGGTCAAGCAGCTCGCCAAGGCGGTCGAGAAGGCGGGCGGTGAGGTCCGCGAGTACGCCGCTCCGAAGCCGTGGGAGCTGCCGAAGTGGTGCGTCGGCCACGCTCGCGAGCTGGGGCTTCAGCTCGACCCGGAGGCCGCGAAGGAGCTCGTTGCGCGAGTGGGATCGAGCCAGCAGCGGCTGTCGCGGGAGCTGGAGAAGATCGCGCTGGCCGTGCACCCCAGGGCGAATGTCACGACCGCGGACGTCGAGCAGCTCGCCGCGAGCGACACCGCGCCCGGTGCCTACGACCTTGCCGACGCGCTTGTGGCGGGCGATCTCAAGACGACCCTGACGCTCGCCGAGCAGCTCGACGAGCACGGCGAGCGCCCCGGCCGGCTCATCTTCCCGGTCGTCCGTCGCCTGCGCGAGGTGCACCAGGCGGCCGCGCTGCTCGCCGCCGGACTGCCGGACGCCAAGGTCGGCGAGGCGCTGAAGGGCCCGCCGTGGGCCACCAAGAAGGTCATAGCGAAGGCCAAGAAGGCCGACGTGGCCACGCTGGAGCGCGCGATCTGCGTGTTCGCCGACCTCGAGGTCGAGCTGCGCGGGGGAGGCGACGTCCGCGTCGACGAGGACGCGGCTTTCTCAGTCGCTCTCGCCCGAGCGGCGGGCTAGCCGCCGTACGGATACCACCAGTCCTTCAGCTCGATCTTCGTCTCGATGTGGACGTGCTTCGTGTCCTGGAACGCCTCCAGGCCCTCCTGGCCGAGCTCGCGGCCGAAGCCGGACTGCTTCATCCCGCCGAAGGGCCCCGCGTCGTTGTCGGTCAGCGGGTCGTTGATCCAGACCGTCCCGGCGCGGATCTCGCGCATGCAGCGCACCGCGGTCTCGAGGTCGCGCGTGTAGACGTTCGCGCCCAGCCCGAAGCGCGTGGAGTTCGCGAGCCGGATCGCCTCGTCGAGCGAGTCCACGGGCACGATCGGCGCCACCGGCCCGAAGGTCTCGTCGCGCAGCAGGGCCGTCGAGTCCGCGGCGCCGGTCACGACTGCCGGGGAGAGGAAATGCCCGCGCTCGAAGCCGGCTCGGTCGCCGCCCACGAGCACCTGCGCGCCCGCGTCCACGGCGGCCGACAGCTGCGCCTCGACCTTCGCGCGCTGCGGCGCCGAGACCATCGGCCCGACGTCGGTCGACTCCTCGAGCGGATCGCCCACCCGGAGGGAGTTCGTGTAGTCGACGAACTCGGCGACGAAGTCCTCGTACACCTCGCGCGCTACGTAGAAGCGCTCGGCGGAGGTGCACACCTGGCCGGCGTTCAGGTACGCCGCCCACGCGCCTCCGCGAGCGGCGACCCGGACGTCGCCCGCCACGTCGGCGCAAACGATGAACGGGTCCTTGCCGCCCATCTCGAGGTTCATCCTCGCCACCCGCGTGGCACACGCCGCTGCCACCTTCTTGCCGGTCTCGACGGAGCCCGTGAACGCCACCCCGTCCACGCGCGGATCGTCCACAAGCGCGGAGCCGATGTCGCCGGCGCCGGCAACCACGTTGACCACGCCGGGCGGCAGGTGGTCGAAGCACTCGGCCAGCATCAATGTGGACAACGGGGTGAGCTCCGACGGCTTCGCGACGACCGTGTTCCCCGCTGCGATCGCGGGCGCCACCTTCCACGAGAGCAGCAGGAGCGGGTAGTTCCAGGGCACGATGCAGCCCCACACGCCGATCGGCTCCTTCACCACCAGCGCCAGCTGGCTCGCCTCGATCGGCGGGATGACTCGGCCGGCGAAGTTCCGGCCCATCTCGGCGTAGTAGTCGAACGCGGCGGCGGTCCAGCCCACCTCGTCCGAGTTCTCCACGAGCGGTTTGCCGCCCTCCTGCGTCATGACGCGCGCCAGCTCGCCGGTGCGGGCGCGGAGCCGGGACGCGACCTCGTGCAGCAGCTCTGCGCGCTCGACGGCCGGGATCGCGGCCCAGACGGGAAACGCCTCACCGGCGGAGGCCACCGCCGCGTCGAGCTGCTCCGCCGACGGCAGCCCGACCGACGCGATCGTCTCCTCCGTGGCAGGGTTCTCGACCTCGAGCGGCCCGCCATCGCCGGCGACCTGCTCGCCGCGGATCAACAGTCGTGTCTCCATTCGCGCGCACCCTAGCGGCGCGCGGGCGGGGGCCCGGCTACTGCCGCAGGAGCACCGCGCGCTGCATCGTGTCCGGCAGCGTGAAGATGTCGCCGAGCTTGCCCTCGTAGCTCGGCACCCCGAAGCGCTCGGCCAGCTGCTCGAGCGCCGCGAGGTCGCTCGCGTGGGCGGCCTGGCTGTCGAGCACGTCGCCGCCGCCGAGCGAGCAGGGCGCCGTGGCCACCTCCGGCGGGTCGGGAAGCGCCGGCGCGTCGAAATCCGGGTGCTCCCAGTCGAAGCTGAGGCCGATGTTGCGTGCCGCGGACTGGCGGAGGTTCAGGTCGCCAAGCCCGAAGCGGTACGAGATCAGCTTGAGGATCGACTCGTGTCCGTACTGGCCGTGGTCCACGCGGAAGTCCGTGGAGCGCCTGCGTATGCCGCGCGAGTAGGGCGAGACGGCGAGTGCGGGAATGCGGAAGCCCATCTGGCCGAAGTCCTCGTCGAGAGCCGCGCTTGCACGATCGTCGGGCACGTGCGGCGGCCGCACGTGGTCGAAGAAGCCGCCCCACTCGTCGTAGATCACGAAGAGCGCGCCGCGCCGGTAGTTCGGCGAGCTCACGAAGGCGTTCACGACGTCGGCCATGAACGCCTGCCCGAGCCTCACGTCCCCGAGCGGGTGCTCGTCGGCCGAGAGCCCGTCGCCACCGCCGCCATCCCGGAACGGCGGGTCCACGAAGGAGATGTTGGGGAGCGTGCCGGCGGCGCAGTCCGTGTAGAAGCGCGAGATCGGGTTCGTCCAGGTGGCGCCCCGCGGTCCCCACACCGCCGAGAAGGGCAGGTCGGAGGCGTAGTAGCGGGCGCTCAGCCCATGGGCCAGCCCGCCGTCGAAGATGGTCTCCCACTGGTTGCCGGCCGTGCCCAGCGGCGGGTCGTTGGTCTTGAGCCCTCCGGACTGCGCGGACCACTTGTAGTAGCGGTTCGGCCAGGTCGAGGCGAGCAGCGAGCAGAAGAAGCGGTCGTAGAGCGTGTACGCGCGCGCCGCGTCGTGGATGAAGCCGAGCTCGCCGCTGTTGAAGTAGGTGAGCGCGAACTCGTCGTTGCCGGAGCCCTCGGCGAGGAAGCCACCGAGGAGCTGGGCGCGGCCGGAGTCCCAACCGTGGCCGGGATCCGGATGGCCGCAGCCCTTGTACTCCTCGCCGCCGCTGCCGAGCGTGGAGAAGTGGCGCGTCGGCACCGAGTTGCCCGCGGGGTCGGTGTAGCTCTGCTGCTGCGAGGCATCCGCGCCGGCGACCCAGCCGAAGTAGTGGTCGAACGAGCGGTTCTCCATCATCAGGACGACGAAGTGGTCGATCGGCACGTTGCGGGGCGCGGGCATGCCCGACGTCCGCGCCGCCGCCTCCGCCGCCTCGGCCAGAATCGTGCTCGCCGGCCACACGGCCGACATGCCGGCCAGCCCTGCTCCATACGCCGTCCGCTCGAGGAACTCCCGCCTCGTCTGCGCCATCCCGCGCGGCATCTAACCACCCCGAGGGGCAGCGATGTCGCAGTTCGGTTAAGCGCTAGGAGAGGCGGCTGCGCACGCGAGCCGCGCGCGCCTTCTTGCGGGCGCCGTTGTTGCGGTGGAGGGCACCCGACTTCACGGCCCTGTCGATGCGCGAGACCAGCTTGCGGAACTCGTCGTCCGCGCGCCCGGAGTCGCCCGAGCCGACCGCGGCCTCGAGGCGTCGGAACCAGGTCTTCACCTGGGAAGTGCGGCGCCGGTTCTCGAGGCGCTCGCGCTCCGCCCGATGAATCCGCTTTTCTTGTGAGGCGATGTTGGCCATAGAACCGACGCGAGTGTAGCGGGCGCCAAGCGGTGGCAACCGACGCTCCCGATCGGCGGGGACACGCGCGCCGCCTGGCGCGCAACACCGCCTTCTTCAGCTTCGCGACCGGTTTGTCGCGCGTCCTCGGGCTCGTTCGCGAGGTGGTGGCCGCGAAGTACTTCGGCGTCACGGGCGCCATGTCCGCCTTCACGATCGCCTTCCAGGTGCCGAACCTCGTGCGCGCGCTGTTCGCCGACTCGGCCCTTCAGGGCGCCTTCGTGCCGGTGTTCAGCGAGCTGCTGGAGAAGGGGCAGCGAAAGGAGGCCTTCAGGGTCGCTTCGAGCCTCTTCTTCATGATCCTGCTGATCCTCGGCGCGATCACCGCGCTCTTCATCCTGTTCGCGAGGCCGATCATGAGCGTCCTCGCGCCGGGCTTCGACAACGACCCGGCGCTCGCCGACCTCACGGTGAACCTGGCGCGGCTGATGTTCCCGATCGTCATCCTGCTCGCGCTGTCGGGGCTCGTCGTCGGGGTGCTCAACTCCTTCGAGCACTTCGCCGTGCCCGCGCTGGCCCCGGCGGCCTGGAACATCGTGATCATCGTCGCGCTCGTGGTGCTGGTCCCGGTGCTCCCGGTCGACGACAAGATCTACGCCTACGCGATCGGGATCCTCGTCGGCACGGTCGTGCAGTTCCTGCTGCCGTTGCCGTGGCTGCGCGGGCGCGGGGGACACCTCACCTTCAGGATCGAGTGGCGGGACGAGCGCGTGCTGCGCGTCCTGAAGCTGATGCTGCCGGTGACGATTGCGCTCGGCCTCATCAACCTGAGCCTCCTGATCAACTCGATCTTCGGCACGCTCGTCTCGCCCCAGGCGCCGGCCGCGATCGACAAGGCGTTCCGCATCTACCAGCTGCCCCAGGGCCTGTTCAGCATCGCCGTGGCGACGATCCTGTTTCCGGTGATGTCGCGCCTGGCGGCGCGCGGCGCGCGCGACGACCTGCGCCGCACCATGGGCAACGGCGTGCGCCAGATCTGCCTGCTGCTGATTCCAAGCGCGGTGCTGATGGCGGTGCTGGCCGAACCGATCATCCGGCTCGTCTATCAGCGCGGCGCGTTCGGCCCCCACGCCACCGACCTCACCTCGACCGCGCTCGTCTGGTGGTCGATCTCGCTGCCCTTCCAGGGCGTGAGCCTGCTGTTCTCGCGCACCTTCTTCAGCCTCCAGCAACCGTGGGCAACGACGGCGCTCGCGGGCGTGAACCTGCTGGTGAACGCGGCGCTGGCCGCGGCGCTGTACGGCCCGTTCGAGATCGCCGGGATAGTGCTCGGGACGGTGGTGGGCACCGTGGTCATGTGCGTGGCCCAGGGGTGGCTCCTGCGCCGCGAGCTTCACGGGATCGAGGGCCGCAAGCTGGTCTGGGGGCTGGTCCGGATGCTGGCCGCCGCCGCCCTGCTCGGCGCCCTGTCGTACGTCACCTGGTACGAGCTCGACGACCTCCTCGGGCGCTCGCTGATCGCACAGGCCGCGTCCGTGCTGAGCGCGATCGCTGTGGGGTCGGGCGCCTACATCGCCGCCGTCTGGGCCCTGCGGGTTCCGGAGGCGCGGCAGATACCGCGGCTGCTGGCCAGCCGCGGCCGCTCCGACGGCAGCGGCCGCGGCTCCTGACGAACGACAGCGGTGAAGGAGGCGACGCTCCCTCGATTCGGCGCAACGATCCTGCCCTGGTGTTGCCACGCAACACTTAGGCAGGACGGTCGATGGATTCCGGGCAGACCGCCGGCGCGCGCGGCGAGCCTTACGGCCCGCGCGCCCGGAGTGACGGTGGTCTTGCACAGGTCACTCCGCCTTGGCGTGGGCCATGCCGTTCGCTCGGGTGGTGGGTAATCGTTGCGGAATCCGCCACGATTACCCACCACCCGGATCTGCGCGCAGGGCGCTGTGACGGGAGCG
>Ga0207675_100002067_pt1 | contig 19990 bp, 23 predicted proteins | sample KBSSwiS42_FD_184305 | JGI IMG/M metagenome (GOLD analysis project Ga0207675, IMG submission 184305) | Switchgrass rhizosphere microbial communities from Kellogg Biological Station, Michigan, USA - KBS Switchgrass S4-2 (SPAdes) (version 2) | ecosystem: Host-associated > Plants > Roots >...
GCGACGAGATGCGCACCCGCCTTGCGCAGGCGAGCGGGCTCGACCCGAGCGCGGTGAACGTGAAGTTCACGACGGGGGAGCGGATGGGCTTCGTGGGCCGCGGCGAGGGCATCGCCGCGCTCGCCATCGCAACGATCACCGAAGCGTAGGCTGCCTGGAACAAGCGAATCTCGGAGGTGGACCCGTGCTCTCCACGCTGCGTTCGAAGCTCAGCTACGCGAACGTCATGGCCACCGTTGCCGTCTTCATTGCGCTCGCCGGCACGTCGGTCGCGGCGGTCTCGCTGACGAGGAACAGCGTGCGGTCGAAACACATCGCCAAGGGTCAGGTCAAACGCTCCGACATCGGCCGGAGCGCCGTCAACTCAGCCAAGGTGGCGAACCGCTCGCTTCGGCTGATCGACTTCAGAGCGGGCCAGGTCCCGACCGGACCGCCGGGAGCGCCAGGTACGCCCGGCTCCCCGGCCGCGAGCATGCTGATGGGCACCGTGCCCCAGGCTCAGACCAGCGAGAGCATCAACGGGACCTTCGCCTTCCCGCCGGTCGGTGTTGCTGCCGGCCCCGGAGGCTCGATGGTTTCGCCGAACCAGACCGTGGTTCTCCGGGACCTGTCCGTGCGCGTGGTCCCCGCTCCCGGAGGGGCCGCGACCCGCACCGCGTACGTCGGCATCCTGGGCGGTTTGCTGCCCCCCCAACCGGCGATCTCATGCTCAGTGAGCGGTGGCGCGACAACCTGCGACTCCGGTGACGCGACGCTCACGGTTCCGGCGGGCAGCCAGTTGACGTTCGCTCTGCAGAACGGCGCCGTCGCGCCGGCCAACTCGACGGTGGAGTTCGCCTACCGCGCAACAACGCCGTAAGCACATCCAGACAGGAGGTGGATCCATGCTCTCCACACTGCCTTCGAAGCTCAACTACGCGAACGTCATGGCCACCGTTGCCGTCTTCATCGCGCTCGGAGGCACGTCGGTGGCCGCGATCTCGCTGACGAGGAACAGCGTTCGCTCGAAGCACATCGCCAAAGGCCAGGTGAAGCGCTCCGACATCGGCCGGAACGCCGTCAACTCAGCCAAGGTGGCGAACCGCTCGCTTCGTCTCATCGACTTCAGAGCGGGCCAGATCCCGACCGGGCCGCCGGGGGCGCCAGGTACGCCCGGGGCGCCCGGCTCCCCGGCCGCCAGCATGCTGATGGGCATCGTGCCGTTCGCGTTGACTTCCGAGTTCGGCAATGCAGCCAGCTCCCACCCGCCGATCGGCGTGGCCACCGCAGCCGGAGGCACGGTGATCTCGCCGAACCAGGCGGTCGTGCTTCGGGACCTCTATGTTCGTTCGACCACCGCGCCGGGGCCTGGCGCCACGCGTACGGGGTACGTCGGCGTCGCCGGCATGTCCCCTCCTCCCAACCCGGCGATCTCGTGCTCGATCGCAGGGTCCGCGACCACCTGCGACTCGGGCGATGCGACTCTGACCGTTCCGCCTGGCACCCGCCTGGTGTTCGCGCTCAAGAACGGTCCTACCGCGCCTGCCGACTCCTCGGTTCAATTTGGCTACCGCGCGACGACTCCATGAGCGCATCCAGGAAGGCTTCGGTCCGCTCGATGTGGGGCACGTGCCCGGTCTCGTCGATCACGCGCAGCGGCCAGTCGAGCCGCGCGCTCGCGCCCTCGGCCAGGCTGAGGGGAACGAAGCGGTCGTGGCTGCCCCAGATCAGCGTGGTGCGGACCTCGATGCGCCGAAGCTCGTCGTCCGGGATCCGCTTCGTGCAGGTCTTGATCAGCCGCCGCATCGTGCGCTTCACGTGCGGCACCGCCGCCCGCTCGCGCGTGTAGACGCTCCACGCCTCGAGCCAATCCTCGTTGTGTCGCTTCGCCGCGTCGAAGTCGAAGAACGCGAAGCGGTCGAAGCGCTCGGCGTTCTTCTCCGAGGGGCGCAGGCCGAACCTGGCCGCCAGGATCATCAGGCGGAGCGGAATCCGGTACGGGCCGATCCCCGGCGCCGCGTAGATCACGAGCGCTCGAATCGAGGCGGCGTCCTGCGTCGCGAAGCGGGTCGCCAAGGCGCCGAGCAGGGAGTGCGCGATCAGCATCGGGCGGTCCTCGCAGGTGGCATCGAGCAGAGCGCGGAACCAGTCCGAGAACACCTCCGTCGTCAGGTCGGCGACCGGCTCGGACTCTCCCAGCCCCGGCACGTCGGGGACGACGACGCGATGGCTCTCAGCGAGCCGCTCGATCACCGGCGCCCAGTACGCGCCGCCGCACTCGATGCCGCCATGGAGCAGCACGAGTGGAGGCCCGTCGCCGGCCTCGAGCAGAGCGGTTGACACTCCGGCGAGCTCGACGCGGCGCTCGGATGCCTGCAGCCCCCTCAGCATCCGCTCGCGTGCCGATTGGGTCATCGTCCGACCGTACGCCCCTTGCGCCCGGCGGGCATCGGTAGAACCACCTAAATCCGCGCGCGCCTTCGGTTTCCCGCCACGAAGTCGTCGGCCTGTCCCCCTGGTTCGGGGATCGCCGCGCTGGGACCGTGGGCGCATGTTCAGCTCGTGCCGCTCCCACATCGCTTTGCTCACCGTCGCCGGGGCCCTCGCGGCCGCCGCGATCTGCGCCCCGTCGGCATCGGCCGCGACCCAGTGGTACGCCAGTCCCAACGGCGCCGGTAATGAATGCAGCGCCGCGAAACCCTGCAAGGTCGACTTCGCGATCAACTATGCCCCCGCCGGGGCCGAGGTGATCGTCAAGCCGGGCGACTATTACGTCCTCTACCCGATCGCCAACACCAATCCGGTGACGATCCATGGGGTCGCCGGTCAGCCGAAGCCGACGCTCCACCTCGGCAATGGAATTCAGGTACGCCTCACCGGCGCGAAGCTCACCTATGCCGAGATCGATCAGCCCTGGCCGGGCCCGGCGACGCTCGCCGCCTCGAACTCGACGTTCGAGCAGGTGATCGTCAGGGGCAGCCCACAGGCCGACTGCGCAGCGGCGATCTTCGACGGCACGATGCGCGACAGCATGGTGATCGCGCAGAACCCCACCGGGAACGCCATCTGCTCGCAGAGCTTTCAGGGCCTCAACTCGAGCTCCTACATCAACGTCACCGCCGTCGCGCACAGCGGCACCGCGATCCAGGCTTACGCCTCGGGCCCGACCGCGAGCGTGTCGCTCGCCGTCTTCAACACGATCGCCCATGCCGGCGTGAATGGATTCGGCCTCCACGCCTGGACAGACACAACGACCCCGGGGGCCCGCACGTCGATGCTGGTCGCCAAGTCGAACTACGCCAACTCCAAGACCACCGGTCCCGACGCCCTGGTCGCCGCGGGGAGCAACAACCAAAGCATTCCGCCCCTGTTCGTAGACCCGGCGAACGGCGACTACCGTCAGAAGGCCGGCTCGGCGACGATCGACTTCGGCGCCTCCAACCTGCAAATAGGCCCGCTGGACGTCGACGGCGACCCGCGGACCGTCGGCGGCGCTCCCGACATTGGCGCGGACGAGTTCGTCCCCCCTGCGCCGGGCGGCGGCTCGACGCCACCGCCCGCGGGTGGCGGCGGCACCGGCAGCGGCAGCGGTGGCACGGGCGGCGGCGGCGCCGGCAGCGGGTTCGCCGGCGTCAAGCTGATCTCGACGGCCCTCACCCTGAAGCGGGGCTTCGTCGCGGTGAAGCTCAGCTGCCCGGCCGGCACGGCGGGCCGCTGCACGGGCGTGACCAAGCTGAGCGCGCGGCGCAAGCGAGCCGGATCGCGGGCCGCCCGGACGATCGGCCTCGGCCGCGCCCGCTTCTCGATCGCCGCCGGCGGCCAGAAGAAGCTGAAGCTGCGCGTCTCGCGCGCCGGGCGGCGCCTGTTCGCGCACCGGCGCCGGCTCCGCGGCCGGGCCGCCAACGCCGCGCACGACGCGACGGGCCTGTCGAAGACGACCAGCGCGCGCGTGACGATCCGGAAGGGGACCCGGTGACCATCGCGGCCCGGCCACGGAGGGCTGGGCCGCAGGTCACGGGCCGTCGCCGCTAGGTCGCCGAGCGGATCCCGAGGCAGCGGAGCTCAGCGTCGACGGAGACGCAGTCGAACCAGAGCGTCAGGCCGGTCTCGCCCGCGGAGTCCGCAAGCGCGCCCCTGAAGGTGTTGTTCGGCGTGCTGCACGCGATGAAGAAGCTGTTCGGGGGCAGGTTGCCCTTGATGCCGTCCTCGTAGATCCGCAGCGGCGGGCCGCTCGTGCGGAGGTTGATGAACTTCATGGCGACCTGGCCGCCTGGACAACCGTTGGTGTTCGCGGAGTTCGTGATCCGGCCGCCGAGCGCTGGATAGTCGAGCAGCGTCTTCTCCTCCGTCACGCTCGGCGGGATCTGTGGCCCGCGGCCCGTCTGGAACCGGGCTGACTTCTCGAAGGCGCCCGGGCCGAGCCCGCCGAGGGCCTGGGCGTTGGTCGCGAGCGTGGCCGCCCCGGCGCTGTCGGCGCTCCCGGCGTGCAGCGCACTCGGCACGGTCCCCAGCTTCGACTCCTTCACCTCGCTCCCCTTCAGCGTGTTCCGGCGCAGGTCGATGCCTCTCAGCGATCGGTTTCTCACCTGCTTCGAGCCGAACTGCGTGAGCGCGTACGACGAGCCGCCGAGTGCGACGAAGAGCGCGAGCGTCGCGACGACGTTCGCGTACGTAAGGCGGGCGCTTAAGCGGGCCAGCATGGCGCACCTCCGAGATGGTTGCGGCGGACGTTACCGCTGTAGATTGCGCGCCGCATGGAGCGGGACGAGCTTGCAGTCGCGGGTGTCGTTCGCCAGGCGGAGCTCATCCGCGCGGGCGAGGTGTCGTCGCGCGAGCTGGTCGAGCTCTACCTCGAGCGGATCGCGCGCCTCGACCCCGAGCTGAACGCCTTCCGCAAGGTGATGTCCGAGCGGGCGCTCGTCGATGCGCAGCAGGCCGACGCGCGCAAGGGGGCCGGCGAGGAGCGGCTGCTGCTGGGGGTGCCGGTCGCTGTCAAGGACGTCCAGGACGTGACCGGCGAGGTCACCCGCTACGGCACCGATGCGTTCACGAGGCCCGCGGCCCAGGACGACGAGCTCGTCCGGCGGCTCCGGACAGAGGGCGCGGTCGTGATCGGCAAGACCAACACCCCCGAGCTCGCGATCATGGGCGACACCGAGGGCCCGGCCTTCGGGATCACGCGCAATCCCTGGAATACGGATCGCAGTCCGGGGGGCTCGAGCGGCGGGAGCGGCGCCGCGGTGGCGGCGGGCCTGTGCGCGGCGGCGACCGCCACGGACGGCGCCGGGTCGATCCGCATCCCGGCTTCGAACTGCGGCCTCGTCGGCCTCAAGCCGACGCGCGACCGGGTGCCGTTCAGCCCGGAGGGGCACTGGTATGGGATGAGCGTGGCGGGCTTCGAGGCTCGCAGCGTCCGCGACGCGGCGCTCCTGATGTCGATCGGGGCGGCGGACGACTCGCTCCGGGACGCGTCGGCGCCCACGACCGAGCGGCTCCGAGTCGCGGTCTCGGCGAAGCCCGTCCTGCCGACGCCCGTGCACGCGGACGTCAAGCGCGTGATCGCCGAGACGGCGGACCGGCTCCGCTCGCTGGGGCACGAGGTGCAGGACGCCGACCCGCCCTACCCGCTGCTCAGTCCTGCCGTGACGCGCTACCTCGCGGGCCAGGCGCAGGACATCGACGAGCAAGTCGAGCGGCCCGAGCGGCTCCAGCGCCGCACCAAGGGCTTCGGACGCCTCGGCCGCGCGGTCCGCCCTGCGCTCGGCTGGGCGCTTCGGGACGACGACAGCGGCCGGATGCGGCCCTTCTTCGAGCGCCACGACCTCCTGCTCACGCCGGTCATGGCCGTGCCGCCGGTGCGCGCGGGCGCCTGGGAGGGCCTCGGCGCCGTGCGGACCCTGCTCGGCATGGTCATGGCGTATCCGTTCGCGCTCGAGTGGAACCTGACCGGCCAGCCCTCGATCTCGGTGCCGGTCGGCATGAGCGGCGACGAGCTCCCGATCGGCATGCAGCTCGTCGGCCGGCACGGGGAGGAGGCGATGCTGCTCGGCGTCGCCGCCCAGCTCGAGGCCGAGCTTCGCTGGACCGACCGTAGGCCGCCCCTCGGCTGAGTAGCCTCCCGCGCGTGCGCCAGTTGCGCATTCACGACACGCTGAGCGGGGACGTCGTGCCGGTTGAGCCGGGCGACGGACGCCGGATCGGCGTCTACACCTGTGGCCCGACCGTCTACGGGCGGATCCACGTGGGCAACGCGCGCCCGTACATCGTCTTCTCGCTCGTCAAGCGGTTCCTCGAGCACGAGGGCTTCGACACCTCGCTCGTCGTGAACATCACGGACGTGAACGACAAGATCTACAACGCGGCTCGCGACTGCGGCATCCCGAGCGCCGAGCTGGCGCGTGAGATGACCGACGCGTACATCGAGGACACCGGCCGCCTCGGACTGGGCCGCCCCGACGAGGAGCCGAGGGCGACCGAGACGATCGACGCGATCGTCGCGCTGATCCAGGACCTGGTGGACTCGGGCCACGCGTACGAGCGCGGCGGCGACGTCTACTTCCGCGTGGCCTCATTCGACGACTACGGCAAGCTCTCGAACCGCCCGCTGGAGGAGATGCAGCAGGGCGAGGGCGACGACGCCGCCGAGCTCAAGGAGGCGCCGCAGGACTTCGCGCTCTGGAAGGCGCGCAAGGAGGGGGAGGACACCTGGTGGGAGTCGCCCTGGGGCGAGGGCCGGCCCGGCTGGCACATCGAGTGCTCGGCGATGGCCGAGGCTGTGCTCGGCATCCCGTTTGAGATCCACGGCGGCGGCTCGGACCTGGTCTTCCCGCACCACGAGAACGAGATCGCCCAGACCGAGGCGGCGCGCGACAAGCCGCTGAGCCGCGCGTGGATGCACAACGGCATGGTCGAGATGGACGACGAGAAGATGGCGAAGTCGGTGGGGAACATCCGCCTGCTGCATGCTGCGCTCGACCAGTTCGGGCGCGAAGCCTTCTTGATGTGGATGATCGGTGCGCACTACCGCAAGCCCGTCGCATATACGGAGGAGGCCCTCGAGGACGCGACACGCGCGGTTGCGCGCGTGCGCGACGCGATCCGCCGGCTCGACGAGGACGCACCCGGGCTCGACCAGTACCTCGACCCGTTCTTCGACGCGCTGGCGGACGACTTCAACACGCCGCAGGCCCGCGCCGTGCTGTTCGAGTGGGTCGCCGAGGCGAACCGCCGCATGGACGAGGGAGAGCGGGTCGGGCCTGGCCGGCTGCGCGAAATGCTCTACGCGCTCGGCCTCGAGACGCTCCTTGAGGTCGAGGAGGAGGCGCCGGAGGAGCTCCGGCAGCTGGCCGCCGATCGCGAGGAGGCGCGCGCCGCGCGCGACTTCGAGCGCGCCGACCGGATCCGCGACCAGCTCGCAGAGGCGGGCTGGGAGATCCGCGACACGCCGGACGGCGCCCGCCTCGTCCGCGCGCCGTGATCGTCTACGGCCGCAACGCGGTGCGGGAGGCGCTGCGCGGCAAGCGCCGGGTGCAGCGCGTGTTCGCGAGCGAGCGCGCGGCCCAGGAGGTCTGGCTCGGCGACGTCGAGACCGTGATCGCGGAGCCCTGGGAGATCGAGGAGCGCTGCGGCTCCCCGGACCACCAGGGCCTGTGCGCCGAGGTCGGCCCCTATCCGTACGTGGACGCCGACTCGCTGCTCCAGCCGGACGACGCGCTGGTGCTCGCCCTGGACGAGGTCCAGGACCCGCAGAACCTGGGCGCGATCGCGCGCGTGGCCGAGAGCGCCGGGTGCACCGGCATCGTGGTGCCCGAGCGGCGCTCGGCCGAGGTGACCCCCGCAGTGTGCCGGGCATCCGCGGGCGCGGTAGAGCACCTGGCCTTCGCGCGGGTCGGCAACCTCGCCTCCTGGCTCCTGTCTGCGAAGGAGCGCGAGGGCGTGTGGATATACGGGGCGGCCGCCGACGCCGCGGTCCGCTACGACCGCCCGGACTACAGCGGGCGCGTGATCGTGGTCCTCGGAAGCGAGGGCCGGGGACTCCGTCCGCGCGTCGCCGAGGCCTGCGACGAGCTCGTCCACCTGCCGACCCACGGCCAGGTCGGCTCCCTCAACGTCGCGAGCGCCGCCGCGGCGCTCGTGTACGGAATCTTGCATTTTCGAGGGGAAACCCTTGACAGGGCTCCATAACGGGGCATAATCACGCTCGTTGATCAGGCTGAAGTCGAGCTTTAGGGATTCCCGGGCTCGACCTCAGAGAAACCTGACGCCAGGGGAGGTAGTGCGTCACCGAGGCCAAGGAGCCTTCGATGGCAGCATCCCCTACTTTCCGCCCGAGCGCGTTCAAGTCTCACACTCAGGTTGAGCTTGATGATCACTACCTGATCGCGCTCGCCAAGCAGGGCAAGAAGGATGCATACGACCGGATCGTCAAGCGGTACTACGGCTTCGTCCGGTTGAAGGCGTCGTCTTACTTCCTGATCGGCGGAGACGCGGACGACCTGATCCAGGAGGGCCTCGTCGGCCTCTACAAGGCCGTCCGCGACTACCGCTGGGATCGCGAGTCGAGTTTCCGGAACTTCGCCGAGCTCTGCATAACGCGGCAGATCATCACCGCTGTCAAGACCTCGACCCGGAACAAGCACACGCCGCTGAACGAGTACGTGTCGTTCTCGCAGACCCCGGCCGCCGGCGGCGGGGACAGTGATCCGACGCTCGACGAGCTGCTTCCTGGGCCGAGCGCGCACGATCCGGTCAACCAGGTCATCTCATCCGAGGAGCTCCACAGCCTGGTGGCGTGCCTGTCGAGCGTTCTGTCCGAGCTGGAGAGCTCGGTGCTCTCGCTCTACCTGGACGGCCACAGCTACGAGGCGATCGCCGAGCGGCTCGAGTGCGACACCAAGACGGTCGACAACGCCCTCCAGCGGGTGAAGCGCAAGGTCGGTGCCCATCTGAGCTCGCGCGAAGTGCTGCTGTAGGCGGAGGCAGAGGTGCTGCTGGCGTTTGCCGCGCTCGCGGCCCTGCCCGCGATCGCCCCGCCGCGGCAGGAGCCGCGGCCGGTGCCGCACACGATCGCCGTGGTGCGCGGCACGGTGCCGCTCCGCTCGCGCCCGAACGGGAGCGTGGTGGCATGGGCGGCGACGAGGACGGACTTCGGAAGCGCGCGCGTGCTGAGCGTCGCGGCGCGCCGGGGCCCGTGGCTCGGGGTGATCGCGACGGAGCTCCCGAACGGCCGGCTCGCCTGGGTACACCGGGACAATGCTGGGCTGGCCCTCCGGCGCACCGCGTACTCCCTTCACGCCGACCTCTCGGGGCGCTGGCTCGAGCTGCGGAAGGGCGGGCGCCGGCTGCGCCGCATCACCGTGGGAATCGGCGCGTCCGGCTCCGAGACTCCCACCGGGCGCTTCGCCGTCACCGACGAGCTGAGCGGCCCGCGCTACAGCGCCTCGTACGGCTGCTGCATCCTCGCGCTCAGCGGCCACCAGCAGCATCTGCCGCCCGGCTGGCGGGGCGGCGATCGCCTCGCGATCCACGGCACCGACTCGGTCGCGACGGTCGGCGATGCCGGATCGGCGGGCTGTCTGCGCGCCACGGACGCGGATATGCGCGTCCTGATGGAGCGCGTACCGCTCGGAACCCCAGTGTTCATCAGGGAGTGAGTTTCTAAACCGTTTCCGGCCCTGTTCCGGCGGGTATCTGTGCGAGGCGCCCAGGGTGGGCGCTTGAACCCGAGGAGGAGAAAGATGATCGGAATCCTGCTTACGGTGCTGGTTGCGGCACTCGTTTATGTCCTGCTCGCGGCGATCACCGGCTCGGCGATCGTGGCGATCATCGGCGCGATCCTCGTGCTGATCGCCGGCATCCCGAGCGGAGGCTTCGGCTTCGGCAGCCGGTGGGGCGGTCGCAGCAGTCGCAGCTACTAGCCGGCCGGCCAAAGACTGACGAACCATCGGGCCCCGCTACCGGCGGGGCCCGCGTCGTTCAGGAGCCGGAGGTCGGACTCGAACCGACGGCCTGCTGATTACAAATCAGCTGCTCTACCAGCTGAGCTACTCCGGCGGGCTCAGCCGAGTCTAGGACTCGCCCGCGCCCACCGCCGCGTGCTCGATGTTGCCGTGGCCGTTCGACGAAATCGGCACCTGCTCCAGGGGCTCGAACTCGGTTTCGTCGTTGAGGCGGCGCTCCAGCTCGGCCAGGACGATCCCGAAGAGGAGGTGGCGCCAGGCGGCCTGGCCGAACGCGCGCCGGTTGTTCTGCAGCGGCTCGAGCTCCTTGCGCGCCGGGTGGTGGCGGTCGATCAGCGCGCCGAGCGGCCAGAAGCCGAAGTGCTCGGCCATCGCGGCCGCCACTCCGGCCACCACGGGCGGGCCGGGGACGAGCGGCCGGGCCAGCGCGTAGGCGGCGCCGAACATCGCTCCGTTCGCCATGTGCAGCCCCAGCCCGGCGGCCGGCCAGGCGGGGCCGCGCGTCACGAGCTTGCCGAGCAGCTCGACGTCGTCGTAGCGCGATCCGAACACGCGCTTGTCAAGCGGCTGCTGGGCGGCCCACGCGGCCGCCGCCGCAGCCCCTGCCAGGGCACCGTTCAGTGGTCTCCGAAGCTCCATTCGGTCAGCCTAACGCGAGGATCGCGCCACTTGTAACGAGACTGCCGAAACCGGGTACGTCTTGCCGATGGCCTCACGCCCCCTGGAGCGCTACCACGAGCGCACGCGACGCCGCGGCGTCAATCCGTTCGTGTACTGGCCTGTCCGGTGGCTGGTGAAGCCGGCGATCCTCGTTTACTTCCGCCTCCGCAGGCTCGGCACCGAACACGTGCCGGAGGGAGGCGTCATCCTCGCCTCGAATCACCGCAGCTTCCTCGATCCGTTCGCGATCGGCTGCTGCATCGGCCGCCCCATCTACTTCGTCGCAAAGCGCGAGCTGTTCAAGAACCCGCTCCTCGGCTGGCTCCTGAACTGCCTCGGCGCCTTCCCGATCAAGCGCGGTGCCTCGGACGAGGAGTCGATGGCCACGGCGCTCGCGCTGCTGGAGAGCGGGAAGCCCATCGTGATCTTTCCCGAGGGCACGCGCATCCGCACGGGCTCGCTGGCGCGGCCGAAGCGCGGCGTCGGCCGGCTCGCCCTCCAGAGCGGCAAGCCCGTCGTCCCGATCGCCGTCACGAACTCGGAGCACGCGCGCAAGGGCTGGCGCATCAAGCCTGTGAAGGTCCACCTCCGCTTCGGGCCGGCCCTCACTTTCCCGCGCGTGGAGGAGCCGTCGCCGTTCCTGGCGGGCGAGGTCACCGAGCGGATCTGGCCCTGCGTCGAGCTTCAGTGGGAGTGGCTGGGCGGCCTCCCGCCACTCCGGACCGCGGCCGTCGTGGGAGCGGGGTCGATGGGCACGGCCGCGGCGGAGGTGCTCGCGCGCGCGGGACTGGACGTCCAGCTCGGCTGCCGCACCGGCGCGCAGGCCGAGGCGCTCCGCGCCGCAGGCGAGAACACGCGCTACCTGCCCGGGCTCGAGCTCGACCGAGGCATCGACGTCAGGACCGTCCCCGAGATCGAGTTCGCGGGCGTGGACCTCGTCGTGCTCGCGGTGCCCTGCGCGAGCCTGCCGGCCGCGGTCGGTGAGATCGGCGCGCGCATGGGTGACCGCTCGGCTGTGCTGGTCGCCTCGAAGGGGCTCGTGCCTCCGCTCGGCACCACGCCGGCGGCGTTCGTATCGGAGCGCGTGCGCGCACGCGCGGTCGCCACCCTCGCCGGGCCCGCACACGCGCGCGAGGCGATCGAGCTCGGCGCGTCCGTCGTGGTGGCCACGCGCGACGCCGACCTGCGCCGGCAGCTGCACGACCTGCTCGAGGCCGGAGGCCTGAACGTCGAGGCAACCGACGACGTGACCGGCGCCGAGCTGGCCGCGTGCGCCAAGAACGCCGCGGCACTCGCCGCGGCCGCGGCCGAGCCGCGCGGCGCGAACCTCGCAGGCGCGGCGGCGGGACGAGTCTTCTCCGAGATCCACCAGCTCGCCGTCGCGAGCGGCGCCCGCAGCGAGACCTTCGCCGGCCTGGCCGGCACCGGCGACCTAGTCGCCACCGCGCTCGCCGAGGGCAGCCGCAACCGGCGCGCGGGCGAGCTCGTGGGCGCCGGCCTGCCCGCCGGCCAGGTGGAGGCATCCATCGACCAGACCGCGGAGTCGCTCGCCACGGTCCCGCTGCTGGCCGACGCGCTCGAGCGCGAGGGCATCGACGCTCCCATCACCAAGGGCCTCCGTAGCGTCCTCGACGGGGAGGCCTCGCCCGACCAGTGGCTCGAGATCGTCAGATCCCCTCGCCCCGCACGTCGCCGTACCCACGCGGCGTGAGCCCGGGAGTAGGCTCCGAGATGAGTGGCCGCGACCGCGGACAAGGAACAACTGGATCGCGACTTCACGGAGCTCTACAGGGCACATCTCCGCGACGTCTACTCCTACGCCTACTACCGGGTGGGCAACCACCACGACGCGGAGGACCTGACCGAGCAGACCTTTCTCCAGGCCTACCGGCACTTCGAGCGAGCGCAGCGCGAGTCGGATGGCCGGCCGCTCAGGCCCTGGCTGATCCGCATCGCGCACAACCTCGCGGCCAACTTCTACCGCGACCGCTCGCGCCGGCCGATGACGCAACTCGAGGACGCGAGCGTGTTGCACGAGCCGCACGGAACCGAGCAGCTGGTCGAGGAGCGCGAAGAGGTCAAGGAGGTCCTGGAGGGCGTGTCGAAGCTCCCGGACGACCGGCGCGAGGCGCTGATCATGCGCTTCGCCCTCGGTATGGACAATCGCGAGATCGCGCGCACGCTCGGCCGCTCCGAGGGCGCCACCAAGGTGTTGATTCACAGGGCCATCAAGCAGCTGGAGGACAGCCTGAAGGAGGACCCAGGTGAGTGATCGCGTGGAGCAGCTTCTGCGGTCGGCACTCGTGCCGATCGAGCCGCCCGAGGCGCTGAGCGACCGCCTCGAGCGCGGGCTGTCCGGGCTCACCGAGGTGGCGGCCGCCGAGCTCGCCGACTGGGAGCTGTCCGCCATGCGCGACCCGCGCAACTGGGGCCGCCCCGTCGCGGCGATCGTCGTCGGCAGCGTGGCGGCCGGCGGGCTCGTCCTGGTGCGAGCCCGGCAGCAGCACAAGAAGCGCAACGCCACCGGCCTCCAGGCGCTCGAGAAGTCGATCCGCGGCGTCGCGGACGACATCGAGAAGCGCCTCAAGCGCTGACGAACCTAAAGGGTCAGTCCCCCTTGAGGGTGGTCGAGGGTTGGCGCGTTCGTAGATCATCCGCTTGGACGTCTCGCGCGTAGGAATCAACGAATGGCACAGGACATCCGCGATCTGGCGGACGAAGAGGTCATGCAGCTGGTGCAGCGGGGCGACCCGCGCGCCTTCGAGCTGCTGTACGACCGCCACGGTGGGGCGGCGTATTCGCTTGCGTACCGAATCGTCGGAAAGCAGGCGACCGCCGAGGACGTCGTCCAGGAGGCGCTGCTGTCGATCTGGCGCAGCCGGCGCCGCTACGACCCGACCCGCGGCAGCGTGCGGACGTGGATCCTCGGCATCGTGCACAACCGCGCGGTGGACGGGCTGCGGCGCAGCGCGGTGCACGATCGCAGGCGCGAGCCGCTCGACGTGGTCGAGGAGCGCTTCGAGGCGCGCGAGCGGACGGACGTCGAGGTCGCCAGGCGGGAGGAGGCGCGCAGCGTCCGCGGCGCGCTGGAGACGTTGCCGACGGAGCAGCGTCAGACGATCGAGTTGGCCTACTTCGGCGGGTTCACGCAGAGCCAGATCGCGGAGCTGATGGAACAGCCGGTCGGGACGGTGAAGGGCAGGATGAGACTTGGGCTCGACAAGATGAGACGTGAGCTGGTGGGGGGCGTGGCATGAGCGATCACACGCGCTACAGGGACGACGTGGGGGCCTATCTGCTCGGCGCGCTGAACGAGCTGGAACGGCAGGCGTTCGAGCACCACCTGCACGGATGCAGCGAGTGCCAGGACGAGCTCGAGCGCCTGCGCCCGGCCGCCGAGGCGCTGCCGGCATCGGTCGAGCAGCTGGCGCCTCCGCCCGGGCTGAAGGCGCGGCTGATGGCGGAGGTGGAGGGCGACCGCGCCGCCGCCGGAGCGCGCGACGGCGCGGCCGCCGATCGGCGTCGAGGCTGGCTCAGCGGCCTGCGCCTCCCGCGCATGGCCTACGTGGCGGCTGCGCTGCTGCTAGGCCTCGCGATCGGCTTCGGCGTGGCGCAGCTCGGCGGCGACGACAGCCGGACGGTGGCCGTGACCGTCGCCAAGGCGATGCCGGACGCAGGCGGAACGCTCCAGATCTCGGGGAACGACGCCACGCTTCGCCTGCACAACATGCCCGAGCTGAGCGCATCGCGCGTGTACCAGGTGTGGATCCAGCACGGCGACCGGATGGTGCCCGCGCGTACGTTCGAGGTGGGCTCGAACGGCCGCGGCGACGTCGACCTCCCGAGCGTCGACGACGCCCAGGGTGTGTACGTGACGCGAGAGGCTCGCGGGGGCGCCCAGGTGCCCAGCGAAAACCCGATTGTGAGCGTGCCCCTCTAGCTAGGGTGAGCCTCCCCCCATGGAGGTTTGCTACCGCCACCCCAAGCGCGAGACCGGCGTCCGCTGCTCGAACTGCGGACGGCCGATCTGCCCTGACTGCATGACCTCCACGCCGGTCGGGATGCGCTGCCCGGAGTGCGCCAACCAGCGCACCAGGGTGCGGACGATGCGGGCAAGGACCGACGAGCCGACGCTCACGTACGTCCTCATCGGGATCAACGTCATCGCCGGGCTGGGCTCGCTGTACGGCGGCAACGTCGGAACGGAGGGCGGATCGCTCACGGACGCCTGGGCGATCTCGCGCGACCAGATAGCCGCCGGCGACTACTGGCGCATCCTCACCAACGGGTTCGTCCACGTCGGGATCTTCCACCTCGCCTTCAACATGCTCGCGCTCTGGATCCTCGGGTCGCTGATCGAGCCGGCGCTCGGGCGGCTTCGCTTCGGGCTCGTGTACTTCGTGTCGCTCCTGTGCGGGTCGCTCGGAGTGCTTTTGCTCTCAGATGCCTCGTCCGCGGGCGCTTCGGGCGCGGTCTTCGGGCTACTGGGTAGCGCGGTCGTGGTCTCCCGGGCCCGTGGCTTCAGCCTGATGGAGAGCGGGCTCGGCATCTGGCTCGGCCTGAACCTCCTGATCACGTTCACGATCCCGAACATCTCGATCGGGGCGCACATCGGCGGCCTGATCGGCGGCCTCCTCGCCACGTTCGTGCTGGTGGAGCTGGGCGAGAAGGGCCGGATTCCGATGCGAGCGGCGGAGCTTGTGTGCGCAGGCATCGGCGCGGCCGCGGTCGGCGTGTCGATAGCGGCGTACGGCTAGTTGCCGGATGCCATCGCTGCGCACCGGGCACCGCCCGGTGCTGGCGCTACAGCGCCAGCTCGATCGAGCGGCGCGTCGGCGGCGCCGGCACCAGGTCGGGGTGCAGCAGGTGCCCGAGCAGCTCGATGCCCTCGACGAGCCGCGGCCCCGGGCGCGAGAAGTAGGCGGCGGCGTCCACCGCGAACACGCGCGCGCCAAGTGGTGCGAGCCGCTCGCGTGCTCTCATCGTCTCCGCCGCGGCCTGCTCGGCGTAGTAGCCACAGGGCATCGAGACGATCACCTCGGGCGCGGCCGCCTCGACCTCCGCCCACTCGACCGTGCGCGACCTTTCGCCTGGCAGCCCCAGCACGTCCTCGCCCCCGGCCAGCTCGACCATCTGGGGAACCCAGTGGCCGCCGGCGTAGAGCGGGTCGAGCCACTCGAGCGCGGCCACGCGCGGCCGCGTCGCGCCGTCCACGGCGCGCTCGACGGCCTCGATTCGCTCGGCCGACTCGCCGGCGAGCTGCTCGCCCGCCTCGTCCACGCCGGCCGCAGCTGCGAGCCGGGGCACGTCGGCCAGCACCTCGCCCAGGGTCGTCGGGTCGAGCGAGATCACCTCCGGCTGGGTCGGCAGCCGCTCCGCCACCGCGCGCACGTCGTCGAACGACACCGCGCAGACCTCGCACACGGCCTGGGTGACGATCAGGTCCACGTCGAGCTCTTCCAGCGTCAGCTCGTCGAGCTCGTAGAGCGCCTCGCCGCGGCCGGTGCGCTCGCGCACTGCGGCGTCGATCTCGGCCGCTTCGAGCCCGTCGGGAATCACGCTTCTGGTGAGGTGGGGGAGTTGTTCCGCGCCGGGCGGGTAGTCACACTCGTGGGTGACCGCAGCGACGCGGTCGCCGAGCCCGAGCGCGAACAGCATCTCGGTGGCTGATGGGACCAATGAGGCGATACGCACGGAGACGAGGATGGCACGTCTGAGTGACGCGGAGATCGACGAGCGCCTGGGCCGCCTGGACGGCTGGGAGCGCTCCGGCGACGCGATCGTGAAGCAGTTCGACAACGGGGACTTCAAGGGGTCCGTGGACTTCGTCGACCGGCTCACGCCGGAGGCGGAGGACATGAACCATCATCCGGACCTCGAGATCTCGTGGAAGACCGTCACGGTGACGATCACGACGCACGGCCAGGGCGGTCTCACGGACAACGACTTCGAGCTGGCACGCCGCATTGAGGCTCTGGGCTAGCTGCTACATTCGCCGCGTCACCGCATGAGCGACGACGATCCCCCTCGAAGTAGGCAGACAAAGGGCTTCAAAGCCCTGGCCCCGCAGGCAGGCGGTCGGTAGATGACCCAGGTCCTGCTCCTGTTCGGCGTTGCCGTGCTCGTTGCGCTGAACGCACTGTTCGTCGCCGCCGAGTTCTCGCTCGTCCGCTCGTCCCACGGGCGGGTGGAGCAGCTCCGCGACGAGGGCAATCGCGCCGCGGGGCTTGTCGCTCGCCAGATCGAGCACATCGACGAGTACCTCTCGGCGTGCCAGCTCGGCATCACGATGACCTCGCTGGGCATCGGCTTCCTCGGCGAGCCCGCGATCGCGCAGCTGTTCGAGGACGCGTTCGGCACGACGATCTCGCACGGTGCGTCGCTGGCGATCTCCCTGACGCTGGCGTACCTGATCACCACCGCGCTCCACATCACCTTCGGCGAGCAGGTTCCGAAGATCTACTCGATCGTCCACTCCGAGAAGACCGCCATGCGCGTGGCGCGCCCGCTCGAGCTGTTCCGGCGCGTCTTCAACCCGTTGATCTGGCTGCTGAACACCGCGTCCAACTGGATTCTGCGGCTCCTCGGAGTCGACTCTCGCGCCGAGTTCGAGGAGGTCAGCTCCTCCGAGGACCTCAAGCTGATCATCGCGCGCAGCCAGCGCTTCGGAAAGCTCGATCCCGGCGAGGCCGGGATGCTCTCGGGCGTCTTCCACCTGCACGAGCAACAGGCGCGGCAGGTGATGACGCCGATCCCGGCGGTCGTGACGGTCGACATCTCCGAGGCGGCCGAGGCGGCGCTGCGCAAGGCCGTCGACTCGGGACACACGCGGCTCGTGGTGACCGAGGACGGCAACACCGACCGCATCAAGGGCATCGTGCACGTGAACTCGCTCGCTCGGAAGGTGATGATGGAGGGGCCGGAGGCGTCGATACGGGACAGCGTCAAGGACGCGCTGATCGTGCCCGAGACCAAGCCGCTCGACGACCTGCTCGCCGACCTCCAGCGCGAGCGCGCGTCGATGGCGGTCGTCGTCGACGAGTACGGCCGCACGGCCGGGATCGTGACCGTCGAGGACATCATCGAGGAGGTCGTGGGCGAGATCGCCGACGAGACCGACCCCGCGATCGCCGGGATCCGCCGGCTCGCGAACGGCGACTGGTGGGTGCGCGGCCACGTGCCGATCACCGACCTGGCCGACTACGGCCTCGACCTGCCCGTCGACTCGGACGCCTACAACTCGGTTGGCGGCTTCGTGTTCGGTGAGCTCGGGAGGCTGCCGAAACGCGGCGACATGGTGCAGGTGAACGGCTACTCGCTGCGCGTGGAGTCGGTCCGCGAGAACCGCGTCGAGGCGGTGCGGATCCGCGACCACCACGCCCGCGGCGAGGACGGCCCGAGCAAGGGGAACACGATCGTGCGCCCCATCGAGGAGGCCGCCTCGACGCCGCGCGAGATCGAGCGCCGGGCCTCAGAGCAGTAGGCGGTTACCCGGTTTCGGGGGTCCGTCCGGGTGGGGGGCTAGCTTCGCGCTCAGAGTGCTTCTCGGAGGAGGAGGTCTCGGCGGCATGTGGTGCGTGAAGCTCAGCGATTCGCAGCGCGACGCGCTCAGGGCTCTGGTGCGCGAGCAGCAGAGGACCGGGCCCACGCTCACGGCAGCGCTGGAGGCGCTCGACCTTGCGCGCTGGGACGACCTTCCGGAGGCGACGCTCCCGTGGGACCGCGTCACCGAGCTGGCCTCGAAGCAGGGCATCGGAGAGGCCGACGTCGTGTGGGACCTGACGGCCAAGACGCCGCCCGAGCCGCCGAATCAGTTGCCGGTGCCGCACAGGCCGCGCAGCAAGCGGGCGCGGCCGAAGGCCGCCTAGCGGCCGGCCTAGGGCCTAGCCCTTCGGCGGGTAGTCGTAGAAGCCGGCGCCGGCCTTCCGGCCCAGCCTGCCCTCGTCGATCAGCTCGCGCACGCGGTCGGGGATCTCGGTCCCGATCGACTCGCCGATCGCGGTGGCCACGTCCAGGCCGACGAAGTCGAGCAGCGCGAGCGGGCCCATCGGATGGCCGGCGCCGAGCTTCATGCATGTGTCGATGGCCTCGGGGGACAGGCCGTTGCGGTCGAGCAGCCGGACCGCGTCGAAGAGGTAGGGGAAGAGCAGCTTGTTCACCACGAAGCCGGCCGCGTCGGGCACCTCGACCGCGGTCTTGTCGAGCCGCTGGCACAGCTCGTGCAGGCGTTCCTTCGTCTCGGCGCTGGCGGCGTCGGGGAACGACAGCTCGACCAGCTTCATCTTGTCCACCGGGTTGAAGACGTGCAGGGCGCCGAAGCGGTCGGGCCGTCCGCTCGCGTCGGCGAGCTCGGCGACCGACAGCGAGGAGGTCGTGGTGGCGAGCACGGACTCGTCGTCGAGGACGTCGGCGAGCATGCCGTAGAGCTTGCGCTTGGTGCCGATGTCCTCGCTGATCGCCTCCACCACGACGGGGCAGTCCGCGAGCTCGGACAGCTCCGTCACCACCGTCGCGGACTCGTCCACCTTCGCGCAGGCGCGGTCCTTCGAGCTCTCGCTGCGGGCCCACAGAACGACCTCGTGAGAGCCGCCGGCGGCGCGTGCCAGACCGCACGCGATGGCCCCGCTACCCGCAATGCCAAGCCGATTCAAGCTGTTCTCCACGTTTGGTTGACTCGCCAGTCAATCGAGTAGGCTTCTTACCACAAAGCGACTCCGGAGGAAGCTGATTCAGATGCAGAATGGCAACGGGCGGGAGGTCGTGATCGTCGAGGCGGCGCGCACGCCGGTCGGACGGGGGCACCCGGAGAAGGGCTATTACAAGGACACCCACCCGAACGAGCTGCTCGGCAAGACCTATACCGAGGTCATCGAGCGCGCCGGCATCGAGCCCTCCGAGGTCGAGGACGTCATCACCGGCTGCGTGCAGCAGTACGGCGAGCAGATGTTCAACGTCGGGCGCAACGCATGGCTCCAGGCCGGGCTGCCGGTCGAGACGCCGGCGACCACCGTCGACCGCCAGTGCGGCTCCGCCCAGCAGGCCGTGAACTTCGCCGCCGCGCTGATCGCCTCAGGCGTGCACGACGTGGCGATCGGCTCGGGCGTCGAGCACATGGGACACATCCCGATGGGCGTGGGCTTCAAGTGGGTCGACGACGTCGGCTCGCCCTGGCCGCCGGAGCTGATGCAGCGGTACAACCTCGTGCCGCAGGGGATCTCGGCCGAGATGATCGCCGACAAGTGGGAGATCCCCCGCTCGGAGCTCGACGAGATCGGGCTCCGCTCGCACCAGCTCGCTGCGCGTGCCACCGAGGAGGGGCGCTTCGAGCGCGAGATCGTCCCGTTCGCGGTGAACGGCGACACCTGTGTGACGGATCAGGGAATTCGGCCGGA
>Ga0207675_100002068_pt1 | contig 19990 bp, 17 predicted proteins | sample KBSSwiS42_FD_184305 | JGI IMG/M metagenome (GOLD analysis project Ga0207675, IMG submission 184305) | Switchgrass rhizosphere microbial communities from Kellogg Biological Station, Michigan, USA - KBS Switchgrass S4-2 (SPAdes) (version 2) | ecosystem: Host-associated > Plants > Roots >...
CAACGGCAGTTGGGTTTCCGTGATCACGAGGGCGAATGGATATTCCAACGCTTTGACGAGGGCGTCGCGCCCGTCTGTCGCCAAGGTGACGTCGGAGGATGAGAGGTGAAGGGCGTGCGCGTAGAGCTCAAGGCTCGTGACATCCGCGTCGGCAACCAAGACCCGCGCACGCGGGTCCGCCGCAGGGACCCGCTCAAAACCGATCATGATTTCAACGTCCTGCCGTTGGAGTTTATGTCATCCCAAATTCCTGTCAAGGAACGTCGAGACAACCGCCGGATTCACCGGCCGGTCGCTCGCCTCCTCGAGGTCTTGCGCGGAGTCACCCGTTGAGGCCGCCATCGAATTCTTGCGCGCCACCAGGACTCCATCCAGTGGCAGTTTGATCCGCTTTTGCCAGACAGGTGCCGATCGTTTCGAGAAGCAGGTCGGGGGTGAAAGGCTTGCGCAAGACGGCGTCGAACAGGCGATCGCGCTGAGGAAGCGCCGTCGGAAGCGACGTCATCATGATGATTGGTGTCTTGCGATGCCGGTCATCGCTGCGCATCGCCGCGGCCAACTCCGCGCCGTCCATCACCGGCATCATCATGTCGGTCAGCACCAGGTCGACCTTGCCCTCGTGGAGGATCTCGAGGGCCAGCCGCCCGTTGATCGCCAGGGTGACGTCAAACCCGGATTCGCGCAGCATCTCCCGCAGCATCTCCGCGAGGCCGAATTCATCGTCAACGATCAAGATCGACGCCTTCGTCGGCAGCACGCTATGCCTCGGCCTCTTTCGCGCGGGTTTCGCCCGCTGCGCCACCACCGGATACCACGCCCGACTCGCCGGCAAACGTATCGAGCAGCCGGATCCCGTTGTCGGTGATCCGGATCTCGCGCATCCTGGCGTCGTAGTCGTCGTCGCGGACCTTCAGAATCGCGAGCACACGAAGCATCGCCGCGCGGTGCTCGATATGACGGAGCAAGATGATGTTCTGTGTCGCTGCCGAGAGCCCATTGATTGGCACTTCGATGTTCTTGGCGAACAGCTCCCGCGTTTCGGTGGTGTACAGCGCCGTGACCGTGAGCGCTTCCAACTCCTGAGCGATCGCGCTGTAAACATGAGACATTCGCTCGGGAAAATCGGCGGCGCGTTCCAGGCCCTCCATACCGTCCAGAAATAGCCGCTGCGGCCGCGCGGTCCGAAGGGTCTGAATCAGACTCTCACCGAGTTCGTCGAGCACGCCTTCGACCGGACGATGCCAGACGAACTGTGCAAGGCCCCGTTCCACCCCTTCCTTCAACCCGCCGATGCCGACGCGCTGGCATTTTGCCAGGATCGCTTCGGGCCGCTCGTAGAAGCCGAAATACACCACGCGCTCGCCGCGTCTGACACCCTCGGAGAGGAACTGCATGCCAAGGAGCGTCTTCCCGCTTCCAGACGACCCCAACAGCATGGTGATCGACCCCGGGCGCACTCCACCTCGCAACATCTCGTCAAGGTCGGCGAGCCCAAACGGAAGCTTCGGTCCGGCTGCGGCCTCTTCCTCGTTGACAGCGTCGTGAGGAAGCCGGGTTTCGATCCTCGGCCTCACCTGGAGACCCTGATCGGTGATCCGCAGGGAATGGAGCCCGCGAACGGGCGCACTGCCGCGAAGCTTCAAGACGCGGATGTGCCTGAGCGGCCGCAGTTCCGAGAGTTCGTCGGTCAGATGCAGAACGCCGTCGACCATCGTGTGCTCCGGAAAGAACCCCGACGCCCGGTGCGCGTTGGTGAGGAGCAACACGGTACATCCGGTGAGATCCGCCAAGGTCTGAATCTCGTGCAGGAACTTCTTGAACTCGCGATCGGTCGGCGACGATTCCTGCGCCGAGATCAGCCCGTCGACGACCAGCAGCGTCGCTTTGTGCTTCTGGATGGCGCCACGAATGAGCGTGACGAGGGCGTCCAGCCCTTCCGCTTCCAGCGCGGTGTAACCGCCGATGTAGTAGACGCGGTCGGGGATCGCCGACTCGTCGAAGAACGCCATCCGTCGCAGATGCCCGAACATCCGGGAATGCGATTCGGCGAGGAGCGTCACGTACACGGCGTGCCCCCCGTCCGCTGCGTGGTGGAAGCACGTTTGGTTGGCAAGGATTGTTTTGCCTGCGCCGGGCGGTCCCTGAACGATGTAGACACCGGCAACCAGGAATCCTCCCTCGAGGATGCGGTCCAGCCCTTCGATGCCGGTAGGACGCCGTTCGGTCGTTCGTGGCTGTTGGCTCACTTGAACTCACTCCGATTGGACTCGACCGCCTGTCGGGGCGGACGCCGCGGAAGCATGACCGTGAAACGCGCGCCCTCACCGAGGCGGCTGTCAACGGATACGCTGCCACCCATCGCGACACAGATGTTCTGGACAATCCACAGCCCGATGCCGAAGCCGCCGCTCCGCTGCTCGACACCTCGCTCGAAGCGCTCGAAGATCTTCGATTGGTGATCGGGAGCGATGCCGACGCCGTGGTCGCGAACCGACACCCGGGCAAAATCGTGATCGGCATCGACCGCGATCTCAATCGGCCGTCCGGCACCGAACCGAATCGCATTGGACAGGAGATTCCGGCAGACCTGTTCGACGCGCACCCGATCCCATGCCCCGGTCGCCGTACCCCGCACCGACAATGTGACCGTGCACCTGGCGACGGCCAACTCCGCATCGAATGTGTCGATCACCTCTCGCACCACCTCGGCGAGGTCCATTGGCTCTGGCTGGAGATCGATCCGTCCGGTCGACAGGCGCGAGACATCAAGGAGGCGGTCGAGTGTTTCGAGCAATCGGTGCAGGCGCCGCTCCATCCCGCGCAGCTGCGTCTGAATCCATTCCGCCGAGACGGGTGTGTCGGCGGCAGCGAACTGTTCCGCCTTGTTGAGCACAAGCCTGACCTGGAACGTCAGCGGCGCGATCGGGTTTCGCAGTTCATGCGCGACCGTCGCGATGAATTCGTCGCGGGCGCCGACCGCCCGCTGCAGCTCCTGCAGCCGCGTTCGAATGGCGCTCAGCGCGGGCCCGCTTGCTTCCGGCGATTCCTCACGATAAGGGGTAAGGGAATCCGTATCGGCCGACCGGCCAGCGTCGCCGGCCGCACCCAACTGCTGGCGTGGCCGCCCGGTCGTCGGAATGCACGCCAGAACGGTCGTTCCGCCACCTGGCGTCGGCTCGATCTCCAGCGTGCCGCCCACGGCGAGGGCACGTTCCCGCATGCCGGTCAGGCCGATCCTCGTCTCGCCGCTGGCGGTGGGGTGATACCCGACGCCATCGTCTTCGACGACGAGCGCGAGGTTGTCGCCGCGCAGTTCGAGTAGAACATTGACCGAGTGCGCGTGGGCGTGCTTGAGGACATTGTTCAAACTCTCCTGAGCAACGCGATAGATGCTCGCCTCCACTTCTGGAGCAAAGCGTTGCAGATTGACCGGCCTGGCATGAAACACCGCCGGGACGCCGGCGTGACGCGACCACTCTTTGACGTAGCTTGCCAGCACGCTCGCCAGCCCGAGGTCGTCGAGCGCCGCCGGTCTGAGCTCCCAGGCAATGAAGTCGACCTCTTGATCGATGCTTGCCAGCATTTCCAGGGCTTTCGCAGTCCCCGTCGGTTGTTCGCGGGAGCCGCTCTGACTGGCGTCGAGAGCTTCGAGAATCAGCCTCAGCGCAGTCAGACGTTGACCGAGTCCGTCGTGCAGGTCCCGAGCGAGTCGGCGCCTCTCGTCCTCCTGGGCGACGACGAGGCGGCGGAGCAGTCGCGCCCGGGATGTTTCGGCCTGCGTGCGATCGGCGATCTCTGCCGCGAGCAGCGCCCTCGACTCGGAAAGCTGCCGGCGTGTCTCTGCCGGCGTCAGGCCGTCGATGTCGCGCTCGGCCACGCGAAGAATCGGGGAAGGCGGTGCACTAATCAGATGGGCCGCCAGGCCATACCCCAGCAGACCGGTATCGTCGCGGAGCGCGAGGATGGTCGTCCTGGCGTCTCTCGCGCTTCCGTCCCGATGGTTCAATCGGCGGGTGCCAATCACAGAGCCTTGCCGTTCCGCAGTTTCCAGATCAGTCCTGCCGATGCCGCAGCCGGGTCCGCCCGGACCGAGCACGGACCAGACGTGGGCACGCACTGCCTGCTCGCTCGGCCACCCGAGTAGTTGCTCCGCACCGACGTTCCAGAACGTGATCACGCCCTGGGGATCCAGGATGACGAACGCGTGCTCGGGAAAATCGCGCGCGGCGAGACGAAGAACGTGCTCGAGGACGAGGTCTGGCTCCGTTCGCGCGCCCTCAGCCACGGTAAAGACCGAATCGCATTTCCGACCGGTTGCCGATGAACTGCAGAGGTTTATCGCCGGCGCGGGCGTCGCGCACCGAGCGATCGGCAGTCGAGAGTTGACGCCCCCACCTTTGCGCACCAGACTTGATCGGATGACGGTGCCGGTGAACCCGCGGTTGCGCATCCTCCTGGTCGAAGACCACGAGACGGTGCGGCAAGCTCTCAAACTCCTCATCGACCGCGAGGCGGATCTCGAGGTGATCGGCGAGGCGAGTGACGGCGCTCAGGCGATTGAGCGCGCGGCATTTGCAGAGCTCGATGTCGTCGTCATCGACATCTCGATGCCCGGCGTGAGCGGCGTGGTGGCGACTCGTAAGCTGACGGAGCTTCGGCCGGGTCTGCCCGTGGTGGCCTTGACCCGCCACGCGGATCAGACCTTCCTCGAAGAACTCTTGCGGGCCGGGGCGTCGGCCTATGTGCTCAAGCAGAGTCCGCACGCCGAATTGCTTCGAGCGATTCGGGCGGTTGCCGCAGGTCAACAGTATATCGATCCCGCACTCACGCATCACCTCGCGGCGCCGTTTGCGGCGGGACGCAAACGGACGAGAGGCGCGTCTCCTCCAACGCTCTCGGAGCGTGAGACCGAAGTATTGCGCTTGGTGTCGCAGGGCCACAGCAACAAGGAGATCGCCGCCCGGTTGGACTTGAGCAACAAGACGATCGAGGTTCACAAAGCCAACGCCATGCGCAAGCTTGGCCTCAGCGGCAGGATTGAGCTCTTGCAGTATGCCCTCCATCTCGGGTGGCTGCATGATTCGTGATGCCGTTGATCGCCCTTCTGATGACTCCTTGAGCGGTTCCGCCAACCGCCGGGCCCGAACCGACCTCGCCTGATACCAAGCCGCAGCAGCGTGAGGCGAGATGTTCCCAGCTCGCGTGCAACCACGCTGCCAGTTGCCGATGTAAATCGCAATTAGGGCTTGCCCTAACGGACGCCTGCCGCCTTTCCCAATGGCAGGTATCGGATTCGCGTGTCATCGTGGTTCCAGACCTGCTATCCGGTCGAACGAGGACGTCGCATGAACCCAGCTGCCCTCCGCGAGCCACTTCCAAGAGTCCTCGTCGCCGACGCCGACGTCGACAGCCATCCGCTGTACCCCATCGCCCTCGGGTTTGATGATCAGTGGATTACCTACGCGCTCGATGGGCGTGACGCGCTCGTCAAGGCGCTCGACTATCCGTTCGGACTGGTGATCACGGAAGTCCGCCTGCCCTACATCGACGGCTACGCCCTCTGCGAGATTCTCCGACGCGACAGCGCGACCCGGACGACTCCCATCATCGCCGTCATCACCGATGACCGCGCAGGATCGCGGCAACGCGCCCTGCAGGCCGGCGCCGACGCGACCCTCGTCAAACCATTTGACGCCGACATGATGGTCAGCGAAGCGCGACGCCTCCTCCTCCGCTCCGCGCAAGTGCGGGCGGGAAGCGACCGCGCCAGGCTCAAGCTCATCGCGCAATTGGATCGGTCGACGTCGCCGGTCGAACGGGTGAAGTCCGGCGAGCTGAAAGCCCCGCGGAACAGTCGCGCTCACAAACGGTATTCGACGACGAGGCCCGCAAACGCACCGGCGGCAGTGCGGTGCCCGACCTGCGATCGGACGCTCGACTACGAGTCGACCCAGATCGGCGGGGTCAGCGCCGCTGACCCCGAGCAGTGGGACTACTACGCGTGCGGCCACGGCTGTGGACGATTTCAGTATCGCCCTCGCACCCGAAGGCTCCGCTTGGTGTAGGCGGTTTGGCCGTCCGATTGTGTCGACGAGCGTCCCGGGAGCAACACGCGTGAACACGACAGCCCGTGGAAACAACCGGTAACGGCTGGTGATTGGCCGATCCCGCCGGCACGCGCGGGTGCCGGCGGGGAGGGGTCGCTCAGGACTTTTGCTGTGACGCGTCGGGCTGCTTCGATGCGGCTTGCGGCACCCTGCCGATCGCGTCCTCTGCGAGATTTTGCGCTTTTTCGACGAGTTGGTGGCCGGCGTCGCCGATCATCGTGCGCTCACGCTCGGTTTCGGGGATCGCCATGCCGACGGCGGCGCCAACGGCAACGGCGACCACGCCGAGCGCCAGCGGATTGTCGCGCAGCAACCGGTCGAACTCTGTCTGTGCGCGTTCCTTGTACTCGCCGACGGTCTCCTGGGCGCGCGCCGCATATTGAGCGACAGTCTCCTGCGTCCGCTCGGCCAGCTCCGAAGCAGCCTCTGTCGCCTCACCGGCCATGTCGCGGAGGCTCGCGCTTCGTGGTTCCTGCCGCGCGCCGGACGCGTAGGAGTAATCGCTCGCATACCCCGATCCGCTGACATACGATCCTGCGGCGTCGGAGACGCTTCGCTGCCGATCCATCAGCCACCATGCCGCGCCCAATCCCGCGAGTGTCGTCGGCACGGGGTGCTGCTTGAGGGTGTGGACGAACCCCGTCGACTCTCTGCTGAACGTGCGCGAGCGGCCGTATTCGCCGGGTGCGCCGAAGGTGCTGCTGGTTTGCCCGCCGTACTGACGCGTTCCTCCGCTGAAGGCCTGCGGCCTGTTCTGACGCGACAGGAGCCAGTACGCGCCGATCCCGATCAGTGCCGCCGGCACCGGGTTTTCCTTGATCCGTTCGACGATGCCGCCCGCCGATTCGCTTGCATTGTTCATCACGTCTTTGACCTTCCCAACGGTGGCTTCGCGCACCGTTTCCTTGGCCTCGTTGACCAGGCGCGCGGGACTGAGCCGCTCCTGAATCTCGTCAATCGTGCCGCTCATCTGCGCACGCGTCTGTTCGATGTTCTCGCGGATTTGCTCCGGTGTCGGCTCCGTGCTCTCGACGGCGATGACCCGTTCGATGTCCTCCGACGTCATGTCGTCGGTGTCAATGTCGCCGACCTCGGCGTTCGAGATGCCGGCGCCGAACGTGGCGTCCTCAGACGGCGCGCTCTTTCGGGCCCGGGGTCGCTTTATCGGCTCTGATGTTTCGCCCATTGCGCGGTCTCCTTCACTGAATCGATGGTTTGACGCGGCGTCAGGTCCTCGTGCTTCAACGCCGTGAGGCCCTTCTGCGCGATGGCATAGCCGACGCCGGCGACGCTGAGGCCGGCGATGATCGCGGCGAGCCACGGCGGCAGGCCCGCGGTGGCCAGCAGCAGAACGACCGCGGCGACGATGGTGAGCAGGCCCGCGTGTGCAAGGGCGCCGCCGGCGGCCACCATCGATGCATCGCGGGCGGCACGCGCCGCCTTTTCGCTCAGTTCCGTCTTCGCGAGCGCCACTTCGTGGCGCACGAGCGCGCTCGTTTCGCGTGACAGCTCTGCGAACAGCTCACCCAGCGAGCGTTCGCTCGGATTCGGGGAGGCCATGTTCACCTCCTCAGGCGCGCGGCCGCGATGCCGTCGCGGGCGTCGTCGACGGCCGCGAACTCGAGCGTTCGGCCGCCATGTCGAGCGTCGTGGTCCCGCCGCTCAGGCTGCGGCTGCCTCGAAGCTCGTCCCGCCAGACGGAGGTCCCCATCGGCTCGGCCCGCCAATTCTCCTGAGCTTCGCCGGCAGCGCTCTTCACCAGCCGCGCGGCGACGACGCCGAGCACGACCGCGCCGCCCAGAAACACCGCCGGGCGTTGCCGCGCAAACCTCTTCACGTCGTCGACCATCGCCGAGACATCCTTGGCGCGGAAATCGGACGCCCATCGCTCGAGCGTCGTCGCCGCGTTGTCGGCGTAGCCCGCGAGCGCCGGATTCTTGTCGCGGAGTTGCTGGCCGCTCTGACGCACGGCCTCCACGACGCTAGTCAGCCCGTCTGCGGCTCGATCTTTCTGCGACGAGAGCCCGGAGGTCGCCTTTTCCCGGATCGTGTCCATCAAGCCCGCGCGCCTGCCGTTTCCGGCTGAGCGAAAGTCATTTGCTGCCATCGTCACTCCATTCATTGCCAGGGTTGCCAAAGTCGGGTGAATCGCGATCTGCCGTTCGTTGCCACGGGTCGGCTGTAGAAACATCCGTGCCAAGCCGGCGTCGGAAACGCCCCGTAACTTCGTTGAGTGATGCCGCGATGAGTTCGCCACCGTGACCGTCGGCGATGCAATTGCGGACTCATCACGTCGTTCGATGGGTGTCATCGACGCGCGTGGAGATACAGGTGGTGGGGACTGCAGCGGCTGAGCTCGCTAGAGCATCAGAAGCGCCAGGCCACGCGCGATTCGCCCGTCGCGCGCCGCTGCTGGCGAAGGCCTTGCACCGCTCTGATGTAAGCATGTCTGCGCCAGGCGACCAGCTCCAGGGGGATCGCGGATACCCGCGTCCCCAACTGCGCCGCGACAAATGGCACTCACTGAACGGCGAGTGGTTGTTCGCGATCGACCCGCAGGGCGCGTACGCACAGCCGGCCGACGTGGAGTGGAATTATCGGATTCAGGTGCCGTTCTCTCCTGAGACATCGCGCAGCGGCATCGGCAACGGCGGGTACTTCCGGGCCGTCTGGTATGGGCGGGTCGTCGAGCAGCCGCCGATTCCGCCGGGACATCGTTGGCTGCTGCATTTCGGCGCCGTCGACTATACGGCGACGGTCTGGGTGGACGGGCGCCTGGCCGGCTCGCACGAAGGGGGCTACACCCCGTTCACGATCGATCTCACCCCATTTCTCGGCGCCACGGCGTCATCGCCGCTGATCGTCGTGCGTGCTGAAGATGACCCGCTGGACCTCGCCAAGCCGCGCGGCAAGCAGGACTGGCAGCTGCGGCCGCATTCGATCTGGTATCCGCGAACGACCGGCATCTGGCAGACCGTCTGGAGCGAGGTCGTTCCTCCGGCCCACATCAAGCAGGTGCGATGGACGCCCAACCTCGAACGCTGGGAGATTGGCATCGAGGCCGTGCTCGCCACCGCCGGGCGCGACCGGCTGCGAATGCGGGTGCACCTGCACATCGGCGATCTGCTGATCGCCGATGACACCTTCACCGTCATATCCGGCGAGGTCCACCGCCGGATTGCGCTGTCGGACCCCGGTATCGACGACTATCGCAACGAGCTGCTCTGGAGCCCCGAAACGCCGACGCTCATCGATGCCGACATCGAGCTGTGGGGCGACCGTGGCGAGGCGCTCGACGCCGTGGTGAGCTATACCGCGCTGCGTTCAATTGCCGTCCAGCGCGATCGGTTCATCCTGAACGGCCGCCCGTACCAGATGCGGCTGGTCCTCGATCAGGGGTATTGGACCGACGGCGGTCTGACCGCTCCCGACGACGCCGCGCTGCGCCGCGACGTCGAGCTCACCAAGGCGATGGGATTCAACGGCGCGCGCAAGCACCAGAAGCTGGAGGATCCGCGCTACCTTTATTGGGCGGACCGGCTGGGTCTGCTGGTGTGGGGCGAGATGCCGAGCGCCTATCGGTTCACGAAACCCTCGGTGGAACGCGTCACCCGCGAGTGGGTCGCGGCGCTGGACCGCGATTACAGTCATCCGTGCGTGATCGCATGGGTGCCGTTCAACGAGTCGTGGGGCGTGCCGAACCTGCCCGAGAGCCCGAGCGAGCGGCACTACGTGCAGGCGCTGTATCACCTGACGAAAACGCTGGACGCGACGCGGCCGGTGATCGGCAACGACGGGTGGGAGAGCGTCGCGACCGACATGATCGGGATCCACGATTACGACGCGGATCCCGACCGCATCGCCAAGCGCTACCATGCGGACGAGATGTTGCCGCGCTTGTTTCGTCGCGAACGGCCGGGTGGCCGAGTGCTCGTCATCGAAGAGCACGCCCGCACGGATATGCCCATCGTCCTGTCCGAATTCGGCGGCCTCAGCTGCTCGTCGGCGCCCGATACCTGGGGCTACACCCGGTGTCGCGACGCCGCCGAGCTCGCCGAGCGGTATACGCGGCTGCTCTCGGTTGTGCGATCGCTCGCGGTCCTGTCCGGGTTCTGCTACACGCAGTTCGCCGACACCTATCAGGAAACCAATGGACTGCTGTTCGCCGATCGGACGCCCAAGTTCCCTCTCGACGCGATCGCCCGCGCCACGCGGGGTGCGCGGCCGGAGCGCCCGCCTCTCGATCCGCTCGCGGCCGTCGGCCTGACCGATCCGGATGCCTGATGTTCACGCGCGCGCTCACGAAGCCGGACGGCCGGGCGCTGCGGCTATACTCGCGTCGGCCGATCGCGGCAACGCTCCGTGCGCCGTCGCCGTCGCATGACGCGTTCGCCCCGAATGCGCATCTGCGCTGGCATCCGCTGCGAGGTCAATGGGTCGTGTATGCGACGCATCGTCAGCACCGGACGTTCCTGCCGCCGCCGGAATACAACCCGCTCGGCCCCTCGCTCGAGGGTGCGCCGCCAACCGAACTGCCGGACGGCGATTACGACGCCGCGGTGTTCGACAACCTGTTTCCCAGCCTGACTCGTGCGGCGCACGATCCCCCGGCGCTGGCCGTCGAGGCCCGCCCCGCGCGCGGTGCCTGCGAGGTGGTCGTGTTCACGCGCGATTCGCGCAGCTCGCTCGGATCGCTGCCGCTCGATCATCTCGAGCTGTTGATCGAGGTGTGGGCCGAACGCTATCTCGAGCTCGGAGCGATGGCGGATGTCCAGTACGTCTTTCCGTTCGAGAACCGCGGCGTCGAAGTGGGTGTCACGCTGCACCACCCGCACGGTCAGATTTACGCCTACCCGTTCGTCCCGCCGATTCCCGCCGCCGAACTCGCCGAGCAACGCGCCTACCTCGAGCGGCACGGCCGCGGGCTGCTCGAGTGGATGATCGAGTCCGAGCGGGTGCACGGCACGCGTGTCCTGTACGACGGGCCGGCGACGACGGCGTTTGTACCGGTCTGCGCCCGCTATCCGTACGAGGTGTGGGTCGCGACACGCGCGGCCATTCCGTCGGTCGCCGACCTCGACGCGGCCGGCCGCGCCGACCTGGCGCGCGCGCTCAAGACGGTGCTCCTCAAGTTCGACGGCCTGTGGCAGCGGCCGTTCCCCTACGTGATGGCGTTCCACCAGGCCCCGACCGATGGCCTGCCGCATCCCGAAGCGCACCTGCACATCGAGTTCTATCCGCCTTATCGCATGCCGGCCCGGCTCAAGTACCTCGCCGGCAGCGAGCTCGGGGCTGGCGTGTTTACGGCCGATACCGATCCGGACGACACCGCCGCGCAGCTGCGCGCCGTCGAGGTGCGCCTTGATTGACGACGGCGGCCCTGAACCGACATTCGAGGCACTGTTCGCGCGGCCGCCGGCCGTGCGGCGCGAAGCGCCGGGACGTGTCAATCTGATCGGTGAACACACCGACTACAACGATGGCTACGTCTGCCCCATTGCCACTCCGCAAACCACGGTCGTCGAACTGGCGCCGCGCCCGGGTCGGACGGTGCGATTGTGGAGCGCAAACGTCGAAGCGAAGCGCCGCCACGCTGAATTCCGGATCGGCGACGAACGCCGCCGCCGGAGCTGGGAAGACTATGCGCAGGGCGTCACTGCGGCGATGCGCCGCCGTGGTCTGCCGTTCGACGGCTTCGACGCCAGGTTCTCGTCGACCGTGCCGCTCGGCGCGGGGTTGTCGTCGAGCGCGTCGTTCGAGATCGCGCTGGTGCGCGCGCTGATCGCCGCCTTCGACCTGGCGCTCGATGCGATCGCCGCCGCCCGGATCGGCCACGAGGCGGAAACCGGCCTGGTCGGCGCGCCGGTCGGAATCATGGACCAGATGGCCGCAAGCCTCGCGACTGCCGGCGCCGCGCTGTTCCTCGATACGCGGACGCTCGCATTCGAACACCTGCCGCTGCCGCCGGACGCCGGGCTGGCGGTGATCGATTCCGGCATCGCGCACCACCACGCCGGCGGCGAGTACCGCGTGCGCCGGCAGGAATGCACGGCGGCCGCGCAGCGGTTGGGCGTCGCGGCGCTTCGCGACGCGACCCCCGATCAGGTCGAGGCGGCGATGCTGCCGGCGCCGCTCGACCGTCGAGCGCGCCATGTCGTCACCGAAAACGCGCGCGTCCTCGCCGCGCGTGACGCGATGAAGGCCGCCGACAGCGTCCGCCTTGGATCGCTCATGAACGAGTCGCACGACTCGATGCGCGACGACTTCAAGGTGTCGCTGCCGGAGATCGACGCGCTGGTGCACATCGCCCAACGCGATCCGCGCGTGTTCGGCGCGCGGATGACCGGCGGCGGCTTCGGCGGCTCGATTGTCGCGCTGGTCAATCGCGGCGCCGCCGCAGCGGTGGCGAACCGGGTCTGCGGCTCGTACAACGCCAGCTGCGGCGGCGCCTCGATCCTGATTCCCCCACCGGAACCTTGACTTCTAACGGCCGCCGAGCCCAAACCTGAGTCCGGCGCCCAGCCGCCAGTAATCGGGGACCAGATCCCCTCCGACAAAGTAACGAAGGTCGCCGCGGAAATGGATGTTCGCGCGAATCGCCCGTTCGACTCCGCCGCCAAAGTTCACGACGAACTCGGTCGACGACGGGTCGAGCGCGCCGAGACCGGGCGTCGAGGGAGAGACGTCAGCGCTCGCATGACCGAACCCGAGCCCGATCACCCCATAGGGACGGAATGCCCGCGGCGCGAAGTGATAGAGCAGATTGCCGGTGAGACTCCAGGCGTTGCTATCGACTTCCACCAGACCGCCATTTTCGCTCGACGGCAATATGTTGAGCTCGCCTTCGAGCGACACGCTCGGACTCCAGTTGTACCCGGCGGCAACGCCCACGGCGCCAGTGCCACTATCGAGATCTCCGCTGAAACCAAATCCAACGAACGGAGTGACGTTCCATTGAGCGCCGTCTGCAGGCGCCGAAGTCTGCTGAGCCGCGAGCCGGTCCGCGCCGAAGAGCGTCATCAACAGAACCAGTGTTGCTGTCGACCATCGTTTCAGTAGTGTCGTCATCATGAGGTTTCTCCAGAGGCTGTATCTGTCGATCATCGGTTTTGCAATTGGTGATCCGGATGTGGAGGTGAAAGGTGCCGAGGGGCGTCGACACCGCCGCGCACCCGTCGCGTCAGAAAATGCATCGGACCGTGTCGCGGCCATCGACCACAGCTGAACAGAAGGCGCGCAACTCCGTCATGAAATGACTGGTCGCGAGCGTCTGCGCGCAAATGGTTGCGGCGGCACGAAACTTGGACATCGCGAGGTCATGAACATTGTTTGTGTGTCGCATCTGCGTTGGGATTTCGTGTTTCAGCGGCCGCAGCATCTGCTCACGCGAGCGGCCCGTCAGGGGCGGGTGTTCTACGTCGAGGAGCCGATCGCGGGCGACGGGCCTTCACGACTGACGGTGGTGGAACGTGAGCACGGGGTGCGGATTGTGGTGCCGGTCCTGGATCGCGAGTCGAGTCCGGAGGCGCGGCGGGAATTCCAGGCGGCGCGCCTTGCCGCGTTGTTGCACGACGAAGGCGTGATCGAATACGTGCTGTGGTACTACACGCCGATGGCGCTGCCGGTGACCGCCGATCTCACTCCACGGGCCGTTGTTTATGACTGCATGGACGAGCTGTCGGCTTTCGCAGGAGCGCCAGTGGCGCTCCGTGATCTCGAACAGGCGCTCTTCCGTAAGGCCGACGTCGTGTTCACCGGCGGCCAGAGCCTTTTCGAGGCCAAGCGCGCACAGCATCACAACGTCCACGCCTTTCCAAGCAGCGTCGACGTCGCGCATTTCGAACAGGCGCGGACCGCCAGCGCGGATCAGGAACCAGCCGACCAGGCGGCAATCGCGCGCCCCCGCATCGGCTTCTTCGGCGTCATCGACGAACGGATGGATTACGAGCTGCTCGCCGGCGTCGCGTCGGCGCGGCCGGCGTGGCAGCTGGTCCTCGTCGGCCCCACGGCCAAGGTGGATCCCGCATCGCTGCCGCGCCGCCCCAACATTCACTACCTGGGAGCGAAGCCATATGCGGCGCTGCCAGCCTACCTCGCCGGATGGGACGTCGCGATGCTGCCGTTTGCCCGTAACGATGCGACGCGCTTCATCAGTCCAACCAAGACGCCAGAATATCTGGCGGCGGGGAAACCGGTTGTCTCGACGTCGATCCGCGACGTCATCCGCCCCTACGGCCAGCAGGGGCTGGCGCGGATCGCCGATACGGTCGAGGACTTCGTCGCCGCGGTGGACGCCGCGCTTGCCGAACCGCGGGCGGAACGTCTCCGAGCCGCCGACGCGTTCCTCACGCATACGTCTTGGGACGGCACCTGGACGCGAATGCGTCAACTGATCGACGACGCCCTGGCATCGAGAGTGCGCGGTGCCGGCACACGCGCGGTCAGCGCTTCCTGAGTCGCTCTTGCGGATGGTGACCCACGGTGTTTGATTATCTGGTCGTCGGCGCCGGATTTGCCGGCTGTACGCTCGCCGAGCGCCTGGCCTCGGCGCTCGACAAGAAGGTCCTGCTCGTCGACAAGCGGCCGCATATCGGCGGCAATGCCTACGATCATCACGACGAGCACGGCGTGCTGGTCCACAAGTACGGCCCGCACATCTTTCACACCAACTCGCGCGACGTGTTCACCTATCTGTCACGCTTTACCGAATGGCACCCCTACCAGCACCGCGTCCAGGCCTGGGTGGACGGCCGGCTGGTGCCAATCCCGATCAATCTCGACACGATCAACACCCTCTATGGCACTTCCCTCACGGCGTTCGAGCTTGCCGATTTCTTCAAGTCCGTCGCGCAGCCGCGCGGCGCGATCAAGACCTCGGAGGACGTCATCGTCAGCCAGGTCGGCCAGGAACTGTACGAAAAATTCTTTCGCAACTACACGCGCAAACAGTGGGGACTCGATCCGTCGGAGCTGGACGCGGCGGTGACCGCCCGGGTGCCGGTGCGGACCAACCGCGACGATCGATATTTCACCGATACCTATCAGGCGATGCCGCTGCACGGCTACACGCGGATGTTCGAGCGGATGGTCGCCCACAAGAACATCAAGATCATGTTGAACACCGACTACCACGAGATCGAGGGCAGCGTCCTGTACGACGAGGTCGTGTTCAGCGGACCGATCGACGAGTACTTCGACTTCCGGTTCGGCAGGCTGCCGTACCGGTCGCTCCGCTTCACCTTTGAAACGCTCGACACCGCACAGGCGCAGCCGGTCGCGGTGATCAACTATCCGAATGACAACCTCTACACGCGGGTGACCGAGTTCAAGCACGTCACCGGGCAGCAGCACGCAAAGACCACGCGGATCTACGAATACCCGCAGGCAGAGGGCGACCCCTACTATCCGATTCCGCGGGCGGAGAACGCCGCGCTCTATCGACGGTACCAGGAGCTGGCCGACGCGACGCCAGGGGTGCATTTCGTCGGGCGCCTGGCCACCTACAAGTACTACAACATGGACCAGGTGGTCGGCCAGGCCTTGACGCTCTTCGCCAGGCTGGCCGGCAGACCGCGGGCCGAATGCGTGGGCGCATGACGCGACCGATCGAGATATGGGGCGGCCTGGAGTGCACTCTGAACCGTGTCGGTGAGCGCTTCATCGATCAACTGTCGCGCTGCGGACATTACGGTCGGCTGGAGGCGGATCTCGATCGCATCGCGGCGCTCGGCATCCGGACGCTTCGTTACCCCGCGCTTTGGGACCGCCTCACGCAGGAGGGCGCCGAAACGGTCGCGGACGCGGATTGGGCGGCGTGCGACGCGGCCCTGGCCGGCATGCGCGATCGTCAGATCGAGCCGATCGTCGGGCTCCTCCATCACGGCAGCGGGCCGCGCGGAACGAGCCTCCTGGACCCCGCGTTCGCCACCGGCTTCGCCGCCTACGCGGCGGCGTTCGCCCGCCGCTATCCCTGGATCCGCTTCTACACCCCGATCAACGAACCGCTGACCACCGCGCGATTCTCCGCGCTCTACGGGCATTGGTACCCTCATCGCCGCGACGACCGATCGTTTGTCACAGCATTGCTGGCGCAATGCCGCGCGATTGCGCTGGCGATGGAGGCCGTTCGCGAGGTCCGCCCGGACGCCGTGTTGGTGCAAACCGAGGATGCCGGGTCGACGCGCAGCACGCCCGCGCTCGCCGAGCAGGCCGCCTTCGAGAACGACCGCCGCTGGCTCAGCCTGGACTTGCTCACCGGTCGGGTGACACGCGAACACCCGTTGTGGCCCTACCTGCATGCGTCGGGCGCGCCGCGATCGGAGCTCGCGTGGCTGCAGGAGCACGGCGTCACGCCCGGGATCGTCGGTCTGAATTACTACGTCACGAGCGATCGATATCTCGACGAGCGCCGGCAGTTGTATCCGCCGGAAACGCATGGCGGCAACGGCCGCATCCGGTATGCGGACGTCGAGGCCGCGCGGGTTGGTCAGATCGGCATCCGCGGCCACCTGCACGTGCTCGAGGAAGCCTGGCACCGATACGGGCTGCCGGTGGCGGTGACCGAGGCCCATCTCGGATGCACGCGCGAAGAACAGCTGCGGTGGCTCGCCGAAGCGTGGGACGGCGCGAAAGAGGCAGGCCGGCGGGGCGTCGACGTCCGCGCCGTGACCGCCTGGGCGCTGCTCGGATCCTGGGACTGGGATTCGCTGGTCACGCGGACGCCCGGGCGCTACGAGCCCGGGGCCTTCGACGTGCGCGGCCGGACGCCGCGGCCGACCGCGATCGCCACGATGGTGCGGGCGCTGGCCGATGGACGCTCCTTCACGCATCCGGTCTTGGCACGGGCGGGATGGTGGCGATCGTCGACAGAGAGCGGCGGCCAGTGGTCCTCGGTCTCGAGGACCGCGCCGATCTTGATCCTCGGCGCGACGGGGACACTTGGCCGCAGTGTGGCCCTCGCGTGCGACGGCCGGAGAATCCCGTACGTCGCCCTGTCGCGGCGCGATCTCGACGTGACGGATCCGGCGATGGTCCGGGAGGCGGTTTCGCATTATCGGCCGTGGGCGATTGTCAACGCCGCCGGGTACGTCAGGGTCGATGATGCGGAGCGCGACGCGCGAGCCTGCCGACGCGTGAACGCGGTCGCCGCCGCAATTCTCGCGGCGGCGTGCCGGAAGGCGCGTCTGCGCCTGCTGACCTATTCCTCTGATCTGGTGTTCGATGGCGCCACGACAAGGCCCTACGTCGAGAGCGACGCGGTGGCGCCGGTGAACGTGTACGGTCGTACGAAGGCCGAGGCGGAGCGCCGGGTCCTGGCGCTGGCGCCGTCAGCGTTGGTGGTTCGCACGAGCTCGTTCTTCGGCCCATGGGATGCGCACAACTTCGTCACGACGGCGCTCGACACGATCGGATCCGGACGTGGATTCCGTGCCGCCGCAGACACGACGGTGTCGCCGACGTATGTCCCCGATCTCGTCGATGCGTCTCTCGATCTGCTGATCGACGGTGCGTCCGGGCTGTGGCATCTCGCCAATGCCGGCGCCGTGACCTGGGCCGAGCTCGCCCGCCGCGCCGCGCGGCGAGCCGGACTGGACGCCGACCGAATCGAGGCGTGCCCGGCGAGCGCGCTGCAATTGCCGGCGGCACGGCCCGCCTACAGCGTGCTGGGAAGCGTGCACGGGCGATTGCTTCCCGACCTCGACGACTCGCTCGACCGCTATCTCTGCGAGCGTCGACGCGTCGGCACAGCGGCGTGACGACCACGGTCTGAACGTGATGCCGGCCCGCACAGAGCGACGCTCGCCCTCTACCGGTTGGCCGCTGGCGGCGGCAAAAAGGTTGAGCTGACTGATTTCGCAACGGCCCTTGTCGTTTCCACCGGAGGGCGACGTGGCAGATCCTCACCGACGATCGTCGTGTTGAGTTCGATTCAATGTCGGTGGCAGTCGCCGGTTCATTCGGAAAATGAGCACATCGATGCGGCGATGGACGCCAGCACGCGGCACGACTCACCGCGGAATTGGTGTACTGCTTGCTTTCCACGCGGCGGAGGCCATAACAAATGAAAAGACGGATGTGGACAGCGATGACGATGGCGATCGGCGCCGGTTGCATGGTGACCGCCGCCTCGCAGGCCGGCAGCACACAGAGTGGAAGCAAATCGGGAACAAGCGACAGCCGCACGGTAACGGTCGTGGGCTGTGTCCAGGACAGCAGCGCCGGCGCGGCAACAGCCACTGGAACCGCCGGATCCGCGACAGCCGGGTCGACGGGATCAGCTCGCGGTGGAAGCTACATCCTCGCCAACGCCACCATGGGCGCAGGAAGCTCTAACCAGACGGGGTCCGCGGCGGGGTCGACCGCATCGACGCCGGCGGGCAGCACGACGAGTGCGACTGGTGCCGGCACGGCAGGTTCGACCGGCGCGGGATCGCAGTCGAGCAGCGGCGATAAGGCGATGGGCTCCTCCTACGTGCTGGACGGCAATGATGCTGAGGTGAAGAAACACATCGGCCATCGCGTGGAAGTAACCGGAAGTATCGTCGGCGACAAGGGCGCGGGAGCGAACTCGAGCGGGACGACCGGGACAACCCCGACGGGCAGCACGACGAGCGGTACGGGTTCGACCGCTTCCCCCGCCCCGAGTAGTGCTTCGGGCGCATCGACGAGCGGCCATGGCGCACAGACGGGCGGCCACCTGCGCGTCGCCTCGATTCGCATGATCGCGTCCTCCTGCGGCGACTCGCGTTAGTCTACCGGGCAAGTACGCTGGACGCCGTCAGTCGGGCGGCGTCCAGCGTCACGCTCATGGGCACTGAGTGTCGCTCAGCGCCAATTCCTCTGATACCACCACCCGATCCGCATCAACGCAGTACGCTCCTCGTCGCGACCTCCTCCAGTGCGCCCGCCGGATACTGCATGGCCCGCTGCAAATCGCGCCGACAGGGGCCAGACACGAGGCATGCGAGTTGCTTTTTTCGCCAGCGACCGCCGGACGGCGGTCAAAGGAGTGACCATGGCGGATGAGAAGCAGGGGCAGAAGGGCAATCAGGGTCAGGGCGGGTCCGACCGAGGCGGTCAGAGCGGCCAGCAGGGTCAGGAACGCGGAGGGTCGCCGCAGGGCAACAAGGGCGGCGGCCAGGACATGAACCAGGGCCGCGACAATCGGGACGGCGAGCAGAAATCCGATCGGAATCGATGACGGTGAAGGGACGGATCATCGCGATCCGTCCCGCACTTACGATGCACTTCGATGAGACGACGATGGACGCGTGCCTGATCGCCGCCGGACAGCGCGCCGAGCACTACGAATGGCGGCCTACGGCACGCTGGTCGCATCGGCGGAGGCGATGGGCCACACCACGCTGCAAAGTTGCTGCAGCGGCTGGCGCGAAAGGTCCGTCATTCAAAACGCGGCCGAACTCGCCGCTACGCCGCGATCGTCGTGTCGCGGTCGTCAGCGACTGGGGCGCATCGTAGCGACTGTCTCATCGGCGATTGAACCGAGGCAGCCCCCGAATGATCCTGACGGTTGCGCGTCGGCGCGGCCTGGATGGCGCCGGCCTCCGCACGATCGGCTCGATGAGTTCTGTCGGTTGTCCATCCGTGCGTTTCACGCCCGCACTCGAAGCACTCGAGATACAGTCGGTCAGGACTCCTGCGTATCCAGTCGTCGTGACCGAGGAACCAGCACTTCACCGAAAGCCGACGCGTGATCTTCACGCGCAGGGTTACCTGCGGCACTTGGATCCGAATTGCCCCGGCGACTGCCGCCAGAACCGTTGTCTTTCGTGATCGCGCACCCACGTCAAAAAGGCCTCCTCAACCTCACGAATACATCAGGCCGGCAGCACCTTCAGCGACGACTCCGCAGCATGTGTGGC
>Ga0207675_100002070_pt1 | contig 19983 bp, 16 predicted proteins | sample KBSSwiS42_FD_184305 | JGI IMG/M metagenome (GOLD analysis project Ga0207675, IMG submission 184305) | Switchgrass rhizosphere microbial communities from Kellogg Biological Station, Michigan, USA - KBS Switchgrass S4-2 (SPAdes) (version 2) | ecosystem: Host-associated > Plants > Roots >...
GCCATCTGCGGGGTGGCGCACATAGGCGGGCGTTCCTGACCCATGGTCAGGACCAGAGGCCGCGGAGCCGCGCCGCCACGTCAACCGCCGCCTTTCCTTCCGGCGACGCAGCAGGCTCGAGCGCCTCTCCGTAAGTCACCCCTTCAAGGCACTGCATCACCGCGCGGGTGAGAAAGCGGCTCTTCGCACCATAGACATGCCGATCGCCCATACGCGACTGCTGCGTCACGTAGTACTTGAGCGGCGCCATCAGGTGGAGATCGGTCTTCGCGCGCGTCATGGCGACGTAGAGCAGGCGCCGCTCCTCCTCGACGAGCTCCGGCCGCCCGGTGGAGAACTCCGACGGGAAGTTGCCGTCGGCGACGTTGAGCAGGAACACCGCGTCCCATTCCTGGCCCTTGGCCGAGTGGATGGTGGAAAGCACGAGATAGTCCTCGTCGAGGTAGGGCGCGCCGGCCAAGTCGCTGGTCGCGCTCGGCGGATCCAGCGCCATCTCCGTGAGGAAGCTTTCCCGGCTTTGGAACGACGTGGCGATTCGCTCCAATTGAAGCAGATCCCCCGCGCGCACTTGTGCCGCATCGTAGAGGCGCTCGAGGTGCGGCGCGTACCACTCGCGCACGCGTTGTACCTGTCCCTCCCACTGCGAGCTTGCCAGGTAGGCCAGGAGCTCGTCGAGGTCGGGTGAGCCGGTCCGGACGCTTTTCCAGGAGTAGCCGCCCGACTCGAAGCGCGCAAAGACGCGCTGCGCGCCCGCGGGCCCCACGCCGGCCTGGAGCTGAAGCGCGCGAAACGCCGCGACGCGATTCTTTGGGTTGTCGGCCCAGCGCAGCACCGCGAGGAGGTCCTTCACGTGCGCCGCCTCGAGGAACTTGAGCCCGCCGTACTTCACGTACGGAATGTTCCGGCGCACCAGCTCGAGCTCGAGCACGTCGGAATGGTGCGAGCTGCGGAAAAGCACCGCCTGGCGCCGCAGCAGCACGCCGCGCTCGCGCGCCTCGAGCACCTGCTTCACCACGTATTGCGCCTGCGCTTCGTCGTCGGCGACTGTCACGTAGCGCGGCTGCGGGCCTTTGCCCTTCCTCGAGCGGAGACTCTTTCCGATGAGCGCGTTCGCCGCGTCGAGAACCGCCTGGGTCGAGCGGTAGTTTTCTTCGAGCGTCACGACCCTCGTTTTTTCGAACTGGTCCGGAAACCCGACGATATTCTCGACCGTCGCGGCGCGAAACGAGTAGATCGCCTGTGCGTCGTCGCCCACCACCGTGAGCCCCTCGCCCGAAGGCTTCAGCCCCCTCAGGATCTCGGCCTGCAGCACGTTCGTGTCCTGGTACTCGTCGACCAGGATGTGGTCGAACTGCGCGCCGATCTCGGCGCCGAGCGCGGCGTCCGAGCTCATGGCGTGCCAGTAGAGGAGAAGGTCGTCGTAGTCGAGGGCATGGGTTGCCAGCTTTTTCTCGACATAGTCCTTGAACAGGCCGGCGAGAGCTTCTTCCCATTCCGCGCACCAGGGGAACATCGTCTGCAGCGTTTCCTTCAGCGGGCGCTGGGTGTTCACGCGGTGGGAGTAAATCGCGAGGCAGGTGTCCTTGCGGGGGAAGCGCTTTTCAGCCTTGGAGAGGCCGCGCTCATGGCGCACGAGGTCGATCAGGTCGGCCGCGTCGCCCCGGTCGAGTACGCTGAAGCTTTCGTCGAGCCCGAGGCGCCGGCAATGGCGCCGGATGAGCCGGTTGGCAATCGAATGGAAGGTCCCTGACCAGGGAAGCCGAACCTCCTTCTGGACCTCGCCGATGATGCGCTGCGCGCGCCGCGTCATCTCCAGCGCCGCGCGGCGGGTGAAGGTGAGGAGCAGGATCCTTTCCGGCGCAATGCCTTCGAGGATGAGGTGCGCGACCCGGTGCGCCAGGGTATTGGTCTTGCCGGTGCCCGCGCCAGCGATGACGAGCAGCGGCTCGCGCCCGGCCTGCGCGGCTTCGCGCTGCCGGAAGTTAAGGCGTTCGAAAGTCGCCGCAGTGCTCACCGCCGGGAATATAGGCTACTACTGTATAAAATTCCAGTAGCGCCAGCGGTGATTACACTCCCCGGCGGTTGTGCACCAGATTGCGGACGAAGAGGGCCGCGGCGGACATCGCAGCCGCAAGGCACAGGGCCGGGAGGCTGAAATCGCCGGGCGCCGCTGCAGCCGTGAAGATCGGTGCCGCCAGAGATCCGCCGACCACCCCGCCGAGGGCGCCGATGACGATCGAGACCCTCTTGGCCCGGGCGTCGTTCAAGCCGGCGACCGAATAACCGAGCCGGCCGACGATGGCTCCGGACAGCATCCAGATGACGATGTTCATCGCATGGCTCAATCGGTCTGGAATGCCTCTACGCGCCGCGGATGGTCCTGCGTCCGCGGCGCCAGGGCGCCGGCGACAGGCTCAGTGGTGATCGCGGCGAGCTCCGCCTGGAGCTCGGCGTCCGTCGCATCCTCCAGGCGCCTGGACTCCCGCACTGCTTCTCCGTGGATGCCGCGGCCCATGTCGTTCCTTGCCGAGCTCCACCAGACCGGGTCGCCATTCATCGACTGCTCGAGCGCAGCCATGCTGAACCGCGCCTCGACGATCCGACGAATCGCAGGGCCACGCCAGACGGCTCCCGCGGCGGAAGTCGTATAGGCGGATTGCTGGCAGGCGAGCAACGACTGCTTGTGCGCCTTGAGGGAGCACTCCTTGGCGTCCTCGGAACTGCGCCGGGCCGCATGCAGCATGCTCTTGTCGTGATATTCCGCCGCGGTGCGATGCTGGAGCGCCGCGAGCTCATGATCGGCGGCGGCTCGCTTGTGCAGGGTGCTCGGTGAACGAATGGCATTGGACATGATTTCATGCTGCGGCTGCGTAGACAGCCCGTCTGTGCGATCGCGCACCCAGCACGCCCGGAGCGCTCGCTATGCGCTCCAGCGCACAGCGCTGCGAATCGGCGCATGCGAAGCTGCGCCCCTATGGCGAACGTCGTTATCAAGGACCGCCGTGGCCGCAATCCGCGCAGCGCGGGCGCATTGCAGAACGCCATTCTGAACAGCGCGGCCATTTCGAGCATCGCTACCGACGAAAGCGGCGTCATCCAGATCCTCAGCGCGGGCGCCGAGCGCATGCTCGGTTACACCGAGGCCGAGGTGGCGGGGAAGCGCACGCCGGCGGATTTTTCCGATCCGCTGCAAGCCGTCGAGCGGGCAAGGGCTCTGAGCCTCGAGTTTGCGACCGCGATCGATCCCGGCTTCCAGGCGCTGGTTTTCAAGGCCTCGCGCGGCATCGAGGACCAATACGAGCTGACCTGGATCCGCAAGGACGGCAGCCGGCTACCGGCAGTCGTATCCGTCATTGCGCTGCGCGATCCCAAGGGCGAAGTCATCGGCTACCTCATGCTTGCGACCGACAATACGGCGCAGGAAACCTTCCGCCTGATGGTGGAAAGCGTGACCGACTACGGCATCGTCCAGCTCGATGCGCAGGGACGGGTGCTGAGCTGGAACGCAGGGGCGCAGATCATCGACGGCTACGGCGCGCAGGAGATCGTGGGGCAGCATTGCTCCCGTTTCTATTCCGCGCAAGACATCGAGCTGGGCGTGCCGCAACGCGACCTCGACGCGGCAGCAGCGACAGGGCGCTACGAGACCGAAGGCTGGCGCTCGCGCAAGGACGGCTCGATGTACCGCGCGAACATCGTCTTGACGTCGATCCATGACCAGGCCGGCGAGTTGCGCGGGTTCGCGAGACTAACCCGGGATATGGCCCGTGACACCTGCATCGGCGAACCGCAGCAGCCGGCCATCGAGAGCCCTGAACCTGCTTGCGAGCCTGCTTCCCAGCCGCGGCCGGCGAGCGGCGTGCCGCGCCGGAGCCTGCTGTATGTCGAAGACCAGCCCGCGAGCCTCGGGATGGTCGAGCAGCTCGTGGCACGCCGCACGGACATGCTGCTGCTGCGCGCTGCGAACCTGGATCTCGGAATCGAGCTGGCGCATACCACACGGCCGGAGGTCATCCTGCTGAACATCGATCTGCCCGGCACCGGCGCGCTCCAGTTCATGAAGCTGCTGCGCGCGGACCCGGCGACGCAAAATACACCCCTCCTGGCGCTCGGCGCCAACGCTGCACCCGGCGCCATCAAGAAGGCGCTCGAGGCGGGGTTCTTCCACTACCTGACCAAGCCGCTCGAGCCCGAACGGTTCACGCAAGCCCTGGACGATGCGCTGGAATTCGCAGCGCTGGAGCGCGCCGAACAAGACGACCGCGCCTTCGCATGGGCCCACAGCCACTAGAGGATCACCGATGAAAATCCGTCCGTTGCACGACCGCGTCATCGTCAAGCGTCTCGACGAGGAAAAGAAAACCGCCTCCGGCATCGTCATCCCCGACACCGCGGCGGAGAAGCCCGATCAGGGCGAGGTGATGTCCGTCGGCAAGGGGAAGCTGACCGACGAAGGCGAGCTGGTGCCGCTCGACGTCAAGGTCGGCGACCGGGTGCTGTTCGGAAAGTACTCCGGGCAGACGGTCAGGTTGAAGGGCGATGAGCTTCTCGTCATGCGCGAGGAAGACATCCTCGGCGTAGTGGAGGGCCAGCCATGACCGCCAAAGACGTACGGTTCCACGAAGACGCCAGGACGAGGATGGTCCATGGCCTGAATATCCTGGCCGACGCGGTGAAGATCACGCTCGGCCCACGCGGGCGCAACGTGGTGCTCGAGCGCTCCTTTGGCGCGCCGACCATCACCAAGGATGGCGTGTCGGTCGCCAAGGAAATCGAGCTCAAGGACCGCTTCGAGAACATGGGCGCGCAGATGGTGAAGGAAGTCGCCTCCAAAACATCGGATGTCGCCGGCGACGGTACCACCACGGCAACCGTGCTCGCCCAGGCGATCGTGCGCGAGGGCATGAAATACGTCGCCTCGGGCATGAACCCGATGGATCTCAAGCGCGGCATCGACCTGGCGGTGACCACGGTGGTGAATGAGCTGAAGAAGGTCTCCCGGCCCTGCACCTCATCGAAGGAAGTCGCGCAGGTCGGCGCCATCTCTGCGAACCTCGACACCGAGGTCGGCAGGATCATCGCTGAAGCCATGGAAAAGGTCGGCAAGGAAGGCGTGATCACGGTCGAGGACGGCAAGTCGCTCGAGAACGAGCTCGAGCTGGTCGAGGGCATGCAATTCGACCGCGGGTATCTCTCGCCGTACTTCATCAACAACGCCGAAAAGCAGAGCGCCCTGCTGGAAGACGCCTACGTCCTGCTCTACGACAAGAAAATCAGCTCCATCCGCGAATTGCTGCCGCTGCTCGAGCAGGTTGCCAAGGCAGGCAAGGCGCTGCTCATCATCGCCGAGGACGTCGAAGGCGAAGCGCTCGCCACGCTGGTGGTGAACAACATCCGCGGCATCCTGAAGACCCTCGCGGTCAAGGCGCCGGGCTTCGGCGACCGGCGCAAGGCGATGCTCGAGGACATCGCGGTGCTGGCCGGAGGCACGGTGATCTCCGAGGAGCTGGGCCTCAAGCTCGAGAACGCGACGCTGAAGGACCTCGGGAGCGTCAGGAAGGTGGAGAGCACCAAGGAGAACACCACCCTGATCGACGGCGCGGGCGACGCGAAGCAGATCGAGGCGCGAGTGAAGCAGGTCCGGGCGCAGATCGAGGAGACGACCAGCGACTACGACAAGGAAAAGCTGCAGGAGCGCCTGGCGAAGCTCGCCGGCGGTGTGGCGCTGGTCAAGGTGGGGGCGGCGACCGAGGTCGAGATGAAGGAGAAGAAGGCCCGGGTCGAGGACGCGCTGCACGCGACTCGCGCGGCGGTCGAGGAGGGCATCGTTCCCGGCGGTGGCGTGGCTTACCTGCGCGCGCGCGCCGGGCTGAAGGATCTCAAGGGCGCCAATCACGACCAGGACGCGGGCATCAGGATCGTGCTCAGGGCGCTGGAAGAGCCGCTGCGCCAGATCGTGGCCAACAGCGGCGCGGAGCCCTCCGTGGTGCTCAACAAGGTTATGGAGGGGAAGGACAGCTTCGGCTACAACGCGCAGAGCGCCGAGTTCGGCGATCTGGTGCAGATGGGCGTCATCGACCCCACCAAGGTGGTGCGCTTCGCATTGCAGAACGCGGCTTCGGTCGCGGGCCTGGTGCTCGCCACCGCCGCCATGGTTGCACAGCGCGTGGAGCAGAACCAAAGCCCCGCCCAGGGCGGCGGCATGCCGGACATGGGCGGCATGGGCATGTGACGTCTAGGCTGGCGTGCGGCCGGCGTCGCCGAGGTGGGGAGGCGGTCCAAGGGCGCCAATGTCAGTGAGTTCGGCGATGAGCTCGCTCTCGGTCGCGGCTTCCAGGCGCTCGCGTTCACGCATCGCCTCCGTGTAGGAGCGCCGGCCCTTCTCGTTCCTGTCCGAGCTCCACCATTCAGGGTCGTTGCTCTTCCATTCCTGCAGCGCGCTGAGGCTGAAGCGCGCATCCAGGATCTTGCGGATGAAAAACGCGCGCACTATGCGGACCGACATGAGTGCACCTGAGCTCAGCTTCATGGCGGCGCAGGATGCACTCTCGCAAGACACTGGTCTGTGCGCTTCTGGACAGAAGGACCCCGGTGGAACCCGGTCCGGCCGGCGGCCGCGAGTGTTCGCAGGCGCACATACGCCGGAGGGCCAAAAGGGCATGCTACGGCCATGAAACCTCGTACCAAGGAACTGGCGCTCGAGGTCGGACGCGATGAGGGCAGCCCGAGCGATTTGTCGGCCGAAGCGATCGTTCACCGGGAAATCAGGAAGCTCGGCGAGTGGCTTGCGGCTCAAGGGATCGACCTCCAGAACGAGCACGCGCATGCGGATGAAGGCAGCCGCGACCGGCTTTACCTGCGCTACGGATACTTCATGGGCCTGAAACACGCCATGGCGCTGCTCACGAACCGCGGCGAAACCTTGCACTGATCGCCCTGCCATGCCTGCGACACGCCTCTTCGTTCTGGCCCTCCTCGGCGCCCTGCCGCTATTCCTCGACTTGAGCGCGCCCGCGTCCGCCCAGACCCCGCGGTCCGCGGCCGGGCTCAGCGCAGACCAGGCCGAACGCAAATCCGTCGAGCTGAGACAAGGGATGTCGTCGGAAGAAGTGGAAAAGCTGCTCGGCAAGCCACGGCGCACGGCGCTGAAGAACGGGGGTTCGACAAGCGCGCCCGCCGGGCAGGGGACCTTGCAGTGGACCTATTCCTGGCCGGGCACTTATTCCACCCGGGGCAGCCTCAACGTCGTATTCGGCGCCGCGACCCCGGAACAGTGGCGCGTGAACAGCTGGGAGTGGTCGGGCTACTGAGCGGAGCAGGGCCTCGGTCTCAGTCGTGCTGCACGTTCGGGAAGACGAATCCGAAGGTAGCGACGCACACCGCGACCTTCACCACGAAGGTCCACTTCTGCGTGCGGGTCATTTGCGCAAACTTGCGACCGGTCGATTGCTCGATCGGCTTGTCGAACGGGCTGGGCGTTTTCACGGTGAGCTCCTGGGTTTTGGAAGCGGCTGGTGTCGATGCCAGCGTGGCCCGGTCCGGGCGGCGCGTCCGTGCGGTACCCGACGCAACCGGATCGGGGCGCTCTTCGGCGACGATGTACATCGTTTGCTCGTCCTTGTCGTACAGACGATGCAGGGTCAGGGACTTCCCCCCGCCGTTCGCACAGCGCAGCCTCAGATCGACCGGAGACATGTTCAGCGCATCCAGGATCGCCGCGGCAGCGGCGGCGGCGATGCGCGGGTTGGACCACGTTAGGTCAAGCAGCGTCTTGCCCTTGAACTCCTCGCGCGCGTACCCCAGCACCCGCTCCCAGGCGGAGGTGAGCAGTTGCAGAGTTCCATCGAAGCCGGCTTTCGCCAGCAGGACCCTGGACGACTCGTAGCTGTCCGACAGCGTGTCATGCAGGACCAACCGCAGGTCGATCGGAGCGTTTGACGCTGTGCTCACCGGCAGCAGCATGGACGCGCAGGACCGCACCGGTCTGTTCGGCACCCAACGTTTCGAGGCATCCACGCGGGCTAGTCGCGGGCTCTCAACGGCTCGGCCGTTCCTCCAAAACTTCGTCCGCCAGGACGTACACCGCTTGCGTGTGGGGGTCGAACCGCCGGTAGAGCCTGAAGCATTTGCGCCGCTCGTCCTAGGACGAGGTCGGCAATCAAATAGTGGACTACTGGCGCGGGAGACGGGCAGTGAACACGGTCCCGCCTTGCTCGGAAGACTCCACCTCGAGCGTGCCGCCGTGCCCGGCCACGATGGTGCGGGCTATGAAAAGGCCCAGCCCGAGGCTGGTGGATCGACGGTCTCCCGGGCCGGAGGCTGGGGAGGGCACTTGGACCAGGGGGTTGAAGATCACCTGCAGGGCGTCGTCGTGAATCGGGGAGCCATAGTTCTTCACCCTCACGCTGACCGCGTCGGGCTCGCCGCGCGCCTCGAAAATTACCGGCAGACCCCTGGCGCCGTGTTGAACCGCGTTGTTCAGAAGATTCGAGAAGACCTGCTGCAGGCGGGCGCAGTCGAAAGCGCCGCTCAGGTCGCCCGACATCTCGAAGCGGAAGACGTGATCCGGATGAGCCGCCTTCATCTCGTCGAGCGCCGCTTCGCAGGCGCCGGCGATGCTGCAGGCCTGCAGGGCGATCGGAATCCCCCGCCCCAGCCGCGTTCTGGTGTATTCGAGCAGATCCTTGATCATCGCGTCCATCCTCGCAGCGCCGCGTTGAATGCGCGCTACTGCCTGCAGCTGCTGCTTGCCTTCGAGCATCCCCTCCTCGGAGAGGTAATGTCCGGACAGCGACACGGCGCCAAGCGGGGTGCGCAGGTCGTGGCCCAGGATCGCGAGGAAGGTATCCCTCGAGCGCGCGAGCTCGTCGGAGTAGCTCGCGATGGATTCCGCCAGCGCGTGGTCGACCGAAGCGTTGAAGCGCGCGACGTCGTCCAGGGCGCCGTGGTGCTCCTCCGGCAAGTGCGCCCGCCACAGCTTCAGGACGCTCGTTCTCAACGCCCGGTATTCCGAGCCGAGCTGCGGCAGGTTGAAGCCGCTCACGTGCCGCAACGCGCCGTGCGCTGCTGCCGCCGTTTGCGCGGCGGCTTCCTGGGCATACGGCGGCGCGGCGGCGCGAGCGGACTCGATCTCCCTCGCGATCGCCGTCAGGATCTCCTTGGCGTGGTCGCGTAGAGCGAGGGAGCTCATCGTGGCGGCGGCGGGAAGAAGGGTGCGCGCGAACGCCTCCCATTCCGCGACGATTTCCTCCATGTTCTGGTCGATGAATGCGGAGAGTTGAGGCGCCTCGGCGCGGCCGGGCAACCGCAGCAGGCGGTCGAGCTCGCCCTTGACCACCGCGTAGCATTCACACGCGCGCTGCTCGAGCGCCGGACGCACGAGCACCGTGATCGAGCCCCGGCGGTACCGGATCAGCCCGTCGGACTGCAGCCTGCGGACCGCCGCGTCGACGCCTGCTTGCGGCACGCCGAGCATGTTGGCGATCAGCTCCTCGGTCATCTCGAGCGTATTGGAAGGCAGCCGGTCCAGGCTGAGCAGCAGCCAGCGGCAGAGCTGCTGCTCCAGCGAATGATGCCGGTTGCATACCGCCGTCTGCGCCATCTGCGTGATCAGCGCCTGGGTGTAGCGCAACAGGAGCAACTGGAGCGCGCCGCCGCGATCGAACTCGCGCCGGATCACCGCCGAGGGAACGCGGTAGGCATGGCCCGCGTTCTGCACTACCGCGCGGCTGGAGGTCGTTTCGCCGCCCATGAAGCACGCGATGCCGACCAGTCCTTCGTTTCCGGCAAGCGCGAGCTCCGCCGAGGAACCGTCGTGCGTCACCGACAGCAGCGAAACGACGCAGTTGGTCGGGAAATAGACGTGGTCGAGGCGCTCGCCGGATTCGTACACGGCGCGTCCCAGCGGCAGCGTAACCAGTTCCAGGCTGGGCGAGAGCCGCTCGTAGTCCGCCTGCGGCAACGCCGCGAGAAGATCGTTCCCTCTCGGGGCGGGGCGCGACATGCTTGAATGCGGATTCATTGGCGGGAGCGAATCTTGCGGCCAACATATTCCGCGGCTGCATCAGCGTCTGTTCGATTGCGTACACTTCGCGGGCCGTGGACTTTCTTCTGGGCGTCAGCGTACATACGGCACAGGCAATTCGATCTAGGCTTGGGCCATGGCGCGATCAGCGAAGATAGGAAGCGCATTTGAGCAATGCCCTCGCATACGCCATGTTGCTGATTCATCTGCATCAGGCGCCCAATCTCATCAAGCAGCAGAAGCTGCAGCAGTCGTTTCTCGCCTTCCTCGCGGGCGAGATCACGGCGGAACAGTACGAGCGTAGCTTCGAAGCTGCATAAGCTCCCCGAGCTGCACGCCGCTCCCGAGGCGCCGCTGCGCTCGGCGCTCTACAGCGCCGACCAGATGGAGCGCCACGGGCGGACCTTGGCGGGCGGGCACAAGCTGCGCCCGGGGCGGCACTCGGGATTTGGCGGCGACCGGCTGCTCGCGCGCTTGACCCGGAACGAGAGCGTCCTGGTTGCCGCCGGCGAGCTCCTGAAGGCAGCCGTCACGGCAAGCCACGGAATCGCGCCGGCCGGGGAGTGGCTGCTCGACAACTTCCATCTCATCGAAGAGCAGGTGCGCACCGCCAAGCGGCACCTGCCGAAGGCTTACAGCCGCGAGCTGCCGCGCCTGCTGGAGGGTCCGTCCGCGGGCCTGCCGCGCGTCTACGACATCGCCCTCGAGGCGATCTCGCACGGCGACGGGCGGCTGGACGCGGAGAGCCTGCGGCGCTTCGTCGCCGCCTACCAGACGGTCGCGCCGCTCAAGCTCGGCGAGCTCTGGGCCATCCCGATCATGCTGCGGCTCGCGCTGATCGAGAACCTCCGGCGCGTGGCCGCGCGCATCGCCGCCAGCACGACCGAGCGCAATCTGGCCCACGCGTGGGCCGACCGGATGATCGCGATCGCCGGCCAGGATCCGAAGAGCCTCATCCTGGTGACGGCGGACATGGCGCGCTCGAGCCCGCCGATGGCGAGCTCGTTCGTCGCGGAGCTCGCGCGGCGGTTGCAGGGCCAGGGCGCAGCCCTCGCGCTGCCTCTGACCTGGATCGAGCAGCGGCTCTCCGAGGAAGCACTGACGATCGAGCAGCTCGTGCAGTCGGAGACCCGGGAACAGGCCGCCGACCAGGTCTCGATGGCGAACAGCATCGGCAGCCTGCGCTTCCTCGGAGCGTCGGACTGGCGCGAGTTCGTCGAAGCGTTGAGCGTCGTCGAGCAGACGCTGCGCGAGGATCCGGTCTACGGCGCGATGGATTTCGCCACCCGCGACCGCTACCGGCACGTGATCGAGGCGACGGCGAAAGCGAGCCCCCTGTCGGAAGGGGAAGTGGCGCGCGAAGCGCTCCGTCTGGCGCATCGCAGCAGCTCGCACGTCGGGTTCTACCTGATCGACCAGGGCGTGCCCGGGCTCGAGCGCGCGGCGCGAGCGCGGCTTTCGCCGCCCGATGCCGTGCGCAGGACAGGCCGGCGCCACGCCCTCCTCCTGTACCTCGGCGCAATCGCGGTGATCGCTGGGATCGTCGGCGCCGGGATCCTGACGAACGCCCATGCCGGCGGCGCACGCGAGTGGATGCTCGTGCTGATCGGGCTGATCTCGCTCATTGGCGCGAGCCAGCTCGCGGTGGCGCTGGTGAACCGTCTCGCAACCTCGCTCGCGGTGCCGCGACCGCTGCCGCGGATGGATTTCTCGAGTGGGATTCCGGCGCGCTCGCGCACGCTGGTCGTTGTCCCGGCCATGCTCAGCAGCGCTGCGCATGTCGAGCACCTGGTGGAGATGCTCGAGGTCCGTTTCCTCGCCAACCGGGACGACAACCTGCACTTCGCCCTGCTCACCGATTTCCACGATGCGCGCGAGGAAACGCTGCCGGCGGACGAGGCGCTGGCGCTCGCCGCCCGCGACGGGATCGAGGCGCTGAACCGCAAGTACCGCAGCGCGGAGCGGTTCTTTCTCTTCCATCGCGCGCGGCGCTGGAATGCCGGAGAGCGCCGCTGGATGGGCTACGAGCGCAAGCGCGGCAAGCAGGCCGAACTGAATGCCCTCCTCCGCGGCGGTCCGCTCGACGGCTTCTCGCTCGTGGAGGGCGAAACCGCGGTCCTTCGGGGCGTGCAGTACGTCATCACCCTCGACACCGATACGCAGCTGCCGCGCGATTCGGCGCGCCAGCTGGTGGGGGCCATGGCGCATCCGCTCAATCGAGCGCGCTACGACGAGAGCCGGCAGCGCGTCGTCGAGGGATACGGCATTCTTCAGCCGCGCATGGCCGTCAGCCTGCCGGCCGCGAGCCAGTCGCGCTATGCGCAACTCTTCGGCGCCGAGCCCGGCATCGATCCGTACACGCGCGCCGTCTCCGACGTGTACCAGGATCTGTTCGGCGAAGGCTCGTTCATCGGCAAGGGGATCTACGACGTCGATGCCTTCGAGCGCTCTCTCAAGGAGCGCTTTCCCGAGAACCGGATCCTCAGCCACGACCTGCTGGAGGGCTGCTACGCGCGCGCGGGCCTGTTGAGTGACGTGGAGCTGTACGAGGAGTACCCGTCGCGCTACAGCGCGGACGTGAACCGCAGGTACCGCTGGATCCGCGGCGACTGGCAGATTGCGAGCTGGCTGTTTCCGCGCGTGCCCGTGGCCGGCGGCAAGAGCGAGCGCAATCCGCTGTCGCTCATCTCGCGCTGGAAGATTTTCGACAACCTGCGGCGCAGCCTCGTGCCGGCGGCACTCGTGGGCCTGGTGTTCGGCGGATGGAGCTCGTGGGTGCTCGGAATCGTCGGGCTTCCCGCGTTGCTGGCCGCGTTGCTGGAAATCCAGGACAAGCCGGCCGAAGTGGCGCTGGGCCGGCACCTTGCCGCGGCATTGCGCTCGTCCGGGCGCCACTTCGCGCAGGCGGCATTTACGCTCGCTTGCCTGCCCTACGAGGCGTACTTCAGCCTGGACGCGATCGTTCGCACGACCGGCCGGGTGCTCATCACGCGCAAGCGGCTCCTGGAATGGACCGCGTCGAGCGAGCTCGAGGGCGAGCGCAGCGATTTCGCCAGTTTCTGCCGCAGGATGTGGGTCGGCCCGGTCCTCGCCATCGCCACGGCGCTCTGGCTGGCGGCATCCATGCCTGCGGCGCTCGCGCTCGCTGGACCGCTTCTCCTCCTGTGGCTCGCCTCGCCCGCCCTCGCGTGGTGGATCAGCCGTCCACTCGTGCGCCGCGAGACGCGGCTGCAGCCCGATCAGGTCGCTTTCCTGCGCGCCGCGTCCCGCAAGACCTGGGCATTCTTCGAGACCTTCGTCGGTGCGCAGGACCACTGGCTGCCGCCGGACAACTACCAGGAGCACCCGGTCGACGTCGTCGCGCATCGCACCTCGCCGACCAACATGGGGCTGTCGCTGCTGGCGAACCTGTCGGCGTACGACTTCGGCTACCTCACGGCCGGGGAGCTGATCGAGCGTACGCACAACGCGCTCGAAACGATGCAGGGGCTGGAGCGGCACCGCGGTCATTTCTTCAACTGGTACGACACGCGCTCGCTCAAGCCGCTGCCGCCGCTCTACATCTCGTCGGTCGACAGCGGAAACCTCGCCTGCCATCTGCTCACCCTGCGCCCCGGCCTGCTCGCGCTTGCCGACGCGAGCATCCTGGCGCCGCGCTGCTTCGAGGGCTTGCGCGACACCGCCGCGCTCATTGGGAGCACCGGGCCGGAAGTCGATTCGCTACGGAGCGATATTGAATCGACCCGCCAGTCGCCGCCCGCCACGGCGCAGGCGGCGATCCTCGTCCTCGAGCGCCTGGCCGCGCGCGCTGCGCAAATCGAAGCGCAGCCGTGGGCCCAGGCGCTCGCGCGGCAGTGCCGGGCTGCGGTGGAAGAACTCACGCTACTTCCCTCTGAACAATTCATGAGTCTGCGCGAGCTCGCGGGCCAGGGCAACGAAACCGGCCGGCGCGCGAGGGAGAGGATCGGAGCGCTCGAGCGCCTGGCGCGCCAGGCGGGCGAGCTCGCCCGCATGGAGTACGGGTTCCTGGTCGACAAGGCGCGCCGCCTTTTCGCCATCGGCTACAACGTCGCCGAGCACCGGCTCGACGCGAGCTGCTACGACCTGCTCGCCTCGGAGGCGCGCGCCGCGAGCTTCGTGGCGATCGCCCAGGGACAACTGCCGCAGGAGAGCTGGTTCGCCCTGGGGCGCCTCCTGACGAGCGCCGCCGGGGAGCCGGCCCTGCTGTCGTGGAGCGGCTCGATGTTCGAGTACCTGATGCCGCTCCTGGTGATGCCGACGTACGAGAACACGCTGCTCGACCGCACCTGCCGCGCTGCCGTGCGTCGGCAGATCGCCTACGGCCGCGAGTGCGGCGTGCCGTGGGGAATGTCCGAGTCCGGCTACAACATGCTCGACGCCGCCCTCAACTACCAGTACCGGGCGTTCGGCGTGCCCGGCCTCGGACTGAAGCGCGGGCTGCTGGAGGACGTGGTGGTTGCGCCGTACGCGTCGGCGCTCGCGCTGATGGTTGCGCCCGAGGCGGCGTGCGCCAACCTGCAGCGGCTCGCCGCCGCCGGCCTGGAAGGAAGATTCGGCTTTTACGAGGCAATCGACTACACGCCTTCACGCCTGCCCCGCGCCTCGGGCGACGCGACGAGCCGGGGCGTGCTGATCCGCTCGTTCATGGCGCATCACCAGGGCATGGTCCTGCTCTCGCTCGCCCATCTCCTGCTCGATCGTCCGATGCAGAAGAGATTCCAGACCGATGCGCGCTTCCAGGCGACGCTGTTGCTGCTGCAGGAGCGCGTCCCGAGGGCGAGCGCGTTCTATCTGGAGAGCGCCGGGCGCTTCGACGTGCGCGCGGCCTCGAGCGGCGCGCAGATGCCGGTGCGCGTGCTCACCACCCCGGACACCCCGGCCCCCGAGGTCCAGCTCCTGTCGAACGGCCGCTACCACGTCATGGTCACGAATGCGGGCGGCGGCTACAGCCGCTGGAAGGATCTCGCCGTCACGCGCTGGCGCGAGGACAGCACCCGCGACCACTGGGGCAGCTTCTGCTATCTGCGCGACCTGGCGAGCGGCGAGCTCTGGTCGAGCGCGCATCAGCCCTCGCTCAGGCGCGCGCAGGATTACGCGGCGATCTTCTCGGAGGCGCGCGCCGAGTTCAGGCGCCTCGACCACGACTACGATACGCATACCGAGATCGTGGTCTCCTCGGAAGACGATATCGAGCTGCGGCGCCTGCGCATCACCAACCGCGCCGCAACCGCGCGGACCATCGAGGTCACGAGCTACGCCGAAGTCGTGCTCGCGCCGGGCGCGGCGGACGCCCTGCATCCGGCCTTCGGCAACCTCTTCGTCCAGACCGAAATCGTGCCCGAGCGGCGGGCGATACTGTGCACCCGCCGGCCGCGCTCGGCTTCGGAGCAGGCGCCCTGGATGGTTCATCTGATGGCCGTGCACGGGACGGAGCAGGCCGAGACCTCGTTCGAGACCGACCGCGCGCGCTTCATCGGCCGGGGCGGCAGCGTCGCCGCGCCTCAGGCAATGAGCGGGTCCGCGGCGCTGTCCGGCAGCCAGGGCTCGGTGCTGGATCCGATCGTGTCGATCCGCAGCCGCATCACGCTCGAGCCGCAGCAATCGGCGAGCGTCGACATGGTTTACGGCATCGGGGAGACGCGCGACGCCTGCCTCGCCCTCGCCGGCAAATACCAGGACCGGCACCTTGCGGACCGCGTGTTCGATCTCGCCTCGACGCACAGCTCGGTCACGCTGCGCCAGATCAACGCCACCGAGGCCGACGCCCAGCTCTATGCGCGCCTGGCGGGCTCGGTCCTGTACGCGAACGCGGCGCTGCGCGCCGATGCGGGCGTGCTCATGAAGAACCGCCGCGGGCAATCGGGGCTCTGGGGCTACGCCATCTCCGGCGACCTGCCGATCGTGCTCGCGCGGATCGGCGACGCGGCGAACATCGATCTGGTGCGCCAGCTGGTGCAGGCCCATGCGTACTGGCGCCTGAAGGGCCTGGCGGTGGACCTCGTGATCTGGAACGAGGATCACGCCGGTTACCGGCAATTGCTCCACGAGCAAATCATGGGGCTGATCGCCGCGGGCATCGAAGCGCCGGTGATCGAGCGTCCCGGCGGCATCTTCGTGCGCCGGGCGGAGCAGATCTCGGACGAGGACCGGATTCTGTTCGAGTCGGTGGCGCGAGTCGTGATCAGCGACCAGCGGGGAACCCTGGCCGAGCAGATCGGCCAGAAGAGCGTCACCGAGCGCCGGCTCGAGGGGCGCGGTGCGCGCTGGAACCTGCCGCGCCTGCGCATGGTGCGTCCGCAGGCGAAGATGGACGCGCAACCGGGGCGAAGCGATCTCGAGTTTTTCAACGGCACCGGAGGATTCAGCCCCGACGGGCGCGAATACGTCGTCACGACTTCGCCCGCAAAGACAACGCCGGCGCCCTGGGCGAACGTGCTGGCGAACCCGCACTTCGGGACCGTGGTCTCGGAAAGCGGCCTGGGCTACACCTGGGGCGAGAACGCCCACGAGTTCCGGCTGACCCCGTGGAGCAACGATGCGGTGAGCGAGGCAAGCGGCGAAGCCTTTTACCTGCGCGACGAGGAAAGCGGAGACTTCTGGTCGCCGACGCCGCAGCCCTGCGGCGGCGCCGCGCCCTACGTCACGCGGCACGGCTTCGGCTACAGCGTCTTCGAGCACAGCGAGGGCGGCATCGGCTCCGCGCTCTGCGTCTACGTCGATCTCGAGGCGGCCGTCAAATACTCGGTGTTGAGCCTCGCCAACCGGTCGGGCCGGCGGCGCCGGCTTTCCGCCACCGGCTACGTGGAATGGGTGCTGGGCGACCTGCGGCCGAAAACCGCGATGCACGTGGTCACGGAGATCGATGCGGCGAGCGGCGCGCTGCACGCACGCAACGCCTACAACATCGAGTTCCCCGGCCGGACCGCGTTTTTCCACGTCGACGATGCGAACCGGCGAGTCAGCGGAAACCGCACCGAGTTTCTCGGACGCAACGGCACGCTGCGCAACCCGGCCGCGATGCGCCGCGCACAGCTCTCGAACCGGGTCGGCGCGGGGCTCGATCCCTGCGGCGCCCTGCAGGTCGCTTTCGACCTCGCCGACGGTGAGGAGCGCGAAATCGTTTTCACCCTGGGGGTCGTTGGCAGCAAGCGGCCGGCGGCGCGGGACGCGCTTGAAAAAGTCGAGCGGTACTGGGCGCGCGCGCTGGGTGCGGTGCAGGTGGAAACGCCCGAGCGCTCCTTCGACCTGCTGGCGAACGGGTGGCTCCTGTACCAGACGCTGGCGTGCCGCCTCTGGGCGCGCAGCGGCCACTACCAATCCGGGGGCGCCTTCGGCTTCCGCGATCAGCTCCAGGACGTCATGGCACTGATCCATGCCGAGCCGCGCCTTGCACGCGAGCACTTGCTGCGCTGCGCGGGACATCAATTCCACGAAGGCGACGTGCAGCACTGGTGGCACCCGCCCTCGGGGCGCGGCGTGCGCACGCATTGCTCCGACGACTACCTGTGGCTGCCCTGGGCGGTGTCGCGCTACGTGCTCGCGACCGGGGATGCCGCGGTGCTGGACGAGCCGGTGCCCTTTCTCGAGGGCCGGCCGGTGAACCCCGAGGACGACTCGTATTACGACCTGCCTGCGCGTTCGAGTGAAACGGCGACCCTGTACGAGCACTGCCTGCGCGCCATCCAGCGCGGCGCCGCCGTCGGCGCGCACGGGCTGCCGCTGATCGGCTCGGGCGACTGGAACGACGGCATGGACCAGGTGGGCGCCAGAGGCAGGGGCGAAAGCGTCTGGCTCGCCTTCTTCCGCTACGACGTGCTCGGGCGCTTTGCAGCGCTCGCGCACGCCCGGGGCGAGCGCGCCTTCGCGCAGTCCTGCCTGAGCGAGGCGGCGGTGCTGCGCGCCAATATCGAGCTGCATGGCTGGGATGGCGAGTGGTATCGCCGCGCGTACTTCGACGACGGCTCGCCGCTCGGGTCGGCCGGCAACGACGAATGCCGCATCGATTCGATTGCGCAGAGCTGGTCGGTGCTCTCCGGCGCCGGCGACGCAGTTCGCTCCCGTGCGGCGATGGAGGCGCTGGACCGCAACCTGGTTCGCCGGGAGGACGCGCTGGTGAAGCTGCTCGATCCACCGTTCGACAAATCGGCGGCGAATCCCGGTTATATCAAAGGCTACGTCCCCGGCGTGAGGGAGAACGGCGGGCAGTACACCCACGCGGCGGTCTGGGCCGCGATGGCGTTCGCCGCGCTCGGCGACGAGCGCCGCGCGTGGGAGCTCTTCGCCATGATCAACCCTGTGAACCGCACCAGATCCGCCGCGGGGCTCGCCACCTACAAAGTGGAGCCGTACGTGATGGCGGCCGACGTCTATGCGGCTCCCCCGCACACCGGCCGCGGCGGCTGGACCTGGTACACCGGGTCTGCGGGCTGGATGTACCGGCTTGCGATCGAATCGCTCCTTGGCCTGACGCTGGAAGGCGACAAGCTGCGGCTCGCGCCGTGCCTGCCCGCGAATTGGCCGGGATTCAAGCTGCGTTACCGGTACCGCGACACGCTTTATCGCATCGTCGTGGTGCGCGATGAAGGCGGCGGCGCCGCGGAGCCGGTCCACGTGATTCCCCTGGTCGACGATCGCCGGGAACACCTCGTCGAGTTGAGAATCCGCGCGCCGCGGTCGACCGGGCGGCTAAGCGCGTGAGCGCACGGTATCCCCACGGACAGGCGCGTATCTTGGGAGATGCCTACTCTGTTCAGCAAGGAATCCCATCACCAGCGAGCCATCGAGGTCCTGGCCGCGGAATCGCAAGTGCCGGTCAATGAAGTGGCGCAGCTCTACGAAGATGCACGCGCCGAGCTCGAGGCTGGCGCGCGCGTCAGGAGCTTCCTCGACATCTTCGCCCTCCGAAAGGTCCGCAAGACGCTGCTTGAACGCAGCCGCGGAAAGGCGCGAGCCGCGTAGCGCGCCGGCTCAGCGCGGCGGGAACGGCACCGCGGCGACGAGCTCCAGGTCCTCACCGTTGCCGCTGAGCTCCTTCCCCGCGGGCAACGTCAGGTAGGGTGCGGAATCCTCGGCGCTCAGCCCGTAGGTGAAGCTGAGCGCGTCGCCGCTCGAGCTGCCGGCGCCGTAGCCGCGCCTCAGGCTCAGGCGGTGGAAGCGGAACGTGGCGCTCGCTCCATCGCTGCATCTCAACTGCCCCGCGTCGCCCAGCGCCTCGCTATAGCTGAATTCGCCGACGCAGGTCCGCGCTGCTTGCGCGCGGGAACGCAAGGCGATCGTGCCCCATCCGCCGAGATGGCCGGTGGCTTCGCCGACCAGCAGCTCGCCGTCGAGGATCGCGATCACCGGGCCGCTCGAGGACAGGAGCTGCGCGTCAGCATCACCCGTCCACGCGGCAAGACCGATGGACACGGCAAGACCTGTTGCCAGAAGCCTCTTCATCGCCTTATTCGCTGACGCCTTGCGGGCGGGCTCGTCCACCGCCGAGCCAGCTCAAGACGGCGAGGATGCTCACCCCCATCGCCGAGAGCACGATGGCAAGCCCGATGTTGGGCGCCTCGCCGAGGCGCAGCCCGAGGCTCGCCGCGTAGAGGCTCACCACGATCAGATGGACCGGCACGCGAGTGAGGCCGATTTCGCTGATTTCCCTGAACCGCGGCACCGCCAGGGCGAGGGCGGCCACGAACCCGCCCGCCATGCTGTAGAGCGCGAGCGGGGCCCAGAGGCCGGCCTCCGCGCCCCCGAGGTAAAGGAGATCGCAGGAGAGCGAAACGATCCACAAGCCCGCCGGAAGCGCGCTCAGCACGGGATGAACGCGAGGCTCCCCGATGCCGGCGGGCGTTTGCATCCTGCAGCGCTACTTGACCCGCATGTCGTTCTTCACCGAGCTCACGCCCTCCACCGAGCGGGCGATCGCGACCGCCTTGTTCATGCTGGCGCTT
>Ga0207675_100002072_pt1 | contig 19964 bp, 20 predicted proteins | sample KBSSwiS42_FD_184305 | JGI IMG/M metagenome (GOLD analysis project Ga0207675, IMG submission 184305) | Switchgrass rhizosphere microbial communities from Kellogg Biological Station, Michigan, USA - KBS Switchgrass S4-2 (SPAdes) (version 2) | ecosystem: Host-associated > Plants > Roots >...
GCAAGTCCTGCCGGCCGGCGCGGCGCCCGGCTCGCCGGAAAAAATCATCGAGCTCAAGCGCGACAAGATCAAGCTCGAGGAGCAGGCGGCCAAGAAGGAGCTGCTCAAGATTCCGTTCGACGGCGAGCAATATCGGATCGGCGTCATCACGGTTCCGAGCTTCTACCAGGACTTCGCCGCGCGCAGCCGAGGCGACGACGACTACACGAGCACTTCGCGTGACGTCACGCGGCTCATCGAGGAGTTCAAAGCCGAAGGCGGCATCGACGGCCTCGTCATGGACCTGCGCGCGAACGGCGGCGGGCACCTCTCCGAGGCCACCGAGCTTTCCGGCCTGTTCATCGAGCGCGGCCCGATCGTGCAGCTGCGCGAGACGCGCGGCACGATCCAGCAGCTCGACGATCCGAGCCCGACGGCCATCTACGGCGGCCCGTTGGCGGTCCTGGTCGACCGCTACAGCGCCAGCGCGTCGGAAATCTTCGCGGCCGCGATTCAGGACTACGACCGTGGCGTGATCGTCGGCCAGCAGACGTTCGGCAAGGGCTCGGTGCAGAACCTGTTCCCTCTCGATCGCCTCATGCGAGGCACCGACAACGGCCAGCTCACGCTGACGATAGGCAAGTACTATCGCGTCACCGGCGAAAGCACGCAGCATCGCGGCGTCATTCCCGACATCGAGCTTCCGTCGATGGTCGACACCGCTACGGTCGGCGAGAGCTCGCGCGATACGGCGCTGCCGTGGGATCGCATCCAGCCGACGCGCTTCCGCGCAGACCCGGCGCTCGCCACGCGCATCGATACGCTGCGCGCACACCAGCAAGTGCGCGCTGCGGAGGATCCCGAGTTCCGCTACCTCTTGAGCGACATCGCGGCCGTCAAAGAAATCGCCGCGCAGAAGAGCGTCTCGCTGAACTTGAACGGGCGCATCGCGGAGAACAAACGCGTCGAGGAAGGACGACTGTCCCGGGAGAACGCGCGTCGGACGGCGCTCGGCCTGGAACCTCTCACGAGCGTCGACAAGCTCGACGATACTGCGACGTCCGACGCGATCCTGCTGCAGCAAGCGGCGCGGATCGTAGCGGAAATCGCCGAAGGGCGGCCGGCGCAGTAGCGCTCAGCGCATTACGGCCAACAGATCCCAGTAGTCGTCCGCGACGACGTTGACGCGCAGCGGCGCGTCGCTGGCGCGTCTTGCCATCTCGAGCTCGTCGGCCTGCGCTCCCGCTGTGCGTGGCGTCAGCTGCACGCTCTCGACAGCGGGCACCGAATCGGTGTCGTTGCGGTATTTGACCTCGCCGAGCAGCAAGTCGGTGCGCCGTTTGACCTGGTCCGCGAAAGTCTTCTGCTGCTTGAGCTCTTCGATCTTCTCGCGGATGCGCTCGACCATCCGGTCGCAATCTCGTCGGTCGCCAAATTTCATGTCGGCTACGGCGCGTTCCGTCGACGTTTTCGCCAGCGACGCCAACTCATGCTCCGAGAAATGGACGACGAGGTGCTGAGCGAGCGCGATGATCGCGGTGTTGATGAGGCGCCGGCTGTCGAGCGATAGCCCCTCCGGCTCCGGCAGCGGCTCGGCCTGGATCTTCTCGGTCAGCGCTTGCAGCTCTTCGAGCTTTTCGTCGAGCATCTTGCGCCCGCTCTCGACTCCCGAGATCTGACGCTTGAGTCCGCCCGAGCGGAACAAGCGCATGAAGCCGTTCATGCTCGCGAGGGATTGCTCGAGACGCGCTTGCTCCTCGGCCGCGGTGCGCCTCTTGTCGGCGAGACCGGCGAGCTTCTCGTTGACTGCCTCGAGCCGCCGCTCGCGTTTCGCGGTCTCGGCGTCGTGAAGCTGCGCCCGTTCGCGCTTTTCGCGCTGCGTTTGGAGCTCGCGCCCGAATTGCTCCAGGCGCTGCGCGCCGACACGCCAAAGATGACGCAGCTGGAAATAGACCATCGCGTTGGCAGCCGCCAACGGGTTCGTCAACAGCCGCTCCAAGCCTTCGAGCTGCTCCTGGGCCCGTTGAATCGCGCCCTCTTGCTCTTTGAGCTTGTCCAAGAGCTCGAGTCGCTCGCGCCGAAGGGCCTTGACCTCACGCTTGACGTCCGCGCGGTTCCAATAAAGCTTCAGCAGCTCGTCGGCCGGAGCGGATCCCTGCCCTTCGTGAGTGGCCGAGAGCATCAGCGATCCCTCATTCTGTAACGCGAACGCATGGCGCGAAATATATCCGCGCCGTCGCGGCCAAACCGTGACTCAAAGCAAGGAACGAGGCGCCCCGGGCGCTCAGCTGAGCGCGCGCCCCTCGGAACCGAGGCTGTGACCGACTTCAAAGAGGTAGTCGAGCCACTTGTTCAGCAGCATGTTGAGGCGCCATCGTCGATCGAGCTCGGCGCTGCTGCTCTTGGCCAGCTCGCGCAGCTTGACGTGGCGATGAGCCTCACCGCTGCTGACGGCTTCGACGAGCCGGGCATCGTGGTAAATGCGCACGATGAGGTCCGGGTCCGGAGCCGCCACGCCTGCATCGTCGAACCAGTACGTGAGACGCAACGTCGTCGTGTACGGCTCGCGGCGCACGATATCGGCGTGTAGATCCTTATCGCGCGGTGAAGAGGAGACGATGGCATCGGCGGGCCACTGCATGGTCGATGCGAGCTGGTGCAGCTTGATGTAATTGCTTTCGTACAGCGTCATGAGCCCCGTGAACGTGCCGGGGCGGTAGACGCATTGCGGAACCAAGAGGCTATCGACGACCATGTCGTTACAGTGGCCTAAAGTAAGTTTGCAGGCAACCCGCTACCAATCGGAACGCCGCTTGCGTCGCAACATGGGCGCGACGAGACCGATCACGATGCCGGCCAGCAACACGGCTGCGCCGACGACGAACCAATTCTGATTGTTGCGCGTCGACAGACGCGCATTGTCCGCGGTGAGCTGGTCGACCTCCCGGTCGCGCTGACCGAGCCGTTCGTGAAGGCTCGTGTTATCGTCGCGGATCTCGACGACGTTCGCCGCGGCGGTGCGCAGATCGGCGAGCTCGCGGCTGACCGCGCCGTGATTCGTGCGGGCCTGCTCGAGCTCCGTCCGCGCCGTCATGAGATCGCGGGTGAGCGTCTGATTTTGCGACTCGAGCGTCGTGACGCGCTCGCGCGCGCTCGCGAGGCTCCGTTCCGCTACGACGAGCCGCTCGCGCGCGATCGGCTCCGCGACCAGGGAAGCAGTCGGAACCCAGCCCTCGGTATCCTGGTCGCCGACCTTGACGCGCGAGAAGCCTTGCTCGTTTTGCTCGAGCACCTCGACCCGGTCGCCGGCCTCGAGGTATCGCAGTATCCGGTACTCCGTGCTCGGCCCGCGCCGCAGCTCGACTTGCGCGCGATCCGTCACGTACCGAGTCTCAGCCTCAGCTAGCGCCGCTATCCCAAGCGCGAGAAACAAAAAGCCTAGCCACCGCAGCCGCATCACATCCTCTCGAGCCCATCAGCTCAAGCCGGAGACTAGCCCATCGGCGGGCCCATTGGAAACCGCCTACGCTCGAATTTGCGGAGCAAGTCCGCGCACGGCGCGGCTCAGCGCTTGAACAGGTGGTCGCGGTAGAACCGCAGCTCGCGGATCGAGTCGTTAATGTCCGCGAGGGCCAGGTGCACCGATTTCTTTTCGAACCGATTCCCCACCTCGGGCAGCCAGAGCTTGGCGAGAATCTTCAGCGTCGAGACGTCGAGGTTACGATAGTGAAAAAACGCGGCCAGCTCCGGCATGTGTCGAATCAAGAACCGCCGATCCTGGCAGATGCTGTTGCCGCAGATCGGCGAAGCGCCCTGATCAACATGCTGCCGCAGAAACTCGAGCGTGAGCCGCTCGGCTTCCGCCTCGGAAGTTTCGCTTGCACGCACGCGTTCCGTCAGGCCGGAGTTCGTGTGCTGGCGCGTGTTCCATTCGTCCATCGCGGCCAGCACGTCGTCGGCTTGATGGATCGCGAGGACGGGTCCTTCCGCGAGCACCGTGAGCTCTTTGTCCGTGACCACGGTGGCAATCTCGATCACGCGATGCTGATCGGGATCGAGGCCCGTCATCTCGAGATCGATCCAGATGAGATTGTCTTTGCGGCTCACGGGAGATCCAGCGGTCTAACGTACACGACTCAACCGAGGGCGCCTTTGAGCGCGCGGCCGCCGAGTACGTGCAGGTGCGCATGAAACACGACTTGCCCGCCTTCGCGATTGACATTCATCGCCACACGATACCCCGGCAGCCCGCTCTCCGCTGCGATTCGCTTCGCAGTCAGCAACAAACGGCCGATCAGCGCGCTCTGCTGCGGCGAAAAGTCGTTCAGCGTCGCAACGTGGATCTTCGGAATGACGAGGCAGTGAAAGGGGGCTTGCGGATGAATGTCCTTGAAAGCCAGCACGTCCTCGTCCTCGTAAACGCGGTCCGCGGGCACTTCGCCGGCTGCGATCCTGCAGAACAAGCACTTCTCGGCTTCCGCCATCATCGGCCTCCTTCATTGCCCGCTGCATCGATCTCGCGTCGCCCGCGCAGCGCGCGCGCCAACGTGCCGCCGTCGATGTACTCGAGCTCGCCGCCGACGGGCACGCCATACGCGATGCGGCTCGCTTTGAGGCCGTGCTTCTGCGCGAGCGCCGCGACGAGGTGCGCCGTCGCGTCGCCTTCCACCGTCACGCTGGTCGCCAGGACGATCTCCGCGAAGCGCTCGGCGACGAAGCGACGCTCGAGCAGCGGAAGACCGAGCTCGGCGGGCCCGATGCCGTCGATCGGCGATAGATGCCCCATCAGCACGAAATAGGAGCCGCGGTACGCGCCGGACTGCTCGATCGCCAGCAAGTCGGCGGGCGTCTCGACGACGCACAGCTGACTGCGGTCCCGCTTGTCGCTGCCGCAGAAGCGGCAAACCGGTTCCTCGGTCAGCATGCGACAGCGCTCGCAGTTGCGGATCGAGCGCACGGCGCGCTCCAGCGCGGCTGCGAGGCGGCCGCCCGCCTCCCGATCCTTGTCGAGCAGATGGAACGCCATTCGCTGCGCGGTCTTCGATCCAACGCCCGGGAGGCATTGGAACGCCTCGATGAGCTGGTTCAAGAGCGGGGAGTAAACGTCGGGCACGTCGCTAGAACGGCAGCTTGAGCCCTGCCGGCAATCCCATGCCGCCCGTCACGGACGACAGCTTCTGCTGAACGGTCTGCTCGACCTTGCGGTTCGCGTCATTGAACGCGGCCGCCACGAGGTCCTCCAGCATCTCTTTGTCGTCCTTCAGCAGCACTTCCTCGATCGTGACGCGTCGAACCTCGTGCTTGCAGGTGACGACGACCTTGACCATGCCGCCGCCGGCCACGCCTTCGACCTCGGTGGCCGCGAGCTCGTCCTGGGCCTTTTGCATGTTGGCCTGCATCTCTTGCGCTTGCCGCATCAATTGGCTCAAGCCCTTCATCGGTCACCTCTTCCTTTGCTCTTGCGCCTAGATCTTGCTCGTACGAATGCTATCCGGCTCGAGCGTCGCGTCGAACGCCGCTTGAATGGCTTTGACGTTCGCATCGTTCTCGATCGCTTCGCGCGCTTCGCGCATTCGGGTGCTCTCGTTCGCGCGGCGCTCTTCCGCCGGCGTCGCGCGCGACGGCTGACCGACGGCGATCGACAGCTTGACGTCGCGGCCGTGTTGCTCGCGCAGCGCCCCCTCGAGGCGCGTGCGCAGCTGCTGCGTGTTCAGGTGCTCCTTGTCGGCCGGCAAGACGAGTTGCCACGCGCCGCCCGCGTTCGACTTGAGATCACAGCTGTCCGCGAGTTGGCGTGCGGGACCCCGAAGATCGAGCGACTGGACGATCGCGGCCCAATCGGCCGGCGCCGCTGCCGCGCCGTTCGGTCTGGCGCTCGTCTCCGGAGGACGATCGGCCGCCGCCGCCGATTGCGGGCGGCTCGCGGCATTCGGTTGCGCGGCCCGCGACGCGGCTTCGGGCGCGGCGCCCGCCGTCACGACGCGCACGGGACGACCGGGAACGACGCCCGTTTCGGCGGCCGGACGAAACGCCAGCATCCGCAGCAACGTCATCTCGAAACCCATGCGCGGCTCACGGCACAGCGGCAGGTCCCTGCGGCCGTGCAACGCAATCTGATAGTAGAGCTGTGCGTCTTCCTGCGAGAATTGCTCGACGAACGGCGCCACCGCCGCGAACTCTTCGTCGTCGGAGCGCCCGCCCACCAGCTGCAACACGGCGATCCTCTGCAACGCCTCGAGCATCTCGTCGAGCGCGGCGCCGTAATCGGGCGCGCTCTCGTCGAGCTTCTCGACCTCGGCCAGCAGAGCGGCACCGTCCTGCTTCGCCAACGCAGCGAGCAGCCGGAGCACGTGACCGCGATCGATGCTGCCGAGCATCGCGGCGACGAGCGGACCTTCGACTTTGCCGCCGCCGAACGCGATGCTCTGGTCGAGCAGGCTCAAGCCGTCGCGCATGCTGCCGCCGGCCGCGCGCGCGATCGCCTTCAAGCCGGCCGCGTCGAACGCGATGCTCTCGGCGCGGCAGATCTTCTCGAGCTGCGCCTGAATCTGAGCGACCGTGAAACGCTTGAGGTTGAACTGTAGGCAACGCGACAGCACCGTGACGGGCAGCTTCTGCGGATCCGTCGTCGCCAACAGGAACTTGACGTGCGGCGGCGGCTCTTCGAGCGTCTTCAGCAGAGCGTTGAAGGAATGATTCGACAACATGTGCACCTCGTCGATGAGGTACACCTTGAATCGGCCGTGCGTCGGCGTGTACTGAACGTTGTCGAGCATCTCGCGCGTATCGTCGACTTTCGTGCGAGATGCGGCGTCTACCTCGATCAGGTCGACGAAACGCCCTTCGTCGATCGCCGTGCAGGCCGCGCATACGCCGCAAGGCTCCGCCACGATGCCCTTTTCGCAGTTCAACGCCTTCGCGAGCAAGCGCGCGACCGTCGTCTTACCGATGCCGCGCGTTCCCGTGAATAGATACGCGTGGTGCAGGCGATTATCGGCGAGCGAATTGGCCAGCGCCTGGACGACATGGGGCTGGCCGACCAGGTCCTCAAACCGCCGCGGCCGCCATTTGCGCGCCAGAACCGTGTAACTCACGCTCAAGTCTCCGAAAATGAGAGGTCCGCGCCAGCCCGACCCCGGCACCCAACCGGGCTGCTACCGCTGCTCCCTTCCGGGCCTGACGGGGTTTACAGCTGGTTGTCGCGGGGGAACCGACGCGGACCATCGCTACTTTACCAGCTTGGGTTCGGCGCGTGCGATTCAAGCGCCGCGCCCGTTTGTATACGCCTTCCGTTCTGGGCTACGCTGCCGGCCCTGCGCGCTCGGGCGACTCGCAAATTTCGGAGAGGTGGCCGAGTGGTTGAAGGCGCACGCCTGGAAAGTGTGTATACGCCCAAAAGGCGTATCGAGGGTTCGAATCCCTCCCTCTCCGCCACGATCTACTTAAAGCGACGAAAGGCGTTTATGCTTTTCGTCTTTCAACCTGACGTCTCATCGAGGAATTGACATGGCAGACAAGAAAATCATTGCAGTACTGGGCTCGACGGGTTCGCAAGGCGGCGGACTCGTGCGCGCAATTCTGGCCGATCCCGCCGGCGGTTTCGCCGCGCGCGCCGTTACGCGCGACGTCAGCAAGGACAAGGCCAAAGCGCTCAAGTCCGCGGGCGCAGAGGTCGTCAAGGCCGATCTCGACGACGTCGAGAGCTTGAAGAAAGCATTCGCGGGCGCGCACGGAGTCTATGCCGTCACGAATTTCTGGGAGCACTTCTCGGGTGAGAAGGAAAAGGCCCAGGCGAAGAACGTCGCGGACGCGGCCAAGGCCGCGGGCGTCAAGCACGTCATCTGGTCCACGCTCGAGGACATCCGCAAGTTCATGAAGCCGGACGACAAGCGCATGCCGATGCTGCAGCAAAAGTATCGCGTGCCGCACTTCGATGCGAAGGCCGAGGCCAACGCGTCGTTCGGCGGTCTGCCGACGACGTTCCTCGTCACGTCGTTCTACTGGGACAACCTCTACATGTTCGGTCTCGCGCCGAAGAAGGGCGAAGACGGCAAGCTCGCGTGGACGTTCCCCATGGGCACAGCGAAGATGGCCGGCATGGCGGCCGAAGACATCGGCAAGGTCGCCTACGGCATCTTCAAAGCCGGCAACCAGTACGTCGGCAAGACCGTCGGCGTCATGGGCGAGGCGCTGACGATCGACGAGATGGGCAAGACGCTGACGAAGGTCATGGGCACCGGGCCGATCCAGTACAACGCCGTCGAGGCCGACGTCTACCGCAGCTTCGGGTTCCCCGGCGCGGACGAGATGGGCAACATGTTCCAGGCTTATCGCGACTTCGCCAAAGAGATGCTGGCGAATCGCAGCGTCGACACGGCGCGCAAGTTGAATCCCGCATTGCAGAGCTTCGAGCAGTTCGCCACGAAGCAGAAGGCGGCGATCAAGACTGCCATGGGTGTCTGACACCCGGGTGTTCCGCGATCGCGGGCACCCAGTGCTTCCGTTCCAGCGGCGAGCTCGCGCGAGCTCGCCGCTTTTCGTTTCAGCGGCCGCTCGGCGACGTCGGCCGCGCGGCGCGGCTCGCGCCGGTCTCGGCGAAGTAGTTCGTCACCCCGTCCGGATCATCGAGCCAAACCGTCCGCAAGTCGAAGCCGCGTAGGCCCGAGAGCGGCTGAGCTACGACCACGTTCCGCTCTTTGGCCAACGCGTCGACGAAATCGACGTTCGACACGACGTATTGGATGCCGCCGCTACCGGTGTCGGCCGGCAGTTCTTTGTCGAAGTTGCGCAGGCTGATCGTCGTCGCGCCGTGCCGGTACGAGTATTTGCGCGTGCCGAACCGCTCGTCGTCGACGGGCGGTAGCTCGGTGAGTCCGACGAACTGTCGGTAGTAGTCTCGGCTACGCGTCAGATCCGCGACCGTGAGCCCGACCTCTATTCGGGCGAGCTCCTCGGCCGTCGCTCCGGGAAGGATCACGAGCTCGACGTCTTGGCCGTCGGGATCCTGGACGAGCGCCGAGCGGCGGCCCTCGCCGCGATAGCTCTTGAACTCGGGCGCCGCGAGCCCGTGCTCCTTGAATCGCTGCGACAGCTGCGCTTCGTCGGCGAAAAAGAACGTCAGGAGCCGGAGGCCCGTCGCGCCGCGCACGCCGCCGCCTTGGTAACTGCGGTTCCCGACGCGGCGCGTGAGCTTCAGCTCCTGTGCGCCCGCTTGGAAGCGCGCGACGCCGCCGCCGTTGCCGACGTTGAGCGTGGAAAGCTGCTTGAAGCCGAGCACGCCGCCGTAGAACTCGTACATGCGCTCGGCGGGAACCTCGAACCGGCGAAACACGTTCATCGACGGCTGCCACAAGACGCTGGCCGTCGTCGCGTCCGCGTCGGGCGCAGTCGTCTGCGCGACGGCGACGTTAGACACGGCGGCGCCGATCACGAGCAACGCCCAGACTCCACTTCGATCGTGCCGCGACATCCCAAGCCTCCCCACATGTCACGTTATGGCGACGAGTGTGCTTCACACGAGCTGTCGGTACAATCGCGGCCCATGTGGAAAGTACTCGTCGCTCTCTTGGTTCTTGGGGTCGGCGCCGCGGCGCTGTGGGTGAATGCGGGACGAGCCGAAGGGCCTGCGATCGAGATCGGCGGTCCCGAGGCGATCGGCCAAACGGGTGAGGTCGCCGTCAAAGTGACCGCGCCCGGGGGCGAGCTCAGCGGCCTGTCGGTGAAGTTGGTCCAGGCCGAGACCGCCACCGCGCTTTTCGAGCTCACGCCGGAGACGACGGCTGGTGTGACGACCGTCGGGGACGAGGTCACCGTCACGGTCCCGGCGGGCAAACGCGCCCTACCCGATCTCAAGGCCGGCGAGGCACGTGTCGACGTGACCGCGGTCAGGCCGGTGCTGTTCGGGATGCGCCAAGCAGCCGCCACCGCGACCCGAACGATTCAAGTTCGGCTCACGCCGCCGCAGGTCGCCGTGCTATCGCAATTTCACTACGTCAACCACGGCGGGTCCGAGATGGTCGTGTATCGCGTGAACCCGCCCGATGCCGACTCGGGTGTGCGCGTCGGCGCCATCGAGTATCGCGGCTTTCCGGCGGGGGGCAGTGACGCGGGCATGCGCGTCGCGTTCTTCGCGCTGCTCTGGGATCAGGACTTGAACACTCCGATCACGGTTTATGCGCGCGACTCCATCGGCAACGAAGGTAGCGGCAGCTTCGACTTCCGCGTGTTCCCGAAGCAGTTTCGCAAGAGCACGATCAATCTCGACGACCGCTTCCTGGCGCGAGTGGTGCCGCCGATCCTACAGAACTCGACGGAGCTCAAGGTCGACGATCCGACGAACTTTCTCGCGTCGTATCTCGCGATCAACCGCGAGCTGCGGCGCATGAACAACGAGACGATCACCAACCTCGCGCTCGAGACGGCGCCCGAGATCTTGTGGCGCGGGCCGTTCAAGCAGCTCATCAACACGGCCGTCGAGGCCGGGTTCGCGGATCAACGCACGTACGTCTACAACGGCTCCGACGTCGACCATCAGGTTCATCTCGGCTTCGATCTCGCGTCGACAGCCAACGCGCCGGTTCGCGCCGCGAATCGCGGCCGAGTGGTGCATGCCGGCTGGCTCGGGATCTACGGCAACTGCGTCATCCTCGACCACGGCATGGGCCTGCAATCGCTGTACGCCCATCTGTCCTCGGTCGGCGTCACCGTGGGACAGATCGTCGAAACCGAGGCGGAGCTCGGGCGCAGCGGCTCGACGGGCCTCGCCGGCGGCGATCACCTGCACTTCACGATGCTACTCGGCGGCAATGCGATCACGCCGATCGATTGGTGGAGCGCACAATGGGTCCAGGACCGCATTCTGCGGAAGTTCGCCGACGCCGGCCTGACGCCGCCCAGCCCTTGAGATCCAAGCGTCGCTAAGCCTCGTCTTCGGCGCGCGGGCGGAAGGCGAGCTTGTCGATTCGCCGGCCGTCCATGTCGAGGATCTCGTAGTGGCCCGTGCGGTCGCTGAACGTGTCGCCGACGGTCGGCAAGCGTCCGAGGCGGAACAGCGCGTAGCCGGCGACCGTGTCGAACGACCGCGAGCCGCGCAAGCCGGAAATGCCGAGCCGGTCTTCGAACTCGTCGATGCCGAAGCTGCCGTCCACGAGCCATGAGCCGTCGGTCCGCCTGATCATCGTCGCGACTCCGAGCTCGCCGCCGGCTTCCGGCAACGTTCCCGCGACGGCTTCGAGGATGTCCGACAGCGTGACGACGCCCTCGGTCGCCCCGTATTCGTCGACGACGATGGCCATGTGGGCGCCTTCGCGGCGAAAGCCTTCGAGTAACTTCAGCACCGGCGTTCCGTCGAGCACGACGAGCGGTTGCGTCATGATGTCGGCCAGCGCGATCGGCTGGCCCGCGAGCGAGGCACGCGCGACATCCTTCATGCTCACCGTGCCAACGGGATTGTCGATCGACTCGCGACACACCGGATATCGCGACAGCCTGTGCGCGTCGAGCTGCGCGACGATGTCGGCAGGCGCCGCGTTGACGTCGAGCCACGCGACCCCGGTGCGCGGCGTCATGATTGCGCGCGCGGTGCGATCGGCGAGGCGCAACACGCCCTCGATCATCTCGCGCTCCTTGGGCATGAACACGCCGGCACGCGTGCCTTCGGCGACGAGACTCCGCACTTCGTCCTCGGTCACTGTCAGCTTCCGATCGCGCGCCAACCCGAACAAGCGCAGGAACGTGTCGGCCGAGGACCGCGCTACCCAGACGGCCGGAGCAAGAACCCTCGCGACGCCGCGCATCACGGGAGCCAACGCAGACGCAATACGCTCCGGATCGTGCAGCGCGATTCGCTTCGGCAATAGCTCGCCGAACACGACTGAAACGTAAGTGACGCCGAGCGTCACCACGGCGATCGCCGCGGGTTGGCCATAGGGCGCAATCCAAGACCAGCGATCGAGCCACGTGCCGATCTCCTTGGCCAGTGTCGCGCCGCTGTACGCGGCGGCGAACATACCGACGAACGTGATGCCGACCTGGACCGTCGACAGGAAGTCGGTTGGATTCTCTAGCAGCCGCATCGCAACGCGCGCTCCGCGGTGCCGACGCTTGACGAGCGCCTGCAGGCGGCTGCGTCGCGACGAAACGACGGCGAGCTCCGACATGGCGAGCAGCGCGTTGCACGAGATCAGAACGAAGATCACGAGGATTTCGAGAAGCATCGAGAGCACCCTTAGGCGCGGCCGAATTACCGCGCAGGCGCTTAAGCGCGCTCTAGCAGCGTAGCAGACAGGAAACGGTCAATTTTCGATGGTGCGATCGCCGTCGGGCGGTGCGGGATCGGTCCGCTCGGCCGGCGCGGCGTCAGGCTCCGTCGCGGGCGCGGCTCCGGACTCCCCGGCACGCGCTTCTCTCTTGGCCTCGCGGCGCGCCTCGCGCCGCGACTTCCGGCTTTCTTCCTCGGCCGTCGTCTGGAACGGACGGGATTCGCCGAAGAACGACGGCGGCTTCTCGACACATTCTCCGGCAGTGATCGATCCGACGGGAGCGAGGTCCGCCGGAAGGCGTATCGCGTCGCTCTCGTCGGGAGGCGATAGATCGTCGGGTATCTGGACCGGCGCCGCGGAACGCGCCGCCGAATAGCGCGCCTCGGGCGCGCAAGGCTCCGTTTGCTGGCGCGAGCAGCCCGTGACCGCCGCAAGCCCGACGATCACGCACCAGGCGCGTATCGAATGCATGTTTACGCGGCCGCGACGCGTACGCTTGCGGCCGTCATCGCCTCGAGCACAGCAGCGTGGAATTGAGGAGCAAGCGGAGTTAGCGGCAAGCGAATGCCGGGGCCGATCAGCCCCATCCGCTGCATCGCCCACTTGACGGGAATCGGGTTGCTCTCGCAGAACAACTTGTGATGCAGCGGCTGCAAGCGTGCGTCGATCGCCTCGGCCGCCGCGCGCTGGCGCGCGATGGCAGCGTCACACAGCTGCCGGACGCCGGACGCAGCCACATTCGCGGTCACGGAAATCACGCCATCCCCACCCTGCAACATGAACTCGCAGCACGTCGCATCGTCGCCGCTCAGCAGCTTGAAGCCCGGGCCGCACGCATCTCTGAGCACGCGGACGCGATTGAGTTCCCCGGTCGCCTCCTTGATGGCCTGGATGTTCGGGTGAGACGCCAGCTTGATGACGGTCTCCGGCTTCAAGTCGACGCCCGTGCGGCCCGGAACGTTGTACAGGATCAGCGGCCGGCTCACGGCGTCGGCGATCGCGGAGAAGTGGCGTCGCATGCCTTCCTGCGGCGGCTTGTTGTAGTACGGCGTGACGACGAGAAACGCCACGACGGGCAGCCGATCGACGGCGCGCGACAACTTCAACGTCTGCGTCGTCGAGTTCGAGCCGGTGCCCGCCACGATCGGAATACGCCCAGCCGCGAGCTCGCATGCTTTCGCGATGACGTCGATGTGCTCCTCGTGATCGAGCGTTGCGGATTCGCCGGTGGTGCCGGCGACGACGAGCGCCTGAGTTCCCGACTCGACGTGAAAATCGATGACCTTCGCAAATTGCCGGTAGTTAACCGTGCCGTCTGCGTCCATCGGCGTGACGACCGCCACCATGCTGCCGGACAACATCATCGAACCTTCGCGCACCGCGCCAAAAAGGCGAACGATAGTACCGGCGCGTCATAGGCTCCGCAACCGGAGCGTTACGGACCCGACGGTTCGGGGTACACTGCCGGATCGGGACCGGCGCGAGATTCTCTTAGATGGAACAACTCATGGTCATCTCCGCCGTCGGCGGCGAGCCTACCGCTGTCGTGCAGGAGCTGACACGGGTCATCATGGACTGTGGCGGCAACATCAAGGAAAGCAGGATCGCGTCGTTCGGCTCCGACGTTGCGATGCTTCTCCTCGTATCGGGAAATTGGCACACGGTCAGCCGCATGGAGCGAGAGCTCACACGCTTCGCAAACAGCAACGGCGTGACGATGCAGTTCAAGCGCACCGAGCCGCGGCGATTCGGCAAGGAGCTTCTCCCCTACGCCGTCGACGTCGTGGGCCTCGACCAGCCCGGCGTCGTCCACAGCCTCAGCGGATTCTTCGCGGCACGCAAAGTCGAGATCGCGGAGGTCTCGACACGCAGCTACGCAGCGACTCACACCGGCGCGCCGATGTTCTCGGTGCAAATGGCCGTCAACATCCCGGCTACGGTCCATATCTCCGGGCTGCGCGAGGAGTTCATGGACTTTTGCGACCAGCTCAACGTCGACGCCATCATGGAGCCGGTCAAGCATTCTTGACCGTCGAGGCCATGGCCACACCGACCGTCGGCAAAAAAATCGGCTCCTTCAGCGTCGCCACGACTTCGAGCCCGAAGTTGACGAGCAAAGAACTGCTCGGCACGCCTTATGTCTTGTATTTCTACCCGAAGGACGACACGCCCGGTTGCACGCTCGAAGGCAAGGATTTTCGCGACCGGCACGCCGAGCTCGGCAACCTCGGCGTGCGCGTGATCGGCGTATCGCGAGACTCGCTCGCGTCACACGCGAAGTTTCAAGGTAAGTACGAGCTGCCGTTCGAGCTCGCCTCGGACCCCGACGAGAGCTTGTGCCGGCAGTTCGACGTGATCAAAGACAAGAACATGTACGGTAAGAAGGTGCGCGGCGTCGAGCGCAGCACCTTCCTCGTCGACGCCGAAGGGGTCTTGCGCAAGGAGTGGCGGAAGGTCAAGGTAGACGGGCACGTAGCCGAGGTTCTGGCCGCTGCCGCGGAGCTCGAGACCGGAACCGCCCACCCGCGAAAAGGTCGATAGACGGCATGAGCGACGCGGTCGGCAAACCAGGAGGTGTCACGCCATGAGGCGCTGGCTGACGTTATTGGCGGCTGCCGCTCTGCTGCCGCTCGCCCAAGCGGCCGAGCTTCCCGACTTCGGCAGTCCGGCCGACGCCGCGCTCAGCAAGAGCCGCGAGGCGCAAATCGGCCGAGGCGTGATGCTGCAGCTACGCAACGCCGGCGTCGTCGTCGACGACCCGTTCCTCGAGGAATACTTGAGGACGATCGGCTCCCGCCTCGCGACCCACGTCAGCGACGACGATTTCAACTTCAATTTCTTCGTCGTGCAGGACGACTCCATCAACGCCTTCGCGCTGCCGGGCGGCTATATCGGCGTGAACTCGGGTCTGCTGCTCGCGAGCGACTCCGAGAACGAGCTCGCGGGCGTTCTGGCGCACGAGATTTCGCACGTCACGCAGCGGCACATCGCGCGCGCGGCGCTGGACAATCAGCGCACCAGCATCGTCTCCCTGGCCGCGATGCTCGCGGCGCTCGTGCTCGGCGCGTCAGCGGACGTGCCGAGCGACGCGATGACGGGAATCGTGTCGGCGTCGCAAGGGCTGGCAGCGCAACGGCAGATCAATTTCACACGAGCCAATGAGGCCGAAGCCGATCGCGTCGGCATCGAGCTCATGTCGGGCGCCGGGTTCGACCCGAGCGGTATGTCGAGCTTCTTCGAGAAGCTCGGCCGCCGCTACGGAGCTTCCTCGGACTACATCCCGGAGATATTGCGCACGCACCCCGTCTCGAGCGAGCGCGTCGCGGAGGCGCGCGACCGAGCTCGGCAGCTTCCCGCGACGACGCACGAGAGCAGCCCGCAGTATGCGCTGGCGAAGTCGCGCTTGATCGTCTTGAGCGCCGCGAGGCCCGAGGAAGCGTTCGCGCAGTTTCGCGACAAATCCGACAGCAACTTGCCCGAAGATCGTTACGGGCTCGCGCTCGCCTCGATGCGCATGGCGTTGTACGACAACGCCGAAGCGCTGTTTCGCGGGCTCGTCGCCGACTATCCGAACATCATGGCGTTTCGCGTCGGCCAAGCCGAGGCGATGGCGGCGAGCGGCGCGACGCAGCCCGCTCTCGATCTTTACGCGGACGCGATTCGTCTCTTTCCGCGCAACGGTCCGTTGACGGTCAGCTACGCCGAGACCTTGATCGCCGCGGGCAAGCCCGCCGAAGCGCACGAGCTGCTGCTCGACCTGCTGAACAACGTGCCGGCGACGGCGCCGCAACTGCGCCTGATCGCGCGAGCGGCGAACGCCGAGGGCGACGTCGCGAACGCATACTTCTATATGTCGTACTACTACGTCGCGATCGGCAACCTGCCGCTCGCGATCGGCCAAGTGCGCATGGCGCTCGAAACGCCGAACAGCAACGACGTCGACCGCGCGCGCTTCCGCTCGCGCCTCGACCAGCTCATCGAGTACCTGCCGGAAGAGCAACGTCACCTCGCGACCGGCCGCCCGCAATAAAGCTTTTGATCGCGCCGGGTTGCGGCGGCCTCAAATAGTACTAAAATAGTCCACTATCAACTGACGCGGGGAATGTCGTCATGCTGCGCATGAGCAAATTGACCGACTACGGCACGATGGTGCTTGCCCAGCTCGCCGCCAGCGATACGGGCTGGACGACGGCCGGGCAAGTCGCCGACGCGACGCATTTGGGCCCGCCGACCGTCAGCAAGCTGCTGAAGGCGCTGGTGCACGCCGGCCTCGTCGTGTCGACGCGCGGGGCGCAGGGCGGCTACGCGCTCGCGAGGCCCGCGGCGGACATTAGCGCGGCCGAGATCCTCGACGCCCTCGAGGGCCCCGTCGCGATCACCGAATGCAGCTCGTCGCATAGCGTCTGCGACCTCGAATCCTATTGCCGCGTCGGCACGGCGTGGCAGCGCATCAACTCGAGTATTCGCAAAGCGCTGGAAGGCGTCAGCCTGGCCGACCTGCAAAACCGCCGCGACGCTTTGCCAAGTCTGCGCACCGGGCTGCGCGATGCAGCGGCGGCGCGCTGAGGAAGTAGTGACCGCATGGCGACCGAATCCGAAAAGCTGACCGACCTCGTCAAGCGCAAGTACCGCCACGGCTTCGTGACGGACATCGAGCAGGAGACCGTCCCCCCCGGCTTGAGCGAGGACGTCATTCGTTTGATCTCCGCGAAGAAAGGCGAGCCCGAGTTCTTGACCGAATGGCGGCTCAAGGCGTATCGGCACTGGCTCACGATGAAGGAGCCGGAGTGGGCGCACGTGCGCTATGCGCCGATCGACTATCAGGCAATCTCGTACTACGCGGCGCCGAAGAGTGCCTCCGACGCGCCGAAGAGCCTCGACGAGGTCGATCCGAAGCTGCTCGCGACCTACGACAAGCTCGGCATTCCGCTGCACGAGCGCGCGCGGCTCGCGGGCGTCGCCGTCGACGCGGTGTTCGACAGCGTCTCCGTCGCGACGACGTTCAAAGACAAGCTCGCTGCGGCCGGCGTGATCTTCTGCTCGTTCTCGGAGGCGGTGAAAAACCATCCCGACCTCGTCCGGCGCTATCTCGGCACGGTCGTGCCGTATCGCGACAACTACTTCGCGACGTTGAACTCCGCGGTGTTCACCGACGGCTCGTTCGTCTACGTGCCGAAGGGCGTGCGCTGCCCGATGGAGCTGTCGACGTATTTCCGCATCAATGCGGCGAAGACGGGGCAGTTCGAGCGCACGTTGATCATCGCCGACGAAGGCGCGCACGTCAGTTATCTCGAGGGCTGCACTGCACCGATGCGCGACGAAAACCAGCTGCACGCGGCCGTCGTCGAGCTCGTCGCGCTCGATGACGCGCAGATCAAGTACTCGACGGTGCAGAACTGGTACCCCGGCGACGAGCAAGGCCGCGGCGGCATCTACAACTTCGTCACCAAACGCGGCGACTGCCGCGGCACGAACTCCAAGATCTCGTGGACGCAGGTCGAGACGGGCTCGGCGATCACGTGGAAGTATCCGAGCTGCGTGCTGCGCGGCGACAACTCGGTCGGCGAGTTCTATTCCGTCGCAGTCACGAACCATTACCAGCAGGCCGATACGGGCACGAAGATGATCCATATCGGCCGCAACACCCGCAGCACGATCGTGTCGAAAGGCATCTCCGCCGGTCACGGCCAGAACTCGTATCGCGGCCTCGTCAAAGTGATGCCGACGGCGCACGGCGCGCGCAACTACACGCAGTGCGACTCGCTACTGCTCAGCGCCGAGTGCGGCGCGCACACGTTCCCCTACATCGAGTCGCGCAACCGCTCGGCGCGCGTCGAGCACGAGGCGACGACGTCGAAAATCAGCGAGGACCAGCTCTTCTACTGCCGGCAACGAGGGCTGTCGGAAGAAGACGCCGTGAACATGATCGTGAACGGCTTCTGCCGCGAGGTCTTCAAGGAATTGCCGATGGAGTTCGCCGTCGAGGCGCAGAACCTGTTGAACGTGAGCCTCGAAGGCGCAGTGGGCTAAAGGACGTCCGTCATGTTGAGCATCGAGAACCTGCACGCACGAGTCGGCGACCGCGAGATCCTGAAAGGGCTGACGCTGCACATTCCCGCCGGGGAGGTGCACGCGATCATGGGCCCGAACGGCTCGGGCAAGAGCACGCTCGCGCAGGTATTGGCGGGACGAGAGGACTACGAGGTCACGGCCGGCAGCGTCGTCTATCAGGGTCAAGACCTGCTTGCGCTCGCGCCCGAGGAGCGCGCCCGGGCCGGCCTGTTCCTGGCGTTTCAGTATCCGATCGAGATCCCGGGCGTGAACAATGCCTACCTCTTGAAGGCGGCGCTCAACGCGCAGCGTCAGTCGCGCGGCGAGCCGCCGGTCGACGCTTTCGAGTTCATGAAGCTCATCAAGAGCAAGATGGAAGTCGTTGGAGTACCAAAGGAATTTCTGAGCCGAAGCGTCAACCAGGGCTTCTCCGGCGGCGAGAAGAAACGCAACGAGATCCTGCAGATGCTGCTGCTCGAGCCGCGCCTTGCCGTTCTCGACGAGACCGACTCCGGGCTCGACGTCGACGCGTTGAAGGTCGTCGCCCACGGCGTCAACAGTCTGCGCTCGCCGCAGCGCTCGATGCTGCTCGTCACCCACTACGAGCGATTGCTCGAGCTGATCGTGCCCGATCGCGTCCACGTGCTCGCGGGCGGCCGCATCGTGAAGTCCGGGCCGAAGGAGCTCGCGCGCGAGCTCGACGAGCACGGCTACGACTGGGTTTCGGCTGGAGGACAGGCGTGAGCGCGACGATTCCGTTGACGGCCGGCGTCGCCGTGCCGGGCCCTAGCTCCACGCGCGCTGCGCGGCTGCACGCGCTCGCCGACTTGGGCGCGGCCGGCTGGCCGACGCGGCGCCGCGAGCAGTGGCGCTACACCGATCTCGAGCCGCTCGCCGCTGCGAGCTTCGATCTCGTTCCCGAGGCGCTGGACCGCGACACTGTCACGGCGGCGCAGCGGCTGCTCGGCGACGCCTCGCTCGGCGCCGCGTCGCGGCAGCTCGTGCTGCTCGATGGCGAACGTGTCGCCGGCCTCGGTGCAACCGATCTTGCCGACGTCGAAGTCACGAGCCCCGAGGCGCACTGGGACGAGTTCGTCGCCGCGTTCGCAAAGCCCGTCGGCGCGAAAGAGTATCCGCTGGCGGCGCTGAATACGGCGTTCTCGCGGCACGGGCTCTGGATCAGGGTGCCGGCCGGCGCCGACATACGCGCGCCGATTCATCTCGTCCTCGTCGGCTCCGCACGCGCGAATATCGCCGCACAACCGCGCGTCGTCGTCGAGCTCGAGCCGGGTGCTCGGGCGACCGTCGTGCAGCATTTCGTCGACTGCGCGTCCGAGTCCACCGGCTGGAGCAACGCCGTCACGCACTTGAAGCAAGGAGCCGGCTCGCGGCTCGTCTTCCAGCGGCTGCAGCGGCACGCTCACGGCGTGGCTCACACGTCGCTCTTGTCGGCCGAGCTCGCCGAGTCGGCCGAGCTCGTGGCCGGCTACTTCGATCTCGGCGGACGCCTCGTGCGCAACGACATCGCGATCACGTTGCGCGGGGCCGGCGCCCGCACTGATCTATTCGGCCTATTCCTCGCCGGTCAAAATCAGCACGTCGACGACCACACGCTGATCCGCCACGCGGCCGGCGCGACCGTCAGCAGCGAGAGCTTCCGCGGAATCATCGGCG
>Ga0207675_100002075_pt1 | contig 19921 bp, 21 predicted proteins | sample KBSSwiS42_FD_184305 | JGI IMG/M metagenome (GOLD analysis project Ga0207675, IMG submission 184305) | Switchgrass rhizosphere microbial communities from Kellogg Biological Station, Michigan, USA - KBS Switchgrass S4-2 (SPAdes) (version 2) | ecosystem: Host-associated > Plants > Roots >...
TGTCCCACGACCGCCAGCGCCGCGACAATCTCGGGCCCGACCTCGCCCTTCAGGTACGGTCGATCGTGGGTGTTTTCGATCAGCACGCCGTGGAAGCCCGCCGAGGCGTAGACGCGCGCCTCCGCGACCGCGGTCTCGACAATCTGATCGATGTCGCGATCACCGCGCGGTGTGCCGGGAAGTGCCTGAGTGTGAATGACGCCGACGAGCGCGCGTCGAACGCCGAAGAGAGACGTGATGACGCCCGCCGTGTCCATCGCGCCACAGTGTATGCCGGTTCACGCTACAATCGCCGGCACGGAGGGAGCGATGGCCACGCCGTCCTGGAAAGTCAGCGGGCAGTACTACGAGACATGCAACTGCGATTTCGTCTGCCCCTGCGTGCCCGCGCAGTTATCGGTCGCGCCGTCCAGGGGCACGTGCCTGTTCGCCATGGCCTTCCAGATCGAACGCGGCACCTACGGCTCCGTTCCGCTCGACGGCCTCGGCTTCGTCGTCCTCGGCCTGACGCCGGAAGCGATGGGCAAGGGCAACTGGGCTGTCGGTTTGCTCGCGGATGAACGCGCCAGCGCGGAGCAGCGCGATGCGATCACCGCGATCGCCAGCGGCGCGGCCGGCGGCCCGATGGCCGCGCTGGCGCCGTTGATCGGCAAGTTCCTCGGCGTCGAGTCGGCGCCGATCCGCTTCGATCGCGCCGGCACGAAATGGTCGGTCGCTTCGACAGGTCGTCTGGACATGGCGGCTGAAGGCGCCATGGGGATCAATCCGGCGGCGACCGAGCCGCTGCAGCTCGCCAATACCGGCCACCCGGCGGCGGATCGCTTTACCCTCGCGCATCCGGCGCGGAGCCACGTGCACGCACTCGGCCTCGACTGGGACGATGTGAGCGGGCGGAACAACGGGCAGTACGCGCCGTTCTCCTGGCAGAGCGCGTGAAGTCGAGCGTCTCGGATCAGGGGCAGATCGCCACAGCGCCGCCGGTTGCTCTCCTCTCGAGCCGAGACCGCCTCCTCATCTGGGCCAGCATCGCCGGCGTCATCGCTCTGGCGTGGGCGTATCTGCTTTACCTCGATCGGCGGATGGCCTCCGAGATGGAGCACGAGACGATGATGGCCGCGATGGGGATGACGATGCCGATGCCGCCGTGGACGGCCGCCGACGTCGTCTTCACCTTCGCGATGTGGCTGGTGATGATGATCGGCATGATGGCCGGGCCGGCGACGCCGCTGATCCTGCTCTTTGCGGGCGCGCATGTCGGACGTGGCGGGCGTCGCGTGCCGTGGATCGTGCTCGTCTTCGGCGCCGGCTACGTCATCGTATGGGCCGGCTTCAGCGCCGGCGCGGCGCTCGCGCAATCGGCGCTGCATCGCGCGGCAATGCTATCGCCGGCGATGGCGGCTTCGAGCCCGCGCGTGGCCGGCGCGATTCTGCTTGCGGCCGGCGTCTATCAGCTGACGCCGTTCAAGCGCACCTGCCTGACCCATTGCCGCAGCCCGCTCGGTTTTCTCATGACGCATTGGCGAAGCGGCAACCGCGGAGCGCTCGAGATGGGGTTGCGCCATGGCACGTACTGCCTGGGCTGCTGCTGGGCGTTGATGGGCATCCTCTTCGCGGTCGGCGTGATGAATCTTCTATGGGTGGCCGCGCTGACGCTGTTCGTGCTCCTTGAAAAAAGCGGCCCCGCCGGCCTGGTCGTCGCCCGCATTGGCGGAGCCGGGATGATCGCGTTCGGCGCCCTGCGGATTCTCGAACTCTAAACGCTACCGCGCGTCGCTTCGCCGTTGCGACGGCGCCACCATCTTGGTGATCCGGCCCAGGCTGGTGTCGCCGGCGTAGAGGTTGTCCTGCTTGTCCATCACCCAGTAGCTCGCCTCGATGAATTGCCCCGGGCCGATGCCCATGCCGTTGCCGATCGCGCCGACGACGTTGCCGCTGCGATCGAGCTTCAGGAACTGGCCATCCTGGCCGCTGGCCATCCACGGCTGGCCGTGCGAGTCGAAATACAGCGCGCACACCAGGTTTCTCATCTGCATCGTCTTCAGGAACTTGCCGTCGGCGCTGTAGACGACGATGCGGTACTCTTCGCGGTCGCCAATCCAGACGTCGCCGTTGGTCGGATCGATCGCGAGGCCGTGCGCCGACGCGAACTTGCCCTCGCCGACTTCGTTGCCGTACCACTGGTTGATGAATTTGCCGGTTTTGTCGAGGTGGATGATCCGCGCCGCGCCGAGATTGTTGGCGGCGTCCTCCGAATCGGTGTCGTTCGGGCTCTCGTTCGCGTGGCCCTCGGCGATGTAGATGTCGCCGTTCGGCGCCAGCGCGATCATCACCGGCTGCCAGAGCAGCCGCTGGCCTTTCTCCTCGTTCCAGTCGCCGCGCTTGCCGCGCGTGCCGATCGTCTGCAGCAGCTTGCCGTCGGCGCTGATCTTCGTCGCCGTCGAGCCGTTCGCGGCCGTGATCCAGACGTTGTCGTCAGCGTCGACCGCCATGCCGTGCGCCTTGTCCTGGTAGCCGATGACGTCGGGGCCGACCGTCAGCATCAGCTTCGCGGCCGGATCGAACTTGAACAGCTGCGGCTTGCCGGCCTCGGCGCGCTGAAAGGCCCAGAGGTTGCCCTTCGAGTCGAGCGCGACGGCCGGCACCCCGCCGAATCCGGGCGGCAGCGTGTAGGGATAGGCGAAGGTGTAGCCCAGCGTCTGGCGCCACTGCACGCGCTGCAACGACGATCGTGTGCGGCCGATGCGGTTGCCGCAGACCGGCGATCGCCGGCACGCCGGCGTGTCGGTGACGCCTGGCGCGGCGGGCGCGGGCGCCGCGGGCGCGGATGCGGCCGCACGCGGCGGCACGGTGACGCGTCCGCCCGGTTCGACCACCGCGCGGCCGGTCGGATCGGGATAGGAGCCCTGGAGAAACCAGCCGGGCGTCGCGCCAACCGCCGCGCCTTCGGTGGGCGGACGCGACTGCGTGAGCGCTGGAGCGCCGCCGAGCGTCAGGCCGAGAGCGACGAGCACGCCGGCTGCGAAGGTCCGCTTCTCCATGTCAACCTCCGTGAGACGAGGGTTAGCGCGTCGGGCAATCGCCGGCGACGCGACGCCAGCCTTCGACGTCGATGTTCAGCATGTAGCCGCCAGGGCTGGGCGACATTCCGCCTCCGGACATCCCGCCCGGCATCACGCGCACGCCGCCGCCGATCGGAATACCCGGCTGCGCGACCTGGCCTTTCTTGACGAGGCCGGTGATCTCGATGCGCGATCCTTCATGGCCCTTGATCTCCGCCATCATCGCTTTCGGCGCGTTCATGCGCAGGTGCGTGCCCTCGGGGACGGCGGCGCCGCCGGTCTGATCTTCCGTGCGACGGCCGGCGGTGAACACACGACCTTTGGAGCAGCCGGGCACGAACACGCGGACCGAGTCTTTCGGCACCGCTTTAGGTTCCTGCGCCGCGGCAGCGGCGCCGGCGAGGGCGGTGGCGAGCACGAGGGCGGTGATCCTCATGAAATCCTTCCAGGGTGGGCAGGCACGCTGGGCGTGAGGCGATTGTATCCCCGTTAGGCGAGGTCCGCCTGAAGGCGGACACTACTTCTGGCGGGGCTTCAGCGCGCCGCGCAGCTTGTCGGCGAGCGAACCGAAGGCGTCCGACTGCGCCACCTCTTCGCGCTCCTTGTACTCGCGCACCTCGTCGGCCTCGCGCGCGTCGTGGATCGCCTTGGCGCTGAGGCGAATGCGCCGGCCCGAGGGATCGACTTCGAGCACCACCACCTCGACGTCGGCGCCGATCGGAAACGCGCGCGGCACGTCGCCGTCGCGCGCGATGCCGGTTTCGCTCATCGGAATCAGGCCGGTGCGCCCGGGCGCGAGGAAGATGAACACGCCGAACTTCTCGTGGCGCTCGACCTTGCCGGTCAGCCGCGCGCCGGGGACGATCTCGCCCGGCCCGGCGGCGGCGCCGCCCGCGCGCGCCGAGCCTTCGGGCACGAGCGCCACGCCGATTCGCTTCTTCTCGAGATCGATGGTGAGGATCTCGAACGACGCGGTCATGCCCGGCGGCACCAGCGCGGTCCACCCATCGGGGCGCCCGGTCGGCGCGAACGTCGACGCGTGGGCCAGCCCCTCGATTCCCGGCTCGAGCTCGACGAACGCCCCGAACTCGGCGATGCGCGTCACGCGCCCATCGTGCACCTGGCCGACCTCGTAGGTGGCCGGCACCTTCGACCACGGGTCGTCGGTGAGCTGCTTCAGTCCCAGCGAAATCTTCTGCTTCTCCTCGTCGACGCGCAGCACCTTGACGGTGATCTCCTCGCCGGGCTTGACGAGCTGCGACGCGTCGGCGACGCGCGACCAGCCCATCTCCGACACGTGCAGCAGCCCCTGCACGCCGCCGCCGAAATCGACGAAGGCGCCGAAGTCGCGCACCGACGCGATGCGTCCCTTGACGATCGCGCCGGGCACGATCGACCGCCGCACTTCGGCAGCCGTCGCCTGCTGCTGCTCTTCGAGCAGCGCCCGCCGCGAGACGACGATGTTGCGTCCGCCTTCGGCGTATTCGACGATCCGGAACTGGTAGACGCGGCCTTCGTGCGCCGTCGCCTCGCGCAGCGTGTCGATCTGCGACACCGGGCAGAAGGCGCGCTGCCGGCCGACGCGCACCTCGTAGCCGCCCTTGACCGCGCGCTCCACCTTGCCTTCGACCGGCAGGCCGGTGTGAAAGGCGTCCTCGATCTGGCGATCGGTGGCCGCGCCGCGCGCCAGCTTGCGCGACAGCATGATGCCGCCGGAGGTCGACACGACCATCGCGTGCACGCGATCCCCGACTTTGACCTCGAGTTTGCCCTGGTCGTCTTTCAGCTCGTCGATCTCGATCGTCGCCTCACCCTTGCCGCCGACGTCGACAAACGCCACCTCCGGGCCGATCGCGACCACGCGGCCTTCGATGGTCTGGCCTTTGTCGAAGCGCTTCGCTTTGGTCGAGGCCTCGAACATCGCGGCGAAGTCTTCGCTGGGATCGCTCATCGGCTGATTATACGAGCCGCGCCGCGGCATCTTCGCAGGCTCGTGCAGCCGGACAGGCTGGTGCTACGCTGAGGCCGGAGATGCCGACGAAAGCCGATCAGACGTTGTGGCTGGCGACGGACCGGCTCGCGTTGCGCCGCTTCACGGCTGACGACCTCGACTGGCTGGCGGCGCTCTACCAGGATCCCGACGTGACGCGCTATCTCGGCGGCGTGAAGAGCCGCGCGCAGACCGAGGCGATGCTGGACACGCGCATCCTGAGGTACTACGACGAGCACCCGGGCCTCGGCATCTGGATGACGATCGAGCGCGCGACCGGCGAGCGCGCCGGCTTCCACCTGCTCAATCACATTCGCGGCGAGTCGATCATCCAGGTGGGCTACGCGCTGGCGAGACCGGCCTGGGGCAAGGGTTACGCCACGGAGATGGCCACGGCGGTCCTCCGCTACGGCTTCGCCGATCTCGAGCTGCCGCGCATTGCCGGCATGACCAGCCGGGAGAACCATGCCTCTCAGCGCGTGCTGTTGAAGATCGGCCTCGAGCGCCGCGGCGAGCGGGCGTTTGCGCACCCTGACTACGCGTCGGAAGGACCGATGGCCTGGTTCGAACGCCACGCTGAAGCGTGGCGCGCAGAGAGCGCAGAGAAAGCAGAGAGCGCAGAGAAATAAAATATTCATAGGTCCGCGTGCTCGGCGGCCTCCCCGGTTATGCAGGCGCCTATATCGAGGGGTGTGCTAGAGTTCGCTCGATTTTCCAGTGGCCCTTCGACTCGGCGTGGCTGACGCTGGGCCTCGCTCAGGACAGGAGGAATGATGACACGCGCGATCAGCCGCTTCTCTGGCCTGCACCGCGCCGCGATCGTCGCCGGGGCGTTGGTGGTGATCGCGCTCGGCGGGCACGCCGTCCGCGTGCTCGACGCGCAGCCCGAGGAGCCGGCGAAGCCGGTTCCCGATCTCGCCGGCATCTGGGATGGCGGCCGGCGATCGCATCCCACCAACAGCGCGACGTCGCCCTGGGCAAAGACGATGGCCGAAGGGGCGACGCTGCCGGACGGCACGCCTGCCGGCAAGAACTACGTCTCGAACTTTCCCGAGCTGAACGAGCGCGCGCTCGCGTTCCAGAAGATCTTCGACGAGCCGCTGTCGCCGAAGTACGACTGCCAGCCGTCGACGCCGCCGGCGCTGCCCTACGATCCATTCCCGGTCGAGATCGTGCAGTGGCCCGATCGCGTGCTGTTCCGCTACGAGAAGGACGATCAGCTGCGCACCGTCTGGCTCGACGGGCGGCAGCCGACGGCGCGCGACTACGGGGTGCAGGGCTTCTCGGTCGGCCGCTACGAGGGCAACGCGCTGGTGATGGAAACCACCAACTACGTCTTCGACATCACCGGCTTCGACGACTACAACGGCATCCCCTCGTCGCAGCAGAAGAAGGTGAGCGAGCGCTACTGGCGCGAAGGCGAGCAGCTCAAGGCGACGGTCACGGTCGAGGATCCGATGTTCCTGCGCAAGCCGGCGTCCTACACGATGCGGTACCTGCCGGCGCCGAAGGGCTACAAGCTCAAGGCGTTCGATTGCGATCCGGAGGCGGCGCGGCTGTCGGTGCAGTTCATCCCGCCGCGGTATAAATGAGCAAGGAGAGGCTCCTCATGAAAGCGTTTGCCGCATCGCTCGTCGCCGCCGGGCTCGTCGCCGCAGCCGTGCCCCTGCTGGCTCATCACTCCGCGGCCGCCGCCTATGACGAAACCAAGAAGGTCGAGGCGCAGGGCACCGTCACGCGGCTGCTGGTGAAGAACCCGCACTCGTGGATCTTCCTGGAGTCGACCGACGACAAGGGCCAGAAGATCGAGTGGCAGATCGAGATGGGCGGCGTCACCTCGATGGCCTGGACCAAGGAGGCGCTGCCGATCGGCACCGTCGTCAAGGCGGTGGGGCATCCGTCGCGCGCGCCGGGGTCGCACGGGATGACCGCGGCGATCTTCTCGAAGCCGGACGGCACGCCGCTCGGGCCGCGCGGCGGCCGCGGCGAGTACGTGCCGCGGTAGCGGCCGGCGGCCGCTGGGATCTTGTTCACCACCTGGCTGCAGGGGACGGCGGTGGCGGTGTGGACCCGCGAGTCGCCGTCGATCTGGGCGTATCCGACCGTGCTGATGCTGCACACGGTCGGCCTCGGCATGCTGGTCGGCGCCAACGCGGTGATGGATTTTCGCCTTCTGGGGTTCGCGCCGCGGCTGCCGATTGCCTCGCTCGCGCCGCTCTACCGCTTCATGTGGACCGGGCTCGCCATCAACGCCACGACCGGCGCGCTGCTCTTCGCCAGCGATGCGGAGCTGAAGGCGCGGCAGCCGATCTTCTACGTCAAGCTGGCGCTGATTGTCCTCGCGCTGGTCGTCACCGCGATGATCCGGCGCGCGGTCGAGCGCGGCCGCGCCGGCGGCGGCGAGGTGAGCCCGGCGCCAGGCAGACGGCTCGCCGTCCTGTCGCTGCTGTTGTGGGCCGGCGCGATCGCCGCCGGCCGCTTGATGGCTTACATGTAACGCGCGTAGCGCAGCCCTTCAGGGCTGCCCGTCGCGACGGTCGCAGCGCACCACGCCATGAATACGTTTGTCGTTTGGCTCGAGAGCACGGCGGCGTCGCGCGCGGTCGTGCACTACCGGTGGATCTGGCCGCTCTGCGAGGTCATCCACTTCATCGGCCTGTCGCTCGTCGTCGGCATCGCCGGCTTCTTCGACCTGCGGCTGATGGGGTTCATGAAGCGGGTGCCGGTGTCGGCGGCGCGCGATCTGATGCCGCTGGCGATGGCCGGCTTCCTGATGAACCTCGTCACCGGCGCCGCGTTCTTCATCGGCACGCCGCACCAGTACGTCGGCAACGTCGCCTTCTGGGCGAAGGTGTTCTTCCTGCTGCTGGCCGGGCTGAATGCGATGTTCTTCGAAACCACCGTCGGCGCGCGTACGATCAACCTCGGCGCCGGCGACGAGACGCCGCGGTCGGCGAACGTCGTGGGCGCGGTGTCGCTGGTGTCGTGGCTCGGGGTTCTGTATTGGGGGCGGATGCTGCCGTACATCGGCAACGCATTTTGAGGAGCACGTCATGCAGGTGAACCCGTATTTGAGCTTCAAGGGCGATTGCGAAGCGGCGTTCAAGTTTTACGAGCAGTGCTTCGGCGGCCAGCTCGGAACGATCTTCAGATACGCGGGGACGCCGCTCGCCAAGGACGTGCCGGCGGACTGGGGCGACAAGGTGATGCACGGCAGCGTCACCGTCGGCGGCCAGCTGCTGATGGGCGGCGACGTGGCGCCCGAGCGCTACGAACCGCCGAAGGGCTTCTCGATGTCGGTGCACTTGAAGGGCGCCGACAACGCGGAACGCATCTTCCGCGAGCTCGCGCGCGACGGTCAGGTGACGGTGCCGCTCGGGCCGACCTTCTGGGCGGAGCGGTTCGGCATGGTGGTCGATCGCTTCGGGATCTCGTGGTTGATCAACGCCGAGGCGGCCGGCGAGCCGGCGCAGGGCTGATCGGGAGCGGATCGTCGCATCAATGAGAACACGGCCTCAGATCCCCGACGAGTTCGAAGAGTTCCGCGACACCCGCTGGCGCCGCGAGGCGACGCAGCAGATCGAGCACGCGTATCAAGCGGAGCAGTTCATCGAGGATGTCGGCTTCGCCGCCTGCCTCCTCGATGCGCGCCGTCCCGGGCCGTCGCTCTACGTCGCCGTCTGCGGCCGGCGCGACGCGGTGATGCCGCGCAACGTGCAGAAGGATCCGGAGGCATCGCTCACGTGGGTCTTGAAGGACGAGCTCGTCAAGCGCGGCAAGGTGTATTACGCCAAGCTCGCCGGCGGCAAGGCGATGTTCCTCGCGCCGCGGATGATTCCGTACTTCCACGCCGTCTGGGGCGTCCGGCGCGCCGACGAGCCGCGGCGGTTGAGCAAGGCGGCGCAGTCGATCCTCCGCGTGCTGCGCCACGAGTGGGAGATGGCGACGATCGATCTGCGTACCGACTCGGGCATCCGGGATCGCACGCGCTTCAACCGCGCGATGGACGAACTGCAGGCGGCGATGCTCGTGGTGCCGAGCGAGGTCTACTATCAGCCGAAGTTCACCTACATCTGGACGCTCGCCGTCGGCCGCTTTCCCGACGCGCTGACGCGGCGCGTCAACCGCGACACGGCACTGCGCGAGATCGCGCGCGCGTTCCTGTCCGGCGCCGGCTTCACGATCCCCGGCGAGCTGGCGCGCGTCGCCAGCCTGTCGCGTCCTGAAGCCGGGCGCGGCAACCGCGCGCTGGTGGCCGAGGGGTTCGCGACGATGCTGTCGCCGGGTACGTATCAGCTCGCCGTGCGCCCCGAGCCCGCGCCGCCGCCGTCGTGGCTGCCGCCGATCGAAGCGGAAGTCGAAAGCGTTTAGAGTGGGTTTCAAAATTACTCGTCGCGCAGCCCTTCAGGGCTGCCCGCGCGGCGGTTGCAGGCCTAAAGGCCTGCGCTACATGAGCCCACGCGCAATTTGAAACGGACTCTTAGAACGACAGCCGCACGCCGCCGTTGATCGCGCGGCCCTCGAGCGGCGCCCAGCCGTCGACGGTCCACCGCCCGTCGACGCCGCGCGACGGGCGCACGATCGGATCCCACCGCGTCTGCCGCACGTCGGTCAGGTTCTCGCCGTTGACGAACAGGCGCGCACGCCCGACGCGGCGTTCGTAGAGCACGCCGAAGACGTGGTACGGCCGGCTGCGCTCGCGGTAGGGGTTGGCCTCGAGGCGCTGCTCGCCGGTGTAGTACCACTCGACCCCCAGCCGCGCGTCGCGGCCGTCGGCCCATTGCCACATGCCGTCGATGCCGACGCTGTGCCGCGGCGTCAGCGGCACGTCGACGCGGCCGGCGGGCTCGCCTTCGCGCGCCCGCACCCACGCGTAGTTCGCGACGATCGACAGATCGTCGAGCCGGTAGATCGCCAGCGCCTCGATTCCGGTGTTGCGCGTCGCGTCCGCGCGGTTCACCAGCGCGAACCGATCCTCGCGTTCCGCCTCCACCGGATTCTTCACCCTCGACGCGAACAGCGTCAGCGTCGTCGACAAGCGACCAGACGACCGCGAGATGTCGAGCGACGCGCTGCGCCCGCGCTCCGCGGTCAACGGCGCGGGGATGACGAGGCGCGACAGCCCGGCCGCTTCGGTTTCCTCGACCAGCGGCGTCGGCGCGGAGAAGCCGGCGCCGTACGACACCCGGCTGGTCCACGCCCCGTGCCGGAACAGCGTCGACACGCGCGGGCTGATGAAGTTGCCGAACTCGCTGTGGTGATCGGCGCGGACACCGGCCGACACCGCCAGCCACGACGCCACCGTCGCATCGTCCTGGACGAAGATGCCGGGAACGGTGAAGGTGTAGGCGAAGCGCGGCACGTCGATCGGTTGGAACGCGTCGCGCTCGAGCGCGGCGCCGGCGACGAGCGTGTGGCGCCCGAGCGCACGCCGCAGCGACAGCTCGGCGAACGCCGTCGTGTGACGATCGCGCTCGCGCAGTTCGCCGAACTGATGATCCTGGCGTTGATGCGTCGCCGAGGCGCGCGCGGACACGACCGTCCCGCCGCCGACGATTGACTGGTACGACGCGGCAGCGTCGAAGCGCCTGGTGTCGAGCCCTTCGCGGTACGGCGCGCCCGTTTGCGCCAGCGTCGCGCCGGGCAGCGTGCCGCCGACACGATCTTCCCAGGTGGCGCCGCCGGTCGCGAAAAAGCTGTGGCCGGCGCCATCGTCCCAGTAGAGGCGCGGCCGCCCGAGCACGCGCGCGTAGCGCGGCAGGTCGGCCCAGCCGTCGCGATCGACGTCGGCGCGCGCCTGGCCGTTGACGCTGCCCAGCACCGTGATCCCCCAGCGATCCGAGAGCGGCGCGGAGTACCACATCGCGGCGTCGGTGGCGCCGCGCGTCGATCGGTTGAACAACAGCTGCCGCTCCGGCTGCGCCGACGGCCGCCTCGACACCAGGTTGACGACGCCGCCGATCGCGCCGGCGCCGTAGAGCGACGACGCCGCGCCCTTGATCACCTCGACCTGACCGAGATCGATCGGCGGGATCTGCATGATGCCGAACGAGCCCGCCTGCTCGCCGAAGAGCGGCAGGCCGTCGGAGAGAAAGCGGGTATAGCGGCCGCGCATCCCCTGGATGCGCACGCTCGCGGCGCCGAGCGACGGCGAGGTGGCCTGCGCCCGCAGCCCGCCCATCTCGTTCAGCATCATCACGATGTCGCCGGGGGTCATCATCAGCTTCTCTTCGATTTCGTCCCGGTCGAGCACCTCGACGCGAATCGGCTCGTCGTCGATGCCGCGCTCCGTGCGGGTCGCGGAGACGGTGACGTGCTCCTCGATCGACGCCTGCGCGACCAGATCGACGGCAACCGTCCGCTCCTCTCCGGCGCCGACGCTGAGCGACACGCTCGCCGGCTCGAACCCCTCTTTCGCGACGACAATCTCGATCGCGCCCGGTTGAACGCGCACGGTTGCCACGCCGCGCGCGTCGGTTCGCGCGCGGGCGCCGTTGACGACGACGGCGGCCCCGGCGACGGCGTTTGCGCCGGGCTGGCTGCGGACTTCAATCAGGAGCGACGCCTGCTGGGCGGCGGCGAAGAGAAACGTCGAAAGGACGGCGAGCGAGCTGACGCTGAGAGTCAAACGGCAATTGCGCGAGTGGTGGTGCGGCGCGTCATCAATCGTGGTGAAAGAAGAACCGGTGTCCGTCGATGTCCTCGACGGTGAACTGCCTCAACCCCCAGGGCTTCTTTTCCAGAGGCTCGACGATCTTCGCGCCCAGTGATTGCAACTCCGTGTAGGTCGCATCGATATCGTCGGCAAAGATCCAGTGAACGTTCGCCGCAAACGGCGGCGTTGTCCTGCGAAAGAATATCGCCACGTCACCGCGCGACACCGACCCGATGTCGCCGTCGTAGAGCCAGCCCACCTCGAAGCCGAGCGCATCGCGATAATGCTGCTGCGCGCGCTCGACATCTCTCACGGGCAGTTCCGGCACCGGCGGGGCAATCGACGTCAGCGGCTGTGTGCGGCTCACGAGGCCCTCCCGCCACAGCATAGCGCCGTCTCACGCGTGGTGTCCGAACCCGGAAATTATTCCTCGTACTCGTCGGACCCCTGCACCCAGATGAACGACTGCAGATCGATCATGTCGCGCGGGTTCAGGTCCTTCGTGTCAGCGCGCACCGTCTCGGCGAAGTCGAGCAGGCTCTTGTAAGTTGCCCACTCTGGCCGCGAGCGGTACTGGAAGTCGAAGCCGTAGTGCTTCGCTGCGGTGCGGGTGACGTTTGGCTTCAGGAAGATGTGGCGCTCTGGCTCCGCGATGAATGGGAACACCGTCAGCACCGGCCAGGTCAGGACACGCGTCTGCCGCCGCGGCAGCCGCGCGACGACGTCGCGCCAGGCCGCGAACTTCGTGTCCGGATCGCCTGGGCCGTAGAGGTAGTCGTAGAGTCCCTCGGCGAAAAGCCGTGCGCCGTCCGGCGGCTTCACCGCGTCGCGCAGCGCCATCTTCTCGAACGAGAACAGCAGGTTGGTGCGCGACTCGATCCGCGCGGCATGGCCGGCGATCTCGCTGAACTTCCCGGCGCGCAGCAGGGCCGCGTACGCCTCCTTGTTCAGCACCTCCTGCCAGCGCTCGTGCGCCTCGGCCTTATAGCCGCGCTCCCAGTCGACGTATTTCTGATCCGCGAACCCCTTGCGGAAGAAACGGAGGAATTTGCGCCGCGCCTGCAGCGCACCTGCGGACGACCTCGGCGGCGATGGCCGCGACGATCTGCCCGTGCTGCTCTTGAGTTCCCGACCGCCCGCCGCGCTCGACACCTGTCCCATGCCACGGCCGTCTTCAAAAAGCAGGCCCTTCGGCTCGCCATGGCTCAACCTCTGAGCCTCTGAGCTCCCGGACACCGTCCGGTTCCGCGCATCAAACTCGCGGCGCCGATTTCTCGTCTACTCACGCCATGCAGATACAGCTCATCGCGTGGCTGGCCGCGGCGCTTACTCAGCCGCTTTCGGGGCCGGCCGCCCCGCCGTCGACCGACCCGGCGCCGCTGATGACAGCCTACGAGGTCGTGCAGCTCGCGCCCGGCATCCACGGCTTCGTCTGGAAGAACCCGCTCGACAACCCGATTCAGGGCAACGCGCTGTTCATCATCAACGACGACGACGTGATCGTCGTCGACACGAGCCTGCTGCCGTCGACCGCGCGGGTGATGGCGGCGGAGCTGCGCAAGCTCACCTCCAAGCCGGTGCGCTACGTCGTCAACACCCACTGGCACGACGACCATCACAACGGCAACCAGGTGTATCGCGAGCTGTGGCCGGGCGCCGAGTTCATCGCCCATCGCGACACGCGCGAGGACATGTTCTCGAAAACCTACGACGTGCGCGCGAACGATCTCGCGAACCTCGAGACGGCGATCGCGCGCTACGAACGCTGGGCGGCCACCGGAAAAGACGACGACGGGAAGGAGCTGGCGCCGGAGCGACGGAAGCGCGCCGGCGAGATTGCCGCGCTCGATCGCGCGCTGGTGCCTGAGTTTCGCGCCATCGTCAACACGCCGCCGACGCTGACGTTCGTCGAGCAGATGGTTCTGCGGCGCGGCGATCGGACCATCGAGATTCGCTGGCTCGGCCGCGGCAACACGCGCGGCGACACCGTGGTCGTGCTGCCGAAGGAGCGGATCGCGGCGTCGGGCGACCTCGTCGTCTACCCGGTGCCGTTCGGCATCCTGTCGTATTACGACGAGTGGCGCGAGACGCTGTCGAAGCTCGATGCGCTGCCGGTCGACGCGCTGTTCCCCGGGCACGGGCCGTTGATGCGCGACCGCGCGTACCTGCGCCAGGTGCAGGCGCTCATCGGCGCGCTGGTCGATCGGGTGAAAGCGGCGGTGGCGACCGGCGCGACGCTCGAGGCCACCAAGGCGCAAGTGACGCTCGAAGACTGGAAGAAGACGTTTGCCGGCGACGATCCGGTCAAGCAGCGCGCGTTCGACGCGTTCTTCGTCCAGCCCGCGGTCGAGCGCACCTGGCGTCAGGTGAAGGGCGAACCCGACAGTTAGCCCGTACGATGCGGGATATACTCGATTCGGTGGTCACGCGGCTTGGCTCGCTCCTCATCGCGCTGGCGATCGCCGGCGCGCCTGTCGCGCTCGAGGCGTGCCAGATCGTGTGCGAATCGATCCCGGCGCAGCCGGCGGCAGCCGAACAGGCGCACGCGCATCAACACCACCACGCCGCGGGTTCGCACAGCGCGAGCCACGACGAGTCCGCGCCACGGCATCACCTGTTGCGGGGCGCGACCGCGTGCGATCACGATGCTGACGCTGCGCCGAGCGTCGTCACTGCCCGCAATGCCGACGGCGGGCTGCTGTTCGCGCCGCCGCTGCTGCCCGGCAGCGATGTCGTGGCCGCCGACGCTGCCGCCGTTGTCTCGATACGCGAGTTGAACCTTCCCGGTTACCTCGGGATCCGTCTCGCCTCTCCGCTCCGCGTTTAAGAACTCCCGCTCGTCCAATCCGCGTCTCGCTTCCCTTTCTCCAGAGCAGGAGTTCATGTCGACACGTGCGTGCCCGCCGCTTCTCATCGCTCTTTTCACCATCAGCCTCGCGGGCGCGGCGGCGGCGGCCGTCGCGCAGCCATCGGACGCCGCGGCCCAGCAACCGCCAGCCGCGCCGGAGACCGACCACCAGCACGACATGCAGCACATGCAAGGCGAGCACGACATGTCGATGCCGCCGGCGCGGGACGGTTCGGGCACCTCATGGCTGCCCGACGACACGCCGATGTATGCGGTTCATCGCCAGGCCGGCGCGTGGACGCTGATGGGACACGGCAATGCGTTCGTGCAGTACCTGCACGAAAGCGGACGCCGCGGCAGCCAGCAGGCCGGAAGCATCAACTGGTTGATGGGGATGGCGGCTCGCCCCGTTGGCGGCAGCGCAAGACTCGGGCTGCGCGCGATGGTCAGCCTCGAGCCGTGGACGATTCGCGGCTGCGGCTATCCGGATCTCCTGGCGTCGGGCGAAGTCTGCCGCGGCGAAGCGATTCACGATCGCCAGCATCCGCACGATCTCTTCATGGAGCTCGCCGCGAGCTACGATCGACCGCTCGGCGGCGATGTCCGCCTGCAGATTTACGGTGGACCCGCCGGCGAGCCGGCGCTGGGACCGGTCGCGTTCCCGCACCGCATCTCGGCGATGCCGAGCCCGCTCGCGCCGATCACCCACCACTGGTTCGATGCGACGCACATCACCTACGGCGTGGTCACCGGCGCGGTCTACGGCAGGCGCTGGAAAGGGGAGACGTCGGTGTTCAACGGCCGCGAACCGGATGAACACCGCACGAACCTCGATTTCGGCGCGCTGGATTCGTGGTCGGGCCGCGTGTGGCTGCTGCCAACCAGCAGGTGGGCGCTGCAAGTTTCTGCCGGGCGTCTGCGGCAGGCCGAGGCCGGCCACGACGGCGGCCCGCGCATCGACGTCGACCGCGTGACGACGTCGGCGACTTACCACCGCAGCGGCGGCAGCGGCGACATCTGGGCCAGCACGATCGGCTGGGGACGCAACAGCGAACGAGGCGGTGATGCGACGAACGCGTTCCTTGCCGAAACCGCCCTCACGCTCGCCGAGCGCGATACATGGTTCGGCCGGTTCGAGGTGTCGCAGAAGTCAGGCCACGATCTCGCGATCGAGAGCGACGCATCGTTCACCGTCGCGAAATTGCAGGCGGGCTATACGAGGTACTTCGCCGCATCGAACGGCCTCAAGCCAGGCGTTGGTGGGGGACTGTCGTTCGGCATCGTGCCCGATTCGCTGAAGCCGTTCTACGGAAGACGCGTGAACCTCGGATTCGGCGTCTTCGTTACGCTGCGTCCTGGCGCATTACCGGGGATGTAGGTGCAGCCAGCCCCCAGCCCCAAGTCCCCAGCCCCTATTCGTATCGCAGCGCGCTCATCGGATCGACCTGCGACGCGCGCCTCGCCGGAATGAACCCGGCGGCGAGCGCCACCGCCGCCAGCGCGATCGCCGACGCCGTCAGCACCAGCGGATCCGATCCCTTCAACTCGAACAGCAGCGACTGCGCCAGCCGGCCCAACCCCGCCGCCGCGGCCAGGCCGATCACGCCGCCCACGACCAGCATCACCGCCACCTGCCGCAGCACCATCCAGCGCACGCGTGACGGCGCCGCGCCGAGCGCCATGCGCAGGCCGATCTCGCGCGTGCGCTGCGACACGGTGTAGGCGAGGACGCCGTAGAGGCCGACCGCGGCGAGCAGCGTGGCCAGGCACGCAAATGCGGCGGCGAGCACGCTGATGAAGCGATCGAGGAAGACGTTGTCGCGGATCTGCTGCGGCAGCGTCCGCAAGTCCTCGACCGGCAGGCTGGCGTCGAGCCTGGCGATCGTTTTCGGGATGCCCGCCATGAACGGCTCGGGCTCGGCCGCGGTCTGGACGTAGAAGTAGAGGTAGCCGAGGCGGTCGTCCTGCCGATAGGGCAGGAAGAACTGCGGCGGGATCTCGTCCTTCACCTGGCTGTATTTCGCGTTGGCCACCAGGCCGACGATGTCGATCGTCAGCGGGCCGGTGCCGCCATCGTTGCCCATCCGCCTGCCGACCGCGTCGCGACCGAGGTTGAACTTCTTCGCGAACGCCTCGTTGACGATCGCCACCTTCGCCGTGCCGAACGCGTCGGCGCGCGTGAAGTCGCGTCCGGCGACGAGCGGAATCCGCAGCGTCGAGAAGTAGCCGGGCGCGATCTCGTTGTAGCGCGAATTGGTGTTGGTGTCGGGGCCGGCCTGGAATCCTTCGACGGCGACGTTGTTGCCCCAGTTGCTGCCGCTCAGCAGCGGCACGGTCGACGCGGTGACGGCGGTGACGCCCGGCAGGCTTGCCAGTTCGTCCTCGATCCGCCCGAACAGCTGCCGCGATTGCTCGAACGTGTAGCCATTCAGCTCGGGCGACACGCGGAAGACGATCACGTTCTCGGCGTTCAGCCCGAGCTTGACGCGGCTGACGTTGAAGAGGCTGCGCGTGAACAGTCCCGCCGACACCAGCAGCGCCATCGACAGCGCGATCTGTGCCGTGGCCAGCGACGTGCGGAAACGTGCTGCGGCGCGCGCTCCGGACGGCTGGCCGCTCTGGCCTTTCAGCGCCGAGACCAGGTCGGGGCGCGTGCTGTGCAGCGCGGGAAAGAGCCCGAACAGCAGCCCGGTGCCGACCGCGAGCGCGCCGGCGAACGCCATCACCCGCGGATCGATCTCGAGCCGCACGACGTTGAGCGCTTCGGCCGGGAGCAGCGCCGCCATCAGATGCAGCGTCCAGCGCGCGACCAGCACGCCGCCGATGCCGCCGGCGAGCGCGAGCAACAGCGACTCGCCCAGCAACTGGCGAACCAGCTGGCCGCGCCCGGCGCCGATCGATAGCCGCACGGCCATCTCGCCGGCGCGCGCCGCGCCGCGCGCGAGCAGCAGGTTCGCGATGTTCGCGCACGCGATCAGCAGCACGAACGCAGTGACGCCGAGCAGCAGCGTCATCGGCAGCCGCGCCTCCTTGCGCACCGTGCTCTGTCCGCGCGTCCCTTCGGTCATCAGCAGCGGCTTCGTCTTGAACCGCGCCATCGTCTGCTCGCTCATGCCGGCCTGCAGCTTCGCTTCGACGTCGTCGAGAATCGCGCGGTACTGCGTGTTGGTCGCCGCGCGCGCCTGCTCCAGCGATACGCCGGGCTTCAGCCGGGCGAACAGATACACCCAGTAGTTGCGGCGGTTGTCGAAGTTCTTGAACGGCTGCGAGAAGCCGCGCATCGAGATCGGCGCGAACACCTGCGGCTTGACCCCGATCGAGGTGCTGTCGAAGCCGCGCGGCGCGACGCCGACCATCGTCATCGCGATGCCGTTGACGACCAGCGGCTGGCCGACCACGCCCGGATCGAGCGCGAAGCGCCGCTGCCAGTAGGCGTAGCTGAGGACGACGACGCGCGGCTCGCCGGGGGCGCGATCGTCTTCGGGCCCGAACAGCCGGCCGATCGCCGGCTTCAACCCGAGGACGGGAAAATAGCTGCCCGAGACCAGCAGGCCGTTGGCGTTCTCGGTCTGGCCGCGCGCCGCGAGGTTGGCGCCGAAGGTGACGTGCGCGGCGATGCCGCTGAACGAAGTCTGGACCCGCTCCAGATCGCGGAACATCTGGTAGCTGAAGACCTCTTCGCAGTCGCCGATCTGGCCGCAGTTGCTGGAGCCCGGCTTCGGACCGGGCGCGGAGAAGTTGACCAGGCGCTCCGCCTCGGGCACCGCCAGCGGCTGCAGCAGCAGCTGGTTGAAGAGCGAAAAGATCGCCGCGTTGGCGCCGATGCCGAGCGCCAGCGAGATGATCGCGACGACGGTGACGAAGGGGGTTTTGAAAAGGGTGCGCAGGGCGAACTTCAGGTTGAGCATGCGACAATCCGCTTAGACGAAACGGAGGAGCGAACGGTTTATGAGCCGGGCCAGGCATCTGGGCAGCAGCCTCGAGCGGACGATGACCGGGCCGATGTGGCACGGGCCGGCGCTTGCGGACGTCCTGAAAGGCGTCACGGCGGAGCGCGCGGCCGCCCATCCGATCGCCGGGGCGCACAGCATCTGGGAGATCGTGCTGCACGTCGTCGCGTGGGTCGAGATCGCCAGGGCGCGGCTGAAGGGGCAGCGGACCGGCGATGCCACGCCCGAAGAGGACTGGCCGCCGGTCACAGCCACAGACGAAGCGGCGTGGCGCCGAGCGCTCGAACGCCTGGCCGCCTGTCATCGGGAGATCGGGGCCGACGCGCGGGCGTTCGACGAGGCGCGGCTCGACCAGAAGCTGGCGAACCTCGAGTACTCGGCCGATGTGCTGCTGCGCGGTATCGTCGAGCACGGCACGTACCACGGCGGCCAGATCGCGTTGTTGAAAAAAGCGGACGCGTAAGATGACGCCGAAATTCTTCAAGTCCTCGGAGGCCTTTCGCGCCTGGCTCGAGAAGCACGGCTCGCAGAAGCTCGAGCTGTGGGTCGGCTTCTACAGGAAGGCCTCGGGGAAGGGCGGCCTCACCTATCCCGAAGCGATCGACGCCGCGCTGTGCTTCGGCTGGATCGACGGCGTCAAGTACAAGGTCGACGAGTCGAGCTACAAGCACCGCTTCACGCCGCGCCGCGCCGGCAGCTACTGGAGCACGGTGAACACGAAGCGGATGCAGCAGCTGATGACGGACGGCCTCGTCGCCGCCCCCGGCGCTGCCGCGTTCGAGCGGCGCGACCGGAAGAAGACGCAGCAGTACTCGTTCGAGCGCAAGTCGGCCGCGTTCGACGCGCCGGCCTTGAAGGCCTTCAAGGCGAACCGGCCGGCGTGGGCGTTCTTCATCGCGCAGCCGCCCGGCTACCAGAAGCTGCTCACGCACTGGGTGATGGACGCCAAACAACCGGAGACGCGGCTGCGCCGCCTTGCCACGCTGGTCGAGCGATCGGCGAAGAGGGAGAGATTGAGATGACCGTCACGACGCCGGCCTTTCGCATCGAGCCCGCCACCGAGCGCGACGTGCCGCTGATCCTGGAGCTGATCACGGCGCTGTCGGTGTACGAGCGGCTCGCTCACGAAGTGACGGCGACCGAGGAGCAGCTGCGCAAGACGCTCTTCGGGCCGAACCCTTCAGCGGAAGTGCTGATCGGCTACGCCGGCGACGAGCCGGCCGGCTTCGCGCTGTTCTTCCCGAACTACTCGACCTTTCTCGGCAAGCCGGGCATCCACCTCGAGGACCTGTTCGTCAAGCCGGAATGGCGCGGCCACGGCTTCGGGCGCCAGCTGCTCGAGCGCCTGGCGGCGATTGCGGTCGAGCGCGACTGCGGCCGGCTCGAGTGGACGGTGCTCGACTGGAACGAGCCGGCGAT
>Ga0207675_100002077_pt1 | contig 19912 bp, 18 predicted proteins | sample KBSSwiS42_FD_184305 | JGI IMG/M metagenome (GOLD analysis project Ga0207675, IMG submission 184305) | Switchgrass rhizosphere microbial communities from Kellogg Biological Station, Michigan, USA - KBS Switchgrass S4-2 (SPAdes) (version 2) | ecosystem: Host-associated > Plants > Roots >...
AGGTAACAGCCTCGCATGCGACAGCGGCAGCGGGCGACTCGCGAACGATCGAAGGGCGTCGCCGTCCTCGAGCTGACGCTGTCGCTCGTCTTCCTGGTGCCGCTGATGATGGCGACGCTGGACTTCGGATACTACTTCTACGTCGGCGCCAACGCGCAGGAGGCCGCGCGGCAAGGCGTCCTGCAAGCGGTCGGGATCGCCGGGGGATGCCCCGGCCTTCCCGCTGTCGAGACCAATTGCAACGCCGCCGTCGCTAACATCGTCACGAAGCCCGCGGCCGGAACGGGCACGGGTTGCGGTAGCGCGTCCCCGCCACCGTTAGTCGCCCCCGCCGCTTCCTGTTACATGAACAGCCCCCCGCTCGGCCTGGGCACGGCATCGAACCTGACCGTCACCTGCAAATGCACGCCGCAGTTGGCCGCACCCCCGTATTTCAAGATGCAGGTCCAGGTCGATTTCAGGCCCGCGATCGGCTTCTTCAGGTACCTGATGCCCGCCGGGACGGCGCCCGGCACGGTCCGCTACACGGCGACGTTGACGGGCGCCTGACCGCCGAACACCGAAGCACGAGCTTCGGCGTCTCTGGCAGCGGCGCGCGTTCGCGCCGATAATCGATCAAGCTCCATGTCCGCCCCGCCCGCCGCAGCGGCGCCCTCCGCCGCCGCCGACAGCGAAACCCGGCAGCCCGCCGGGCTCGCCTGGGCGGTCTGGACGCTGATCATCGTCGCGGGCGTCGCGCTGTCGCTCTTGCGGGTGATGGCGATCAACCTGCCCTGGCACCTCGCGACCGCGCGCCTCGCGCAGGAGATCGGACACTGGCCGGTCGTCAACACGTTCAGCTACACGTTCCCGGACTACCCGATCTACCAGCAGTACCCGGCGTTCCAGGCGGTGATGTGGAACGTCCTGCGCGTCGGGGGCTGGGGCGGTCTCAGCGTCGCGACCGCCGCCGGCTGGATGCTGGCGTTCTTGCTGGTGGCGCGCTGGGGCGGCACGTTCCGCGAGGGCGCGCGCTTCCACGTGCTGTGGATGATCGGGCTGTGGGCGCTGCAGCGCCGGATGATCCTGCGCCCCGACATGTTCACGATGCTCGCGTTCGGCGTCCAGCTCTGCGCGCTGGACGCGTTCGCCCGCGGCAAGACGCGCGCGCTGGCGATCGTGCCGCTCGCGCACCTGCTCTGGGTCAACGGTCACCAGCTGTGGCCGCTGTCGCTGGTCATCCAGGCGATGTTCTTCGCGGACGTCGCCTGGCGGCGCGACTGGCGCCGCGCGCGGCTGGTCGCGCTGGCGGGGGTGGCGTCGTTGCTGCTGACGATGGTGACGCCGCTGGGCCCGCGCATGTTCCTCGCGCCGCTGCGGTTGACCGCCTCGCTGTCGCTGTTTCGCGCCACCGCCGAGGAGTTGCACCGCGTCTGGACGATGCCGTACGAGCTCACGCTGACGCTGCTGACGGGCGTGCCGGCGGCCTGGGCGCTGTGGCGCACGCGGCGGCGGCTGCCGCTGTTCGACCTGGGCCTGTGGTTGCTGTCGCTGGCGCTGGTCATCTCGGCGGTGCGCGGCCTGATGTTCTTCGGGGTCGTCAGCGTCGCCGTGTTCCAGCGCAGCGTGCTGCGCACGCACGCCGCCGGCGAACGCATGCTGCCGCCGCTGGGCGAGCTCGCGCGCCGCGTGTTGATGGTCTGCGGTTACGCGTTCACGGCGATGGCCGGCGGCGCCGCGATCTACTACCGCTGGGTGCACCCCGTGTACAGCCTGGGCGGCACGCAGTCCGGCTTCGGACGCGCGTACGGCGGCTGGGCGGAGGCTGCGTGCGAATTCATCCGCCGCGATCCGCCGCCGGGTCGGATGCTGAACCTCGGAATGAACCTGGGCGACAACATGATCTTCTGGATCCCCGGGCGGCCCGTGTTCGCCGATTCGCGCCTGGAATCGTACCCGCCCCAATTTCTGCAGGAGATCATCGCCGCGCAAAACGACGACGCGCGCTTGATGGGTCTCATTGAACGGTACGACATCCAATCGTTGTTCGCGACGCACGCGCGTCCGGCGCAGCGCGCGCGCGTCGTTCAACTGCTGCGCGCCGGCTGGGAACCGGTCCACGTCGACAGCGGCGAGATCGTGCTGGTCCGACCGACTGCGCTGACGGAAAGCTATCGGCGCGCCCACGTCGTCGATCCGCGCCGGGTCCGGCCCGCGGATCTGGTGTCGGAGCCGGCCGCGATCCGCAAGGAACAGCTGGAGAACTTCACGGCCTTCATCACGGCGCTCGGCCCGGAGCCGGCGCATTGACCCCCGCAGCGCCTCGGCGGCGCCTCTGGCCGCTGGCGGCCTGCGGGCTCTGTCTCGGCGCCGCGCTGGTTGGCTTCAACCTCCTCTATCTCTCCGCACCGGCGGGCCTCGGCCCGATCTACAACCTGGCAGAGCCGCCCTTGCGCGCAGCGTACGCGCAACGGGTGCCGCTTCCGACTGTGGAGATCAGCGCGAAGACACTCGCGCGCGCCTCGCTCGCTTTGCAGGCTGGAATGTGGTGCGCGTTCTTCGCCGCGATACTGCTGCTGCGCAAGCTGCGCGACACGCCCGCCGAGCGGTCGGCGCTCAAGCTGATCGTCGCCGTCAGCGCGGTCGTCAGCCTCGCGCTGATCTTCACGCCGCCCATCCTCTCGAGCGACGTCTACCACTACGCGCTGTTTGGCCGGATGATCGTCGCGCACGGCCTCAATCCCTACGTGACGCCCATCGACGCGATCCGCGGCGATCCGTTGTGGCCGTTCAGTCACTGGACCGAGTACAGCACGCACTACGGGCCGGTCTTCACCGGCATCTCGACGCTGGCGGCGGCCGCCGGGGCAGGCCATCCGATCGCGACCGCGATCGCCTTCAAGGTGCTGGCGACCGCGTTCGGCGTGCTGGCCACCTGGTCCGTGGTCGCGCTTGCCCGGCAGCAGGGGCGAAGCGCGCTCGTCCCGGCGGCGTTGCTGTGCTGGAACCCGCTGGTGGTGCTGGAGACGGCCGGCAGCGCGCACAACGACATCGTCATGATGGGCCTCGCGCTCGCCGGACTGGCCGTCGCCGGCCGCGGCCGGCCGAACCTCGGCTTCGCGCTGCTGGTCGGCTCGGTGCACGTCAAATGGGTCACCGGCGGCCTGCTGGGCCTGGTCGCCATCGCGCGCTTGCGCGAGATCGAAGGCGGCCGCGCGCGCGCCCGGGAGCTGGCCAAGCTGGCGGCCATCGTCGTCGGCATCACCGTCGCCGTCTATGTGCCGTTCTGGACCGGCCTCGCCAGCATCACCGCGCCCACCCGGTTGCTCGGCGGCGGTCACGCGGTCCCGGGGCCACGCGCCGCGTATCTGATCGCGTTCCTGGTCGTCGTTGCGATCGCGGCCGTTGTCGTCGTTCGTTCGGGGCGGCGTCATTACCTCGAAATGGCGGCCGTTGTTTGCCTGGCGTTCGTTGCGTTCGTCTTTCCGTTCACACTGCCGTGGTACCTGCTGCCGTCGATCGTTCTTCTCGCTGCGGGTCAGGCGACCAGTGCCCCGACGAGACCGAACCTCGCGCTGTCCATCATCACGACCGCGCTGGCGCTCCTGTTGATGCTCGGCTGGGCCTACATCGTCCCCATCGAACCCCACTATCCGACTTTGCCGACTTTGCCGACTTTGCCGACCTCGTCGACGGGCAGCCGGTAGGCTGGGGACGCGCACGTACGGGCGTATCGCACCTGCGCGCCTTTCCTCGAATCACAGGCCGACCGATGAAATGCGGCGGAGTTTCAGCGACGCCTACCTTGACCACATCGTCGGATGGTGTCGGCTACGACGTGTACAACGACGGATCACCTGAACAGAAGTGAACCAGCGGTAATTGAACGATAAACTCCGACATTGGCAACGAAGATTCCTGTGAATTAGTTCAACGTTTATGTAAACCGTGATACTGTATCCGCGGGGGTCAGCATGAAATCCTTAGCGGGTTCATTGGTTGTACTCACTTCTCTTTCGTTGGTCGGCGCCGGCTGCGGCATGGATGAGTCGGACGATCTCACAACCACCGAAGACGCGTTGACGTGCGGTGGCTTTCATCATGGAGATCCCGGCCGCCACATCGGCCATCATCACCGCCGTCATCACCACCACGGCGGCGGCGGCCACTTGCCGACGGGCAACGGCGGCAGCACAGGCATGGGCGGCTCGACCGGCGGCGGCGGCTCGACCGGCACCGGCGGCTCCGGCGGCGGCATGACCGATCCGCGCTGCAATGCTGTGAGCGGCATGGTCAGCTGGTGGCACGCGGACGGCGACTACGACGACGCCGTTGGATCGAACGACGGCATGACCGGTGGCGTGACCACGTTCGTTGCCGGCGAGACGAATGAAGGATTCGGCCTCAACGGCGCGACGGAGGCGGCGGTGGTGGTTCCGGACGATCCGAGCTTGATGATGTCCACCGCGTTCACGATCGACGCGTGGATCAACCCGATGGCGCTCGGCGGCCGCATCGTCGACAAGGCGGCCGCGTTCGGCAACGACGGTTACCTGCTGGACCTCAACGGGCCCTTCCTGCGTTTGTGGGTCAGCGGCGACGAGGTCGACTCGGTTGATCCCCTGCCCGCGGGCGTGTTCACGCACGTGGCGGGCGTGTTCGACGGCGTGAACATGAGCGTCTACGTCAACGGCGGTTTGCAGGCGACGAAGCCGACGTTCGTGACCTCGGTCAGCCCCAACGCGAACCCCGTGTTCTTCGGCAAGGACTCGAGGAACGGCAGCGCGTTCATGGGTGTCATCGACGAGCCCCGCATCTTCAACCGCGCCCTCAGCGTGACGGAAGTCGCGCAGCTGTACTGGCAGACCACGAACTGCCACTAAGACGGGGCGAACCCCGGGCCGACGCGATCGACTGAAGCGTCGCGCCCAGAGACCTGAACCGCGGGGAGCGCTCCTCCCCGAGGAAGCGCCGTTCTACAATCGCGGACGCTCCCTTGAACGCCTTGGCGCTGAAACCGCGACCCCTGGCGACGGCGCTGGCGCTGCTGGTGGCGATCTACGTCGGCCTCCTGGCGGTGTCGGTGGTCCGCAATGACGGGCACCTCGTCTACGCGCTCGACGACGCGTACATCCACATGGCGATGGCGAAGAACCTGGCCACGCACGGCGTGTGGGGCGTGACCCCGAACGGGTTCACGTCATCATCGTCATCGCCGCTCTGGGTGCTGCTGCTGGCGGTGAGCTACCGCCTGCTCGGCGTGACCCACCTCGTACCGCTTCTGCTGAATGCGATCTTCGCCGTCACCCTGCTGGTCGCGGCCGATCGGGCGCTGCGTCGGCTCGGCGTCGGCGGCGGCACGCGCACCGTCGGTCTGCTGGCGCTGGTGCTGCTTACACCCGTCGTGCCCGTGGCGTTCTGCGGGCTCGAGCACCTGTTACACGCCACCGCCGCCATTCTGTTCGCGATTGCCGTGGTGAAGCCGCGCCGCGGCGGCCTCGTCCTCGCGGCGATGCTGGTGGTGGCGGTCCGGTACGAGGGGCTCTTCCTGGTCGCCGCCGGCGCGCTCGTCCTGGGGGCGCGCCGCCGGATCGTCGATGCCGCCCTGGTGACCGCGGCCGGGTTCGTTCCGATCGTCGCGTACGGGCTCTACTCGCTTCAACACGGCTGGTACTTCCTGCCGACCTCGCTCCTGCTCAAGGCCACCGTGCCTCACGCTGGCCTTGGCAGCGCCGTCACGACGCTGGCGATGAACCTCGGGCTCTCGGCCATCTTGCTTCCTCACCTCTTGATCGCGGTGCTGGCCGGCGTGGGCGCGCTGCTCGTCGCACGCCGGCGGGGTGGTGTCCTGCATGCTCCCTGGTCGACGATGATCCTGCTGGTCGCGATCGCAAGCGTCCTGCACATGCTCCTGGCGCGCGGCGGTAGTTTCTATCGCTACGAGGCGTACCTGCTGGTGCTCTGGGGCGTCGGGCTGACGGCGGCGTGGCCGCACCTGCGCGGCGCGGTGCAAACGCCGTATCGGCTGGGACCGAAGCACGCGGTCGTGGGCATCGTCGTCGCGATCGTCGCGATCGCGCCTTGCCTCGCCCGATCCGCACAAGCGCACCTCCGGACCCCGATCGCCACCGGCGAGATCTACACGCAGCACTACCAGATGGGACTCTTCGTGCAGCGATATTTCCCCGGGCGCCGGATCGCGCTCAACGACATCGGCATGATCGACTACCTCGCGGACATCGACCTCTTCGATCTGTATGGCCTCGCCTCCCGCGAGGTCGTCGACGCGCAGCGCGGCTCCGGATACGATACCGCCGACATCGACGCCTTCGCGGCCGCGCACCACACCGAGATCGCCATCGCGTACGAGCCGTGGTTCGCCACCGTCGGCGGCTTGCCGCGATCGTGGCGGCGGATGGGCGCCTGGACCATCGCCACCAACGTGACGGTCGGAGGCAGAACGGTCAGCTTCTTCGCGGTCGACCCGCGCGTGGCGCCGGAGCTCGGGCGGGCGCTGCGGGCGTTCTCCCCGGCTCTCCCGCCCAGCGTGAGGCAGGACGGCCCAGGCGAACCATGACTGACGTGACCGGCGCAACCCGCCTGCTGAAGGGCGCCCTCGCGGTGCTGATCGGAACGCTCGTCGCATTCCTCGCCTGGCAGTACCTCATGCCGCTCGAGTTTCAGTCGACGCTGGGGCTCAATCACCGAGGCGTCGCGCAGTACCGTGACCAATACGGGATCACCGCCGCCCCGATGGAGATTGTTCGCTATCGGATCGGGTTCCGGGCGCTGGTCGCGTCGATGTGGCTCAGCTACTTCGTCGTCGTTGCGGCCTGCTTCGAGGGCGGCACGCTGTCGCGGCGCGCGCGGGCAGCGGTCGTCATCGCGCCGGCTCTGGCGATGGCTGTGGCCTGGCCGCTGTCGTTCTCGACCGACACCCACTCTTACGTCGGCTATGCGCACCTCGCGACCAGCTGCCACGTGAATCCATATTTTGCTGACCCCGAGACCTTGCTGGCCGCGGGCGATCCCATCGCGAAATTCATGACGCGCCACCTGTCGTCGCCGTACGGACCGCTGTGGACCGTGCTGTCAATCGCGATCGTTTGGGCAACCAACGCGCTGGGTGTGTTCGTTCAGTTGACGGCATTCAAGCTGATCGCGGCGGCCGCCCTGGTGGCGTTGGCGTGGATCGCTGGTGAGCTCGCAGAGCATCTGGAATCCGGGCGGGGCGCGGCTGCGTTTCTGGCGGTCGGGGTCAATCCATTGCTGGCGATCGAAGGGCCGGGCAACGGCCACAACGACCTGCTCATGATGGCGCTTTCGTTCGGCGCGCTCCTCGCGCTCGTCCGCAAACGGTCTGGCCTTGCCGCGGTGCTGGTGGGCGCAGCGGCGGCCATCAAATACATCCCGCTCGCGCTCGTCCCCTGGATGGCGATCGCGGCGACGTCCGGCTTCGTGCCGCGACGCAGGCGGATCTCGGCCGCCGTCATGTTCGCGGCCGCGGCCTTCGCGCCCCTCGTGGTCACTTTCGTTCCGTTCTGGCGTGGCCTCCCGACGCTTGCCGGGCTCGGCGAGCGATGGCACACAGGTCAACTCGCGTGGGCCGGCCCGATCAAGGTCGTCTCGGCGTCCAGCGTCGTCGCAGCCGCGGCCTACGCCGCGGCGTCATTCTGGGTCGCGGCGCGTCCGGAGCTGATTCGTGTCGTCACGGCATGGGCGTGCGTGTCGATCGTCGTGTTCTTCACGGTGACCGGCACGTTCTTCCCGTGGTACCTGGCCTGGAGCTGGCCGGCGGTGTTCGTCGCGCGCTGGAGCCGGTTGTCGCGCGTCGCGGCCATCGTGCTGTCGATGATCAGCTTGCTCTGGATGCTCGCGTACTCGAGAGGCGCGCCGGCGCCCTAGACCCGACCCGAGTCAGCAGGTCATTGCGGGATGGAGGACGCCGCCGGCATGTACGACTCGGGCCCGCCGCCGCTGCGCGGCGCGCCGATCATCAACATGCGCGATCCCGAAGCGTCCTCGCCGCCGCGCGTCTTGCGGTAGTTCTTGGAGACCGACGCGGCCTCCGGGGCGTCGAGGCTCTCGATGATCTTGCGCGCTTCCTCGCTGCTCTTGGGCTTCACGCTCTGCGCCGTGAACCACGCCACGTAGGACTGCGCGTAGTGGCTGCTGAGGTGCGCGCGCCCGCACCCGAGACCGGTCGCGGACACGATGAACGTCAACGACAACAACCAGCGTCTGGTGTGCTTCACGGGTGGGCCTCCGGCTTGGGTGCTTGGGACGGTGCAACCTTCGGATCCTTCAAATCCACCTTGTCCGCCTTGTCCGCCTTTTCCGCCGTGGGCGCGGCGTCGCCTCCGACAATCGACGGCGGCGGCTGCTGCGGCCCAGCCTGCGGCGGCACCGCCTCGGGCGGAACGGGTCGGCCCAGCACGACGGCGGCGTGGACCAGGTTCGAGCGCGCGCGCTCCGCCTTTGGGTCGAGGCGCACCGCCTCGACGTAGAGATCGTACGCGTTCGCCATGTCGCCCCGGCGCTCGTAGGCGAAGCCCAGGTTGTTCTTCGCTTCCGCCTCCGTGCCGCCCATCTGGAATTCGCGCGCCGCGCGCCGCAGATCGCCCGTCGCCGCGCACGCGAAGCCCAGGTTGGTTCGCACGCGACGCGACAGCGGCGCCAGCCGCGCCGCGGACTCGTACACGGAGATGGCCTCCTTGAACTTCTGGCGCAGGTACAGCGAGAAGCCCAGGTTGTTCAGGTAGGCGGGGTTGTTGGGCGCCAGCTTGACGGCCGTCCGGTGCTCCGCCTCCGCATCGGGACGCAGCTGCACGTCGTACAGGATGCCCAGCGCCGCGTGCGCGTCCGCCGATTCAGGCGTCAGCTTCAGCGCCGCCTTGAGGTCGGTCTCCGCGTCCGCGAACAGACCGCGCTCGCGGAACACGATCCCCCGCAGGGTCAGGACCTCGGCGTCGTCGGGCTTTTCGCGGTGAAGCTCGTCCAGCATCGCGAACGCGCGCGCCCAGTCCCCCCGCGACACCAGCTCGTGGGCGATCTTGTTGCGCGCCGTGTACCCGGCGCCGGGGCGCTGCGCTTCCTTCGTGCCGGCGCAGCCGAGGCCCCACACCGCGGCGGCACCCAGCGCCAGACGGGCGACCCATATAGAACGGATGCGCTTGCTCATTGACCCATCTTCTTCGAGATCATCGCCACCGCCGGTCCGATGACGACCGCGAACAGCGACGGCAGGATGCACATGATCAGCGGCACCGTCATCTTGACCGAGGCCATCGCCGCCCGCTCCTCGGCGCGCTGCATGCGCTTGGTGCGCATCCCCTCGCCGTGAACGCGCAACGCGCGCGACACGCTGGTGCCGAACATCTCGGTCTGGATGATCATCGCCGACAACGTTCGCAGGTCCTCGACGCCGGTCCGGTGCGACAGGCGGTGGAACGCGTCGGAGCGGCGCACGCCGGCCTGGATCTCCAGCAGCGTCTGCTTCATCTCCTGGGCCAGGATCGGCGCCACCAGCTCCAACTCCTGGGACACGCGGGCCATCGCGGCGTCCAGCGACAACCCCGCCTCCACGCAGGTGACCAGCAGGTCCATCGAATCCGGCAGCGCGTCGCTGATCGCCTGCTGCCGGTTCGTGATCTTGCTGCTCAACCACAGGTTGGGCAGGAAGAAGCAGAACGCCAGGCAGATCATGGCGATGGCGATCGCGGCCGGGAGCTCGAACGGCGTCTCGAGGTGCGAATCGATCTGCCAGAGGGCGATGATGACCACCAGCGGCAGGAGCAGCTTCACGCCCAGCAGGATCTCGACGGAGTTTTCGCTGCGATACCCGGCGTGAATCAGCGACTGCTGGATGCGCGACAGCTCCTCGCCCTGGGCGGGTTTCACCAGCCGGGCGAAGGGGCGCAGCAGGCTGGCGATGCGCTCGAACGTCCGGGTCGGTCTGTCGCGGTCCAGCACGCCGCCGCCAAGATCCATCCCGGAGCTGGTCGCGCGTTCGAGGCGTTCGATCACCTCGTCTTTGCGTCCGCCGAACAGCGCACGCGCGCCGAATCCGATGGCGATGACCGCGATGACGCCGCCGACGGCGGCCACGATCATCGTTGGACTGAAACCGGCGATCAGCTCCATTACATCTTCACCTTGATCATCTTGCGCATCCACAAGAAGCCGAGGATCCAGCTGATGATCCCGTAGCCGAGGATGTACTTGCCGACGTCTTCTTCGAACAGCGTCATGAGGTAGGCGCGGTTGCTGAGGAGCATGAACAGCACCGACACGAAGGGCAGCCCGCCGACGATGTAGCTGGACATGCGGCCTTCGGCGGTCAGCCCGCGCAGCTTGCCCTGGAACTTCTCGCGGCCGCGCACGGTGTCCGCGATCTTCTCGATGATCTCGACCAGGTTACCGCCGGTCTCTTTCTGAACGATGACCGACAGCGCGAAGATCTTCAGATCCTGATTGTCGGGCGCCCGTCGGGTCATGTCCGCGACGGCCTTTTCGAACGGCATGCCCAGCTCCTGCGCCTCGAACGCGCGGCCGAACTCGACGCTCACCGGCGTCGGCATCTCGGTGGCGACCATCTTGAACGACGCGGACAGCGCGTGTCCGGCGCGCAGCGAGCGCGCCATCATCTCCAGCGCGTCGGGCAGCTGCTGCGAAAGGCGCGTGGTGCGCTGGTTGCGCTTGTACATGACGAAGAACAACGGCAAGAGGCCGAACAGCAGCGGCATGATGACGAAGGTGATGCCGCCCGATCCGATCACCGCCAGCGCGAACCCCAGGATCGAGCCGATCAGCATGTAGGAGAGCAGCTGGGCGACCGTCATCTCCAGCTCGGTCTGCTCGAGCAGACCTTCCAGCCGCGCCGAGAGCTTCAGCGACCGCAGCAGGGCGTCGACCGCCGGGTTCTGGGCCAGCTTTCCGATCCGCAGAACGCCGGTCATCTGCGGCCCCCCGCCGCCTCCGCTGCCCAGATTGGACAGACGCCGCTTGAGCTCGTCCTTCCTCCGGTCGCCGAGGAAGCGCATCGTGTAGACGAGCGCCTCCAACAGCACGAACACCGTGATCGCGCAGACGCCGATGAGGATGAACTTCACGGGCGCATCCTCACAGGTAGGGCTTGATGATCTCGGCCGGGTTGATGCCGTAGCGCTCGATGCGATCCAGCGCGCGCGGCCGAATGCCCGTGAAGCGGAAGTCGCCGACGATCTTGCCGGCGGCGTCGACGCCTTGCTGCTCGAACTTGAAGATCTCCTGCATCGTGATCACGCCCGCCTGGATGTCGGTGATCTCCGCGATGCTGGTAATGCGGCGCTTGCCGTCCGTGCCGCGCGTCAGCTGGATGATGACGTTCAGCGAGCGCGCGATGGTCTGACGGATCAGCGCCTCCGACATTGTCAGGCCGCCCATGCCGACCATTGCCTCGACGCGCGAGAGCGCGTCGCGCGGCGTGTTGGCGTGCACCGTGGTCATTGATCCTTCGTGACCGGTGTTCATCGCCTGCAGCATGTCCAGCACCTCGCCGCCGCGACACTCACCGATGATGATGCGGTCGGGGCGCATACGCAGGGCGTTCTTGACGAGGTCGCGCGCGAGAACCTCGCCCTTGCCCTCGATGTTCGGCGGCCGCGTCTCCAGGCGCACCACGTGCCGCTGCTGCAGCTGCAGCTCGGCCGCGTCCTCGATGGTGACGACGCGCTCGCCCTCCGGAATGAACGACGACAGCGCATTCAGCATGGTCGTCTTGCCGGTGCCGGTACCGCCGGAGACCAGGCAGTTCAGCTTGGCCTTCACGCAGGACGCCAGGAACGCCAGCATCTCCGGCGTCGCGCTGTTGATGGCGACCATGTCCTTCACGCGCAGCGGCGAGCCGCCGAAACGGCGGATCGACAGCACCGGGCCGTCGATGGCGAGGGGAGGAATGATGGCGTTGACGCGCGCGCCGTCGGGCAGGCGGGCGTCGGCCATCGGCGACGACTCGTCGATGCGGCGGCCGACGCGCGAGACGATGCGGGTGATGATCTGCTGCAGGTGCGCGTTGTCGCGGAAGCGGACCGGCGTCAGCTCGAGCTTGCCGAAACGCTCGATGTAACAGGTGGCGTAGCCGTTGACCATGATGTCGGAGATGGTCGTGTCGGCGAGCAGCGGCTCCAGCGGCCCCAGGCCGGTGACCTCGTCCAGCAGCTCCTCGACCATCTGCTCGCGCTCGACGCGGTTCAGCGGGAGATCGCTGAGCGCCAGCAGCTGGTTCAGGATCAGGCGCAGCTCGTCGCGCAGCTGTTCGCGCGGCAGCTTCTCGATGGTCTGGAGGTCAATCTTCTCGATCAGCTTCTGGTGAAGCTCGTGCTTCAGCTCGTGGTACGCGTCGGCGGTCTGCCCCGGCAGGTGCACCATCTGCCGGGTGGGCGTCGCGTGCGTGCCGGTCGCGTGCGAGCCGGTCGCCGGCTCGGGCTTCTTGTTCAGCCGATCACGTAGTCCCATCGGCGACCTTCTTGCCAAACAACGTCCCGAGCAGGCTCGGGCGGCGCAGGCGCGGCGTGCGTTCGGGCAGCAGGTGCGGGATCAGTCCCTCCACGTCCTGCGTGATCTTCGCGCGCGGCGCCGCATCGGCCAGCAGCACGCCCCGGTTGATGGCGTCGATCAGCAGGATGAAGTCGTTGCTGATCGTGTGGGTGAGCGGCTGCCCCAGCGTCTCGCTGACGACCTCGACGGTGATCTTGGAGGCCTTCTGATAGCGGTTGAGGAGGATCTTGATGCGCCCCTGATCGTACGGGAGCCGGCCGAACAGCTCGAGGCAGCGCTGCCCGTTGCGCACCGCCGGCACGTCCTGGGTGAGGGCGAGGAACACGTGCTGGCTGCCGTCCAGCGCCGCCAGCGACAGCTCGTCGAAGCCGCGCACGCCGTCGACGATCACGAAGTCGTAGTTGCGGCGCAGGAACTCGAGCAACGCGGTCACGTCCGATGACTTGATCTGCTCCGCTTCCTCCACCTTGCTCGACTGCGCGAGCACGCTGATCCCGGACCGGTGCTTGGTCACCGACGTCGCGAGCAGATCGCGATCGAGGCGGCTCATGTTGGCGAGCACGTCCGTGATCGAATACGTCCCCGCGACGTCGAGGAACGACAGAACGTCGCCGAGGTGCAGGTCCAGGTCGACCAGCACGACGCGCAGCCCGCGGCGCTGCATCGAGCCGGCCAGGTTCACGGCGATCGCCGTCGACCCGACGCCGCCCTTGGCCCCGAAGATGGTCACGACCTGGCCGATGTCCCCGCCCGAGACCGTCATCTTGGCGTGGGTGCGCACGGCCAGCCGCAGCTCTTCGTGGTCGCTCTCCAGCACGAACTCGCGCGCGCCCGCGCGCATCGACCGCAGGATCATCTCCGGATCCTTGGTCGGCGAGATCACGATGACCACGCCGCCCGCCGCCGCCACGTTGTGAATCAGCCCGAACCGGTTGGGCGCGTCGGGCCGCACCGCCACGATCGCAGCGCCCGGATTCAGGTTTCGGTACTCGTCCGCGATCAGCTCCGCTGGCGTCTTCGAACGGACGATGTTAGCGACGTCCTTCAGCGCAAGCCGGACGTCGGCCTGCTGTGAGTCGTCCATCGCAAGCAGTAAGACGGTCGGTCTCGACATAGTGGCCTACATGATATCAGCGAATGAAGCCCAGCTCCCCGGTTGGTCCGCGATCCATCATCGCGCGCGCGCCGGTCCGGCGCCGTGGATCCTCGTTGGCGTCGTTCATCGACTGCTGCATCCCGTGGCGACTGTTCGCCTGGCCGCCGCCGCCCATCGATCCGAAAAGGAAGAGCTGGATGTCGTTCGGATCGTTCTCCTCGTGATCCGTCGGCAAGGGCGGCGCGTCGTGCGGCGACACCGGACGGACGAGGTGCGCGGTCACGATGACCAGCAGCTCGGACTCGTCGCGCTGGTATGACACCGACCGGAACAGCGCCCCGATGATGGGCAGGTCGCCCAGGAACGGAATGCGGTTGACGTTCGAGCGAACGCGGTCGGACAGCAGGCCGGCGATCGCGAAGCTCTGCCCATCGGCGAGGCGCACCGTCGTCTCGCTCTGGCGGGAGGTGAGGCCCGGGATCGAGAAGCCGCCGACCGTGACCGACCGCGCGGCGTCGATGTCGCTGACCTCGGTCTGCAGCTTGAGGTGAAGCGCGCCGTCGGCGATGACGGTGGGCGTGAAGTTGAGGATGATGCCGAACTTCTTCCACGTCACCGTCACGATGCCGAGACCGGCCGACATCGGAATCGGGAACTCGCCGCCGACCAGGAACTTCGCTTCCTGCCCGGACAGCGCGACCAGCGTCGGCTCGGCCAGCAGCTTGGCCAGCCCGCTGCTCTCCAGCGCGGTCAGGATCGCGCTGAATGGAAAGTTCGGCAGACCCGAGAAGAACAGCGAGAAGCCGCCGCCCAGCGCCTGGAGGGGCACCGGCGGCTTGCCGGCCGTCCCTGTCCCGGGGACGTCGAGGAACTGGTCGGCGTTCACCGCCGGCGGGTTCATTCCGGCCACGAACCGCCCCCCCGCGTCCTGATGGAAGATGTTGAGGCCCAGCTCGCGCAGCCCGTTCCGCGACACCTCGGCGAACTTCACCTCCAGCTGCACCTGCTGGTTGCCGACCACGTGAATCAAGTTCGCGATCTTGTCGGCGTGCAGCTGCGCGACCTCGGCGGCGCGCTCGGGCACGCGAACGTCCGACACCTCGCCCGAAAGGACGATCAGATCGCCCGCGGCCGACACCGAGATCTTCTCGGTGGGGAAGAACTCCAGCAGCTGCGAGCGCAGCCGGTCGAGGTTGCGCGTCACCAGCAGCGCGATGACCAGCGCCTCGTCGCGCTTGTTCCACAGCGTCAGGTCGGTCGTCCCGACCCCGCGTGACGTCAGCAGCAGCTGCGTGGGCGTGATGACCTTGAGGTCCGCGATCTTCGGATCCGCGACCGACACGCGGCCGATCGGCTCCGACAGCAGCAGCAGGCGGTTCTGACCGGTCTCGAGCGCCAGGTTCTTCACCGCGCCCACCTCGCGATCGATCCGGATCGCGGGCGGGCTGGTGGCGTGTTCCCCGGCGGCGTGAACCGAGTTTGCGATCGTCAGTGATGCGAGGACTGCTGTTACGGCTCCGACCAGCCGGTGGGGAATCACTATCGCTTCTCTCCGCGATTGAAGTTTCGCTGCTCGAAGCGATCGCCGCGCAGAATTTCGACCTTGTCGACCGGCGGCGGCTCGGCGGCGCTCAGCGTGGGCGGCGGCGGCGGCGCGCCCTTGGCGCCCTTGCCGTGCTTACCAACCATCTGGCGCGCGGGCGCGGCGGCCGTCGGCTCGCGCTGCGCAACGGGTCCACCGCCCACCAGACCGGAGGGGCTCGCGCCGTTGGTGTCGACCGGCACCGAATCGGTCCAGCTGCGCAAGGTCAGCATGATGCGGCCTTCGGTCTGCGCCAGCACCAGCCGCTCCGCGTCCTGGGGCGAGACGAGCAACGTCGCCACCGTCGCCGGCGTCGCGTGCAAGCGGCTCTTGTCGCCGTTATCGACTTCCTGACCGACCGCGAGCACCTTGATGTTCTGCAGGAAGACCTTGGTGGTCGATTCCGCGCCGTTGAACGTCGGCCGCATCGTCACCAGCACGTCGACGCGGTCGTCGGCGTGGATGAAGCCCGCGACACCGACGACGTCGTCGACGCGCACGGCGATCGCGCGCATGTTCGCCGGGATCAGCGCCGCCAGCCCGCTGCCCGCGTTCTTCGCGGCAAGCATGCCGGGGAGCAAGGGTTGCTGCGCGAGGACGCGCGAGATGAGGACGCGCCCGACGAGCTCCTTCGGATCGCTGACCGCGCCGGGCGGGATGTGATCCGCCGGCCATTCGATCACTTTCAAATCTTCGACTTTCAGTCTGGCCGCGAGCGGCAGATCGGCGTTGGCGACGACGACGCCCGACATCGCGACGGTGGAGCCGCCGCCACGCTTGTCGAGGTAGCGCGCGAGCAACAGCGCGGTGCCGAGACCTGCGACGAGCGCGAACGCCCAGAACAGCGCAGCGCGCGTTCCCGAGCGGCGGGCCTGCGGCTCCGCGGCGCGGCGCAAACGATTCGGACCGCCCATCGTGTCATTGATAGCCAAGGGCATCTCCTTGAAAAACGTCTCGCCCGACGGTGATGACGCTGAGCATTGGGTTCATCGACTGACCACGCAATGGATTGAGCTTCGTTGAAGCTACCAGAGGCGCAGCAAGCGCTCGATTTTACACCTAAGCCACGAAGATCGCGACAGCCGATCCAGCGGCAATCGCCACCGCGTAAGGTACCGAAGGGTGTCCTTTGCGATGGGAAGGAACAGGGGGAAGGTCTCCGTGAAGTCCAGCCAGAACCAGGTTCGCGCGCACCTCCGCCCGCGTGGACTTCCCCGCCAGCAGGTAGCCGATCAAGGCCACGACGCCGCCGGCGATGGCGGTCACCAGGATGAACCAGACAAAGTGATGAAGGCCGATCCAGGCGGCCGCCGCGGCCGTCAGCTTGACGTCGCCGCCCCCCAGAGCCTTCGCCTTCCAGAGCGCAAACAAGCAGACAATCGTCAGGACAGCGGCGCCCAGGGCGCTCAAAGCCGCGCCGAGGCCGTGATTGATCCAGTTGAAGCCGATTCCCGTCGTCAGAACGAACGCGGAAACGACGTTGGGAACGCGCCGAAGCCTGAGGTCGCAGATCGCGGCGCAAAGCAAACCCAAGCCCAACAGGCTCAGGTGCGCGATCGGTAAACCTCGCATCGGGTTGCTTTTGGCACCGAGCGCGTTACGGAATCAATTCGCTCCGCGCTTAGAAATGTGCCGCGACGTTGCTTATCGAGTTCTTTACCTTGTTCCCCAACAGGAAGGCGACCGCGACGATGACGCCGGCAATGGCCGCTGCCATCAAGGCGTACTCCATGGCGGTTGCCCCCTCTTCATCACCGACGAACCGCTTGATGATCGCGACCATGTTCTCCCTTCGCCGTTGGGGGGAAAGTTCTCAGCTCATCCTTCGGCGCCGCCGCGCCACCGCCCGGTCGTCGGCTTTCGCCGACTGACCGGGGCGTGGTGCTGGAGCGCCAACTAGATGTGAGCGGCGACGTTGCTGAGCGCGTTGTTGACCTTCGCGCCGAGGAGCCACGCAACCGCGATGATGACGCCCGCCACGGCCGCTGCCATCAGGGCGTATTCAAGCGCCGTGGCACCTTCCTCGTCCTTGAAGAGCTTGACCAGGTTCTTGAGCATTGATGATCTCCTTCCGAGCAACGAAACCCGCAAAGACGTCCGTCTGAGTGTCGATCATGACGCCTGCGGGCCAGGAAGACGTCATGTCACTCATCGTCGACCGTAAGCCAAAGAACCTTTAGTCGGAAGAAAATTCGTCGACGCCGTAAATAATTTCTCCGACAGTTCGGTGCTTGTTGCCCAACGTCGGGCGAAGTGCGCGAACACCTACAAGCGCGAGCATTGGTTCAGTTTGCGCGTCGTTAGTTCAGCCGTAACGCCCGTAAAGATTGTTGACCGACGCGCCGAAAACGTAAACAAACGACGAGAAAGATTTTCGCGGGTCTGCGATGAGCGCATACTCGTCAACCGCGATCGTGTCGTTTCATCCACCGTCCTTCCACCGTGGAGCGCGAATGATTCCTGACCGGCCTCGCCTGCGGGCTGCAGCAGCCGTTCCCTTCTTGCTCGTTTGTGGTCTCGCCGCCTGCGGACGCGTCCCCGGGCAGTTCGAGGTCTTGCAGAACCAGGCCCCGAAGCCCGGCTGCGCCATCGACACCGACGAGATGATCTACCGCGGCGAAGGCCACCTCGACGTCTCGCTGGTGGGCGCGGGCGCCTCGTCGGCGTACTGGATTTTTCCGCTGGTGGTGAACAACCTGCCCGGATCGACGTCGGGCGGCCCCGACGGCAACGAGATCGACGTGCACAGCTTTGCCGTCGACATCGGCCCGTCGCCGCACGGCTTCATGCCGCCGAACGTCCAGACGCTGTTCGACAAGATCAATTCCGATCCGAGCTTGCCGGACTACGCGCTCCTGCACTACAGCCTTCCGTGGGCCGTGACGATCAAGTCGGGCGGCGGCAAGGCGGCGACCGCGGTCAACGGCTTTCCGGTCGCGCTCGCGCAGCAGGTGCTCGCGACGGGCGACGTCGGCGTATCGGCGACGTCGATGCTGGTGAACGTGCGCGTTCGCGTTTTCGGAAGCACGAATACTCAGGATATCGAATCGGACCCGTTTGATTACCCAATCTACGTCTGCAACGGGTGCCTGGTGGCCAACGTGCTGCCCTGCCCGTACACACTACCGCCCGCGAACCCAGGTAACGAATGCAACATCGCGCAAGACAGCTACGTCGACTGCTGCAGCTTCAACGGCGAACTGATCTGTCCGCCCATCGTGGTGGCCGGACAGTGAACGGACGGCGGCTCGCCACATTTGCGCTGGCCGTCGGCGCGCTCGCCTGCACGAAGCCGGCGAACCCGAACCCCGGGTTGCCCAGCGGCACCGGGGGCAGCGGCGTCATCATCACCGGAACCGCGGGCTCGATCGTCCCGCCGCCGCCGAGCGGCATGGTGATCGTCGAGATCCAGGAGCCGATGCCCGGCCTGGTCGCGCTCGCCGGCTCGCTGGTCGACATCCGCGTCAACGCGCGCGTCGATCAGGGTGACGACGTCATCGACACCACCAGCGTCGAAGCCACGGTGACGGCGGCGGGCGACCCGTCGAAGGTGGACGCGACGAAGCTGGCGCCCCAGGGCGGTGACATATTCGGCGGCCGCATCAGCCTCGGTGACCGCCCGTCGGGCGACTACACGCTGACGGTGAAGGCGGTCAGCTCCAGCGGCACGAAGGGCGAGGGCCACATCGACTTCAAGATCGACTCGGGGCCCTTGCTCGCCATCCGGTCGCCGCTGCCGTTTCATTCCTACAAGGGCCTGCTGATCATCGAGGTCTTCGCCGACGCGGCTGGCTTCGAACCGCTCGACGGTCCGCACGCGACCGTCGCCAACTACCCTGTTCAGCTCAGCCCCGTCGGCGATCCCGCCAATCACCTGTTTCGCGGGATGATTGACCTGCGCGATCCGATGCCGCCCATGATCCTGCCGCGGCTGGTCGACGAACAGCTGCTCACGGTGTGGGCCACGAACGGAAACGGCAAGCGCATCGATCTCCACGTCGTGTTCGTCATCGACGAAGAAGGTCCGAGCATCACGTTGACGACGCCGACGCCCGGCCAGATCGTCGGCGACATCGCCCGTATCTCGGCGACCATCGAAGATCCGGCGGGCGTGCTCGATTCGTCGGTGATCGCCGTCATCGGCGACGACACCCGTCCCGCGCTGTTCAACATCCAGCTGAAACCCGACGGGCTGGGCGTCTACAGCGTCCTGTTCGATACGCGCCGGCTCACGAACTGTCCCGATCCGCCCAGCCGCAACGACCTGTGCATCATCTACCCGACAATTTCGTTCCGCGCGTCGGACGAGCTCGGCAACGAGCGCACGATTGGATACAACTTCGCCGTCGACAACATCGCGCCGGTCGCCGATCTGGATCCGCCCAACCTCCGATCGTTCCGCATCGAGGAGCAGTACGTCTGCTCGTGGGAGTTCGATCCGCTCGGCCGGGACACCCGCCTCGGCGACATGCCCGGTGACGTCGACCGCGTGCCCCAGGTCTTCGACCTGCGCGCGCGCATCGAGGATGACGGCAACCACGCGTCGGGGTTGAAGCTGGTGCCGATCTCGCTGGTCGACCCCGAGAAGACCGCCGTCTACGTCCTGGACGACGAGAGCAAGGCGCTGATCGTCGATACGGACGGCGACGGCTGGTGTGATTCGATCAACCCGCTGCTGATCCCGACGACCGAGCCGCCCATGACCAACGATCAGGTCC
>Ga0207675_100002081_pt1 | contig 19886 bp, 17 predicted proteins | sample KBSSwiS42_FD_184305 | JGI IMG/M metagenome (GOLD analysis project Ga0207675, IMG submission 184305) | Switchgrass rhizosphere microbial communities from Kellogg Biological Station, Michigan, USA - KBS Switchgrass S4-2 (SPAdes) (version 2) | ecosystem: Host-associated > Plants > Roots >...
GAGCTCCGCGACGGATTTCTTCGTAAAGATCGACATGGCAGAGAGTGGGAACCGGGAACGGGCGGGAGCCCGCCGAAGGCGGGCAGATGGGAACCGAAACTCTCAGCCAAAGTGGGATGCGCTTGCGCCAACGTGCGTCCGGGTGCCGTGAGAGCGCTGTACGGCCGGAGTGGGAAGCTTGTTAGGCAACAGCGCAACAGAACAGGTAATTGGTTAATGGAATTGGTTATCAGTGAATTGAACCCTCGGGAAGCCTTTCGACGGCGAGTTGGGCATCCCGAGGGTTCAAATAACCAATTACCACTACCAGTAACCTGTAACCTGTTCTGTTGCGTCGTTTCAGCCTATTCGCGACTCAGCCGATATCCCGTCTTAAGCACCGTCAGAATGTGCCTCGGATTCGCGGGGTCGCTCTCGAGCTTCCGGCGTAGCTCGGCGATGTGCGTGTCCACCGTTCGACTCATCACGGAGTCGTCATAGCCCCACACTTCCTTGAGTAGCTCGATCCGAGTCGCCACCTGACCGTTACGCCGGAGCAGCGCCACCAGCAGGTCATACTCCTTCGGGCGGAGCGGTACAGGCGCGCCTCGGCGCGTCACCATGTGCCTCGCCGCGTCGACGTGCACGTCGCCGAACCCCGACGGAGACTCTGACGTCGCGCGCGGCGCTTCCCCGTTAGGCCGAGTCGCACGACGCAACAGGGCGTCGATCCTCGCGAGAAGCTCCATCAGTCCGAACGGCTTGGTCACGTAGTCGTCCGCCCCGAAGCGGAAGCCGCGTACCTTGTCGGCTTCCTCACCGAGCGCGGTGAGCACGAGCACCGGCGTCGTATCGCCGTCATCGCGCAGCGTCCGCAACACGCGATACCCATCGGTGTCCGGCAACATCAGATCGAGCACGATGATGTCGGCCCGCTTCTGCCGTGCGAGCGACAGGCCCGACGCGCCATCGTTCGCACAGAGGACGCTGTAGCCCTCGAACTCGAGGTTACTCTGCAGTCCCCGGGCGAGCTTCTCGTTATCCTCGATGAGAAGAACTGTGGGCATGCTCACGAGCGGTTGGCCGAGTTAGGACCACCTTTCGGGCGCCAGCGTGCGGCCGGTGTCCACCGGCGGCGGTCGATGCCTTCCATGGACCGGTCGAGCGGCCGCGGGCGCTTCGACGCCGAGAGGTCGGCCGGCTCCTGGATGGCCGTTCCGGTGGGCAGCTCGATGACGACACGCGCGCCGCCGCCAGCCGCTTCCTCCACGTACGCCTCGCCGCGGTGCAGCGCGGTCAGCTCGCGAACGACCGCCAACCCAATACCGCTTCCTTCGTGCGCTACGCTCGTCTCGCGCCGAAGCCGTACATACGGACTCCAGATCCGGCTGCGATCCATCACCGGGATCCCCGGGCCTTGGTCTTCCACCGCCAACCGCGCGCGTGAATCCACTCGGTCGACGATGAGCCTGACCGTTTGGCCCGGCGGGCCGAATTTGAGTGCGTTGTCGAGCAGGTTCAGCACGATCTGTCGCACCGCGTTACTGTCGACGCTCGCGACAACCGATTCGCGAACGTCGGTAACGACATGAGACCCGCGCTCCGCCGCGAGCGGCGCGAACGTGGCCGCAATGGATTCCACGAGCGGACCCAACTCCGTGAGTGCAACCTCCAGTTGCACGCGACCTTCGGTGGTCCGCGCGAAATGGAGCACGTTGTCGACCATGCGCATGAGGCGCCGGGCCTCGTGCACGATGCTCTCCACCGCGAGGCGACGATCTGCGTCGGAGCGCACGCGTCCGAGCTGAAGCGTCTCGCCGAACAACAGGATCTGCGCGAGTGGCGTCCGGAGCTCATGCGAGACGCTCGACGTGAAGTCCGCGCGCAGGCGCGCGAGCTCGTGCTCGCGCCGCAGCTGCATGAGCGCAACGGAGGCCAGCGCCGCGGTGAGCGCCAGCAAGCCTAACAAGATGGGAAGCCGCGACCCGGTTGGCCGGCCAACCAGGAGAATCTCGGGAGCGCTCGCGCGCAGCGTCGCTCGAACGACCAAGGGAACGCCGGCGCCATCGAGCGCCACTTCGCTCGCATACGGCGATGGCGCGGCGCCGACGACCGGTGATCGACGAGATCGGAACCATTCACGTCCGCTGGCGTCGCTTACCGTGACGACGAGCAGCGAGTCGTTGGCCACGCCACCGGTGACCGAGCCAGGCAGGAGGACGTGCGTGCTCATCACGTCCCGCAGGACGCCGTCTGCGATGGCGCGCGGGCAGCTGGTGAATCCGTACGCCGCCAGCGGCGCGCCGTGCTGCGCGTAGCGGATGGCGTAGAAGACGACCCGCCCCGGCGCATGCGCCGCGTCAGCGAGGGCAGCGTATCGCATCTCTGGTCGATACCGGAGCCGCGTATGCGTCACCACGGTATCACGAAGCCACGTGACGAACTGGGTGTCGGCGGTCGCGGCGCCCAGAGCGACTGACCCGTCGCGAAGGTCCACGCGGAACACCACGCGTTCGGAGTCCCCCTCGGCCGGTCGGCACACGAGCACATCGCGTGACGGCGATGTCAGCAGGTCGGGCGAGGCAAGCAGCTCGTACGGCGAGCTCGCACGGACACTGGTGACGGGCGACAGGATTTCGCTCGCGGCCGTGCCCAGTCGCTCCTGGACGTTCGCAACGTACTCCCACGCCGCCACCGAGGCGTAATCCCGGAGCGCACGTTCCGCCGTGACCCGGTGCGACCGGGCCGCATCGTGCGCCTCGTACGCGAGCGACGCCGCGAGCACCACGGTCAGCGAGAGCAGCCCGACCAGCAGCGTGATGCGCGGCGCGGCAACGTGACGTGTCGGCAAGCTGGGCATATCGCAGGATAGCACCGGCGGCGGCGAACTGGAACGGACTGGCACCGACGGCCGGGAGATGCTTCGGGCTACACCATGTCCGCCTCTATGTCGTGGCGGCATCCACCGCCTGACAAGTAGTCTGACATGGCTCTGACAGCGGTCGTACGCCTCCCGGTGGGCTGTGGGAACAGTAGCTTAGGCGGTAGCCGGTCGGCCGGGCGCTGGGGTCCGGGCCGCCCTGCCAGCCTCCAACGTTCTGACCGTCTCGACTGCCTCGCCATCATCGTGTCCACGCCAGCGCGCGCCCCGAGCCTAACGACGCCGTCGGAGACCCCCGCGGCGGGTCGGCACGTGCCCCACAGTGTCCTGCGCGACGCCAGCGGACGGATCTCGTGGGACATTCCGCCGCGCGAGATCCGCGACGCACTCGCCGACAGCGCGACGAAGCTCTGGATTGATATCGACAGCACGAGCCGCCATCAGCATGCGATCCTCGAGAAGCTGCTGCACTTCCACCCGCTGACCATCGAAGACACGCTCAACCCGAACAGCCGGGTCAAGATCGAGGCATACGATGGCTACCTCTTCATCGTCCTCCGCGCCGTTCGGTTCTGCGATACGACCACCGACCCCTACGATCTCGAAACCGAGAACCTGTACATCTTCCTTGGCGCCAACTACGTGGTCACGGTCCACGCAGGCTTCTCACAGACTATCGAGACGGTTGCGGATCTGATCCGACGAAGCCCCGATCTTTTCGACCGCGGACCGGCCCGACTCGCGCACTCCGTCTGCGATACGGCGATCGACGCGTTCTTCCCAATCCTCGATCGCGTGGACGAGTTCGTGGACGGGCTCGAGTCGCGTGTCTTCGAACGGTTCGATGAGAGCGCGCTGCGCGACATCTTCGCGCTCAAGCGAATGGTGCTCTCGCTGCGCCGCTATCTCGCTCCGCAGCGTGAGGTCTTCAACGTGCTCACCAACCGGCCGACCCCGCTGCTGCCCGCCGAGTCGCAGCTGTATTTCCGGGACGTGTACGATCACGTGCTGCGCATCAACGACTCGCTGGACACCTTCCGCGAGCTCCTGAGCAGCACGCTCGACAGCTACCTGACCCAGGTGTCGAACCGGCTCGGCTCGATCACGAAGGGGTTGTCCGTGATCGCGACGCTCAGCGTGCCGTTCGTGGTGATCAGCGGGATGTGGGGAATGAACTTCGTGGAGATCCCGCTTTCCCATTACCCGCACGGCTTCTGGGTAATGCTCGTGCTGCAGCTAGTGCTCGGCGGAGGGCTTGTGGCCGTGCTGCTCTGGAAGAAGTTGCTATAACGACGATCCTGCGCCCGGCTACGGCAGCGGGCCGCGCCACGCCGCCAGCGAAAGCTCGAGGGCGAGCGCAAGGAGCGCGATCCCGAGCGGCCAACGGTACAACTCCGAGTAGCGCGTGTACACTCGGGTTCGAACGGGCGTGCGCTCGAGGCGATCGATCTCCTCTGTGATCCGCTGTAGCGCCACCGCATCTCTCGCGCGGAAGTAGCGTCCACCGGTGCGCTTGGCGACGTCGGTGAGCAGGGCATCGTCGATCTCGACGGGCCGGTTCTCGTATCGCAGACCGAATACGCCGCGACCAACTGGTACGGGCGCCATCCCCTCGGTCCCGACACCGATCGTGTAGATCTTCACCCCGAACGCGGCCGCCGCTTGCGCCGCCGTTCGCGGGTCGATCGATCCCCGGTTGTTCACCCCGTCGGTGAGCAGGACGACGACGCGCGAATTTCCCGGAGCGTCGCGGAGCCGATTCGCGGCCGTCGCGATCGCGGTGCCAATCGCCGTACCGTCCTCGAGTTGGCCGGGCTGGAGGTTGTCCACCGCCGCCATCACCACGGGATAATCGGTCGTGAGCGGCACCTGGGTCAGCGCCTCACCGGAAAACGCGACCACACCGATGCGGTCACTGCTTCGCATGGCGATGAACTGCTTCACCTTGTCGCGTGCAACTTCCAACCGGTTCTGTGGCTGGAAGTCCTCCGCCAGCATCGAGCTCGAAATGTCGAACGCGATGACGATGTTGATGCCTTCGGTCGTCGACTGTTCCGCCCGGCCGGCGGATCGCGGCCTCGCGAGTGCGATGATCAAGCCGACCAGAACGAGATTCCGCGCGACGAGCAGCGCGCGAGCGATGCCGCGGCCGGCCCGCGGTCCGTTCGCCAGCACGCTGACACGCGAGAACACGATGGCGGCCGGGCGACGACGGCGCCGCCAGAGCCACCATGCGGGCAGCAGCAAGAGCAGCAACAAGACCCACGGGGAGCCGAACTCGAGGTGCGGAAAACTCATGGAGTAAATGTGCGTTTTCGAACGTGGCGCGGCAGGGGGCGCAAGCGTCTACCAAGCGCGCGACCACCGCGAGATCCCTTTAGCCCTTCGCAATCGAACTTCGTGGCTCTCGTCACCGATTCACTGATCCGTCAGTCACGTGCAGTTTCCCTCATCCTCGGTGTCCTCGGCGTTTCTCTCGCGGCCACGTTGTACGTGGCCGGCGCCGCGCCGGGAATCCTCGCCTTCGGAGTCGGAGTCTACGCGATCGGGTGTGCGGCGATCGTGTTCGCGCTCGCGCGCGCCCGGACAGCGCTCCCCGAGGCCGCCCTGGAACTCCAACCGCCAGATGGGCAGACGGTTGCTCGAGCGCCCACGACTTCCGATGCCAACGCGGGTCAGGACGCGGGGCCAGGCAGCGACGTCTCGCAGAGTGATACCCCGGACCTGCGCGATCCGCTCACCGGACTACCCACGCACGTTCTCCTTCGAGATCGGCTGACGCACGCGCTCGCCCGGGCACATCGCCACGAGCGCCCGGTCGCGGTGATGCTGCTCGACATCGATGGGTTCCGAGCGATCAACGACGCGTTCGGCTTCGGCGCTGGCGATCGCGTGTTGGCGGCAGTCGCCGCGCGGTTGAACTCCACACTCCGAGGAGGCGACACCGCCTCTCGGCTTGGCGCTGACGAATTCGGCCTGCTGCTCGAGGACATGGCGGAGGAGAGCAACTTCGTGCAGGTCAGCGAGCGTATTAGCGAGGCCATCGCGCGACCGATCACGATCGATGACCGCGAGATTACGATCAGCGCTTGCACCGGGATCGCCAGGGCGACACCGGATGACGACGCCGACACGCTGATGCAGAACGTCGACGCCGCCCTGGCGGCCGCGAAGCGCCGCGGACGTGGGGCGTGCGAGGTATTCTCCGAGCGTATCCGGACATCGTTGATCGACCGCGTCGAGCTCGAGGCCGAACTGCGCACGGCCGTCGACGCGCACGCATTCGATATCGAATATCAGCCAATCGTCATCCTCCATAGCCGCCGGATCGCTGGGGTCGAGGCGCTGCTGCGTTGGCGGCATTCCACGCGAGGCGACATTCCGCCGTCGACGTTCCTCCCCGTCGCCGACGAGCTGGGGATTTCCCCTGCGCTCGGGCGCTGGGTGCTCGAGCAGGCGTGTGGACAGGTGAAGCGGTGGCAGGATCAGGTGCCAAGCGCACGTGCTCTGACGCTCACGGTCAACGTTTCGCGCGCGCAGCTCCGGCAGCCGTCACTCGTCGCCGACGTGGCGAACGCGCTCGAGAATTCCGGGCTCGATCCGCGACGGCTCGTCCTGGAGGTTTCCGACGCCGTGCTGCTGGACGATGCCGGTACCGCGCTCGCACGCCTCCAGTCGCTCAAGTCACTCGGCATTCGAATCGCGATCGATGACTTTGGTGCTCGTCACGCCGCGCTCCACCAGCTGCCGCGAATCCCCGTCGACATTCTGAAAATCGACAAGGCGTTCATCGACCGCGTGGGCAGGACTGGCGGCGGAGTGAGCGTCGCGCATGTTGTGCTGGCCCTGGGCAAGTCAATGCGTCTGCGGACGGTCGCGGAGGGGATCGAGGCCGAGGAGCAGGTTGCCGAGCTGCTGCGCTTGAAGTGCGAGTTCGGGCAGGGCTTGTTGTTCTCGAAACCCCTGTCGCCGGCGGGGGTGGGTGCGCTGCTCCGCTCCAGCAACCGTTAGGCAGCCAGACGCGTCATCCGCTCGCCTGCATCCAGAACTGCCGCAGAAGGTTCCCGGCCACGGCCCGACGATACTCGGCCGTCGACCGCACGTCGTCGATCGGCGTGATCTCCGCCTGGAGCGCCGCGGCCGCGGCCTCGATCCCCTGGCCGGCAGCAAGTGCCTGCTCGGCCATGCGGGCCCGCACGACGACCGGCCCCACCGAGCCTAACGCCACTCGCGGTGACTCACTCCGGACCGCGGCGATGACGACCTTCGAGATCGCCTGGGCTGCCCGCGTCCCGACCTTGCGGAACCACTGCGTGCCCGGGACTGCCGGCACTTCGACGGCGACGATGAGCTCATCCGGCCGAAGCACGGTGGTTCGATAGCCCGAGTAGAACTCCACGAACGGGATCCGGCGCTCGCCGCTCGCGCTCCGCATTACGACCACCGCATCCACCGCCGCGAACACTGGAAGCGTATCACCCGCTGGCGAGCCATTCGCAATGTTTCCGCCAATCGTCCCGCGGTTCTGAATCTGAACGCCGCCCACCAAACGGGCTGCGTCCACGAGCATGGGAAGACGCTGCCTCACGAGGCGCGACCGCGTCAGGCTCGTGTACGTAACGAGCGCTCCGAGCGCCAGCGCCTCGCCACGCATTTCGATGCGCCGCAGCGGTTCGAGCGGCCACAAATCGATGAAGCGCGTAGCGGCGAGCGTGCCGAAGTTCAGCGCGACATAGAGGTCCGTCGCACCGGCCAGCGGCACGAGCGGTCCGTCATCGCGCAGCATGGTGAGTGCCTCGCGGATCGATCGAGGCCGTCGCAGCTCGAGCGCCGATACGGCCGATCTCACGCGATGGGCTCCACGCCTAACGGGGTCCGTCGGCTCGCGCGCTTCGCCGCGCTGATCGCGCGAAAGATCGCCTCGTAGCCCGTGCACCGACACAGGTTGCCGGCGAGGGCCTCCTGCATCTGCCGGCGCGTCGGGTCCGGGCCGAGTGATAGCGCTGCCATGATCATGCCGGGCGTGCAGATGCCGCACTGCGCGCCGATCTGGTCCATGAACGCGCGCTGCAACGCCTGCGCGTCGGCGCCTTCGATCGTGCGGACGTCGCGGCCCTCGACCTGGGCGAACGGAACGAGGCACGAGACGACCGCCTGACCATCGACGAGGACCGTGCACGCTCCGCACTCACCTTCCCCGCACCCCTCTTTGGTTCCGGTCAGCTCGCAGTCTTCTCGGAGTACGTCGAGCAGGCGGCGCATCGGATGCGCGGCGACATCGACCTCCCGACCGTTGAGCGTGAACTGCATGCCTAACGTCCCGCCGTGGCGGTCGGTCCGCGCTGCCCGGCGACAGCGAAACCCGGCGCACGGGCGGATTCCCGAAGAAGGACCTCCGGGAGGGCGGGAATCTCGCGCACGTCGATCCCGAGGCTTCGGATTGCGTTCACGATCGCCGGGGCCGGGCCGTCGATCGGGAGCTCGCCGAGCCCCTTCGCGCCGAACGGCCCGCCCGGGTAGGGATTCTCCACCAGGACCACGTCAATCGGCGGCGTGTCGAGCGTCGTCGGGATCACGTAGTTGGTCAGCTGCCCGTTCGCCATCGCACCATCGCGCATGACTACATGCTCGAGCAGGGCGTACCCGATGGCCTGCGCCGTCCCGCCCTCGACCTGCCCGATGGCGAGCGCCGGATGAATGGCCTTGCCCACGTCCACGACGGCCGTGAGCCTGACCGGTCGCACCTCGAACGTCACCGGGTCTAGCTCCACCTCCGCGACGTTGCACCCCCACCCGTACGTCGCGTACGCATCACCGCGGTAGGTCTCGTCGTCCCAGTGGATCCACTCCGGTTGCTCGTACCCGGCTTCGACGCGGAGCGAGCCGTGTGCTCGAAAGTACTCGGCCGGGGATGCGTCCCCGATGCGTCGCCGCATCTCGGTCGCCGCGCGCTGCAGTATCCCGCCCACCACCATACAGGTGCGCGACGCAACGGTCGGCCCGCTATCGGGCACGCGCGACGTGTCGGGCTGTGCTACTTCCACCGACTCGTAAGGAACTCCGAGCGCGTCAGCAACGATCTGCGCGTGCATCGTGCGAGTCCCCTGGCCGATCTCCGTGCTCGACGTCAGCACTCGCACCCCGCGCTCCGTGAGCTCGATCGCAGCCCGCGACGCGAGGCGCAGCTCGCCGCTGCCGGTGAATCCGGAGCCATGGTAAAAGAGCGAAACCCCGACACCGCGCCGGCCGCCATCGGTCGCGGCGCGCTTCTCGGCATACCCGGATATCGCGACGGCCTGCTGCAGCGTCTCGACCGCGCTGCAGTCGCGGCCGAGCGCCTGGCCTGTCGCGGTCGTGTCACCAGGGCGTAGCGCGTTGATCTCGCGCAGATGTACCGGGTCCAGACCTAACGCTTCGGCAATGCGGTCCATGTGGACCTCCATCGCGAACTGCGTCTGCGGTGCCCCGAAGCCTCGGAAGGCGCCGTTAGGCGGCGTGTTCGTCATCACGGCGCGCCCGGCGATCCGCGTATGATCGCATCGGTACGGACCGGCCGCATGGATCGCCCCGCGAGACAGGACGACCGGGCTCAGGGTCACATACGCGCCTCCATCCATGAGCACGTCGACGTCCATGGCCACGAGACGTCCGTCGCGCGTGACGCCGGTGCGATGCCGCACGACCGACGGATGACGCTTGGTCGTGGCGACCATGTCTTCAGTCCGGTCGTAGATGATCTTGACCGGGCGCCCGGACTTGAGTGCCAGCAGCGCGGCGTGCGCCGCAACGCCCGACGGAAACTCTTCCTTCCCCCCGAAGCCGCCACCCGTTTCGGTCTGGACGACGCGGACGTGTTTGACGGCGTTGCCTAACAACGTGACGAGCGCCTTGTGCACGTAATATGGGCACTGAATTGAGCCATACACGGCGAGGCCGCCCTCCTCTGGAACGGCAATCACCCCGTTAGGCTCGATGTACACGTGCTCCTGTGCGCCTGTCCGGTAGGTGCCTTCGATCACGCGCTCGGCCCTCGCCAGATTGGCGTCCACGTCGCCCTTCTGGATGAGGAGCTGCTTGAACACGACGTGGGATATGGCGGGATCGAGCAGCGGAACGTCGGCCTCGTAGTCGATGTCCACGTCCGCCGCCAGCAGCCGCTCACGATCCGCGTGCGCGAGCAGGAGGATCGGCTCGGCGAAGTGCCGGACCTCGCTCTCCACGAGGCACGGTTGGTCGTCCTCGATCAGCGCGATGACGTTCTTGCCGGGGATGTCGCGAAAGTCGACGACCGTGAAACCGTCGGCGTCGAAGTTCCGGCGGATCGCGCGCACGCGTCCGCGTGGGATCGTCGACCGGATCGTGCGCCCATACAACATGCCGGGGAACGCGAGGTCGTCGGCATAGAGCGCCTTGCCGGTTGCCTTCCCCATCCCGTCCTTCCGCGCGACGTTCCGGCCAACCGCGCGCTCAGTGAGGCTCGCCATTGGGCGAAGGATGCCGCAGCCATCGGGAATAGGGAATCGGGAATAGGGAATAGTGGGAACCGGGAACAGGGAACCGGGAACCGAGGCTCAACTGAGCATCTGTGCCCGGTTCCCTGTTCCCGGTTCCCATGGCGCGCGCCTTCGGCGCGCCGCCGATTCCCGATTCGCTAGTCCCAATTCCCTACAGATCGCTGATCGGCCCCGTCGCCGGCGGCGGTGATGGCGGTGGGGGCGGCGGCGGCGGCGGTGGTGCATCGGGCTTCGACCCGTTCCAACCCAGTAGCCACCGGAGCAGCCACACCACGAGCACGATGGGCAGAACGATCTTGAGCGCCATGAGCCCGAACGACAGAACCGCCGAGAGGATCGACAGTAGCGCCCCACCAATCAGAAACACCAGTATGAAGGGCATTCCAAAGAGCGCCAGCATGAGAAGGATCGGCAGCGCGAGCACCGCCAACACCATCAGCACGGGCAGCCCGACCATCTTCAACACGAATGCGATTGGGACCAGAATCCCGAGCGAGCCCAGGCTCTTGAGCAGCCACTTGAGGAGCGCCCATTTGAGCAGCAGGCTCTTGATCAAAGTCCACATCAGCGTACCTCGTGTCAGGATGGTAGATGCGTCACCCTACGGCACGGGCCTCGGCCCCGGTTTCATGAAATCCCGTCGGGGGTGGGTGTGACCGGATCGGGATCCGCTCACCACGATCCGGGCGCACAATCCGCAACCGAACGAGCCGAGGCGATAACCGACGCCCCCGCTGAGGCCATCTCGCTCCGCAACGGCCACCGGATTCGCATCGGAACCGCGGGCTGGACTGATAAAACACTGCTGCCCGCAGGACTCTTTTACCCCGAAGGGGTGGACACGCCGGAGGACCGGCTTCGGTACTACGCGAGTCGATTCCCGCTCGTCGAGATCGACTCGTCGTACTACGGGCTCCCGGTCCGGCGGAACTCGGAGCTGTGGGCGGCTCGCACGCCGGACGGGTTTCGCTTCGACATCAAGGCCTATGCGCTGATGACTGGCCATCCCACCGAGGTGGCCCGCCTTCCGCGAACGCTGCGCGAGTCGTTGCCGGCGTCGATCGCGGCGCAACGGCGTGTCTACCCACGAGACCTCCCGCCGGAGATCTACGACGAGGTCTGGGGAATCTTTCGCGACGCGATCCAGCCACTCGTCGACGCGGGAAAGCTTGGGTCGGTACTGCTGCAATACCCGCAGTGGTTCATGCCCGGAACGGCTGCCCGAAACGCACTCCTCGAGGCGCGCGATCGGCTCGGTGATATCTCATGCACGGTCGAGTTTCGAAACCGCGGGTGGTTCGAGACGCGCAGTCGGGACCGCACGCTCCAGTTTCTCTCCGATCACTCACTCCCGTATGTGATCGTCGACGAGCCGCAGGGACTGCCTAACAGCGTTCCGCCGGTCGCGGCCGTTACCGCTCCCTCCCTCGCAATCGTGCGGTTTCATGGCCGCCGCGACGACATGTGGAACAGGCGCGGCGTGAGCGTCGCCGACAAGTATCGCTACCTCTACGACCGAGACGAGTTGGCGAGCTGGATTCCTCGCGTCCTGGACGTGGCGGAAACGGCAGAGGAGACACACGTCGTCTTCAACAACTGCTATGCCAACTACGGCACGACGAACGCGCGCGAGATGAGCGCCATGCTGGCCGCCGCGGCGTACGACTGATTCGGGCGCGGCGACCGCCGTGCCCTTCCCTCCCCTCGGGTCGTCATCGCGATGGCCCGCATCAACAACCGATCGAGTCGCGGGCCGCCCGTTGCTGCCGGCCAGGGTCAATGAGCGAGCCAAGAAATCGGGCGACCACACCGCCCTCCATCACGGGGCGCCGACGGCGCTTTACCGGAGCCCATCCGTATCCGGCGTTGCCCAAGTCGCGCTTGCCGCTCGTGCGCGGCGTGCTGCTGCTGACGTGGGCAGGATTTCTCGCGCTGCTCGACGCGCTCGGTGGTATTCTGCCGGGTCGTCGGCGCCCCAAGCGCGCGACCGAGATCAAAGCTCGGCCGGAACCTCGGCAGCCGTCGCGAACGCCGCGCATGCCCTCGTTGACACCGACCGGTTGACCGTGGCGTACGAGAACATGAGCACTCGGTGCTGCACGATGCCTAACGTCCCTCGTCCCGCGGCCTCGACCGTTTTCGGTCACGCCACGCGAGACGTGTTATCTCAACCGACTCACTGACCGCTCTCGCTACGGCCATGCGCCGCTCGGTTTCGCTGTTGATCCCGCTATATCTTGGCGCCACACTCATCGGCGCCAGCCGTACACCGCGTTCGATCGTGCCGGTCGCCGCGGCCGCCGACATGACCACCGTTGCTCGGCCGTCGCGCGCGCGCTGGGAGCGTGGAGCCACGCGACCCGTTCGCGTGTTTATCCAGTCCGGCCGCTCCGTGTCCGGATGGCAGCCGGACCTCGTGGACGCGGTGTGGTCCAGCTTCGGCCAATGGTCGACCAACGGTGTTCCTGTCCGCTTCACGCGCGTGAACTCGGCGTCGAACGCCGACGTCGTGGTAGAATGGGTGGCCGGCCTTCCCGGAAACTGTATCGGCAAGACGTGGCGGGAGGATGAGGGGTTCGAGATCACTACTGCCCGCATCACCCTGGCGCTTCACGACAGCCGTGGTCGGGTCCTGACCGCCGAGATGCAGCGCGGCGCGGCCCTGCATGAGATCGGGCACCTGCTCGGGCTGGAGCATGTGAGCCACCGGGACTCCATCATGTACCCGCAGGTGTGGGTGACCGACATCTCCGCCGGCGATCGCAACGCACTCCGCGACCTGTATGACGTTCAGTCGCGCCGCGCAGCGGACTGACGGCTTCATATTCGACTGAAGGGCGGCGCAGCGGTCGTCCCGGCTTACTCAAGCCAGTTGTTCCGGCACGAGTGATAGTATGACGGCAAAGGGCTGGCTCGCTGGAGCGCCTCAGCCATACATTGGCGAGTGCGCGCCTGATCGCTTCTTGCCGGTGTTCGGCGCCGCGGTGGGCCAGGCTTTGCTTGATCGACGTTACAATGCCGGGAAGGCCTCGAGCGGGTTTCGGAGGCAGGGTTGCGACCGCGCCTCCCGGATGTACGTGGCGCCACGTGAGCCGAAGCTCGCGTGGCGCCATGGGTTGGTCGACTGCTTTGTTTGCGGGGCAGTGGGCCTGGGTAGAGTTGAACTACCGACCTCACGCTTATCAGGCGTGCGCTCTAACCACCTGAGCTACAGGCCCTGGAAAGAGGGCCGAAAGCTAGCTGTGCGTGGGAGTTAAGTCAACCGATCCGATGTCGGTAACCAAGTGAGCCCAGCCATACAGGGAACAGAAATTGCCCGCCTGGTAGTAATGAACTTCGCGCCCGCGACCGATCCCTCGGCGGTTCCCAGACGCCGACCTCCGGCCCATACGCGCTCGCGACAGATTTTGCCGTAATTAACACACGTCTCGAGAGCTTGGTATTTCATGGTGGACCGATTCGGAGGCGGCGTCGTGATCACAATCATCATCCTGGCGCTGCTCACTATTTCCATTGTCGTTGGGTGGGTCATCGCGCACAGACGACGAGTGGCAGCGATGCGGAACCGCGAGGAAATTCCGCTGTTCACGATTCCGGCGTCCCAGCTCCCTGGATTGCCGCGGCCAAGCACCGCAGCAGCTCATCTTGGAACGCCGACCGGGGCGCACGCGGCCCCCATGGCGCCGGCGAGATCCGGCGCGGTCGATCGCGATGGCCGATTCGCACCGTCCAGCGCGACCGTCCGTACTCGTGACGGGGCGGTGTCCGCCGTCGCTCGACCAGCTCACGCCGAGGCGCTCTCGATCGACGACGAGATGGGCGAGGCGGTCGATGGTGCGTCGGTGCGCTTCTGGCGTCCGGCCGACGGAACGCTGCAGTTCCTTCCCGGTCGCCTGGAAATCGCCGCCGGTCGCGACGCGGGCCAGGAGATTCGATTCGTCCGCACCGGTGGGCCCGACGGAACCTGCATAACGTTTGGCCGCGCCGATGGTCCACCGTATCGTCACGTTCAACTCCGTGAGCCAACCGTGAGCCGGTCTCACGCGCGCATGGCGCTCGAGCAAGCGGGCAGCGGTTCGCGCGATGGAAGTCCGAGCCAGGCGCGGTGGCGCCTGGAGAATCTGTCATCGACCAACCCGGTCGTCGTCAACGGTCGATCGCTCGATGCGAACGGCGGGGCGACGGCGTCGGTCATGCTATCCGAAGGCGATCGCATCGAGATGGGCGAGGTCGCCTTCGTCTTTCGCGAACGCTAGTGTTCTGAACGTGAGACCGTCCCGCGTGGATTGGATGGTGCTGCAATGGTGTTGACACTTCGAGCTGGCTGATGCTTGGCGATACCGAAGCGAATGTCGCGACAACCGATCTCGAGACCGAATACGAGATACTCGGCGAGCTTGGCCGCGGTGCGACCGCGGTCGTGTATCGCGCGCGCGACCGTGAGCTCGGACGTGAAGTCGCGATCAAGGTCATTCGCCCGAAGTACGCCGACGATGACGAGACCGTAGCGCGGCTCGCGCGTGAAGCGCGAACGGTCGCGCAACTGCAGCATCCGAACATCGTCACCCTGTACGCGGTCCGTCGGACCCGCGACGGCAGTCTCGCCCTCGTTATGCAGCTCGTGCCGGGCCGCACGCTGCGCGAGGTCCTCAACAGTCGCGGCGCCTGCACCTTCGAACGCACCGATCGCGTGCTTCGCGACATCGCCTCCGCTCTGTCGCATGCCCATGCGCGTGGGTTCGTCCATCGCGATGTGAAACCCGAGAACATCTTCATCGACGAAACCACGGGCCAGGCCATGCTCTCCGACTTCGGCGTCGCACGGTCGCTGGAGCCTGATTCGGACCTGACGGCAACTGGAACGGCGATCGGAACGCCGTCGTACATGTCGCCGGAGCAGATCGACGGAACGGATCTCGACGGCCGCAGCGACTTGTACAGCCTCGGTCTGGTCGGATGGGAGATGCTCACGGGTCAACGGCCCTGGGATGGCGAGGGGCTGTACAGCGTCATCTACAAGCAAAAGCACGAGGAGCTTCCGGCGATCGACGAGCTCCGCCGCGATACACCCGATCGTCTGATCTATCTCGTCGAGGGCGCTACGCGGAAGGATCCGGCTGAACGCTGGGCGAACGCCGCGGAGATGGTCGAGCAGGCGTCGACGATCGTCCCGGAGGGCGGTTGGGCGCGGTGGCATTCGGAGCGGCGCAAGCGGCGGCGAACGCTGGTGTATAGCGCTGCACGCGAACGCGGAGACTCGATCCTCTCCGCCGCACTCGAGACGATGCGGTTTCGCCGCGATGGCTCGATTCCCGTTGTTCCACCGCCTGCACCGCGCGCTGCCCGAAGGCCAACGGAGCGCGATGATACGCCCGCCCCGCTCGCGCCGTCGGTGTATGACGACGCGGTAGCGGCATCCATGGAGGAGCGCCCGCGGCGGCCGGTGCTGAAAGTCTTCATCGTCACGGCGCTCGTCGCGGCAGTCATCGTCGGAACCCTCCAGGTCATGCGCGGGAGAACCGCCGCGACTTCCGACGCGCGGGTTTCGACGACGTTCGCGGACAATGGTGGCGTCGAGGTACCGGTGGCGCGCCAGCCGGGAGCACCCGACACGTCCCTTGGAGCCGCGACACTCCCGGACACGGCGCCACCTAACGCGGCATCGCAGTCGACCTCCGCCGACACGACGGCCACCGGCGCCGGGGCAGATTCCGTTCAGCCACGAGACAGCGCGACGTCGTCGCCCAAGCTCGTGGCGTCGCGCGACAGTGCCGCCGCGGCCGCGGCGGTTGGCAAATCGACCGAGCGACCAGCACAGCGTCCGACAGCCAGCGGCGGCGATGTCACTCGCGCCGCGCCCGACCGGGCCCCGTTGCCACCAACGCCGGTGCTCGCGGTGCCCGCACCGAGCGTTGCAAAGGCGGGCGCACCGCCCTCGAGCGCGGGCGATAGCGGGCCGAAAAGCACGGTAACCAGCAGCGTCGCCACCGTGGCGTTCCCCGCCGATCACGGCATCGTCGCGGCCGGTGGACGACATTCCTGCGCGCTCGAGAACAACGGCGCGGCCTATTGCTGGGGCGCCAACGATCAGGGTCAGCTCGGCGACGGGACCCGCGACGACCACGGCGAGCCGGCCCTGGTCGCGGGTGACCTGAGCTTCTCGCAGCTCAGCGCCGGCGCGACTCACACATGCGCGGTCTCGCGCGACGGCGACGCATACTGCTGGGGCAACAACGATCGCGGTCAGCTCGGCGACGCCACCACGCTGGAGCGTGACACCCCTGTCCGGGTCGGAGCGCCGGAGCCATTCAAGTCCGTGCGGGCGGGGTTCAGCCACTCGTGCGGTCTCGCCCGAAGCGGCGCAGTCTTCTGTTGGGGTTCCAATGCCTACGGGCAGCTCGGTACCGGTGCGGGCCTAACGAGCCCGCGAGCCTCTCTCCTCGGCGGCGATCTTCGATTCGGCGCCGTGGCGGTCGGCTGGAATCACACGTGCGCGATCACGACCGGGGGCGACCTGTATTGCTGGGGGTCGAACAGCGCCGGCCAGATTGGCGACGGGACTCGGGATGACCGTCGCACGCCCACGCGGGTGGGCGCGGACATCCGGTTCATTTCGGTCGCCGCAGGAAACCAGCACACGTGTGCCGTATCGACCGGCGGCGAGCTCTATTGTTGGGGGCGAAACAATTACGGCCAGCTCGCGACGGGTCAGGGCGATAAACCCCAGCCCACCCGTGTGTACGTCGGCGGTACGTTCACGACCGTGACAGCGGGGGCGGTACACAGCTGCGCGAAAACAACGTCCGGGCAGGTCTTTTGCTGGGGGAGAAACACATTCGGACAGCTGGGCGACGGGACCACGATCGACCGGGTCGTTCCGGTCTATGTCGTGGGGATCCCGCCGGTCGCGGTGGTTCAGGCGACGGGCTCCCACACCTGCGCCGCGACCGCTGCTGGCGAGACCTATTGTTGGGGTTACAACGTCGAGGGACAGTTGGGTGATGGCTCCAGGAATCATCGATCGCGCCCGGCCCGCGTGTCCGCTCCGCCCCGTTGATGCATAATCGACGCATATGACGCGGTTCGGTCGTCGTTCCGTCTGGCCCGCATTTGTCGGTCTGTTCGTTGCCATTGGCACGCGCGCCAACGCGCAGCAGCTGCCGGTGAAACGAACGCTCTCCGCGGCGAGCACGCTGCCATGCCAGGCTCCAGCCCCCGGACTCACCGCCTCCCGCAATGACTCGCCAGACGTGAGGCGGCTCATGGCACTTGGCCACGAAGCGGCAATCGTCGGGGACAGTCGACAGGCGCGCGATGCGTTCGTGGACGCCGCCAAACTCTCGCCCGGCGATGAACGGATCGCATACCAACTCGGCCGCGCCTACGAGGAGCTCGGCGAACGGCCTAACGCGGTTCGTGAATATTGTCGGTTCCTGGCTCTCGCGCCGCAGAGCAGCGACGCCGCGGATGTGCGGGCGCGGATCGCCGCCCTGGCCGCGCCCGCGGGATCGAGTGCGGCGGCCGACCCGGCAGGTGCGGCGTTCAAGGCAGGCGTGGGTCATCTGGACCAGCGTCGCTGGCGCGAAGCAGCAGACGCGTTCGGCCGGGTCATTCAGACGCTCCCGCGTGCGGCCGAAGCGTACTACGATCGCGGGCTCGCTTTCGTGGCGCTCGATCAACGCGACGACGCCGTACGCGATCTCGAGCAGTATCTTGCGATTCGCCCTTCCGCGGAGGACCAGGTGCATGTGCGCGCGCAGATCGACGCGTTGCGCAAGCCAACGTGGAGCGCGAGCACTGCGCTGCTCACCGGCATTCTGGTGCCGGGGCTTGGCCAGGTCTACACGGCGCGTCCGTGGATCGGCCTCGGGGTCGCCGCGGTCGCGGGAACGTCGCTGGCGCTCGCGCTGCACTCCACGGAAGAAGACGTGGTGCGGGAGTTCCCATTCCCACCCGGTTTCCCCGAGCCGAGCTACAAGGACACGATCACGGTAACGAAGCACCCGTACTATGCCGCAGGCATCGCCGTGTTTGCAACGCTCACGCTGGGGGCCGCATTCGAGGCCGCTCGTTATGCACGCCGGTCTCATGCCCCCGTCGTCAAGCCTGACATCCGGCCGGCCGCACGTGTTGGATCGCTCGAGTTGTTTTCGCCGGACGTGATCCCGACGCGCCGCGGGCTCGGCGTTCGTTGGGCGGGGCGGATCGCCTTGCCACAGGCAGGCAACTGACCGTTCGTCGCGGCGGCGGTGCGTTGGTGTACAAACCACCTGGCGCATGGGTTTGCCACCCCTAGCTTTCCTGTTGGACGAGCGGATTCGTTGCCAGCCGCGGGGCCTCCCCGCGTGATAGGAGTCACGTCCTGGCACGTCCGGCTCGCCGAGCCGATCAGGGCCGGACCCGCAGGCTTACACGTCGTCTCCCACGATCCCGATCCGGGTGGAGGAATACCAGACGGTCTTGTTCGCGTCCGGCGCGGCGATCCTTTTGATCGTCGTGTCCGCGATCGTGGTGGCCGTGATCCGCCGCCGCCGCCGAGCGCGCGCGAACGCGGGGCCGCTGCCGCTCATTCCCTTCTCCGCCGGCCATGATCGGGTATTCGGACCGCCGAGGCCTGATCGGGCGTTTCGCGCCCCGGCGTCGACTTCGTTCGATCGCCCGACCGCCCCGACACCCGCCTGGTCGCCGCCGGTCGTCGATACCGGACCGCGTCGCGGGTCATATGCGCCTCCGCCACGCAGTGGCCCACCAGCCGGGAACATCGCGGCGCACGCGGCCGGTGCCACACCGCTCGCGAACACCGCGGAGCCTAACGATGCCGTGGCTGGTGACGCTGTCGAGGGCGCGTCGGTGCGGTACTGGCGACCGGCGGATGGGACATTGCAGTTCCTGCCTGGCCGACTCGAGGTGATGGCCGGTCGCGACGCCGGCCATGAGATTCGGTTCGTTCGCACACCGGGCCCGGATGGCACACGAGTGACATTCGGGCGCGCGGAGGGAGCGCCCTATCGTCACATCCAACTCCGTGAGCCAACGGTAAGCCGCACACATGCGCGAATGACGTTGGAGGTCATCCCGCGGAATGGCGCGGACGCGTCGACGAGCACCCCCCAATGGCGGCTCGAGAATCTGTCGGCGACGAACCCGGTGGTGGTGAACGGGAGGCCTCTCGGGGCAGACGAGGGCGAGCAGTGCTCGGTGACGCTCGAGGACGGCGACCGGATCGAGATGGGTGAGGTCGTGTTCCGATTTCGAGCGCGATAGGGGCGTCGAGCTGGCTGGTGGGGATGGCAAAGCCCCGGCGCTCCAAAGCGGAGCGCCGGGGCTTTTGTATGCCTAACAATCGAATGTGACTCGTGGATGGCGCGACACGTGAGTGGTTTTCCGCGACCCGGGGGTCGCTTACTCGCCGACTCCGTTAAGGAGGTGATCCAGCCGCAGGTTCCCCTACGGCTACCTTGTTACGACTTCGCCCCAGTCACTGCGCTCGCCTTCGGCCGCTTGGTCCTTGC
>Ga0207675_100002084_pt1 | contig 19874 bp, 13 predicted proteins | sample KBSSwiS42_FD_184305 | JGI IMG/M metagenome (GOLD analysis project Ga0207675, IMG submission 184305) | Switchgrass rhizosphere microbial communities from Kellogg Biological Station, Michigan, USA - KBS Switchgrass S4-2 (SPAdes) (version 2) | ecosystem: Host-associated > Plants > Roots >...
GCAGTGCGCTGCAGGTTGATCTCAGCCTGTGATACTTGCTCTTGAGCCGCGTCTACGGCCGCTTTCGCCTGAAGCGCACTTCCCTCATAGACTTGCTTCTGTTCAACGGAGGCAGATAGATCTGATAAGCGGTTCCGTCGATCGGACTGCAATTGCTTCACGTTCAGATCGGCTATCTTTTGCTGCAATGCCGCTTTATGCGCACGGAGTGCGACCTCGAAATCGAATGGCTCGACAACATACAAAATGTCACCCTTGTGGACGAATTGGTTATCCACAATTCGCAAATCCCTGATTTGACCGGAAATCTGCGGCGCCACGCTTGCAACGTGAACGCGCACCCGCCCATCCCGCGTCCAGGGCCCGGCGTTATAGTGATCCCAGGTCACGAGAGCGACCAAAACGGCAACGACTGCGACGGCGGCGGTAGCCACCTTGCGCAGCAGAAGCCGCGCGGTTCGCAAGGCGCCGCCGCGTCGCAGCGCGACGGACTTTCCCGAGGGCGAGACGATTGGCTTGTTGCCTGGATCACGCTCCGGTAAGCTTCGCGCAACGTCGTCGATTTCGCCGACTTGGCGGGTCGATGTATCACCGGCGACCGGCGACGCACGTGTGACGATTGCCTGCACCTTGTCTCGTTCAATAGCCTTGTCATGAACGTCCGCATCCATGGCCACCTCCTCTAGAACAACAGCATCAGTAAGCCCAGAACGGTCACGTACAGACTGAGCTCGGCAATCGGGGCATGACTAAACATCTTCGCAAATCCGACGACATGCAGAAGCGGTCGTAGGACGATGATGACGACAAGAGCCATAGCCAAATAGGTTACAAACGGTGCCAGCAGGACGCCCCCGATGACCAGCTCTGGGAAGGTGTGGGACATCAGGCGGTCTTCCGAGAGGGGTCGTCACCGCGACCCGCGTCGACGATGTCGCTTGTCAGGACAAGGCACGCAGCAACATCCGCCTCCATCGAGTCCGTCTGCGGCGCCAGTTCGCGAAACCTGCTTGCAACAGCGCGCAAGGTCGACGCATCTCGCGCGACGATTGCCGCGCGTGCTTCGTCCGCCAGTGACGCAAGTGGCCCATCGGTAAACTCCATCAACTTCGCGTCGCAAAGCCGCAGCGTTGTCGATTGGTCGAACCAGGAGAGCATTTCTGCGAGGGCGCGACCGTCCTGCGCGCCTCCGGCAGCGAGAAACTGCTCGATTCGCGAGGCGTCCCGGAACATTGCTTCCTCCAGAGCTTCTCCCTTTGCGTGGCCATGCTTCAGCAGCTCGCCGCGTGCGTCTGCGAGTAGCTGCATCCTGCGTTTTTCATCGGAGACCGGCGGAATCAACGTCTGTGCCGCAAGCAGGAGCGCCGCGGCTACGACAAGTAATAGAGTGGTGACGAGAAAATTCTGCGGATTGTAGGTCTGCGGATTGCTTGGCGCCAGCAACACCATGATGAGGGTGAGATTGAAGCGACCGAACCCTGACCAGAGAAAATTCCTAGAGCTCAGGAGGAGCGCTGCACCGATCGCAAAGGGAGCAAGACCGACGGCCAGCAGAGGAAAGGCGTCGGCGCCATTGAGGACGATGAACTCAAGTATACCGGCCAGCACAGCCGCAACCGGTGTACCAACAAGCCCGATGGCAGTGAAGCCGCGCGGGTTCGGAGTTGTGGCGCCCAGTCCGGTCACCAGCGCCACGAAAGAAAGCGAAAAGCTTGCTGCGGGCCATCCGGCCCAAATATAGAACATCGATGCGATTGCAACCCATGCGGCGGCGCGGATGCCACTTTCGGCTGCCGTTCGATAGGATCTATGCAAGGGCGCCCGCCAGACCCGCAATGGCCATCTTGCCGACCTCAGCGCTGCCAGATCTTGGCGAACCTCGGCATCCCGGCGCTGCAATTCCCTGGCTGCCCAACCCGAAGCTTCTTTCTCGAGATCATCTTTAAGCCGCGCAGCCTGCAACTCGGCGACCAGCGCGACCGCAGCGCTGCGGGCAGCGGCACTCCTGACGGAGCCGCTGCTCGACTCCAAAGCTACGCTCGCGATCGCCGGCCGGAGCGCGACAATTTCCCGCAGCAATGTCAGGAATGCAGCCGAGTTGGCGGGCTCGCGGTGGGAGGCTGCGCTTGCATACTCGCGGACGCGCCGATGAATCGTCGCCAGCTGTGCGAGCATGCCCGGTTGACGGTCGGAGGGAAATATCAACGTATTTACGACTGCTATCGAGAGGATGCCGACCGTGATCGCGGCGCCACGTGCCATGCCGGATTCAAACACATGCTGGGGGTGATCAATCTGCTGTACGGCAATAAGTCCCACCGTGTAGCCTGACAACACCGCTGCATAGGCCCGATAGCCGTCCAGAAGCTTCGCTGCAAAGACGCAAATGCCGAGCCACACGGCGAACGCTGCGAGGATCAGATCCCTCGCCTGCGAGAACACGCCGGTGATTGCGATCGATGCCGTCACGCCGATGACAGTGGCAAGCAATCGAAAGGCTGCCTTGTCCAGCGTCTGACCCCGGGTTGGTTCTGCAAGAATTGCAACTGTAAGCGCGGACGTTGTGGGCGCTTCCAGCTGCAGCCAGAAACTCACGAACAGGGCCAGGATAGTCGCCAGCCAAACCCGGATGGCGAAGCTCCAGGAGCTGACGGGAATCTTCGCTACGGTGAACGGTTGCTCTGCAGTTGTCGCGACCACGTTAATGCCTCTGCCGATGCGTTGCCACTTGCGCTCAGTTCTCGTGCCCCGACAACTCGACCGAGGCAACGAAGCAGTAGCCGCGTCCGGGGATGTTGACGATGAACCGATGCCCGTCTCGACCGTCACGCAGCGCGCGGCGCAGTGCCGACATGTGGACCGTGAGGTTGGCAGGCTCGACGAAGACATTGGGCCAAACGCGAGCCATAAGGTCCCGCTTGCTGACCAATTCGCCGCGGCGTTCAAGCAAAGCGATCAGAATTTCCAGAGCCCGGCTTCCGATCGGGACAGGCTTGTCGCCCTCCCGCAAGAGAAACTGGGTTGGAAGCAGGCAGAACGGTCCGAACGAAACCGTGGCTTCGGCGGCCCCTGCCGATCCAGTTCTCTTCGCGACGAAAGGCTTGGCTACGTCCGGATGTTGAATAGCGGGGCTCGCGTCGACCGCGGCTTCAGAATGGAATTGCGCCAAGTTACCGAAAGCTGATTCTAATGCGCGCATCATGACCTCGCGTGCTTGGCCGGGCTTTTCCCGGCAAACGGTTCTCGCGAGGCGTAATCTGGCGGCTTGGGGGTAGCTCGGGCTATTGCACGCGGGTGGCGCTCAAGAACAGATTTGGCTGCGTTAGCTAAACCAAAATTTACAGATGGCGGCCGCCTTGTGATGGCCCCGGCGGCGCTCATCCCGCTCCGCCGAGCAAGTTGACGCATCGGACGACGGGAGCTCAGGGGCGCTGCGGATCAGCCACCAGCTTGAGCCTGTCAACCATGCGGCCGAGCTCTGGAAGCGAACCGGCCTGCATCTTCTGCATCGCCCTGCTGCGATGCACCTTCACCGTAGCTTCGGCGATTCCGATGTCGTGGGCGATCTGCTTGCTCAGGCGGCCACGCGCGACCTGAATCATGATCTCGCGTTCCCTGGGGCTCAGTGACCCGAATCGCTCCCTGAGGCCGGCCAGGTCCTTCTCATTTTCCCGCCGTGCACGATCGCGAGACAGTCCGAGCTGAATGGCGTCAAGGAGGTCCTGATCGCGGAACGGCTTGGTCAGGAACTCGATGGCGCCCCCCTTCATGGCCTGCACGGACATCGGGATGTCGCCATGTCCCGTCACGAAGATGATCGGGATATCCCTGTTTGCCGCGGCGAGTTCGCGCTGGAGCTCAAGGCCGCTCTGGTCGGGCATCCTGATGTCGAGAACCAGACACGTCGGACAATCCGGCAGATCCGATTTGAGGAAGTCGGAGATCGAAGCGAATAGCTGGACGTTAATGCTGAGCGATCGCAGCAACCGACCGACCGACGCGCGAAGATCCGGATCGTCGTCAATCACCAACACGGTGGAAATGGCGTCGGACATTGCTGCTGCTCGGACAAGATCGCGAAAATCAGCCAGTGTCTTGGATGCACGTTTGGCTGGCCGCGTATTTCTAGTCCCAATCCCCGAAACTGAATAGTCCGTTTTTGGCTTGAGGATGCACGCGGGGTAAACCAAAGTTTACGCAAGACCCACACGGCCCCCCGTCCGACGCGCTGGTCGGCTTTGACGGCCTACGGTTGACCCGCCAGCTGCTGTGCCGCTGTCCTTCAATTCATGCAAACCGCTCATCCAGCGCCACGGCCGATCGAGCCAACGCCTTGGCCGCATCATCGCGCGAAGCCTTCTCGGCCCGCCGCTGGTAGTCGTCGGCAAGGGCCTTGAGCTGACCCGCAATCGCCTGGTCGGTCATGGTCCTGGCGGTCCGGAGCAACGTCTGCGCCGTCTTCAAATATTGATTGCCGCGTCGTGAAATATGAAGCGTCATGACGCCGTCCCCCGGTTTTCGAGCGATTGGTCGAAGGCGACTTGCAGCCAACCCATCCAATTGCGGTCACCTTGGCGGCGGGTTCGGAGGCGATCGACGCATTTCCTGGAACAAAGCGAGGTCCGCCACGAATAATGCCGGACCAGACCGAACTTGCCATCACACATCGCGCACCGCGCGATCCTGTCGGACCCATGATTTTCCAAGCGGTAAAGCATTTGCTCTCTCCTTTGGCTCCCGTGGCCCCCGCATTTCGTACCCATGCAGACTAGGAGGATCTTTACCGGTGGCTCAATTGAGCGCTGGTCGACGCCGGGCATCCAAAGGTGGCAGAAAGACGATACGAAGGCTTATGGCGCTCGGAATTGGTCTCAGAGGCCCTCAAGATGGGTTACGCCCGCGTTTGCTCAGCCGAAGCGTTGGCCACATGCTTTGGCCGAATCTGCTTCGCAATCACCGTCGAGATAAGCCAAAGTTTACGGGGCATTTGCACTGCACTGGTGGCATGCTCGCATAGATAGAGCAATTCCAGGCGGAGCGTCGGCATGGTTGGCTGCCCGCACATCGGGTTCAGCGAATGGACTTAGGCGGCGTGATGAAAAAAGTGCTGGTTTCGGTCGTCGACGACGACCGGTTCTTTCGTGAGTCCATGTGCAGGCTCATGAGATCGTTGGGCCATACGGTCGACGTTTTCCCGTCTGCAGAAGAATTTCTCGCCTCCCCGCGCCTCGCCGAAACAGCTTGCCTGATCACCGACATCCATATGCCTGCCATGAGTGGGCTAGAACTCTACCGACGCCTCATCGAGACGGGCCAAACGATTGCGACGATCCTCGTGACTGCGTTTCCCAATGACGTTGACCGGACTCGTGCCCTGAACGATGGGGCTTTGTGCTACCTGCGCAAGCCGGTGGATGAGGAGCAGCTCACACGATGCGTTCGCGAGGCTCTCAGGTCGGCCGGCTCGCCTGAGGAGGAGTCGTGAGCTCTCTTTCAGCATCGGGCAAAGTAAACTGAAATGCAGCGCCGCGCGGATCGTTGGCTTCCGCCCACAGTTTGCCCCCATGAGCATGGATGATGGAGCGGCAGATCGACAGCCCCATGCCGGTTCCCCTGGACTTCGTGGTGTAGAAGGCGTCGAAGACCCGATCGAGATGCGCCGGACCAATGCCCGGCCCGGAATCGCGCACTGCCACCAGGGCGCCAGCCAGATGATGCTCGGTGCTAATCACCAACTCCCTTGCTCCCTCTTCGACCGAGCTCATTGCTTCAGCCGCATTCAGAACCAGATTCAGCAAAACTTGCTGCACCTGCACGCGATCCCCCAGAAGCGGAAGCAATCCCACTGCAAGTCGGGTCTGGACCGAAACGCCATTCCTGAGCGTCACGCTTTGCGCCAATACGATCACTTCTTCGATTGCCGCGTTGAGATCAAAACACTCTTTTCGCGGCGGCGCCTTCTTGATTTGCTCTCGGATGCGATCGATGATTGCTCCAGCACGATCTGCGTCTCCAATAACGCAGGAAAGTGCTTCCCTGACCTCGCCTATGTCTTGCGGCTGCCTCTCCAGAAAATTCTGGGCCGCCCGGGCATTGTTGCGCGCGCTGCCGATCGGTTGCGCGATCTCATGGGAGAGTGAGGCTGCCAACTCTCCCATCAGACTCACGCGGTTCATGTGAGCGAAATCCGATTGCATCTGCTGCAATCGCGCCAGCGCTTGCGTGCGATCTTCGATGTCAGTCAGCAAACAGTACCAGCGCGTAATTCGCCCGGTCTCGTCGCGAATTGGGGCGCCGCGATTCTCAAACCATCGATATTCGCCGTCAAAGCGCCTCAGGCGTTGTTCCTGATGGAACGGAGTACCGGCGGCGAGTGATGTCTTAAAAGATTCTTGGACACGCGGGAGGTCTTCAGGATGTACTGCATCGCCTGTCCCCCAGTCCTTCAATTCTTCGACGGAGCGGCCGAAATACTCGATGATTGGGCGATTGACGGATTCGAGTTCCCCGCTCGGGGCCATGATCGCAACGAGGCCAGCTATTCCGTCAATGGCTGCCCGAAACTTCGCTTCGCTCTCTCGCAGCGCCCCTTCGATCTTCTTGGCTTCATCGACATTTATAGACAGACCATACCATTGGATGACGCGTCCCTGTTGATCGCGCAGAGGTTCAATAAGAACGTCGTGCCAACGAAACGCGCCGTCCGCGCAACGTAGACGGAGGATGCCTCTGTATGGTGTGCCTGTCTGAATTGCCTGATAGTAATCCTTCGTAAATGCAGCCAAATCGTCGGGATGCACGAATACCTCCCAACCATGGGGCTTAAGATTATCCTCAAGTTGGGAGCCGCTATACTCCAAGAGGCGCCGACTGACATAAGTCGCTTCACCGTCCGGCCCGGCTGACCAGATGAGGCCTGGCACCGCGTCGATGATTTGACGGAGTTGGTATTCGCTTTTCCGAAGGGCTTCCTCGGCACGCTTGCGCTCGGTCAAATCGAGCACGAACGCGACTCCGTCGTTGCCATCTCCTTCGAATAGCGCGCCGCCAATCAGCACCGGCACACGGCTGCCATCCTTGCTGAAGTACTCCTTCTCCATGGGCCGAAAAGCTCCTGTTGAGCGCAGTTCTGCTACCGCGTCTTCAGACTGCTTGCGCCACTCGGGTGGTGTGAGATCGATCCACCGCAAGCGACCCGACGCTACATCGTCTTGGCTATACTGCAGCATGCGCAAAAATTCTTCGTTGGCCGAAACGATGGCGCCATCGATGTTCCAAATGCAGATTCCCAAGATGTTGGCATCCACCAAGTGGCGAATCTCCGTCTCCTTGCGCAGTCGCTCGCGCGTCTCTGCTTGCACGCGCTGTTCCAGCGTTTCGTTGAGCTCGCGCAAGTTGGCATAAAGCCGCATCGTCTCCACCAGCAGAACGACCAGGACGATGGTCGAGGTAAGTAGTGAAAAAACGCGGCCTGCATAGAAGCCGAGGTCGAAGCGCCTATTCGACAACAAGACGGTGAGTCCGATTTCCAGAATTGCCGCCAGCGCGACGACCATCAGCCATTGATTGAGCAGCGAGCGCCGCCGGCGAAGCCATAGGGCCGCGAGTGCACTCACGCACACCAGCATCGTGATCGGCGCTATCCCCTGCGTCGGCAACGGCCTGACCCTGCTAATCGTCCCCGCGAACAACACCGGCAGGTAGTCGTGGCCGGCGGTCGTGAGAAGGATCAGCCCGCCGGCGAGCACAACAACGAGCGCGACGCTTCGGACAATCACGGCGAGCGATGACGCTTGAGCCGGGCCCGACTCGGATTTTTCGTCCTTTATCAATCCGTAGCCCAGCAGCACCAAGGCGAAAGGCAAGTGCCAAGACCAATAGAGCCACGCCGTGGTCTGAAGGCCGGCACCAAGCAACCCGGTCGGAGAAAATGCACCCGGAAACGTGACCGTGTACGCCATAACCATCAGCGCCGAGAGGAGATAGCCGCAGGCGAGGACGAGGAGGGCGCGCCGGCGGTGGGTCGCGAACTGCGAGAACAGCAACACCGCGGTGACCAGGTCGGTTACGAATATGATGCCTCCGACCGTGGGAACGAATCCATTGATCTGCGCAAGCGGAATACTTGCGAACGGGGCGAGGAGCGCGAGCGCCGCGCTTTGACATACGGCGATGGCGATCACCCATCGCGTCTGCCGACGTGTCGGCGGCAGGCTCAAGAGCCACGTCTCGGCGCCTCTTGGATCACGTCCGATCATCGGTGTCCTCTCGCTACGGAGCGTCGAACGCTTTGGAACCGCTGACGTGCTGTGCGCCGGCACCGGGTAAAGTAAACTGAAATACGGCGCCGCGCGGAGCGTTCGCTTCCGCCCACAACTCGCCGCCATGAGCGTGGATGATTGACCGGCAGATCGATAGCCCCATCCCCGTTCCGCTGGACTTGGTGGTGTAGAAGGCGTCAAAGACCCGATCGAGATGCGCCGGATCGATGCCCGGCCCGGAATCGTGCACGGCAACCAGGACGCCTGCCTGGTCCTGCTCAGTGCTGATCAACAGCTCTCTCATCCCCTCCTCTATCGAACTCATTGCTTCAGCCGCATTCAGGATCAGATTCAGCAAGACCTGTTGCAACTGAACGCGATCCCCCAGAACCGGAAGTAATCCCTCCGCAAGCCGGATCTGGACCGAAACGCCATTCCTGAGGGTCGCGCTTCGCGCCAATACGATCACTTCGTCGATTGCCGCTTTGAGATCAAAACACTCTTTTCGCGGCGGGGCCTTCTTGATTTGCTCCCGGATGCGATCGATGATCGCTCCGGATCGATCTGCGTCCGCAACGACACAGGAAAGCGCTTCCCTTACCTCGCCCAGGTCCGGCGGCTGCATTCCCAGGAAATTCTGGGCCGCCCGAGCGTTGTTGCGCGCGCTGGCGATCGGTTGCGCGATCTCGTGAGAGAGCGAGGCCGCCAACTCTCCCATCATGCTCACGCGGTTCATGCGGGCGAAATCTGACTGCATCTGCTGCAATCGCGCCAGCGCCTCGGTGCGATCCTCAATGTCCGTCAACAAAACATACCATCGGACAATACGCCCGGACTCGTCGCGAACGGGAATGCCGCGGTTATCAAACCAGCGATACTCGCCGTCGAAGCGCCGCAGGCGCTGTTCGATCCGGTAGGGATTCCCGGAAGCGATCGATTGCATGAAGACCTCGGCAACGTGGGGAAGGTCTTCAGGATGCACGATTCCGTTTGTTCCCGAGTTCCTCAACTCCTCCAGTGGCTGCCCGCAATACTCGACAATTTGTCGATTGACGGCCTCGATTTCACCGTTCGGGGCCAAAACTCCAACGAGACCCGGTATTCCGTCAATGGCCGAGCGCAAACGTTGCTCACTTTCAAGCAACGCCTTCTGCGCGCGAATGATCGCTGTCGCGTCCGTACCGGTGCCGCGATAGCCGAGGAATTTGCCGTCGGTGTCAAATACGGGCTTGCCACTGGCCCTCACATACATCGGGGAACCGTCGTAGCCAGCGGCGAGATAGACGAAGTCACGGAACGGCTCGTGCGAATCCATGGTGGCCCGGATCGCCCGCCACTTCGCCGGTTCAGTTTCAAGGTCGAGAGCGCGCTCCCAAGCTGCGGTGCCCAGTCGAGCCGAAGGGCTGGAGCCGAATGCATTCGGGCTTAGCATCGTCAATTTGTGGTCTGGCCCCATCTCCCAAAGCCAGTCGGACGCGGTTTCGGCGTAGTCGCGGAACCTCTCTTCGCTCTCGCGCATTGCGTTCTCTGCGCGCTTGCGCTCTGTCAGGTCGAGCACGAACGCGACGCCCTCATTGCCGCCCATTTTGAACAACGCCGCGCCGATCAGCACGGGAACGCGACTGCCGTCTTTCCGCAAATACTCCTTCTCGAATGGCTGAACGATTCCGGTCGAGTTTAGCTCCGCCTGGGTGCGCATGTCGCGCTCGCGCCATTCCGGCGGACTGAGGTCGGTCCAGCGCACACGTCCCCCAACGAGGTCCACCCGGTCGTATCCCAGGATCCGGAGAAACGCATCATTGGCCTCGACGATCCGGCCCTCTAGGTCGGCAACGAAGATGCCGATGATGTTGGCGTCGACCAAACGCCTGATCTTCGCTTCCCGATCTGCGAGATCGCGATATAGCCCCGTATTCTCGAGCGAGATCGCCGCTTGCGACGCGAGCATCTTCAACAGGCTGACGCGGTCACGCGTAAAAACGTTCGGTACCAGATTATTCTCAAGATAGAGTATGCCGATGAGCTTTCCCTGATTGATCAATGGTAAACAAAGAACGGAACGGACGTGATATTTCACGAGGTAAAGATCGTCAGAAAACTGATTATGAGACATTGCGTCGTCGAGAATCACGGCATCCCGCGTACGTATTGAGTAAAGAATCAGTGAATCAGGCAGTGCGACTGCATCGCGCGCGGGATGTTGCCACACTTGCACAGCTACCTCATTTCCGCCGACGGATGCTTCTGCGGAAGTTCGCAGCTCCTCACCTCGCACGGCAATCAAGAGGGCGCGATCCGCGCCGGCGTGCTCGATCGCCGCTCGCATAAACCTGTCGACAAGCTTTTCCACAATCATCTCACCGGATAGTGCTTGCGAAACCTCGATTACCGTCGCGAAATCGAACTGTTCGACCGGTGCTTCGATCGTCCCCGTCGGATCCACCGCGCGCTCGTCCTGCCTCAGCTGCGGATGCAGCCGACCGAGCTGCAGCACCTTTCCGTCGGCTCCCCATCGAAAATAGGCCCGCCGTGCGTTTCCCACATAGAGATGCGCGACCTCCTCGAAACCGCGCGTCGCGTAGAAGCGCGCAGACAGCTCGTAGGCGATCGCCTCGTCGTGGACAAAGCCGTTTGCGCGTGCCGACGCGATGGCGCGCTCGTAAAGGTCCATGGCGTCGAGCGGGCGCCCCTCGATACGAGCAATCTCGGCGCCGACCAACGCGGCACGGCTTTCGTAATTCTGCGGACAGTTCGCCGCCCAACCCCGAAGCTGTTGCTCGTGACGTTGAAGTGCATCTCGATGCTTGGCGTATTTATCGGGACCCGAGGGCTCGCACTGGGCCGCGCGCGACACCGCGGCATAGAAGTGAAAGTCCACCATCTCGGTCAGGTATAACACCAGCGCGGCGGAGGCCTCGTACCATCTCTCGGCTTTTTGTGCCGCGTGGACGGCCGATTCAAAATCACCAGCGAAGAAACGCGCCTGGAGCTTTCGGACCCAGTAGTGGCCTTCCAAGAAGGCATGAGTCGGCTTATTTGTTATGCGCTGCTCGAACGAGCGCTCTGTGAACTCCCCATCGTCGAGTGAGCCGAACTTTGCGGTCTTTCCGCGCAGAGTTCGGATGAGAGCGAGCGGCGCGGACATCCGGTCGAGAAAGGATCCGAACGGGCGGATGAACTCTAGTCCCTGCTCGGCCTCCCGCTCCAGTTGATCGAGTGGGTGGCCCGAGGCAAGAAGAATGGAGGTCACAGTGCGGCAAGCGCGCACTGCGAAGTTCGGTTGGCCTTGATCTCTCGCCAACCTGAAGGCGCGCCGCGCTGGATCGATAGCGTCCCTAAGCGGTCGCTTCCAAGGGATCAAAACCGCTAGGTTGAAATAGGTCCGTCCTCCTCCGAAGTGCGTCAGCCCATGTCGCTCGATCAGATTGCAGGCCATCTTTCCAAGCCGGTAGCCTTCCTCGTGATGGCCGAAGCGGGCGCCGGCAATCACTGCCATCGAGGCATAGCTCACCGGTGCAGCTGCGCTGTTCCCGCGCTCCAGGCATAGATTGACCGCTTTGCTGAGATTGAGGGTGTGCAGATTCTCGTCGTCGTATTGGGAGGGTAGCGTCAGGACGGCGAGTAGGTCGAGCGTTGCGAGCGACTCCGGATCGTCGTCCATCATCGGCAGCTCGGCAATATCCTCGATAGAGCGGCTTCCGAGCGTGGACCAAATCCGCTCATACTCGGCGAGTGCTTCCGCCTCGGTAGGGTGCGCCGGCCAATCAATCCCCACATGCCGCAAGCACTCCAGGCCGACGGCGACCGCGCGATCGCCATCTCCGAGCATTGTGAACAGATCCACGCGACGGCGTGCGACGGCGCATCGCTGCACCGTGCCGGAAGCACGCGTTGCGAGCGCCGCCAGACGCCTCTCGGCGGCCTGCAGTGCGCCCGAACAGATGTCGCAGTCGGCGGAGTGCAACTCCAGCTCAAAAATCAACTCCTGCCGGTGTTCCCACGCGTCTTCCGGCAGCAGCGCCGTGCCGGCCGTGAGATAGGTCAGGGCGGAACTGTAGGCCGATGAAGCCTTGGCGCGCTTGCCAGCGATCAGGTTCAGTTCTGCGAATTGCACGCGTTCGTCCGGCGACGTGATCAGCGACGCGCCGCGGTTTAGCTGGTTGACGATTTCGAAGATCGCCTCGTCGCGCCTTTGCAGTGGCGTGTGCTCCACGAGCAGCCGGCCGATTTTCAAATGCGCCTCAGCGCGCGACGTTTCCGGATTCAGTGCGTAGGCCGCCTCCTGCACCCGATCGTGAGCGAACTTGTAAGAGCGTGCGACACGGTCGATCAATTGCTGGTGCAGAGCTTCCACCAGAGCGGCGTGCACCTGATCCTCGGGCATTTCAAGAACGAGCGAGAGGATCGCGACGTCTGTGACATGGCCGAGGCAAGCCAGTTGTCGCAACGCTTCCTGTGTGCGGATGGGCAACCGCGTCAACTTTCCAGCCAGGAGCTCCACCACGTTGTCTGTGTATCTCTTGGCGTGGATGCCGGTCATTTCCCAGGACCATCGCCCCCGCTCTTGATCGAAGGCCAGGAGACCTTCATCGACGAGCACGTGAAGAAACTGGATCACGAAGAACGGATTGCCGTCCGTCTTCGCATGCACCAAGGCTGCGAGCGGATCAACCTGCTCTGCGTCGCAGCGAAGTGTATCTGCAACAAGATTTCCGATGTCATTGGTCGTCAACGGCGCCAGCTTGATATCCCGGACCCTTCCAGTCGCGCGCATCGCCTCCAGCTTGCACATGAGTGGATGCCCCGCATTCACTTCGTTGTCGCGGAAGGCGCCGATGAGCAGCAGATTGCGGAGATCGGACCGGCTCAGCAGGTCTTCCAGAAGGTCGAGCGTCGCGGCGTCGAGCCATTGCAAGTCATCGAGGAAGAGCGCCAGGGGATGTTCAGTCCGGGCGAACACCCCCAGGAACTGCCGAAACACGGCCTGGAAGCGCCGTGGTGCGTCTTGCGGCGGAAGCTCAACAACTGGCGACGGCTCTCCAATGAGGTGCTTCAGTTCAGGAACAAGATCCACCATCAGCCCTGCGTTGGACCCCAGCGTCTCCCGCAAAGTGACACGCCATGGCGCGAGGTCGGCATCACTTTTGCCGAGCAGCGGCCGGATCAGGCTCTGAAAGGCCTGCGCCAGTGTTGCGTAGGGAATGTCGCGTTTGAGCTGGTCGAATTTGCCCGAGGCAAACAGGCCGCGGGGCGGTACCAGCATCGGCTGGAGCTCATTGACGACCGATGACTTGCCCGCACCGGAGTAGCCCGAGACCAGCACCAATTCTGGTGGACCACCGTTGGCGACGCGATCGAAGGAGGCGAGCAAGGTGTCAACATCACGCCGCCGCCCGTAGAGTTTTTCGGGAATCAGCAGCCGGTCAGGTATGTCGCGTTCGCCGAGTGGAAACTCCTCAATCCGGCCCTGTGCGTTCCATTGGGCTTGACAGCTGCGGAGGTCGTTTTCCAGGCCGCCCGTCGTCTGATAGCGGTCTTCAGCCCTCTTCGCGAGCAACTTCATCACGATCGCCGAGATGACGCCGGGAACTTCCTTCGACCGCTCCGCAGGCGGCTCTGGCCGTCTGGCGAGATGACTATGCACCCATTCCACCGGCTCCGCGGCCGTGAACGGCAAGACACCGGTGAGCATTCGGTAGAAAGTGACGCCGAGCGCGTAGAGGTCGCTGCGGGAATCGACGGACCGATTCATCCGTCCAGTCTGCTCGGGGGCCATGTAGGCCAGCGTCCCGGCGATCATTTCGGGAGGCTGAGGCGCCTGGCGCTCGCGCGCGAAGCGCGAGGCGATGCCGAACCCGGTCAACCGCACCTCGCCGGTTGCGTCGTTGAGCAGGATGTTGGCCGGCTTGATGTCCTTATGGACGAGCCCACGCTGGTGAACTCTGCCAAGAGCAAAGGAAATAGCGATGGCGAGGCGCAGGAAGTGTTCCACCTCCATCGGAACGCCGAGCAGCCGGTCGATCGGCTCACCGCCCTCATCTTCGAGCACCAGCATGGTTCGGCCGACGTCGCGTACGAGGTCCAGCGGGCGCACCGCCCACGCCCTATCGAGCTCGTCCTTTAGCTCATATTCGTGCGTGAGGCGATCGAGGCTTGCGCGGGTCGGGTGGTCGACGGCAGGAACAACGAGCAGCACGGCGCGCCGCTTGCCTTCATCGTCCAGTCGCCAGCCACGGCGAAAGGTGCGTTCGCCGTCCTCCCACAAGGCCTGAGATTCGCTGTCCGCGTACGCAACGTTCGGCGAATGCAGCACCATTTGAGAGCCTCCGGCATTTGGACTCGAAATTGAGCCCGACTAGCCCAGCTTGACGTGCGCCATGGCGCGGCCTCCTTCCGGCCACCAGAAATCGTATCCGATCGGCGAAGAAATGTCAGCCGACTCGCTTTCTCACTTGCAGCAATTTGGCGCGATTTGCCGGGCTTCACTGGCGTCCGGAACGCATGCGGGGCAATTAGAAGCCCATCGCGGACAAGAAATCCCACGATGGCAACGCACACCGTAGCCGCGTGCGCTGATCAGCCGGTTAGGCCAACAGTATTTCCGGAACGCGCGGGTCGAACAGCATCGAAAGGAGAATACAGCCATGGCAACTCAAACATTGACGACGCCGAAACAAAAACAGACCGTCGAAGACAAGATCCAGCAGCTGCGGCAGCTTTACGCCGACGCGCCGGAGTTTGCCAAAACGGCGCTGGAGAACACGCTCAAGGACCTGGCATCGACGGCGGCGCAGCCGCGATCACGGATGGAAAGCGCAGGCCGGACCGGCGTGCGTCAGGGCACGGTCTCGGAGTTGACCGTGATCGCTCCGTTCGCACCAGGTGGCGCCGCGCGACTGCGCGCCTTGCTACAGTTGCGGAACGGAAACTTCGACGATACGGACCGGGTTGGTACCGTCCACGACATGCGTTTCGTGTTTCTGGACAACGACACCAAGCTGCTCTTCGCCACGGCCTACGACGGCGACTGGGATATCTACATCGAAGACTTCGTGGCGAAGATTCCCAACGAAATGGACGTCCTCTTTTCGTGCTTTGAAGGCTGGCCGGGAATCCACAACGCGAAGGTGAAAGACTTTATCGCCAATCATCAGATCCCTGCCGAAGGCTGGTACGTCGCCCATCCGGATCTGACGGTACGGGACGTCCACCGCGTGAAGCGCGTTGGCAAGGCCGCTGAAGAATTCCTCGACAAGATTGGTTGAGCGAACCGCAACACCAAACCAAACACATGAAAAGGAGAACTGATATGGCAACGCAAACACTGAGCAGACCGCAACAGGACCAGACCGTCGACCAGAAGATTCAGGAGCTCCGGCAGCTTTACGCCGACTCGCCGGTGGGGAAAACCGCGCTGGAGAACTCGATCCCAGCGCTCAGGGAGAAGTTAGCAAAGGGATTGCGATCTAATGAGAGCGCCGGCCGGGTCGGCCTTCGTCAGGGTAAGGTCTCGGAGTTGACCCTGATCTTTAAGTTCGTGCCGGGCGGAGCGAAGCGACTTCGCGCCCTGCTGCAGGTGATGGGAGCCAACTTCGGCACGGAGAAGGTAGCCACCGTCCACGATCAGCGTTTTGTGTTCCTGGACAATGACACGAAACTGCTCTTCGCCACCGCCTACGATGGCGATTCGTGGGACACCTATCTCGACGAGTTTGCAACGAAGATTCCCGACGAGCTGGATATGCTGTTCTCCGAACTCGAGGAGTTTCCGGGGTTTCGCGACCCGTCGGTGAAAGACTGGATCGCTAAGTACCAGATCCCGGCAGAAAACTGGTACGTCGCCCATCCGGATCTGACGGTGCGGGACATTCGACGGCTGAAGCGCATCGGCAAGGCGGCTGAAGAATTCCTCGACAAGATTGGATAACCGACGCTCAGCGATTGTTGGGGGGCCGGTCCGGAATGGACCCGGCCCCCAAGATAAGGATGCTCGCATGTTTTCCATCGAGAAACCTGTCGGCGACACGGTTTCGACGCACTCGCCGGCGCTCGAAACAAGCGACATACAGGCAACTGTGCTGCGCCCGCGCCCAAGCCCATACTGCGGAGAGTACGTCATTCTCCGCATCGGCGATGCCGCGCAAGGGCGGGAGATGCTGCGCCGCATGCTTCCTCACGTTGCGCCGGCCGACGAATGGTGGGTGCCATCATTACCCGGCTGGCTGGGAATTTCCTTCACTTTCGAGGGGCTGAAGGCGTTGGGCGTGCCACAGGCCTCCCTTGACAGTTTTCCGATCGAGTTCCGACAGGGCATGGCGGCGCGCGCCGAGACCCTGCATGATTTCGGTGCCAACGCGCCGGCCAATTGGGAACATCCGTTCGGCACGGCGGAGGCGCACGTCGCCTTGGCGATATACGCCAAAAGCGAACGAGACCTGCAGAAGGTCCTGGACCTCGCGCGTAAGAGCCATGCCGACCTACAGCAGATCTCGGTCGTGTACCGCATGCAGTTCGGTGAACTGCCGGATGGACGTAATCCGTTCGGCTTCAAGGATGGGCTGCACAATCCTCACGTCGAAGGAAGCAGTCCAGCGGGAGCCGGCACGGAAGCATCGATCAAGGCCGGCGAGTTCGTCATGGGTTATCCGGATGAGCGCGGGGAAACCGCCGATGTCCCGATTCCGGTGGAGCTGCGCCGCAACGGCACTTTCGTCGCGATCCGCAAATTCCACATGGATGTTGCCGCGTTTCGTCGATACCTGCGGGACCAGGCCTCGTCGCCGGAGGAAGAGGAGCTGATTGCTGCAAAAATGGTGGGCCGATGGCGCAGCGGCGCGCCCCTGGTGCTGGCGCCGGACCGCGACGATCCCGCGCTGGGCGCGGACGGTAATCGCAACAACGATTTCGGCTACGCGGACGACATGAAGGGATTGAAGTGCCCGTTCAGCGCGCACATTCGTCGTGTCAATCCGCGCGATGCCCTGAAAGACGACGTTGTCGCCGTCAATCTTCACCATTTCCTGCGCCGCGGCACCAACTACGGGCCACCCTTGCCGGAGGGCGTGCTCGAGGATGACGGCGCCGAGCGCGGTGGCGTCTTCCTGTTGATCGGCGCGCATCTGCATCGGCAGTTCGAGTTCATTCAGTCGCAGTGGGTGACCGACGGCAACTTCATCAGCCACGGAACCGAGCAGGATCCGCTGATCGGCAACAACGAGGGCGACGGCGTCTTCACCATCCCACGAGTTCCGGTTCGACGGCGCCTGCACGGGTTGCCAAGCTTCGTTGCCGTCCGTGGTGGCGAATACGCCTTCATGCCGGGACTGCGCGCGCTGCGATGGATCTCAAACCTGGGCCGATGAAGGAGGCTGACGATGTCCGATCACGTTGACGGTCCACGGTCGATCGGCGACCCTGCGGCCGACATCACCGATCTCTTCGCGTTCACCAGTCCGGAAAACCCGGCACGCACCGTCCTGGCCATGGATGTTTTTCCTTCAGCCGGCGAAGATGCGATGTTCTCGAATATCATCGACTACGCGATCGCCGTTCGCCATATGACCGTTGCGGGCGTTGGTAACAACGCGAAGTTTCAGCCAGCAGACGACGAGATCCGCTTCAGCTTTCGCTTCGAGACCCTCAAGCACGACGCTGCTGGGAAAGCGATTCAGCGCGGCGTTTGCAAACTGCCTGATGGTCGCGAGCTGTCGCTCACTGTGAACGAAGAGAACGGGACGTCGACGCCGGAGGGTGATGTTCGCGTGTTCGCAGGGCTGCGCTCCGACCCTTTCTACCTCGCCTGGGACATCGCCATACTCAAGAAGCTTCCAAATCTGCTGCAGCACACCAATGTGCTCTGCATTGTTGTCGAGTGCGATACGCGTCGCGTGCTTGATCCCGCAAAAGGCTCGTTGTTCGGCGCCATCGCCGAGACGGTTCCCCCGCAGAAGCGGGGCCTCCTCGGTCCTGCAATCTCCCGCATCGACTGGATCGGACGCCCCGAGCAGACAAACATGCGCCTCAACAATCCGGCGATGTCGGAGATCACCGATTTGCGCGACCTGTGGAATCAGCAGACGCCGTTCGCCATCTCGAAGGTGCTCCAGCCCCTGTTCCTGCAACGTCTGAAGGACAGCATCGCCACCTGGGACATGCTCGACGGCAAGGCCGATTGGATGCCAGAAGCGATTGCCGCCACCGCGAATGTCTTGCTCGACGATTTTCTGCTGTTCGACGTGGCCAAGCCGATCAACGACAAAAGCCACCTCGAGATAGAGAAGAGCACGCTCTCCGGCCGCCCTTACCAGACGGGAGGAGGACGCACGGTCGACGCGAATTCGATCGACATCCTGCTTACCTGGCTCGTCAATAACGATCGCGAGTTCCTTCTGGGCGGTGCGACCGGGGCGACGAAGCCTGGCATGAACGTTTTCCCGTACTTCGCGACGCCGAACACGGAACTGCAGACCGTCAGCGAATCCGTTGAGCTCGCGGCGACGCCCGACGACGTGTGGTCGCTGATCGGACAGTTCGGCGGCGCCTGGCATCCTCTGAACGCAAGAGTTAGCTTGACCGGCGCAGGCATCGGTCAGCTCCGCACCATCCTGACGCTCGACGGCCAGCAAATTGTCGAACGGCTTGAGGCGGTCGACGAGGCGAAGCGGTTTCTCCGCTACTCGAACATCGCCGGAATGGCCGTCTCCCATTACACCAGCACACTCGAGGTGAAGCCGAAGGGCAGCGGCTCCGTCGTCGATTGGCGCGCGCAATTCCTGGCAGCCAACGCGACCGACAGGGCCATGAAGGTCAGGGTGTCGACACTGTTCAAGACTGGCCTCGAAAGTCTGAAGCCGCGTTTCGGAGTGGCGAAATGACCTCAGTCGCGGAGGTTGAGCACCCCGGTCCAGCCGCGACCGACGGGGAGATCGCCGCAATCAACCTGGAGAGCGCTTGCCGTGGGGCATGGGCTCGTTTCGCGCAAGACCCGCGGCTGCCGGGAGTAGCGGAAGAGATTGTTGATAGCGAGCGTCTGGCATCGCAATTTTTGGGCGATCTGGACGTGCTCGACCGTCTGGATTTGCTCGCCTCGAAATTCGCGCGCGCGGACGACTCGTCTCGTGCGCCCCTTGTTCAAGCCGAGGTCGCATCGGCAGCGCATCGCTTCGACGATGCCCGCGGCTACCTGGCGCGCGCCGCGCGGACAGGCGCGCCCCGCGAGGCGATCGAGCGCCAGGCGTTGGCGATCGATCAGGCCTGTGGCGTGGAGCTCGATGCGGTACTCGCGGCTCGCCGCGGGTTCGCCAAGGCGAGCGGCCGGCTTGAAGACCTCGTACCTCTCGGCGCCCTGCTTGCCGACCTCGAACGCTTCGCCGAGGCGGACACTGTTTATCGGCGGGCGTTGTTCTCGTACGATGACGTTTCGCCGTTTCCGCTGGCGTGGGTCTGCTTTCAACTAGGCATGCTGTGGGGAGAACTCGCGGCTGTGCCGGATCCGGCTCTTGCCGCGATCTGGTATCGTCGCGCGATCGATTACTTGCCGGGCTATGTGAAGGCGCGTGTGCACCTGGCGGAGATCTACGCGAGCCAAGACCGCATGGGCGACGCGGAGGCGCT
>Ga0207675_100002088_pt1 | contig 19843 bp, 18 predicted proteins | sample KBSSwiS42_FD_184305 | JGI IMG/M metagenome (GOLD analysis project Ga0207675, IMG submission 184305) | Switchgrass rhizosphere microbial communities from Kellogg Biological Station, Michigan, USA - KBS Switchgrass S4-2 (SPAdes) (version 2) | ecosystem: Host-associated > Plants > Roots >...
CACACGCCGCTACGCAAAACTTCGGGAGATGGGCAAATGGGGAACGACTGAAGTCTAGTTTGAAGTGGCACGCGCATTTCCGCGTGATCTCACGGGCGGGACGCCGGTGCCACTTCTGGAGACTAGAACGGCACGTCGTCGTCATTCATGTCGGGTGCTTCCATCGGGGCTTCGGGTGTCGCCGCAGCAGCACGAGCCACAGGTTGGCCGCCGCCTTCATCTCTCGCGCCGCCGCCGATGAACTGCATATCGGTGGCGTGGACTTCCAGCGTGTGACGCTGCTTTCCATCGCGATCAGTCCACTCCTCGACGCGCAATCTGCCTTCGATATAAACCGGCCTTCCGCGCGATAGATATTGCGAAGCCGTCTCCGCCTGGCGTCCCCAAAGCGTTACGCGAAACCATGTAGTGATGTCGTTGTTCTCACCAGTGGTGCGATCTTTTCGTCGCTCGTTGGTGGCGAGGCTGAAACTGCAAACGGGAGTTCCTTGCGGCGTGTAACGCAGCTCGGGATCCCTACCCAGATTCCCGACCAGAATGATTTTGTTGAAAGACATCGTGTCCTCCGTGAGTTGCCGCCCAAGAGGGAGTCAAGATTGATAAAGCGAGTCGCGATACTACCTAGCGCAAGCACAAGGCGTCAAGCATCGCGAGAGACGCTGGTGGTGGGTAAATCTATATCGTTGACTTAAGCCGGATTGTTCTGGCCGCAGCGAGGCCAAATGTTTATAGCCAGTGCGCCTCAGTAAGGATCCAAAGCTCCTTCTAAGGAGCGTAATAAGACCTCTAAACTTTTTCTCTCGCTCCTAAAGGAGCTTGAAACTTAGAGACCGTGGTAACTATAAACATTTGGTCCCTACGGGACCGAATTCTTTGCGGCAACACAGAATTACATCACTACACTGACCATCGTGCGATAGATTGAATCTAACGAAATCTGCTAGACTCATTTCGCAACTCACGGAATTCCCATGAGCACGAGCGTCTACGTCGAGACATTCGGATGTCAGATGAACGTCGCTGACAGCGAGCGCGCCGCAGTACGTCTACGCGACGCCGGCTACGAGCTTGCGGACAAATCAGAAAATGCTGATGTCGTCATTTTCAACACGTGCTCGGTGCGCGAACGAGCCGCCCACAAGGTTTTCACGCGTATTGGTGAAGTCAGCCGCCAGCGCATCGGCGCCACGCCTGTCTTCGGTGTGATGGGATGCGTTGCACAACTCGAGGGTGAAACGCTTTTCGAAAGTTCGCCGGCGGTCAATCTGGTTGTCGGCACGCGGGCGACCGATCGTCTTCCTGCTTTGATCGATCAAGCGCTCGATCGCCAGCGCCGAGTGATCGACCTCGAGGAGCGTGGCGACACTGATACCTGGGATGTTCCGGCGGCGTCTCGCACTTCGCCTTACGTCGCTTTCGTTCCAATCATCGAGGGCTGTAACAAGTTCTGTACTTACTGCATCGTGCCGTTTTCACGAGGCCGCGAAAAGAGCCGCACGGCGGCTGAGATCGTTTCTGAGGTCAAGCAACTCCGTGACTACGGCTATGGTGAAATCCACCTGATCGGGCAGAACGTGAACAGCTATCGTCCGAAATCTGAGATCGGGCTGGAGAACGTGAAAGGCGCGACGATGTTTTCGCGTTTGTTGCGCGCCGTCGCTGCGACCGGCATGGCGCGAATCAAGTTCACGACTTCTTTTCCGCGCGACTTTCACCCGGACATTGTCGCGGCCATTGAAGAGCACGAGAACCTCTGCAATTGGGTGCATCTGCCGGTACAGTCGGGTAGCGATCGCATCCTGCGTTTGATGCGAAGGGGTCACACGACCTCCGATTATCTGCGTCGCATCGCAACGATCAAAAACGCGCGGCGGCAGATCGCCATCACCAGTGATATCATTGTCGGGTTCCCCGGCGAGACTGAACAGGACTTTCGCGACACGATGTCGTTGGTTGAGAACGTCAAATACGACGGGCTTTACATTTTCAAATACTCCGAACGGCCCGGCACCCCGGCCGCGAAGTTGCCCGATGACGTCAGCAGGAGCGAAAAACGAACACGATTTCTGGAACTCGAAACGTTGCAGCAACGACAGCAGAAAGCAATCTATGAGAGTTACATCGGGCGCGAAGTTAACGTGCTCGCCGAATCAGTGAGCGCGAAATCGAAATCAGACTTCACCGGGCACACAACTTGTCACAAGGTAGTGAATTTTCCGCGCCACGAATTGAAACTCGGCGAAATTACCCGAATCAAAATTACCAAAGCGAAACAGAACAGCCTCTACGGAGAAACAGTCGCGGCGTAAACGCAGAACCAGCGGGAGAACAGCCATGGAAATCGAGGTCAAAATTCGGGCGTTGATGATGGATCCGAATAGCGGCACTCCGATTATTATTTTGAAGGACGTGAACAGCGAAACTATGCTCCCTATCTGGGTTGGCGCGTACGAGGCAAACGCGATCGCGCTTGAGATTGAAAAGATTGCGCCGCCGCGTCCGATGACTCACGATCTGTTGCGTAATTTGATCGTCGAACTCGGGATGACCGTAGAGCGCGTCGTCGTCACTTCACTGCGCGACAATACTTTTTACGCTGTCATCGAATTGAGTTCAGGCAATGGCGACCCGATGCGCCTCGATTCGCGGCCATCAGATGCGATCGCTTTGGCGCTGCGCGCTGATTGTCCGATCTTCGTCGACCTCGAAGTGATCCAGGCGTCGCGAAACTCAATCGCCACCGAAGAGGAAGATGCAGAGATTTCCGCGACGGCCGAAGAAGAATGGCCTGAAGTAATTGGTGACGCGGGCGACCTTCCGATGTAAGATACGCACGAATTGGATGAGGTATAACGACCGAGAGTGATTATCGCCATCGCGAATCAGAAAGGCGGCGTCGGCAAAACGACCACCGCCATCAACCTCGCTGCTGCCTTCGCCAGACGCGGCTCAAAGACGCTTCTCCTCGATCTCGATCCTCAGGGCAATAGTTCCATCTCGTTTCTCGACCCATTGTCCGTGGATCGTTCGGCTTACGATTTGATGATGGACGGGCAGGGAAGTGCCGACTTTCCGGTTTACAAAACGCCGGTCGAAGATCTCGATCTCATTCCGGCGCGCATTAGCCTGGCGAAACTCGAATCCAAGCTCGTCGGCGATTTCGATGCGCCGTTTCGTTTGAAGGACCGGCTGGAGCCGCTTAAGAAGAACTACAAGGTCATCGTGATCGACACGCCGCCGACACTGGGATTGATTACCGTAAACGCACTAGTGGCATCGACACACGTGCTGATTCCGATTCAATCGTCGTATTTCGCGCTCGAGGGAACTGACGACCTCCTGGAAACAATCGAGAAAGTGAAGGCCCGGCCGAATCCGAATCTGGAGATGCTCGGTGTCCTCGTCACACTGCACGACAAGCGGACGACGCTGGCCAAAGAAGTTTACGAGCAGATCCGCCGCGTGTTCGGACCAAAACTTTTCAATACCGTGATCACAAAGAGCGTTCGTTTGGAAGAGTCGCCGGCCTACAAGGAATCAATCTTCACCTTCGCGCCGCAATCATCCGGCGCTGTTGAGTATGAAAAACTTTGCAAAGAGGTACTGAGCCGTGTCTAGAAGAGGCTTACCCGCGGGGCTGAGCATGCGCCATGATGCGCACTACGTTGAAGAGTTGACGTCGGAGCGCGTTAGCCATGTCGGCCGAGTAATTCCGATCGACAAACTTGATCCAAATCCCGATCAGCCGCGCAGCGAAATTGGCGATTTGACTGAACTCACGGCGTCGATCAAAGAGAAGGGCGTGCTGGAGCCGCTCCTCGTCAAGCCGACTTTTGGTCGCTGGATGATCATCGCCGGCGAGCGACGTTGGCGCGCTGCGAAGACGGCCGGCCTCACGGAAGTCCCTTGCATCGAGATGGATGTTGACGACAGCGCGGTTGCTGAGATCGCGCTGATCGAAAACATGCAGCGCAAGGATCTGACGCCTTGGGAAGAGGCTGACGGTCTGCGCGCACTGTGTGAACGCTTCGGTTACACGCATGAAGACGTTGCCCGGAAGGTCGGCAAGAGCCGCAGCACCGTGACTGAGGCTTTATCGATCGCTTCGATGCCGGAAGACGTCCGTGAAATGTGTCGCGATGCGGAGATCACTTCGAAATCATTGCTGTTGCAAATCGTGCGACAGCCCGATGATGACTCGATGCGCGTGATGGCACAGCAGATTGCCGAGCAGGGACTGACTCGTGATGGCGCGCGCAAAGCACGACGCGCCTATATCGATCCGACCGGCAGCTCAGAGCCGTTTGTTTACAAGTACGAAGCACCGGGCCGGGAATTTCGCGTTGAGGTAAAGTTCAAGAAGGCCGACGTCTCGACCGAGGAGTTATTCGAAGCGCTGAACGATGCCGCCCAAAACATCGACGAAGCAATGCAGTAGGATGGTTGCTGGCGTCTAAGCGCCCAGGAGATTTCATGTAGACCAGGCGTTTACGCCTGGGTAAGAGATCGTGAGAGAACGTATAGCCTCCTTAAGGAGGCTTTTTGAATATTGTCGCCCTTGCACCTCCCAGCCGTAAACGGCTGGGCTACGTAAACTATCCCTTCTTTTTCTTTTCCGCCGCAGCTTTCTTCGCCAACGATTTGCTCCAGCGCTCGAGCGTCGGCTGAATCGGCTTGAACAATTTTGCGCGAAATTTGTGTTGCTTCTCGTTCCACGCCTTGAGTTGCTTTTCCGTATAAGCGCGGATGGCGGGCTCAAGCGCACCGCGCTTCACGGAGTGTCGCAGCGTCAGGTAATAGTGCTGCGCGACTAACGAGAAGATGACGGCCGCGAGATTCCCCTTGAACGACAGACGCGGGATGATCTGTTTGTGAAAAGGTTTGTTCGCAGAGATCAACGGCGAGACAGCTATTTCGAACCAGGCACCTTTCACGCCTTGCCGGGGATGATAGAGCCCGGGGAGTTCCTGACCCTTCGCCGCCATCAAAGCCCTTGGTTCAATCACTGTGGTGACTAAACGCAGCCGTTCCACGCCCCGCAAATGTTCGCGCGGCACGCTGGCCAAAGCGCTCTCGACGTTGACCAGAGCTTTACGCGGCAGTTTTCCCTCGTACTGATTCTCAATCTTAATCGGCATCGCTTAAACGAAAATGAAATGTGTTGTTAGAGAAGAGCACTGTAGGCAACGCATGCACCCGCCGTCAACCGAGCACGGGCTCCGGTACTTCTGCAGTTTGATGTGGCACGTGCATCTTGCGCGTGGTTCACGGGCGGGACGCCCGTGCCACCCTCCACCGGCGAGCTAATACAGACGTCCGCCGTGCACTGGACGGAATAACCAGCCCAGCTAAGCCGCATCCACCCAGCGTTGCCAAACACCATCTCGCGTAGGCCAACTCCAACCCGCTAACGAACCTCGAAAGGGAAGACAAACTACCAATCCGGAGGTACGGACACTCACATACCAGCCGCGTCTGATAATACATATTATGTCGCGGAGTTGGCAGCAGCGACGGATTGTAATTGCTCGGCATCCTTGGCGATTGCAGCTGCAGCTTGGGGTTTTGAGTTGGCGACCGCTACGGCCCAGTAGAAAATCAATAACGCGAAGCCAATCACTGTCGCGATGTCCAACCATTCAGGCAAAAGATTGCGCGCGCCGTTGCCGTAACGACCCAGCCGGCCAATCAGGACTTGGCCGCACAACCACGGCGCAATCCACAAAGCGCTACGGTATGTTCGCATGGCGCCTGTTCGCGCACGCCAAGCGCCGAACGCAAACAGCACAAGGCCGAATGCAACCGCGCACGCAAGCTTCCACGTTATGTCGAACCCGCCCCAATAGATAATCAGGTTGGCAGAACAGAACGCCGTCGGCAAAAGGATCGCCGGTAACGGTACGCGATACGACCGCGGCCGGTCGCCATCAATTTTATGAAGGGCTGCCAACGCGATTGGTGCGAATGCATACATGATGGCCGTGGCGGCGGTGATCACATTTACCAATGCCGCCCAGCTCTTGAATGGTCCGAAAGCAATTAAGCCGATGACTGTTGACAACAATATGGAAGCCACCGGCACTTTTTTTTGATTCGTGCGCGTCAATACCGATGGCAGTTCGCGTTCTTCCCCGAGTGCGTATGAAAGTCTGGCACTCGTTGCTACATAGACTACGCCGGTGCCCGCTGGCGAGATCACTGCGTCGACAAGAATTACTTTCGCGAGCCATCCCGCCCCGACGGCCAGCGCGACCGTATACCACGCTCCGTAATCTGAAGGGTCAGTCCCCAGCGGCTGTGCCCAACCTTTGACGAGATTGTGTGGATCAAGCCCGCCGATCATCACTACTTGCAATAACGAATACAGCAGCGCGCCAATCGCCATCGCGGCAAGAATTGCCCGTGACACATCCTTCTTCGGATTGCGCGCCTCGCCGGCAAGCTGCACTGCCTGTTCGAAGCCCTGAAGCGCGAACACGACGCCGCCAGTAAGCGCGGCAAAGACACCATGAAACTTAAACGGCATGAATCCGCCGCCGGCGTGAAAGTTCGACGTATTGAATTGCAGGCTGGCAACTACAACGATGGCCACTACCGGGACCAAAGTCTTCCAGATTACGATTACCACATTGCTGTCTGACAGAAATTTCGCGCCTGCCAGATTGATCGTGGTGAACAGCAACATAAGGATTACAGCCACCACCAATCCGGTCCCATTAAGCAGGCCGGCGTTGCTCCCCGTTGCGTTAAGCATGTTGAAGTGCTGGTTGAACCAGCCCACGCTATTCACGTACGTGATTACCGCAAGCACTTCAATCGGCGCGATGAACACAGCCTGCAACCAGGCGGCCCAGCCCGCGGTGAATCCAGCGATGGGACCGTGTGAATAATACGGGAAGCGCGCTGCTCCACCCGCGACTGGATATGTCGCGCCCAATTCTGCGTAAGTCAGAGCGAGGAGTGCCAGCATGCATGCCGCCAGAATCCACGAGATGATTGAAGCTGGGCCGGCGACTTTTGCGGCGTTAAGCGCGCCAAGTAGCCAGCCCGATCCGATGATCGAGCCGAGTGAAACGAACGTCAGGCCGTAGAAGCCAACTGATCGTCGTAACCCATGAGATTCTTCCCCGTCCGCGACTTCCCTTCCGGCGACCATACTCGGCGCGATTACGTCTTGCATGTTGTCATCGAGCCCGGTCCCCTTTTCCCGGCCGCGCTCATCCCCCCTTTGCGAACTGACCGTAGACGGACGTAACCTTGGCGTCCATTGAAAGGTTCTCTTCGTGGCTGAAAAGTTTCGCGGCAACCTTTTCAGTCAGAAATGAATGCGATTTCGGATAGTGTTTTATTTCTGACTTTGCGAGTCTTGCGTCTTTGCGTGAAACTACTTTTCGAGAGACGTTTGCTCACGCCAAGGCGCAAAGTCGCCAAGAAAACCCGCAAAGTAAGGCACTACCGATTTCGCCAGGCTTCTGTTAAGAACACTGTTTCGATCTGATGTCGGCGCAACCATCCGAACCTGATAACGCTCCCGGCACTCTCGGCCGTGGGTATGCCTTTGGCCGCTTTATGTTTCAGGTCAACGAGAACTCACAGACACTTTTGTCTGAAGGTCACGTGATTCCGTTGAGCACCGCTGAAGCGACAATCCTTCGCGTGCTTCTCGAGCACAACGGTCAATTCGTTAAGACCGAGGATCTGTTGAAATCCATTTCGCCGTCACCGATGGCTTCCGAGAATCTTGTTCACGGCGCTGTTCGCGGTTTGCGGCGCACGCTGAATGACGCCGATCTCATCCGGAACGAAAGGTCGAAAGGTTATTCGTTCACCGGCGCACCAATGACGGTTGGAGAGGCGCGCGCTGCTTCGGCAACGAGTGCAGTTCCGCAAGTACCACCAAGTGTGGCGGCTCAACCTCAGGAAGAAAGACATCCGCGCACGCAGAGAGATTCATTCGTTGCCGTCGCTCTTTTAGTGACGGCGCCGGTTGTCTTGCTGCCCTTCGGTTTGATTTTCTTTGGCGGCAACTGGGACAGCCTGCCGCGCCAACTTGGGTTTATCGAAGCGCTGATGATCCTGGTCGCGCTTGCTTACGACTTCTATTTCTTAGCCGGTCAGCCTCACGTGGAAGTCAATGGCGAAGTGCGGCGCGCACAATTGGCAGTTAGCCAACTGCGAAGGTTCTGGCGGCTGCTGCTGGCGTCCTGGTGCTGCTTGTATTTGACGCTGCCGTTTTCTCAGTGGTTTGCGCCCGCAACCTCGACGCAAGCCGCGGCGTGGCAATGGCAAGCGGTACAGGTCGTCGCCACCTTTCTCAACAATGCGAGCGCGTTAATGCTCGTGCTTTGTTATGTCGTTTTGAACCGACCGACCTTTATCAAAGTCGTCGGCCGCGATGTCGAAGATGTTTCGCTCAAGCCGGGATTGCTTGTTATCAGTGGCGTCGGGCTCCTGGAGGTGGCGCTGGTCGCGATGTCCGGGCGCTTTGGCTTTCCGGCCACTTCCGAAGATGTTCTGTTCGCCTTCGACCTGCTCAGTGGAATTGTCGGTGGGATCGCAATGGCGCTTTGCATCAGCCGGCTCGACAGTCGGCTGCTCGGGACGAAGGGTTTGCTTCCGATCATTCCGGTCGTCCTCTATTTCTATGTGGTGATTCAGCCATTCTATCCACTGATTAATCGGACGTTTCCCAACCGTGTTGGATTGAGTCAGCATTTCGATCTTTGGATTATCCAACTCGCCTTCATGTTTAAGGCGGTGATGTATATCTATGTGACCGAGCTGTTTCGGACTGAGCGATTTCTGTTTTATATGATTCACGCCCGCCGCATTTACGAGAACGTCGAGAGTGAATGGAGCAATTTCAAGAAAAAGTGAATTTAAGACCTTATTTGAAACGCATCCTCACACGACGGCTCCTCCGCCGGGTCAAGCCGGCGCGCCGCAGCGAGCATCTGTTGTGGATCACGCCCATCATTGATCATTTAGATTAGTTTGGTGCTCTTGGGCTTGGCGAGAGGGTGCAGACAAGCGTCCCAAGTCTGTCGCCTCCTTGACACCCCTTTAAAATGGCTGCTATCGTTTCCGTTCTTTTGATTCCGATTATTCACACCTGAGTGCAATAAGACGAATTTGGAGGTTTCTTTGGAGAATAATCACGACGGAATTCTGTTCACTTCTGAGTCGGTCACCGAGGGTCACCCCGATAAGATCGCCGACCAAATCTCGGATGCGATTCTTGACGCCGCTTTAACTGACGATCCGATGTCGCGCGTCGCGTGCGAGACCCTGCTGACTACGGGCCTCGTCATCATCGCCGGCGAGATCACGACCAAAGCTCAGATCGATTACAACGGCATCGCGCGTCGCGTCATCGGCGACATCGGCTATACCCGGGCCAAGTTCGGCTTTGATAACGAGACCTGTAGCGTCCTCTGCGCGGTCCACCAGCAGTCACCTGACATCGCCATGGGCGTGGATACTGGTGGCGCCGGTGACCAGGGTTTGATGTTTGGTTACGCTTGTAACGAGACGCCCGAGCTAATGCCGCTGCCGATTCAGCTGGCCCATCGGCTGGCTGAACGACTGAGCGAGACTCGTAAGTCAGGCCTGCTGCCGTATCTGCGTCCAGACGGTAAATCACAAGTCACCGTCGAATATCGGGATGGCCGTCCGTTCCGCGTTGACGCCGTCGTTATCTCTTCGCAGCATGCGCCGGAGGTCGAAAACGATCAGCTTCGCTCTGAGATTCGCGAACACGTTATCAGACACACAGTGCCTGGCGATCTGATCGACGACAACACCAAGTATCACATCAATCCGACTGGCCGGTTCGTCACTGGTGGTCCGCAGGGCGACTCCGGACTGACTGGTCGCAAGATCATCGTCGACACGTACGGCGGTTACGCTCCGCATGGTGGCGGCGCGTTCTCCGGCAAAGATCCGACCAAGGTTGATCGCTCGGCCGCTTACATGGCGCGCTACATCGCCAAGAACATCGTCTCTGCTGGTCTCGCTGACAAATGCGAAGTTCAGCTCGCGTACGCGATCGGCGTCGCCGAGCCGGTCTCGGTTTACGTCGACACTCAAGGTACCGGCCGCATCAGCGACGCACAGATTTCCAAGCTCGTGCGCGACCACTTCCCGATGAAACCGAAAGAAATCATCGACACACTTAAGCTGCGCCGTCCGGTTTATCGTCAGACGGCGGCCTATGGCCACTTCGGCCGCTCGGGCGATGGGTTCACCTGGGAAGAAACTGACAAAGCCGAGGCGCTACGAACTGCCGCTGAGGCTCTGCGCACTGCGGCGCGTGTCTGATTTTCTGTAGCCCAGCCGTTTACGGCTGGGTAACCAGGACGGAATTTTTTCGCTTCTTCGAAAGCCTCCTTAAGGAGGCTTTTGAAACATTAACTGAACCTGTTCCCACCCGTGAACGGCTGGGCTACACAAATCGAAATCATAAAAGGAACAACAAATGAGTACTGCTACGCCTGCAATGGAACATGACGTCAAAGACCTTTCGCTTGCGCCACAGGGCAAGCGCCGCATCGACTGGGCCGAACGCGAGATGCCCGTGCTCCGTCTGATTCGCGAGCGCTTTGGCGCCGAGCAGCCTTTGAAAGGCGTGCGCGTGGTTGCCTGCGCCCACATCACGACGGAAACGGCGAATCTCGCGCGCGCGTTGCAAGCCGGCGGCGCAGAGGCAATGCTGATCGCCTCCAATCCCCTTTCCACGCAGGATGACGTCGCCGCCTGTCTCGTTGCCGACTACGGCATTCCGGTCTACGCGATGAAGGGAGAGTCCACCGACACTTATCGTCGTCACGTGCAGACTGCGCTCGAGTTTGGTCCTGACATCATCATCGACGACGGCTCAGACGTAGTCGCCACGATGATCAAGGAAAAGCCTGAGTTGAAGGACAAGATCATCGGCACTACCGAAGAAACCACTACCGGCATCGTTCGCCTCGAGGCGATGGCCAAGGCCGGCGTGCTCAGCTTCCCTTCCATCGCCGTTAATAACGCGCAGACCAAGCACTTCTTCGACAATCGTTACGGCACCGGCCAATCGACGCTTGACGGCATCATCCGGGCGACGAACATTCTGCTCGCGGGCCGCACGCTGGTCGTCGTCGGCTATGGCTGGTGCGGCAAAGGCGTCGCGCTGCGCGCCCGCGGCATGGGTGCGAACGTCGTCGTCACTGAAGTCGATACGATCAAAGCCGTGGAAGCGGTGATGGATGGCTTCCGCGTCATGCCAATTTCCGGGGCGGCCAAAATCGGCGACATCTTCGTCACCGTTACCGGCAATCGTCACGTCATCGATCGCGATCATTTCGCGGTGATGAAAGACGGCGCGATTGTCGCGAACAGCGGCCACTTCGATCTCGAACTGAATCTCGTGGCGCTGCGCGAGCTGGCCGACGAGCCGACCGACGTGCGGCCCTTCGTTCAGGAATACAAGAAGAAGGACGGTAAGCGAATCATGGTTTTGGGCGAAGGCCGTCTCATCAATCTCGCCGCCGCCGAAGGGCACCCGGCGAGTGTGATGGACATGAGCTTCGCCAACCAGGCTTTGTCAGTTGAGTATCTCGTGAAGAACAAGGGCAAGCTCGATCCCGGCGTACACCTTCTGCCACCGGAAGTAGATCAGGAGATCGCGAGTCTGAAGCTGCGCGCTCTCGGAATCAATATCGACACGCTGACCGCGGAACAGCTCGAGTATATGTCGAGTTGGGAAACGGGAACTTAAAGGTAGGAGTAAGGTCAGAGATCAGAAGAAAAGCCGCGGGGAATTCCCGCGGCTTTTTGTTTTTCGAGACACGACAGAGGACCTGCCACCCGATCACGGCGCGTTCATTCATCGTGGCGGCAGCCCGATCGATTTCAACGTGCAAATGCGACAGGACGAACGGCACTTTGAATAAGTAGGCCGTGAGGGCGTGCGCCGACTCGTGCACGACACCGATTATGGTGTAGGCCGCGACGAACAGAACGAGAGGCCTCAGTGACCAAGCCCAACTCATCATTAACAGATCACACTTGTCTGTGAGGACGAAGAAGTCTTACGTCCTAACCCGCGAAATGAAATAGAACGCGCCGCCCGCAAAGATCGCGATGGGGGCCCAGACCGCGACTTCTGCCGGGAGCAGCGCGTGTTCACCGAGTTGTTGGAAGCCGCTCGAGATAAGCCAGAACAGGATGCTGACGATAACTGCCGACGATAACGCGGCGACCGTGCTCTTGCGGCCGAGCGAAACTGCCAGCGGCATTCCGATCAACGCCATGATGACCACAGCAAAGGGCGCGGCGTATTTGCGCTGCAAGCCGACAGCGAGCGCGGCTGTGTCAACGCCACGCGCCTTGAGGATCTTGATGTACTCACGCAGACGGCTGGCATTCAACTGCGAGGGCCGGTCAACCGTTGGTCGAAAAGTACGTGGCGATTCAACGCCATCGATGGTGAGCGTGTTTGCCTGCTGTTTACCAACGTGCGCCTGACTGAGGTCGAGCCAACGCGCGTCTTTTAACTCAAGTCGATTTGGTTGCGCCCATGATCCAACCTCGCTGACAATCACTCGCGACAGATCAGTTCGGTGCGCCGCATCGAATTCGAAAATCGTAGGCTTAAGCAGCGCCTGCTTTTGATCGTCGAAGTCGTACGAATAGATGCGCATGCCGTCCGTGCTCACCAGCCAGCGACGTTCGCCGGCGGTCAACTGTGTAATGTTGCCGCGGATGCGTGCGCGCAGATCGTCCTGACGCACATTCGCCGCCGGCATAACGCGCTCTTCGATGAGCCACAGGCCTCCCGCCACCGCGATAGCGAACACCAGCCCGGGTAGCATCAGGCGATAGACGCTCTGCCCACTGGCCCACCAGGCGACCGCTTCCCTTCTCCGCGCGATCAACGCGTACGTCAGCAGCGACGCGACCAGGACGCTGCCGGGAAACAATTCAACGCTCACGAGCGGCATCAGATAGAAGAGATATTGCGCGAGCAGTCGGACGCCACCGCCGCGTGTGGTGACAAACCGCCACAATTCAAAGCTCGTGAAGACATCGAACAGAATCACGAGCACGAGAAAGCCGAACAGAAAACTGATCAGCATGGTGCGCACGATGCTTGTGTCGAGCAGAGTGGGAAACCGAATCGCAGTCCAGCGCGAGGCCTTCGGTTTTCGCGTGGTGTCGGCGGTCCGTGATGCGGTTTTCTTGCGGTGTATCTGCGGAAACGAGAGGGTGCGATTCATCATCAGCAGCGCTATGCCGACTGCCGTGGTGATAAGAGTCGCCAACCAACCGCCGACGATCGGTGGCAGCGTGCCGCCGCGCGCCAACTGTTCGCCGCCAATCATCAAGAGGTAATAAATCACCATCACGACGACTGAGAGGAACGCGCCGAAGCCGCGACTGCCACGCCGCAGGCGCATTGCCAAACCCGCACCGAACAAAACGAACACGATCGGCGACACGGAAAAGGCGAGCCGCTTGTGAAAAATGATTTGCGCTTCACGGTGTTCCGGGCCGGAACTTTCGTTGATGAAGCGACGCAACTCAGTGAAATTCATCTCATCGCTCTTCAGTTCGGCGGTGCGCATGCGCGCCAACAAATCGTTTCGCCCTGTGTTGAAGAGAATCCGCAATTGTTCCAGGCGCTCAACAACATAATCCTGCTTCGCCGCATCCGGAGCAGGGATCGTGGTCTGCATTGCATCCTGCAAAACAAGTTCGGACTTTTCATCTGATGAGTCGATGCGTCCCGTGCGCGCGGTAATCAGACGAGTTGAGCCATCATCTTCGTGCGACTGAATGAACACGCCGCCCCATTGCCCGCGCGCCTTGTCGCCTTCGCGCACATAGATGACGTAACCGGGAATGTCTGTGGTGAAAGTCTGCGGCTCCACGGGCGAATCGAGCTTGTAGAGTGCCGCACGTGCACCGATGTTTCGTAGTTCCCTTTGCGCACGCGGCGCTTCGTTCATGTTCAATTGCCACGCGGCGGCAGTTGTAAGCAAACCAATCAGCAGGACAGGCACAAGAATCTGCCAGCGACTGACGCCGGCCGCACGCATCGCGACCAGTTCGCTGTCGCTGCCCATGCGTCCGAGGCCAATGATCGTCCCGCACAGCAGCGCCATCGGTAGGGTGAAGTTCAGCACAGTCGGCAACAACGCCGGTGCGATGCTGTAAAGAAACATCGCTGGGACTGTGCTCCGAAAGATTGTTTCGAAGTAGCGGCCGCTTTGCTGAACGAACAGAATTCCCGTCAGCAGCGCCAACGCGATCAGCGCGTACGGAAGAATCGTGCGGACGATGTAGCGCTCGATTAGGCGATGACTGCGCATTAGTTTCTAAGGATCAATCCACAGATTACGCAGATTACACAGATTCAAGAAATGACAATCAGTTAAGTCTCCTGGTTTTTCAATCCTTATCTGCGGAATCTGTGTAATCTGCGGATAGTCCTAAGCCCGCCCAGGTGCAACCATCGCTCGCGGTCGACGTTCGAGCGCGCGAACGATCAAGCGGTGCGTAAGCTCCCCGACCTCGGCATCTGTTTGACTGAACGCCGACTGATACGCGCTCGCAAAATCCGACGGACTGAGGCGCTGGCTGTTAATCAACACTTGCTGGACCGTAGGTAGCAAGCGCGTACCGACTCCCCGACTGCAATTCGCACAACGAACCGCGCTTTCAAAATCGAGATAGACTGGCTGCGCCGGCGTCAAAGTCGTTCCGCACACAGCGCAGGCACTAACATCCGGAAACGAACCCGCCAGACGCAGAATCCAGATTTCAAAATAGCGCAGAACGATTTTCGACGTGTGAGGCGCAGCAGCCAACGCCTCAAGACAAGCGGCCACCATGCGATACAATTTCTCGTTAGCTTCGTGTGGCGGCGCGAACTCGTTAACCAGTTCCGCCATGTAGCCGAGCCCTTCCATGCATTCGACATCAGCAGCGAGATCAAAGTAAGACTTCACGATCTCAGTGCCCGTGATCGTCACTAATTCGCGATTCTCTTTTTCCCTGAACTCCAAACGCACAATTGTGAAAGGCTCAAGCGCTGCGCCGAAGCGGCTCTTCATGCGGCGTGCGCCTTTTGCCACGCCCCGAATCAGCCCGGCGCTGCGCGTGAAGCAAAGCACGATTCGATCGGCCTCAGCGAGGTTGTAACTGCGGAGGACAATCGCTTCGGTCGTAACGACGTTCATTGCGATGTGAGCTTACCGGAAAGGAATGAAGTAGAGAATCCAGCCCAGCAGAAAAGCGATGACTATGAACTCAGCAAAGACCTTCAAGCCATACATGAGCCTCTGACGGTCATCGCCCTTTGCGGCGATACCAAACACGACTGCGGTCAGGGCGGCGAAGACGGCCATCCAAAGAACGTGTCTCATCGTTTCCTCCCGGCCGCAATATCGAACGCATCCAGCATCACTAAGTAATTGAGCAATCCCGCGACCAGCAGAAACGTGTTTCCGTACTCATACGTCACCAGTTGCGCGTGTTCGGCAAAACCGACATTCGCGATCCAGCAAACGAAGTACGGCAAACCTACGCCGACGTTCGCGATCATCGGCAAGAGCTGAAGCACCGCACCAAAACTCTGCTGGCCGCTACCGAGGGCATACATGTGGCCGCCGAGCCATAGCCCGACGACGAACATCAGCCAAACTGCGCCACCGGCGAGCGCCCCTCTCAACCACCGACCTTGCATGAAGTGGCCGGCGCCCGGCACCGCCCACGCAATGAGTCCGGCCAACCACGCTCGCGCCGGCGTCGGCGTATCCCGATCTTTTTCGATTCGATTAGCTACCAAAAGCGATCCTCTCTCTGCATTTCCGCTAGTTAATGTAATTCCTTAGGTCCAAGTTGCGAAGTTCAAAAAACCGTAGTGTTTTCATTAAATGTCGGCTCTTCCACGCCTCAGACAGTCAATAAAGTAAATATCTTTCGCGTACGGGGCGAAACGAGTCAAGACCAGGTTGCCACGAATCAACGATCGACTCCAGCGAATCACCGCGTTCGATTTGTTCGCGCAGCCTGGTCGTTCCCGCAATCACGTCGAATGGATTCCGCGTGTATTCATACTCGTAAGGCGGATCCTTCCAACGAAAGTCGTCAGGGTACATGTCGTAAGCGGTCTTGACGATTGCGACACCGGTCTGGACCGGCTCAAAAACGTTGCGGTCAGTGACATGAATCTGGACGCCACCGCACGCTTTGCCCCCATGCTTTTGAAAAGTCGGCATGAAAACCGAAGCGCGGAACAAGACACCCGGCAAATTGAGCTTCGTAAGTTCGTCCGCGTATTGATCCGGTTGAATGTAAGGGGCGCCAACAAGCTCAAATGGTCGCGTGGTTCCCCGCCCTTCGGACATCTGCGTGCCTTCGAGGTGAACAGTTCCGGGAAAGACTTTGCAACTGTTCGGCGTGGGAATATTCGGTGACGGCAGGACCCATGGCCCGTCAGTATCACCGTACCAGAGATCGCGAGACCAGCCGCCAAGTTCGATGACTTCCAGTTCACACCCAATACCGAAATGATCGTTGAACAGCCATGCCAGTTCTCCCATCGTCATACCGTGGCGCGTCGGCAGCAGGTATTGTCCCACGAACGATTCGTGCCCCGACTCAGTGACATTGCCGGCGACCTTCTCTCCGCCAATCGGGTTGGGTCGATCACAAACGACGACTTTCTTGCCAAGCCGTGCCGCCACGCGCATGCAGTTCGCCATGGTGTAGGCAAACGTGTAGATGCGACAGCCGACCCCCTGCAAATCGACAACGATGACATCGGCATCGTTCAGCATCTCGTCCGCCGGTTCGCGTGTCTCGCTGTAAAGCGAATAGACAGGAAGCCCCGTGCGGCGGTCGCGTGCGTGTCCCGTCTCGATCATGTTGTCCTGCACGTCACCGCGTATCCCGTGCTGTGGACCAAACAGCGTTGTGAGATTGATCGCCGGATGATCGAACAAGAGATCTGCCGCGTGGCGGAACGAGTGATCGACCGAAGCCTGATTGCAGACAAGCGCTACCCGGGCGCCCTTCACTGCGACCACGCGATCGCTGAGCAGCCTTTCGAGGCCAAGTTTGATTTGATGTCGGCAGTTCGACATTTAAGTAATCAATGAGACGTGGCACGCGCATCTTGCGCGTGGGATTTCACGGGCGAGACGCCCGTGCCACTTTCTATCCGCAAAGCACAGAGCCGCCGTTGACGTTCAATATTTCTCCGTTGATGTGACGGGCCCAGTCAGTACAAAGAAAAACAATTGGCCACGCAATGTCTTCTGGTGTCGCGACCCGACCGACGGGAATTCCATCCTGGATCGATTTTTTGTAACCCGGCAGCGCAAAGACATCGGCGCACATGTCTGTGTCAACCCAACCCGGCGCAACACAATTCACATTAATGCCGAACGGCGCCAGTTCTGCTCCCAAAGACTTCGTGAACGAAATCTGACCGCCCTTTGACGCTGCGTAGTTCGAAACGTTTGCCTCGCCTCGCTGGCCCGCGGTCGAACTGACTATGACGATGCGACCAAAACCCTTTGCCTTCATCTGTGGGACGGCCGCTTTGCACGCGGTCCAGGTGCCTTTCAAATTTAGATCAATCGTCCGGTCCCAGGCTTCCTCCGACATCTGATCGATCGCGCCACCTTCCCAGATCCCTGCATTGCACACGAGGAAATCGACACCGTTGAAGTGTTGCACGGTCGCGTCGATCAGACGTTGCGCGTCGCCGGCATGCGAAACGTCGGCTTGGACAGCCAGCGCTTTTACGCCTACCCGGGTCGCGGCAGCAACGGCCTCCTCTGCAGCCTGCTTGTCCTTTACATAATTGACCACCACGTTCGCGCCTAGCTTCGCGAAGCAATCGACGGCCGCCCGGCCGATTCCACGAGAACCACCCGTCACCACCGCCACTCGATTTTCCAGATTGAGTGAGATCACGATTAGAGCGAATGCGTCATGCAGAATAGTGAACTACGCGATCACTGACACCCTCCGCGCGATGCGTCGCGAACTGAGTCGCTTCCGAAACAAACCGATCGAACAACGCGCGCGCAAACTGGTCGCGCTCCCAACCTAATTCCGGGTGCCACTGGACGCCTAACACAAAGCGATCGCTCCGCGGGTCTTCAACAGCCTCAACCAAACCGTCCGGCGACCACGCAGTTGCGACCAATTCCCGGCCCACGGTTTCAATCGCCTGATGATGGTGGCTATTGACCGGCGCGGAATCGCTTTTCGCTAATTGCGCGAGACGGCTTTCGCCCAACAAACGCACATTGTGAGAGTGACGATCGCGCGGCTTGCCCTGCTCGTGCTTAATCGCATTCGGATGCTGGCTTTCGATGTCCTGGATAAGCGTGCCACCGCGCGAAACATTCAGCACCTGCATACCAAAACAGATCGCGAAGAGTGGCAGCGCGCGCTCTTCCACTTGATTCAGCACCAGCAAATCCGTCTCATCTTTGATTGGATGGACGGCGCCGAGTTTGGCGTGCGGCTGATCTCCGTAACGAAGCGGATCGACGTCCGAATCGCTGCCCGGCAGAAGGATTCCATCGAATCCGGCGACCGTGTCGCGAATAAACTCCTCGTTTGGGATCAGTGGGATGTGGACCGGCAATCCGCCGGCAGCCTCGACGGCTTCACTGTAATGTCGAGAAAGATAGAAGCGGTCGGTTTCGAGTTCGATGCGCATCGTGATTCCGATGCGTGGACGCGCGGGTTTTGTCATTTGATTCAGTCTATTGTCGCGATGCTCTGCTGGCGACAACATAATAGCGCAGATGGCTAGCTTGACTAAACTTCGTCGTCGTTCCTATAGTGCTACTCTGCTTCATGGCTAGAAAACAATCCCCGAAAATTCGCAGCACAACTGTCTTGCTGGTGCGTCGAAACGGGCGCGTCGCGCTTGCCGGAGATGGCCAGGTGACTGTCGGTGAAACGGTAATGAAAGCGAGCGCAAAGAAAGTCCGCCGGCTCTACAACGACAAGATTCTGGCGGGCTTCGCCGGTGCGACGGGCGATGCGTTTTCTCTGTTGACGAGATTCGAAGCGAAGCTGGAGCAGTATCACGGCAACCTCGAGCGTGCGGCGATTGAGCTGAGCAAGGAATGGCGCACCGACAAGATCCTGCGTCACCTGGAAGCGTTGCTGGTGGTCGCGGACGAGAAGACATCGTTTCTCCTCTCTGGTAACGGCGACGTGATTTCTCCTGATGATGGAGTACTCGCGATCGGTTCAGGAGGTTCGTATGCGCTGGCAGCGGCCCGGGCGCTGGTTAAGAACACCGAGATGTCCGCGCGCGAGATCGCCGTCGAAGCGATGCGCATCGCGGGGGAGATTTGCATTTACAGCAACTCGAATGTCGTCGTCGAAGAACTCTAGACTCTGGTGAAGCGTAGGCGCGCCGACAATTACGGAATACATTAATTAACAAGCAGTCGATATGGTTATCTATCTTGCAGGTGAACACGAGGAACAAGAGCTTCGCTTAGACGAGCTGACGCCGCGTCAAATTGTCGCTGAACTCGACAAGCACGTGGTCGGCCAAAAAGCGGCGAAGCGTGCGGTCGCGATTGCGTTGCGCAATCGTGTCCGCCGTAAGAAGCTGGCGCCTGATCTCGCCGCGGACGTCATCCCGAAGAACATCATCATGATTGGTTCGACCGGTATCGGTAAGACGGAAATCGCCCGCCGGCTCGCGCGCATGTCGAACTCCCCTTTCCTGAAAGTGGAAGCGTCGAAGTTCACCGAAGTTGGCTACGTCGGACGTGATGTCGAGAGCATGATTCGCGATCTCACGGAGATCGGCGTG
>Ga0207675_100002090_pt1 | contig 19833 bp, 17 predicted proteins | sample KBSSwiS42_FD_184305 | JGI IMG/M metagenome (GOLD analysis project Ga0207675, IMG submission 184305) | Switchgrass rhizosphere microbial communities from Kellogg Biological Station, Michigan, USA - KBS Switchgrass S4-2 (SPAdes) (version 2) | ecosystem: Host-associated > Plants > Roots >...
GGAGCGGGCGAAGGGAATCGAACCCTCACCGCGAGCTTGGGAAGCTCGAGTTCTACCATTGAACTACGCCCGCAAGAGGGGTGATTCTAGCCGCGCGGTCTGAGCTGGGGCAACGAGGTCGTGGCAGAATGCCGGCCGAGCAGCCTTTGTCTTGGGAGTGCACAGGTGATCCTGTCCGACCGGAGTCTGCGGGAGGCGATCGCGGCCGGGAGGCTGGTGATCGACCCGCTGGACGACGACGCCATCCAGCCGTCGAGCATCGACGTGCGGCTGGACAACCACTTTCGGGTCTTCTACACGGCGCGGCACCCGTACATCGACGTGAAGCAGCCGATGGAGGACCTCACCGAGCTGGTCGAGGTCAAGCCCGACGACGCGTTCATCCTGCATCCGGGGGAGTTCGTGCTCGGGTCGACCCTCGAGCAGGTCGGGATCCCGCCCGACCTGGCGGCCAGGCTGGAGGGGAAGTCCTCTCTTGGGCGGTTGGGGCTGATGACCCACTCGACGGCCGGGTTTCTCGACCCGGGGTTCACCGGGCACGTGACGCTGGAGCTGTCCAACGTGGCCAACCTGCCGATCACGCTGTACCCAGGGATGCGGATCGGGCAGATCGCGGTGTTCCAGCTCACCACCGCGGCCGAGCGGCCCTACGGGTCGCGGGGGGTCGGGTCGAAATACCAGGGACAGCGGGGGCCGACCCCGTCCCGGTACTGGGAGAACTTCCGCTCGCCCTGACCCCCGCGCCAGGCCCATACGAGGACTGCCGATTGTCGAAGTTGCCAGCAGCATCATCCATCCGGACGACGACCGAAGAGGCTGTCGCGCCCCCGGCCGAGGTCGTGACCCCGGTGGAGGAGGCCGCCGAGACCGGCCGGCAGCGCATGCGGCGGCTGGCCCGGCGGCTGCGGCCCGGGCCCGAGCCGGTGGTCCTGCTGGTGTTCTGTGGCCTGGCCATGTGGATGTTCGCGCCGGCGTGGTCGTCGCCGACGACCAGGACCCTCGAGGGCGGCGACGGCGACCCGGCCATCTTCATGTGGTTCCTGCGCTGGGTGCCGTTCGCCCTCGAGCACGGGCACGACCTGCTGGTCACCCACCACCTCAACTACCCCGACGGCGTGAACCTGATGTGGAACACGTCGCTGCCCCTGCCAGGACTGCTGCTGACACCGGTCACCGACGCCTGGGGGCCGGTGCTGAGCTTCAACCTCCTGCTGGTGCTGGCCTACGGGCTCTCGGCCTGGTGCGCCTACCTGGCCATCCGGCGCTTCGCCCCCGGGCACCTGGCGGCGGCGGTGGGCGGGCTGATCTACGGCTTCTCCCCGGCCATGCGGGTCCAGTCGCACCACCTGCACATGTCGCTGGCCTTCCTGACGCCGCTGATACTGCTGGCCATGCACGAGATCCTGGTCCGCCAGCGGCGCTCGCCGTGGCTGGTCGGCACCGGGCTGGGCCTGATGGCCGGCGCCCAGCTCCTGATCGGCGAGGAGCTGCTGGCCATGACCGCGCTGCTCGCCTGCGCGATGCTCCTGCTGGTGGTGCTGACCAACCTGCGGCGGGTGCGGGAGCGGTGAGCGTACGCCACCAAGGCGTTCGCGGTCGCCCTGGTGATGGCGTCGGCAGTCATTGTCTGGCCGCTCTCGGTGCAGTTCGACGGGCCCCAGCGGATCCACGGCGACATCCAGAAGACCAACTACTCCAACGACCTCCAGAGCTTCATCCTCCCCGGCTGGCCCCAGGCGCTGACCTGGGACGGCGCCGGTGAGCTGGTGGCCGGCTTCGCCGGCGGCAACTCGGCCTACCTGGGGCTGCCGCTGCTGCTGGTCCTGGTCGTGCTCGGGGTCCGCTGGCGCGCCAGCCCGGTGGTCAGGCTGGGACTGGCCCTGATGGCGGTGACGGCCGTGCTGTCGCTCGGGCCGACCCTGCTGGTGGGTGGGGAGGACACCGGGATCCGCTTACCGTGGGCCTTCTTCGAGGGCCTGCCGCTGCTCCCCAGCCTCATCCCGGCCCGGCTGGCCCAGCTCACCGCCCTGTTCGCCGGGCTGCTGGTGGCAATGTTCCTGCAGGCCGTGTGGAGCGGTGGCGGCTGGCGGCGGCCGGCCGCGGTGGTGGTCGCCGTGCTGGTCCTGGTGCCGCTGTGGCCCTCGGGCACGATCGAGGCCGAGGAGGTGACCACGCCGTCGTTCTTCACCGGGCCGGCCGTGCGGACGCTGCCCCGGGACAGCGTCGTGCTGGTGCTGCCCTGGGCCTACCGGCGCACCTCGCTGGCCATGACCTGGCAGGCCGAGGCCGGGCTCTGGTACCGGATGCCGGGCGGGTACTTCATCGGCCCCCAGCGCGACAGCGACCTGCCGCGCTTCGACGCCATCCCGAGCCCGGCCTCGATCACCTTCAGCCGGATCTTCGGCGGCAACCCGCCGCCGCGGCTGACCGGGCCGAGACGGCGGGCCCTGGCGAGCGACTTCGTCCGCTGGCGGATCGGGAGCGTGGTGGTGGGCCCGATGCCGAACCAGCAGGCGATGGTGGCGTTCCTGACCGACCTGCTCGGCCGCGAGCCGCAAGTGGTCGAGGGCGTCTACCTGGGGCGCGACCCGGTGGTCGAGCTCAGGGACCGGGGCCGGCGCTAGGGCGGTCCCTGGCCTGGACCGACTCGGAGAGCACCTGGGCGACGTCCAGGACCCGCACGCCCTCGCTGGTCCCCTCGGCCTGGCGCTGCTTGATGGCGTCGTCCAGCATGACCATGCAGTAGGGGCAGGCCGTCCCGACCACGTCGGCGCCGGTGGCCAGGGCCTCGTCGGTGCGCTCCAGGTTGACCCGCTTGCCGATCCGCTCCTCCATCCACATGCGGGCCCCGCCGGCGCCGCAGCAGAAGCCGCGCTCCCGGCAGCGGTGCATCTCCACCGAGCGGACCCCGGGCACGGCGTCCAGCACCGCCCGGGGGGCGTCGTAGACGTCGTTGTGCCGGCCCAGGTAGCAGGGGTCGTGGTAGGTGACCGTGGTCTCGACCGGCCCCTCCGGCACCAGGCGGCCCTCGTCGACCAGCCGTCGCAGCAGCTGGGTGTGGTGGATGACCTCGTAGTTGCCGCCCAGGTCGGGGTACTCCCGGGCCAGGGTGTTGAAGCAGTGGGGGCAGGAGGCGACCACCTTGCGGGCCCCGACGCCGTTGAGGGTCTCGATGTTCTGCTGGGCCTGGAGCTGGTAGAGGTACTCGTTGCCGAGCCGGCGGGCCGGGTCGCCGGTGCAGGACTCGCGCGGGCCGAGCACGGCGAACCCCACCCCGGCCCGGTGCAGCAGCCCGGCGATCGCCCTGGCCGTCTTGCGGGCCCGGTCCTCGAGCGCGGCCGCGCAGCCGACCCAGTACAGGTACTCGACCTCGTCGGGGATCCGGTCGGTGACCACCGGGACCTCGAAGTCGAGCCCCTCGGTCCAGGCCAGGCGCTGGCCGGCGCCGAGGCCCCAGGGGTCGCCCGAGTTCTCGACGTTGCGCAGCATGGTGCCGGCCTCGGCCGGGAAGCGGGACTCCATCAGGACCTCGTAGCGGCGCAGCTCCAGGATGGTGTCGACGTGCTCGATGTCGACCGGGCACTGCTCGACGCAGGCCCCGCAGGTGGTGCAGGACCAGAGCACGTCGGCCCCGACCACGTCCTGGACCAGGTCCTTGTCGAGCACGGCGGGGTCGTGGCCGTTGGGGTGCTCGGGGTCGGCCTCGCCGAGCAGGAACGGCGCCTTCTCGAACAGGTGGTCGCGCAGGTCGGTGATGACCAGCTTGGGCGACAGCGGCTTGCCCGTGTTCCAGGCGGGGCACTGGTCCTGGCAGCGGCCGCACTCGGTGCAGGTGGCCAGGTCCAGCAGCTGCTTGAAGTGCAGGTCCTCGACCTTGCCGGCGCCGAACACGTCCTCCTCGGTCATCTCCTCAGGGTCGATCCGCGGGGTGGCCAGCGGGCCGAGGGCCTTGGGGCGGCGGGAGAACGCGACGTTGAACGGGGCGGTGAAGATGTGCAGGTGCTTGGAGTACATGACCAGCACCAGGAACCCGAGCACGACCGCCAGGTGGGCCAGCAGGAAGCCTTCGTCGAGCAGCCGCAGGGTCGAGGGCGACAGCCCGTCGAACAGCCGCCCGACCGCCGTGGACGCGAAGGCCCAGCCGTCGTAGGGGAACGTGCCCCTGGCCGCCCTGGCTCCCCGGTAGCACAGCAGGGTGACGATCACCAGGGCGATCATGCCGAGGATGACCCAGGCCTGGCCGGTGTGGGAGCGGTAGAAGCGCGACGACCGGTCCTTGCGGGCCGGCGACTCGCGCACGCGGATGACGGCGAAGACGGCCAGGCTGACCAGGACCGCCACAGCGGTCAGGTCCTGGAGGAAGCCGAGCACGGGGCTGTGGCCGACCAGCGGGAGGGCGAAGGTGTCGCGGAACAGCTCCCCGTAGGCCTCGGCGATCGTGGTCAGCAGGATCACGAAGCCCCAGAAGGTGAAGAAGTGGGCCAGGCCGGGGACCGGCCGCTTGAGCAGCTTGCGCTGCCCGAAGACCTCGACCAGCTCGGCCCGGAGGCGGGCCCAGGCGTGCTCGAAGCGGTCCGGGGCCGGCCGGCCGGTGCCGATCAGCCGGGTGATCCGCTCGGCCCGCTGGCCGGCCAGGGCGACCGCGAAGAAGGTCAGCACGGCCCCGATGGCGAGCTTCATCGCGCGTCCTCCCGGCCTGTCGCTTCCGCTGCCGCCCGAAGTCTACCGCTCGGTAACATCACAGGCGGATAGGCTGGCTCGATGCGCCAGAACCCGACCCCAACGCCGACCCGGGCCCGGGTGGCCCTGCTGGCCGGCGGGCTGGCACTGCTCGCGGTCGGGATCGGGCTGGTCGCCTGGGTGCTGGCCTCCTCGGCCGGGCTCACCGGGCGGGACAACCCGGTGATGGCCGACCCCACGGCGACCACCGCCGCCGCCCCCGCCGACGCGGCCCGGACCGTCGACTACCGGCTGGAACCGGCCGGCGGGAACCCGGTGACGGTGCGGCTGGAGGTGGCGGCCGACCCGGCCACCCGGGCCAGGGGCCTGATGGAGCGCGAGCAGGTGCCGCCCGGGACCGGGATGGTGTTCCTCTACCCGGCCGACGTGGCCGAGTCGTTCTGGATGAAGAACACCCTCGTCCCCCTGTCGATCGCCTTCGTGGCCGCCGACGGGCGGGTGGTCAGCGTGGCCGAGATGACCCCGTGCAAGGCCGACCCGTGCCCCAGCTACGCCCCCGGCGGCCCGTACCGCTACGCGATCGAGCTGGCCGCCGGGTCCTTCGGCGACGCCGGGGTCGGACCGGGGGCGAAAGTGGTCCCCGTTGACCCCGCAGCACTCCCCGAATCGGCGTAACCTCGCAGCTCAGCGGCAAGATAAAGCTACCACAACCACAAACTTGACAAGGGGAGACTCAACTCCCTATCTTGGCTCCAGAAACCTGTCCCAGCTTGCTTGAGGTGATGAGATGGCCAAGGCCGTAGGGATCGACCTGGGGACCACCAACTCTGTTGTCGCCACCCTCGAGGGTGGCGAGCCGACGGTGATCCCCAATGCCGAGGGGGCCAGGACGACCCCGTCGGTGGTCGCCCTCTCCAAGACCGGTGAGGTGCTGGTCGGCGAGGTGGCCAAGCGCCAGGCGGTGACCAACCCGGACCGCACCATGCGCTCGGTCAAGCGGCACATGGGCGAGTCGTCCTGGCGCTTCCGGGCCGACGGCAAGGAGTTCTCCCCCCAGCAGGTGAGCGCCTTCATCCTGCAGAAGCTGAAGCGCGACGCCGAGGCCTACCTGGGCGACCAGGTCACCCAGGCGGTCATCACCGTCCCGGCCTACTTCGACGACGCCCAGCGCCAGGCCACCAAGGAGGCCGGTGAGGTCGCCGGGCTCGAGGTCCTGCGCATCATCAACGAGCCGACCGCGGCCTCGCTCGCCTACTCCCTGGACAAGGAGAGCGACGAGACCATCCTCGTGTTCGACCTGGGCGGCGGCACCTTCGACGTGTCCCTGCTCGACATCGGCGAGGGCGTCATCGAGGTCCAGTCGACCTCCGGCGACATGCACCTGGGCGGCGACGACTGGGACCAGCGGGTGGTCGACTGGCTGCTGACCACCTTCAAGAACAACCACGGCATCGACCTGTCCAACGACAAGATGGCCATGCAGCGCCTCCGGGAGGCGGCCGAGAAGGCCAAGATCGAGCTCTCCTCCACCCTGGAGACCACGATCAACCTGCCCTTCATCACCGCCACCCCCGATGGCCCGCTCCACATGGAGCAGCGCCTCACCCGGGGCGAGTTCGAGCGCATGACCTCCGACCTGGTCGAGCGCCTTCGCGGCCCCTTTGACAAGGCGGTCACCGACTGGAAGGCCAAGACCCAGAAGAGCCTGACCGACATCCACCACGTGGTGCTGGTCGGCGGCTCGACCCGGATGCCCATGGTGGTCGAGTTCGTCAAGCAGCTCACCGGCGGCAAGGAGCCCCACAAGGGGGTCAACCCCGACGAGGTCGTGGCCGTCGGCGCCGCCCTCCAGGCCGGCGTGCTCAAGGGCGAGGTCAAGGACATCCTGCTGCTCGACGTGACCCCGCTGTCGCTGGGCATCGAGACCAAGGGCGGGGTGATGACCAAGCTCATCGAGCGCAACACCACCATCCCGACCCGCCGCTCGGAGGTGTTCACCACCGCCGACGACGGCCAGTCCGAGGTCGACGTCAAGGTCTTCCAGGGCGAGCGTGAGATGACCTACGGCAACAAGCTGCTGGGCAACTTCCAGCTGGTCGGCATCCCGCCGGCGCCCCGTGGCGTGCCCCAGGTCGAGGTCACCTTCGACATCGACGCCAACGGCATCGTCAACGTGTCGGCCAAGGACCGCGGCACCGGCAAGGAGCAGTCGATGACCATCACGGGCGGCACGGCGCTGCCCAAGGACGACATCGACCGCATGGTCCGCGAGGCCGAGCAGTACGCCGAGGAGGACCGGCGCCGGCGCGAGGCCGCCGAGGCCAAGAACCGGGCCGAGCAGCTCGTCTACCAGACCGAGAAGAGCCTCAAGGACTACGGCGACAAGATCTCCGACGAGGACCGGTCCAGCGTCGAGTCGGCGCTGACCAACCTGAAGGAGAAGCTCGCCGGCGACGACACCGTCGCCATCACCTCGGCCACCGAGGCCCTGCAGCAGGCGAGCTACAAGCTGGCCGAGGCGGTCTACGCCCAGGCCCAGCCTGGCCCCGGCCAGGGCGAGCCCGGGGCGACCACCACCACCGACCAGGGGACCACCACCCAGGCCGACGGCGACGTGGTCGACGCCGAGATCATCGACGAGGGCGATCAGGACCAGCAGAAGGGGGCATAACCCCCTCGGACCAGGAGGAGGTAGGACCATCATGAGTGTGTCGCGTTGGGATCCCTTCCAGGACCTGCTGGCGATCCAGGACGAGATGAACCAGGTCTTCGGCCGAGCTCGCCAGGGTCAGGGCGGTGGGCGCGTGTGGGCGCCGGCGCTCGACATCTCCGAGCGCAAGGACGCCTACGTGGTCACCGTCGAGGTCCCGGGCGTCAACGCCGACGACCTCGACATCACGCTGGAGGACGGCCTGCTCACCATCCAGGGCGAGCGCCAGTTCACCAGCGAGTCCTCGGAGCAGCAGTACCACCGGGTCGAGCGCCGCTACGGCAGCTTCCGCCGCTCGATCACCCTGCCCTCGCAGGTGCAGGCGGACGCTATCGAGGCCTCGTTCGAGAACGGGGTGCTCGAGGTGGTCGTGCCCAAGGCCGAGGAGGCCAAGCCGAAGAAGATCACCGTTCGCGCCGGCGGCGGCCGCCAGGAGGTTCCGGGGACCTCGACCCCGGCCGGCGACGCCTGATCCGACCATGCCACCAGGGGAGGGGAGGCGTCCACCGCCTCCCCTCTTCGCCAGAGGGGACACCGTGAAGGACACCGAGAAGCGAGACGACGAGGCGCCTGAGGCGGTCGCGGAAGAGGCCGGCGAGCAGCCCGTCGAGGAGCAGCCCGCCGAGCCCAGCGAGCCCGCCGAGCAGGACGAGGCCGTTCCCGAGCGCGCCGACGAGCTCACCGACGAGGCCGACGCCGACGACGCCGACGAGGCCGAGGCCCTCGAGGGGATCGAGGCCGACGGGGTCGAGGCCGAGGAGGACGCGATCGCGGCCGACCTGGACAAGGCCAGGGCCGAGGCCGAGAGCTACCTCGACGACCTGCGCCGGCTCCAGGCCGACTTCGACAACTACCGCAAGCGGACCCTGCGCGAGCAGACGGCCAGGGCCGCGGCCGCCTCCCAGGCGCTGGTGGCGAGGCTGCTGCCGGTGCTGGACAACTTCGAGCTGGCCGTCTCGTCGGCCGAGCGGTCGCGGGACTTCGACCGCATGCTCAAGGGCGTGGAGATGGTCTTCGGCGAGCTCCGTGAGGTCCTCGAGGCCGAGGGCCTGGTCCGGATCGAGGCCGAGGGCAAGCCCTTCGACCCCGAGCGCCACGAGGCCGTGATCGCCGTCGAGGAGGAGGACACCGAGCCGGGCATGGTCGTCGACATCGTCCGGGCCGGTTACGAGCTGCGGGGCAAGGTCCTACGCCCCGCCATGGTGAAGGTCGCGAAGTAGCGGATGAACAACCCCGAGTACCTGGAGAAGGACTTCTACGCCGACCTCGGCGTGTCCAAGGACGCGTCGGCGGCCGACATCAAGAAGGCCTACCGGAAGCTCGCCCAGAAGCACCACCCGGACGCCAACAAGGGTGACAAGGCCTCCGAGGAGCGGTTCAAGGAGGTCGGGCGGGCCTATGCCGTGCTGTCCGACCCCAAGAAGCGGACCGAGTACGACGAGGCCCGGCGGCTGCTGGCCTCGGGCGGGTTCGGGGGCGGCTTCGGCGGCTTCCCAGGCGGCGGGGGCGGGTTCCCCGGCGGCGGCCGGGTCCGGGTCGAGGACCTCGGCGGGCTCGGCGACCTGTTCGGGAACCTGTTCGGCGGCGGCCGGCAGTCGCAGACCGCGGCCCGGCGCGGCCGCGACGTCGAGAGCGAGGTCACCCTCGGCTTCGAGGAGGCGGTCCGCGGGGCCACCATCCCGCTCCAGCTGCGCGGCCCGGCGCCCTGCCACACCTGCCACGGCTCGGGGGCCAAGCCGGGCACCCTGCCCCGGCCCTGCCCGACCTGCAACGGGCGCGGCACGGTCACCCGCGACCAGGGCCTGTTCGGCCTCTCCAGCCCCTGCCCGACCTGCCAGGGCCGCGGCTCGGTGATCGACGACCCCTGCCCGACCTGCCAGGGCCGGGGCAGCGAGGTCCGCACCCGGGAGCTGCGGGTCCGGATCCCGGTCGGGGTCAACGACGGGGCCACCGTCCGGCTCAAGGGTCAGGGCGAGCCCGGCCAGGCCGGCGCCCCCGCCGGCGACCTGATCGTCAAGGTCAAGGTCACCCCGCACCCCCTGTTCGGGCGCAACGGCCAGGACCTGACCATCACCGTGCCGGTGACCTTCGCCGAGGCCGCCCTCGGCACCGAGCTCAAGGTGCCGACCCTGGACGGCCCGGTGACCCTCAAGGTCCCGGACGGCACCCAGAACGGCCGCACCTTCCGGGTCAGGGGCCGGGGGGTGCCCGGCGCCGGCCGCAAGGGCGCCGGCGACCTGCTGGTCAGCCTCCAGGTGGCCGTGCCCGAGAAGCTCTCGCGCAAGGAGCGGGACCTGCTGCGCGAGTTCGCGTCGCTGTCCGACACCACGCCGAGGAACCACCTCGGGATCGACTGAGGCCGAGCGGGGAGGTGACGACCATGGCTGATCAGCGGGACCGGGCGGTGTTCGTGATCTCGGTCGCGGCCGAGCTGGCCGGGGTCCACCCCCAGACGCTGCGCATCTACGAGCGGGAGGGCCTGGTCCGGCCCAAGCGGACCACCGCCAACGCCCGCCGGTACTCCGAGCGGGACATCCAGCGGCTGCTGGAGATCAAGCGGCTGACCGGCGACGGCATGAACCTGGAAGGGGTCAGGCGGGTCATCGCCCTGACCCAGGAGGTCGAGCGCCTCCAGGCGACGGTGGCCGCGCTCGAGGCCGAGCTGCGGGCCCAGGCCCGCCGCCACCGCCAGGAGCTGGACAGCGTCCGCCGGTCGGCCCGGCGCGACCTCGTCCCCTACTCCTCGGCGATCGTCCGCTACGAGCACCCATCACGATACGAACAGGCCTGAACGGAAACCATCAATGGACGTGAACAGCTTCACCCACCGGGCCGCCGAGGCGCTGGCCACCGCCCAGCGCGAGGCCCGCTCCAGCGACCACCAGCGCATCGAGCCCGAGCACCTGCTGGTCGCCCTGCTCGCCGACCCCGACGGGGTGGTGTACCCGGTCGTGCGCCGGGCCGGGGCCGACCCGGGCATGCTCAAGGCCCGGGCGTCCGAGGCCCTCGACCGGATCCCCAAGGTCTACGGCCCCGAGCAGGAGACGGTCGCCTCGCCCCAGCTCGGCCGGCTGCTCGAGCGGGCCCGCAAGGAGGCCGGCGCCCTCGGCGACCAGTACGTCTCCACCGAGCACCTGCTGCTCGCCCTGACCGAGGGCTCGACCGCCGCGGCCAGGCTGCTCACCGATGCCGGGGTGACCCGCGAGGCCATCCTGGCCGCCCTGGCCGAGGTCCGCGGAGGCAAGAAGGTCACCGACCAGGACCCCGAGGCCAAGTACCAGGCGCTGGAGCGCTTCGGCCGCGACCTGACCGAGATGGCCCGCCAGGGCCGGCTCGACCCGGTGATCGGCCGCGACGACGAGGTCCGCCGGGTCGTCCAGGTGCTGTCGCGCCGGACCAAGAACAACCCGGTCCTGATCGGCGAGCCCGGGGTCGGCAAGACGGCCATCGTCGAGGGGCTGGCCGGGCGGATCGTGGCCGGCGACGTGCCCTCCTCGCTCAAGGACAAGCGGATCGTCGCCCTCGACCTGGGGGCCATGGTCGCCGGGTCCAAGTTCCGGGGCGAGTTCGAGGAGCGGCTCAAGGCCGTGCTCGACGACATCCGCGGCTCCGAGGGCCAGATCATCACCTTCATCGACGAGCTCCACACCGTGGTCGGGGCCGGCGCCGCCGAGGGCTCGATGGACGCCTCCAACATGCTCAAGCCGATGCTGGCCCGGGGCGAGCTGCGCATGGTCGGGGCCACCACCCTCGACGAGTACCGCAAGCACATCGAGAAGGACGCCGCCCTGGAGCGCCGCTTCCAGCCGGTGCTGGTGGGCGAGCCGAGCGTCCAGGACACCATCGCCATCCTGCGCGGCCTCAAGGAGCGCTACGAGGTCCACCACGGCGTCCGCATCCAGGACTCGGCCCTGGTGGCGGCGGCGGTGCTCTCGGACCGGTACGTGACCGGCCGGTTCCTGCCCGACAAGGCCATCGACCTGGTCGACGAGGCCGCCTCGCGGCTGCGCATCGAGATCGACTCCATGCCGACCGAGGTCGACGTGCTGGAGCGCCGGGCCCGCCAGCTCGAGATCGAGCGGGCCGCGCTGCGCAAGGAGAAGGACGAGGTGTCGCGGGAGCGGCTGGCCAAGCTGGAGGAGGAGCTGGCCGGCCTCCAGGAGACCCTCACCGGGATGAAGTCCCACTGGGAGGGCGAGAAGGAGGCCATCGCGGCCATCCGGCAGACCAACGCCCGGATCGAGGAGGTCAAGGGCGAGGCCGAGCGGGCGACCAGGGACGGCGCCCTGGAGCGGGCGGCCGAGCTCGGCTACGGCGTCCTTCCCGGCCTTGAGCGCGACCTGGCCACCGCCAACCAGCGCCTGGCCGAGCTGCAGGCCGACCGCAAGATGCTCAAGGAGGAGGTCGACGAGGAGGACGTGGCCAAGGTCGTGTCGGCCTGGACCGGCATCCCCGTGACCCGGCTCGTCCAGGGCGAGATGGCCAAGCTGCTGCGGCTCGAGGACGAGCTGCACCTCCGGGTGGTCGGCCAGGACGACGCCGTGCAGGCGGTGGCCGACGCCATCCGCCGCTCGCGGGCCGGGCTGGCCGAGCCGGGCCGCCCGATCGGCAGCTTCCTGTTCCTCGGGCCCACCGGGGTCGGCAAGACCGAGCTGGCCAGGGCCCTGGCCGCGCTGCTGTTCGACGACGAGCGGGCCATGGTCCGCATCGACATGAGCGAGTACGGCGAGAAGCACTCGGTGGCCCGGCTGGTCGGGGCGCCCCCCGGCTACGTCGGCTACGACGAGGGCGGCCAGCTGACCGAGGCGGTGCGGCGCCGGCCCTACGCGGTGGTGCTGCTGGACGAGGTCGAGAAGGCCCACCCGGACGTGTTCAACGTCCTGCTCCAGGTGATGGACGACGGGCGCCTGACCGACGGCCAGGGCCGCACCGTCGACTTCTCCAACGTGGTCCTGATCATGACCTCGAACCTCGGGTCGTCCCTGCTCACCGACATGGTGGAGCCGGAGGAGGTCAGCCGGGAGCGGGTCATGGCCACGGTCCGGGAGGCGTTCAAGCCCGAGTTCCTCAACCGGCTCGACGAGATCCTGGTCTTCCACCGGCTGGGCCGCGACGAGCTGGCCCGGATCGTCGACCTCCAGGTGGCCCGGCTGGCGGCCCGCCTGGCCGACCGCCGCCTGACCCTCGAGCTGACCCCGGCCGCCAAGGCCTGGCTGGCCGACCGCGGCTACGACCCGACCTACGGGGCCCGGCCACTGCGGCGCCTGATCTCCAAGGCCATCGGCGACGAGCTGGCCAGGCGCCTGCTCGCCGGCGAGCTGACCGAGGGCGACGCGATCCTGGTCGACGCCGACGGCGACGAGCTCAGCTTCACCCGACGGCAGCCGGCCGGCGTCCCCTGAGGGCCATGCTGGCCAGGCCACGGACGCCGAGGACCCGCAGGAGGCTTCTCGGCCGGAAGTAGTCCGCCATCGGCACCGCCCCGGTGAGCACGCCCAGGAACCGGCCGATCTCGTCCTGGCGGCCCTCCAGGGCGCCGAACAGGGCCTGCTGCTCGGCCGTTGGCGGGCCGAAGGCGGCCAGGTCGGTGGTGAACTCGTACATCGCCAGCGCGGCCCGGTCCCGGGCCCGCTCGTAGTCTGCCAGGGTGCCGGCGAGCGGCCGCCGCCCGCCAAGGCCGGCCTCGACCGCCTCGGCCAGCAGCTCGGCGTCGCGCAGGGCGTCGCCGATCCCCTGCCCGGTGATCGGGTCCATCACCAGGCCGGCATCCCCGACGAGCGCCCACCCAGGCCCGAACGGCCGGCGGATGAAGCTGGGCAGGTCCGGGCTGGCCCGGAACCGCTCGGCGCGGCGGCCGGCCCGGACCCGCTCGCCCAGGTCGCCGGCCAGGTCGAGGGTGCGCAGGGCGTTCGCCTCGACGTCGGCCCGGAAGGCCGGGAACTCCTCGACCGGCCAGGCCAGGTACGTCAGCGTCAGCCCGTCGTTGGTCGGCCAGGCACCGACCGCCCGCCGTGGCCGCGAGTAGATCTCGCCCCCGTCGAGCGGCACGTCCTGCCAGTAGGTGTAGCAGCCCATGGTCAGGGGCGGCCGGTCGTGGTGGACGGGCGCGCCCACCGTCCTGGCGACCAGCGAGTGCTTGCCGTCGGCCCCGACGACCAGCCGGGCCGCCTCGGTGACGCGCTGGCCCCCTTTGGAGCGCCCGCGGATGCCGGTGACCCGGCCGCCCTCGACCGTCAGCTCCTCGACGATGAACTGCTCGCGCACCTCGGCCCCGGCGGCCCGGGCCGCCTCCAGCAGCAGGGCGTCAAGGACCGTCCGGCGCGGGCTGTAGACGGCGTCGACCCCCTCGAAGGCGGGGTAGCGGCCCTGGAGCACGACCGGGCCGGCGTCGAACCGCACCTTCCTGGCCGCGGGCGCGCCCGAGGCCACGACCTGGTCCAGCAGGCCCCAGCGCCGGAGCCTCGCCCCTCCCGGGAGCTGCACCTGGTGGGTGGAGAGCGTGTCGCTCGGGAAGGTCGCCCGGTCGACCAGCAGCACCCGGAGCCCCTTGCCGGCCAGCAGCATCGCCGTCGACGAGCCGGCCACCCGGGCCCCGACAATGATCACGTCGTACATCGCTGTCCCTCCTCGCCTGCTTCCTCCGAAGCCTTCAGCGGGGAGGGCGCGAGAACGCGCCAGGAACCGCTAGAGCTCCCAGGCCGTCGGGGCCGGCGGGGAGTAGCTGCAGAAGGTGCCGGTGGTGACCGACGCCCGCAGATGGGCGCCGAGGGCCGGGTGGACGCGCTCGACCCGGTCGATGACGTCGCGGATCCGGGCGGTGACGGTCTTGCGGGCGCGCTCGGACTGGTCGCCGAGCCGCCTGGGCCGGCCGCCGAGGCCGGTCGCGGCGGCCAGCTCGGCCACCAGCGCGTCCCGCTCCAGGACCGCCCTGGCCGCCCGCTCCGGGTCGTGCCAGCGGCCGGCCTCCTCGATCTCGGCCTCCAGGTCGAGCAGGCGGGCGCGCAGCTCCTGGCGGGCCCGTTCGTCGAGCACCTCGTCGGCCCCCATGCGGAGCTCGGCGGACACGGCCGCGTCGGCGGCGCCGGCGACCAGGTCGGCGGCCCGGATCGGCCGGCCGGGGCTCCGGAGCAGCGTGGCCAGGTCGCGGAGGCCCTTGGCGTCACGCAGGCGGACGGTGCGTCCGGCGTAGCGCAGGGTCCACAGCGTCCCGTCGCGGCGGAAGACGTCGCCGGCGACCAGGCCCGCCGGCGCCGCCGGCCGCTGGTCCGCGGCCTGCCGGGCCAGCTCGGTCATGCCCAGCCGGCCGGCCTCGGAGACCACCTCGGACAGGATCGGGGCGGCGTCAGCCGGGGCCGGGAGGACCAGGGCGAGCTCGTAGCGGCTTCTCAGGGCCCAGGTGCGCGCGCCGAGGCGGTCGTGGACGGCCACGGCCCGCTCGAAATGGCCCCGGGCCGCCTCGGGCCGGCCCAGGGCCTTGGCCAGCAGGCCCAGGTGATGGTCGACGGCACCCCGGAACGCGATCGCCACCCCGACGACCGCGGCCCCGGCGGCCAGCGGGGTGAGCTCGTCGTACAGCCACTGGCAGGCCGGGCGCGCTTCCAGGGCGGCGGCCAGCTCGCTCGCGAAGGCGGCCGCCAGGGTCCAGCTCCGGTCGGCCGGGAACACCGCCGGGGCCGCGCTGTCCAGCAGCGGGGCGGCCACCGCCTCGGCGGTGGCGCGGTCGCCCCGCTCCAGCAGGATGATGGCCTGGAGGCAGCGCCCATGCGGCGAGTCGTCCCCGAAGACCGCCCGCACCTGGGGGAGCAGCTCGGAGCGGCGGCCCTGGAGGCTGCGGAGCTCCCAGAGCTGTGCCTGCTCGACGTCGGCCACGTCGGGCTCGCCGATCTCCCGGCCGAGGTCGGCCGCCTCCGCGGTCAGCCGTTCGGCCTGGTCGAGCCGGCCGGCCAGCAGCGCCTGGGCCGCCCGGCGGGCCAGGGCGGCATAGCGGAGCCTCGGCTGCCCCAGGTCCGCGGCCAGCCGCAGGAACTCGGCCAGCTCGCGCTGGAACCGCGGGTCGGCCAGCTCGAGCAGGTCGGTGGCCGCCAGCAGCCGGGCCTCGGCCAGCAGCTCCGGGTCCTCGCGGCCGGCCAGCTCGGCGATCCGGCCGGCCAGGGCAAGCCGGTCGGCCGCGTTCCGTGGCCCCCAGCCGGCGTTGTGCCGGGCGACCAGGCAGGCGCCGAGGGTGGCCCGGTCGCCGGTCCGGCGGGCGGTGGCCATGGCCTCGTCGGCCAGCCGTGACGCCCGGTCGAGGTCGGTGCCGTTCCAGGCCAGCTCCCGGGCCAGGCTGGCCAGCACCCGGGCCCGCAGTGGCGGGTCCTGGTCGCCGAGGGCGGCGGCCGCCTCCTCGAGGACCGGCACCAGCTCCTGGACCGGCGACGGCCAGCTCCGAGTGCCGATGGCGTGCAGGCCGAGCGCGGCCCGGGCCAGCCCGTTCGGGTCGGCCGCCCGCCGGGCCAGCTCGGCCGCCTGGAGGCAGGCCTGCCAGCTGCCGGCCAGGTCGCCAGCCCGGCGGCGGGCGCCGGCGAGCTCGAGCAGCAGCCCGGTCCGGTCCGCCTTTGCCGGCTCGTCGAGGATCTCGAGGGCCCGCGCCAGCTGGCGGGCGGCCTCCTCGTGGGCCAGCCGCCGGGTGGCCTCGGCGGCGGCCAGGGCGGCGTAGCGGACGGCCGCGTCCCCGGCCCCTGGCCCGCCCTGGGCGAAGTGGTCGGCGAGCTGGGCCGCCGCGACCGGTTCGCCGGCGTCGCGCTCCTCCTCCAGGGCGCAGGCCACCCGCCAGTGGAGCCGGGCGAGGGCGGGCGGGTCGAGCCCGGCCAGGATCGACTCGCGGAACAGGTCGTGGACGAAGCGGTAGGGCCGCAGCGGCCCTTGCGGGCCGTCCAGGATGTGGGCGCCGACCGCCTCGTCGAGGAGGTCGCGCACGGTCGCGACCGGCTCGCCGGCGACCCGCGCCAGCAGGGCGGCGCCGAACTCGGGCCCGGCGACGGCGGCCGTGGTCACCAGGGTGGCGCAGGCCGGGCCGAGCCGGGCCAGGCGCCGCTCGACCACCTCGCGGACCCCCACCGGGATCCCCGCCGGCTCGCCGGGCTGGGCGAGCAGCAGGCGGGCCACCTGCTGGACGAAGAACGGGTTGCCGCCGGTCCGCCGCCGGATGCCGGCGACCAGCGCCGGGTCGGGCTCAACACCGAGGATGCCGGCAACGAGCCGGCCCGTCTCGGCCTCGGCGAGCGGTCGCAGCGGGACGACGGTGCTCCTCGGGACGAGGTCGGCGAGCAGGCGGACGAGCGGGTCGCCCTGGGACTGCTCGAGGTCGCGCCAGGTGCCGAGGACCAGCACCCGGGAGGCCGGGAGCCGGCGGGCCAGGAAGTCAAGGAGCTGGAGTGACGGGGCGTCGGCCCATTGCAGGTCCTCCAGGACGACGACCAGCGGCCGCTCGCCGGTGGCCGCCAGCAGCACGGTGGTGAGCTCGTCGAGCAGCCGGAAGCGGGCCGCCGCGGTCAGCTCGTCACCGGCCGCCGGCTGGTCGGTCGTCCCCGGCAGCTCGGGCAGGAGCCGGGCCAGCGAGGGGGTGCCGGCCGCGAGCCCTGGCGGTCGCCCGTCAGCGGCCACGAGCGACCGGAACACCTGCACCCAGGGCCAGTACGCCGGCGTGCCCTCCCCCGGCCAGCCCCAGCCCCACACCACCCGCGCGCCGCGCGCCTGCGCCGTGGCCGCCGCCGCGGCGACCACCGCCGACTTGCCGATGCCGGCCTCGCCGGTGAGCAGGACCAGCCCGCCCCGCCCGCCGACCAGCTCCTCGACGGCGCGGACGAGCTGGGCGAGCACGTCGTCCCGCCCGGCGAGCCCGGGGTTCCGGGGGTTGTCCACAGCCCCTAGACTGCCAGTATGCGCCGACCGCCGCCTGGCTACCGCCGCGGGACCAGACCCCTCTACCCGGGCGTCTTCAAGATGCTCATCTACGGGTTCATCCTCTGGGGCATGGCCCTGCTCGGGATCAGGCTGCCGTTCGAGTTGCCCCGGCTGCTGTTCGTGGTCCTCCAGGCGCTGGTCATCTGGCTGCTGTGGAAGGGCGTCAAGGCGGCCAGGCGCGCCCCCAGCAACCAGGTCCGGCTGTTCAGCGCCCAGGAGAACTGGGTCAACGCCTTCACCCTCCAGGCGCTGATCCTGTTCCTCTGGTAGCGGCGCGGGCGCGGACCAGGCCTCGGGGGAGGGCGGCCAGCAGCCGTGGGGTGATCCTGGCCTGGCCAAGGCCGAGCTCGACCAGGGCGTCGAACAGCCTGGGCGACCCGGCGGCGGCGCCGAGGCCGGCCTCGGCCAGGGCCGGGGCGTGGATCGCCCTGGCCAGGACCGAGGAGTGGCGCAGGTGGCGGCCGAGGGCCTTGGCGAGCAGGCGCCGGTAGGCGGTCAGCGGGTCGTCCGGCTCGGTCAGGGCCGCCCGGGCGGCCAGGCGGCCCGAGGCCAGGGCGTAGTAGATCCCCTCCCCTGACAGCGGGTTGACCAGCGAGGCGGCGTCGCCGGCGAGCAGGACCCGGCCCCGGCCGGGCGGCGGCCGGAAGGACGAGAACGGCAGGTGGTGGGCGCGCAGGCTGGCCGGGTCGGGGTCGGCCCCGGGGAGCAGGTCGTGGAGGCGCTTGTGCAGCTCGGCCCGGCCGCCGTGGAAGCGGCTGCGCAGCAGCCCGTAGCCGACGTTGGCCACCCCGGTGCCGGTCGGGAACGACCACACATAGGCCGGCCAGCCCTCGGCCACCCAGGCGATCAGCTGCTCGGGACGTCCCGCCGGGGCGGGCGCGTAGCCGCGGACGGCGATGGCCAGGGCCCGGTCCGGGTTGGAGGCGACCCCGAGCAGCCGCCGGACGGTCGAGTTGGCCCCGTCCGCGCCGACAACAACCCGGGCGGCCAGCTCGCCGTCGACCGTCACCAGCCCGTCGTGCTGCTCCAGATGGCGCACGCCGGCCCGGCGCAGCTCGGCCCCGGCGGCCGTGGCCGCCTCGACCAGGCGGGCGTCCAGCACCGACCGGGGGATCACGTAGTTGGGCCGGGCCGGGTCCCCGGCCACCTCCATCCCGCGGGGGGAGCGCAGCCGCAGCCCCCGGATCGGCGGGTACCCCTCCAGCACCCCGCCCGCCCCCAAGGCCTCCAGCTCGTCGACGGCGTGCGGGCCGAGCCCGTCGCCACACGCCTTGTCACGCGGGAAGTCCGCCTTGTCGACCAGGGCCACCGAGGCCCGTGGGCGCAGGCGTTTGGCTTCAAGGGCGGCGGCCGCCCCGGCCGGCCCGGCGCCGACCACCACCAGGTCGAAGCGTGTCCTGGTCAGCTCAGGAGGCGTCGGCGGCCGCCACCCTCGTTGCCGGCTGGCCGCAGCGGCAGTCCCAGACCTCGGGGACCTCGGCGTCGGCCGCGAACGGCACCGACACCACGTGCTCCCGGGTACAGAGGTAGGTGACGACCTGCCGGGGCGCATAGGCGCTCGAGGGTGCCTGCAGCCGGTCGAACTCCGCCGGAAGCGGGGACAGGCCGTCGTCCATCGTCACTCCTCCTCGCTCTGCTGAGCCTAAGTATTGCGCCGCCTCTTGCGCTGCTGTCAATCGGGACAACCCGGCTAGACCGGGGCCACCTCGGAGGTGCAGAAGGCGCACCGGTGGGCGTCGATCGGGATCTCGGAGATGCACTGGGGGCACTTGCGGGTGCTGGGGTCGGGGGACTCGCGGCGGTTGGCGAGCTCGGTCAGCCGGTTGATGGGCTTGACCACGAAGAAGAACACCACCAGGGCCACCGTGATGAACGCGATCAGCACGTTCAGGAAGTGGCCGTAGCGGAACGTCGAGCCGTTGATGGTGAAGGTGAGGTTGTTGAAGTCGGGCTGGCCGAAGATGGCCGCCACCAGGGGGGTGAGCAGGTCGGTGACGGCGGCCTGGACGACCGCGGCGAACGCGGCCCCGATGACGATGCCGACGGCCAGGTCGACGACATTGCCTCGAAGCAGGAACTGCTTGAACTCGGTGCCCCAGGTGCGCATGCGGGCGGCCCTCCTCCGGCGCGGCGGTGCTCCCCCTCGGCCGCGCATGGTAACCGCAACCGGTAGGATCGGGGCCATGCGTCACCGTTTCGCCCTCCTTGCCCTGCTCGCCGCCCTGGCCATGGTGGTTGCGGCCTGCGCCGGCGACCCTCCGTCCGGGTCGGGCGCCGGCGTCCCGTCGACCACCGCCGCTCCGGTCACCGTGGCGCCGGTCACCAGCGAGGCCACCCCGGACACAAGCCTGCGGGCTCCCAGGGGCGTGGTCCCGGACGGCGAGCGCAAGCGGGCCCCGGGGATCGAGGTCACCGACCTCGACGGCAACGCCATCAGCCTGGCCGAGCTCAGAGGCCGGCCGGTGGTGGTGAACTTCTTCGAGTCCTGGTGTGTGGTGTGC